>Ga0265797_10005778_pt1 | contig 17885 bp, 13 predicted proteins | sample P2T30metagenome_FD_192433 | JGI IMG/M metagenome (GOLD analysis project Ga0265797, IMG submission 192433) | Plant litter microbial communities from East Loma Ridge, Irvine, California - P2 T30 | ecosystem: Environmental > Terrestrial > Plant litter > Unclassified | place: USA: California...
AGCAGACAGCACGCATCATTACGACTTCTGCTTTTCTTGCGAGCGAGCATTTATCACGGCAACATCGGCGAAGGCATACACGACTTGCGACAGCATATCTGGATCTTTCATTTGAGTTTAATCTCATCGGCGGCGAAATCTCACGGCAAACTACAAAAAAGGTTTATCTCTTTTTGCACTTTAACTATCTACCTCACGAAGCGCGACACGACTCTGGAGAAAGCGTTACGGTCTGGGTGTTTTATTTGAACTACTGGGCTATTTTCGATACAGCGAAAGGTGTCAATCTTTGGCTGGATGAGCGTACATGTTTTATCTTGTCTTTTTTACAAAATCTGCTTCGACCGACGGCGCAGGCTGGAAGTCAAGCAGTGGTGTTATTCTGGAGTGCGGAATGGGCGGATGACATGGTCGATACCACTTTCTTCTTTCTCTGCCTTGGTCACGGGCGAGACCTCTTTATTGTTACCCATTTTCATACATATCTGGGCGGATCATGCACGGGAAACACAGGATGGGAAAATCTTGTTTGTTGGCTGGTGCAATGTAACTGCGATATGTTGGAAGATTTGTTTCTTGTTCATGCTATCTACTCTCGCTAGATCTCGTGGCGGCTGTCTTGGTCGCCACTACTACGAAATAAGATCATTTGCTACTTCACTTCTTTGCCGTCTGTTCGAGTTCAGCTACCTATTTCTAGACTGTCGAGCGACATGAGGATGACTCGCCTCCTTGGACAAGATCATTCGGACGCTTCTTTGCGATTCATTGCGAGATCATTTGCTGGTCGAAGAGCCATTAGGGTGAGCAGGCTGAACGAGCGAGCGAGACCGGGTGTTTCTGAGTCTAACAACGGGCCAGAAGCCAATGGCGTGCTGCTGGATCAGCTGACAGTACAACGGGAAGCGCACATGACATTCTGATTCTGATTCTGTTACGCATTGCGCCTCGTCTCGTTTCTCCTCGCTCTGAAACCAGTACTGTGTCACATCGAGAGAGGACTTCCAAAAGCCCCATCTTCCCTTGAGAACATAGTCCGCCATTTCCAAATACTCATCCTGCCATCCTATTGTGCGGCAGATACCAAGCCCACGTGCCCCCATGTCAACTAGATCCAAAAATGACGTCGTGCTGAACCGAAACAGCCCAGACTGGATCCGTCATCATCATCATCCTCGTTGCTCGGGACAAAGGGCAAAGCAAAAGCCACATACGGCCAGAGAGTGTTGCAAGCTTCGATCTACAGGTTCCATCATAGCTTAGCTGGTAGTGTTTGGCGTAGACTTTTAGTATTACGTCCATTGGTCTTCCTTTCTCGTCTTTCTCCCATCATCATCGTCTCATCTCCTTGCTTCCCGTCTTTACTGAAAGCTCCTATTGTACAATACCATCCCACTACCTCGGCTCTTTTCAAAGCTACAACTTCACCTACTTGCAAGCTCTCTTCTCTCAAACAGCAGCATCGCATATCACCATCACACCACACACAATGCCTTCCATCCGCCTCAGCCCTTTCGCCCTTCGCGCACCCGTGTCGCGCTCCATCGGCGCGTCCAGGACTTTCTGCGCCAGCGTTCCTCGCACCATTGGCAAGGAAAGCGAACTGAGTACGTCGAAGTTTCCCGTTTCCCGCTTCCCTTGGGAAATTGCAAGCGACGCGATATTATGAGCTAGAGCCTGTGCTAACCTCAACTTCGATGCAGACTCTCGCACACCCGAAGAGGCTGAGCAGCTCAAGCAGCAGCAGCTGAAGGAGCAGAAGGACGGCAAGGGAAAATGGCACGAGGGTCTTGCTAGCGATAGCGAGAGCGCGGTAAGTTTGGATCCGTCTGCCGGGCGTGTGGCTGCCGTGTGCACGCACGTAGGGTCTAAAAGAAGTAGTACATTTTGCTAACGCTAGTTTGTGACACAGGTCAAGGCCGACCGCGGTGACCAGGACCACTCGAAGAAGTCGATCAAGGAGCTCCAGGACGAGACCGCTAAGGCGGCGCAGCAGAACAAGTAGAAGGATGGAAAAGAGCGCGACCATGAGAGAGAGAATTTGACGCGCTATGGGAGCTGGGTCTAGGAGCCTAAAACGCTCGATCATCATAATACCATATATGTACGCGATTACAATACGAATTTTGCCATGACAAGAGACATCCAGTGCTGTAATCTGCAACATGTAACAGGAAATGGAGAAGGGTGCCTCAATATGTTGAGGAGTGATGGGGCTGAGAGAAAATATGTCTGGACTGAACATATTCGTGTACTGTAACATGCAATTGGCATGGCGGTATGTATTTGCATTGAGGCTCTTCTGAATTCGTTCAATCTCATAAACTCTGGTAACAAGTTGTTGGTGGTAAACACCGTACTCAAGGCGTATCACGCATAATCAGATCTCGGACCTTCAAGGTCACTTTTTGGAACCTCTCTATTATGAGAGTCCGTCATATTTGTACGGTTGTTTCGACCAGCGATCGCGTTGGTAGCAGACTTGCGATTTAACTGTACATGTAGTCAACTGTAGAAAGCCATTCACTCTTGTAGCAAAACCGCGAGGCAAACCCAGCCGGCCAGTCTCGGCTGCTTCCCGGCTTGTCTGCCTTCACCACTCACCAGCTTCCTTACAACAACAACTCATACCGGCAGCACAAAATAAAATATCAACAACCCGATCTCATCATCAAACACAAGCGAAAGTCACCATGTCTGAAGAAAGCGAATACGTCACCCTCATCTCTTCAGATGGCTACTCGTTCATCGTCCAGCGCTCCTCAGCCTGCATCAGTGGCGCGATCAAGCGCATGCTTGACCCGTCTTGTACGCTCAAGCAATACCACAATCGCCTCAAAATATACAGCTGACATGCTCTTCCAGATGGCTTCGCTGAATCCAAAAGTAACACGTGCCGTTTCGAGAACATCAAGTGAGCCTACACCAAACATCTTACCCGTAAAGTGGCGACAAAGCTAATGTATTCTGTTTGCAGCGGCCTTGTGCTAGAGAAGGTCTGCGAATACTTCTACTACAACGAAAAGCACAAGAACTCTAAAGACGTGCCGGACATCGATGTCCCTGCCGAGCTGTGTCTGGAGCTGCTCATGGCGGCGGATTATCTCAACGGTACGTTCACGCTGCGAGCTGGAGGGATGTAAATTCGACTACGTTTGCTAACATTTTTTAAACCAACAGTCTGAGTCAGCGAGGTAGGGAGTTTGACGGATTTGAAAGGGTTTGCTGCGTTTGAGCGACGGTTTTGGCGTTTCATGATTGGAGGGTTGCTGCGGCATGTCTCTCAAGGCGGTCTGGCGTCAACGTATATGTATACCGTGACGAGTTCTACAGGCACAATTGATATGTGGTTGATGCAACAAGCATTCATATGTCACCGTGTATGATTTCTCTTGATTTACGTGACATGTACACGCGGAGCTTATATGAGCTACGTTAGCCAGCCTCGTTCCTCTTGACAGCCTCCTCGCTCGCCTTGTGCCACGAGATGCGTGTGATATAGAAACCTGTACTGCCCGCCACCAGACCCAGCGCCACAGCAGGGCCAGCCCACAGTCCATACAAGTCCCAATGCAAGCCGAACCCAGTACCAAACGAGATCGGCATAGCAATCACGTAGTACGCAAACAAATTGATGTAGCCACCGACTTCTTGCTTCCCTAGTCCTCGAAGCAGGCCGTTGCACACCGCTGCCAGAGCATCGAAGAGCTGGAATGCCGCGCAGAGCGGCAGCACTCCTGCTGCTAGACGAATGACGTCTGGGTCCTTCGAGTACAGGAGTGGGATGTAGTTTCGGAAGATGCTGAGCATGAGCATGTTGAAGACGCCGAGTACGGCGCCGACGATGAAAGTCACTCTCGCGGTCACCTTTGCGGCTTCTGGTAGAGTGGCGCCGATGAGATTTGCCACGCGCGTGCTGGCTGCGATGCTGACAGGAAAAGGCAGTTGGTAGGTCAGCACGCTGAGACTCTGCAAGATGGTGTTTGCAGCGAGGTGCTCAGCGCTGATCCAACTGGAGCTCAGTGTAAGAATCTCGAAGGCGAGGAATTCGGCGACCACCATGACCAGACCAGGAAGAGCAAGTCGAATCATGGGCCCCCAGTTCACGAATGCTTTGCGTGAGAAGCCGGGCCAGCACTCCATGCCGCCAACAAAGCGTACATAAAGGAAGAGCATTATGGGCATGAGTGTCTCGGTCGTGACGACGGCGATGGGGCAACCAATGAAACCCCACCCCAGTCGCCATACAAGTAGCCAATGGAGGAAGACGTTGATGGGTGCGCAGATCAGTAGCACATACATCGTTGCAGCGAACCGACCTTGAGCCTGGACGTAACGTTTGGCACTCTCAAACAGCGCGTAGCCAGGTGCACCGAAGACAAGTACCTTCAAGTACAGGCCTGCGAGCTCTGCTGTCTCTTTCTCCGGTACGATAGCTCCAAGGATACGGCTTCCCGCCAGCCACACGGCCGCGATGGGGATAGTGATTGCCCAGAGGAAGAACACCATACGCTGGAGCTGCAGGCCTACGAGCTTCTTTCGCCCACTGCCGTATGCTTGCGCACAGAGAGTGTCAAGACTAGTCGCCAGACCGTGATAGACTGCGTAGCCTGTAATGTTCGCCGTCATACTTCCAAGAGAAACGGCACCTAGCTCAATCTTGCCAATGTGGCCGACGGTGAACACAGACGTAAGAGTGAGAGAGTTTTGAAGAATGAACGTGAGCATCAGAGGTGCCGAGTATTGAACGAGCACCTTGGCTTCACGGCGCCAGGTTGTCTGAATTTGGCCTTTCAAGACAGCTTCTTCCCATTTGGCGTCGATATCCTCCGCAGATTCTTCATGTTCTTCGTCGTCGTCACCTGGGAGAAGAGTGGTAGCTTCGGTAGCTTCGCCAGCTTCGGCAGCCTCAGTGGGCTCTTCGCCGGTGGTTGCTACAGCTTCGTCCAGACGAGCGCTCTTGCGGTGAGAATTCGAGAAGCCAGATATGGACGCATATCGTTTGAGATTTTTGCCGGAGGCGTTGTCAGAAGAAGCGCTGGGTCTGCGCTGTGATTGCTTGCGAGGCAGCAGGTTATTGTCGCGCAGGAGACTGCGTTCTTCCCGTATGGCCGCCTCGCGCTCTAGGTCCAGTGATGGTCCTCTTTCAGGCTGTTGCGAGGCCATGAAAGACCTCGGAGCGCCACCAATATAGCTCGGACGACGATAGCTTCCGGCCATTGAGTGCTGTGATAGTCCGGCCCGGTCTTGGGAAGTGGTGCGGCTCAGCGCATTTTCCAGGTCCTCGTATCCTCCAAGCTCATCGTCACCTTCGCAGTCTCGTGCGATGGATTCCTCGACAATGTCCAGCGCATGTTGTCCAGATTTGTGTGATGTTCCCAAGCTCCTAGCGGCCTGGTCGGCCGACTGCCCACGCTGCTGTTTTTTGATCGGCCTGCTCATGCTGCCTCACACACGCTGTCCCAGCTCGCCAGCGTCTCCGATCCAAAGTATGTTGAAGTAAAATATGTGAGAAGAAGAAGAAAAAGCAAGATAAGCCTGACCGACCTACCTTTGAGATATTTCACATGGCAAAGGATTGCCGCGCATCCATCAACATGCAGGGTTACTAGCCCCATTACCTGCTACTGCTGCCGGTGACTAAGTGGAGAGAGTTTACCGCCTCAACCTGGGCGGACGCCAGCGAGCCGAGGGCCCTCGTATCGTCGTTGGGTGCTTGACTGCTGTTGGAGATCGACTAGTGAGCGTGGTGCGACGGCGTCCGCGGTATCCGCCGCTATGCTCGTGCTCGAGCTCGGATGCCAGACCCCGTTTTGGCTGCCACAAGCCATACCATGCGGTATACAGCATCTTCATGCGATTCTTGTAATACGTCGGCGTCTGCGCACCCCGAAGCACGCAGGCGACGTAAGACTATCTTGGTGTGCTCTGGGATCCTGTTATCTATCGCATTTTAGTCAAAGGCCTAGAATAGTTTCAGCGAGCCGAAAGCTGAGCTCTCAATGACTGAAGAGGTATCGGCTATCTATGTCTCGTTCGGGCAGGTGCAAAGAAACCACCAAGGAGAGCTCCAGAACACATCGAATTCGTTGCCGTTTATCGAGTGCTCCTTCAGGCTTCGAGACGACGTTCTGTCCAAGCTTGATGCTCACAACCATCTTCCACAAGTACATCTCCCCAGTGCCAATGGCGGCCTAACGTTGCACAATATCGTTCACGAAACGCAGTTACAGTCATAGAAACTTTACAAATATCAAATGGCAGCCAAAAAACCCTAGATTGAAGAGTCCAGATATTCTCTGGCAGGACTGTACATAACAACCACCGGCAGGTAATTCGATCAATGTTAATGATCATTAAACATCTCGTGTTCCGAACTTTGCACTGTCATATTGTTTCTATAATCTGCTTATATGGTAGCAAGGCCTCATACCTACATCTACCGGCTATCTCTACCCAACCGCTCCTCCTCATCCTGTTCCAGCTCGTAAGCCGGCCTAAAAGTTCCCTCGCTATTCTCCTTCAACGCCGGGTTGGGATGCGTATCCGTCGTCCCGCCTAAACTCGTGTATCCCAGGTCGTACAGCTTGCAGTACGGAATGTCCAACTCTTTGATAAACGTCCACACCTCGGCGTAGTGCCAATCTATGACTGGATGTATACGCATGAACGACGGCCAGCCTCCGTCTGTGGGATCGAAGAACTTCAGATTTGCGCCGTGGGGATCTGTCCGCCGGGTGCCGACGAAGATGGCTTTGACTGCTCGGTAATCGGCTAGGTAGTCTTCGAAGGCTTCGCGCATTGGTTTGGCGTAGCGGGCGAGGGAGAGGTGGTACGTGTTCATCGACACGTTGACGAAGTCGTCGACTTCGGGGAATGGGTGCGGCGAGATTATGTACACGGAGGGTAGAGTGTTCGGTAGTGGACGCGGCGTGGCTGGCGCATCGGTGCCTATGGGCTGCTGGGAGGATCTGCGGCTCGAGGCACGCTTGTGCAGGGCGGCCAGGTAGAGGATGAGCAGGACGAGGCAGTCCTTGCCGCCATTATATGAAAGGGAGAGTTCATCTAGACTTGAGCGCTCAGCCGTCAGCGTTCTCGTCCTCGCAGCGCATGTATTGCCAGGTGGCCTGTCAGGCAGAGCCGGGCAATGCTCACCTGTATTTCTCCAATGCTTCTTCTATAATCCTGAGACTCAGGCGACTCTGCTCTTGCACCGCTCTGATCCGCTCGGTTTTTGGCTCAGAGGCCAGGAATGTTTCGAGTCGGTCATGGACTTGGGCGCATATGACGGGTAGCGAAGGCGGGTCGGACTGCGAGATAGTGGATGTGTTTCCAAACTCATCGCTGGAGACACCGGCTAGCGAGGACGTGGGCATTTCTGTACAGCGGCATGGGAGGTCATATGTCGAAAAGGCAGAGCATGGCGGCGACTGAACTCGTCTCGAATGTGGATGCGCGCATCAATCTGCGTGACTTCATCGATGTGGGATGCTTCGCCCCGCCATTTGATCGGCTGTGTTCGACGGCTTATGCTGGCGGCGGATAAGGGTCATGGTAAAGATAAGATGACTGGAATTATGGTAATGACCATATTCTGAATGATTCGAGGAAGGTATGCTGGTCGAAAGTGATAGTATGGTGTATCGGGTATTCGAATAACAGCGGTTAGGAGTCATCACGTCGCTACATATTCCATTCAACCTCTGTTGATCGTATTTCCGCTGCCCTTCGGGTTTGCCTCGACATACTCATCCCATTCTCTCGCCTTCATTGTTGCGGCATCTGAAACCTCGTAATCATCCTCATCAACCTCGGGCTTAATGCCGCTCTTCTCACCGCCACCTTCAATGATACCACCCCGCTTCCTCTCCTCCTCCAGGTACTCGTCGATAGACATCGTAGGGAGACTATGACCCGGCCTGAACACACCATCCTTCACCTCTTGCCTTCCGCCACCCAGTAGGGTAAAAGGTCGAAGAGGCTTGCCCTTGCTGTCAAGCAAAGGTCCCTTCATTCCGGCCGAGAGATGTTGCGGGTCAAGCCGCTCAGAGAAGCCGTCTGAATTTCTGCCACGATCGCGTGCATCTTCTGGTCTTGGTTGTGAGTAGTCTTGAGGCGGGCCAGGCGGTGCGAGTGACAAGATGTGCAGTTCCTGTCCTATCGACTCCAGAGAAGCAAATGTTTGATGTGTGCAGTATGCAAGATTCGTGAGCTGCAGCTCGCGGTATGCATCATCGTCGTTCTGAAGCACAGAAGGGTTCTTGCGCAGGTATTCGAGCTTCTGCTTCAGCGACTTCTCTTCCTTGAAACGTCTAATCTTGATGTCTCGTTTTGTAGCCGGATCGTTGGTTTGCGCAGTGGAGAAAGTGTCTGGCGACTCGCGGTAGGCCTCCAGCATGTTGACATCGCTCTTCTCCAGGATATCATAGTTGTCCAGTAGCTTGAGATACTGCTCGTAGTGTCGTTGGGCGGCATGAAGTGTCTCCTTGCGATTTTGTCCATTTATCCTCATACATAGCTCGGCGATGCGGTAACGAAGAGCAAGAAATTGGAGGTCGACGGAGGCGATGTCCTCAAGGGACTCGTTCGGGCTGAAGAGCGAGATGCGGTCGGCGATGCTCAGACATTGTTCGTACAGCGTGAGGGCGGCGAGCAGGCTGTCTTGGAAGGCAGGTGAGTTGTATGGAGAGTTCTCGAGGATTGTACGCTTCTGCTCTGCGTCGGCATAAACCGCGCGGATGCTGCGTGGTTCGTCGGCCATTTTGGTTGTGCTGCTGGTCGCAAATGACTAGGATCAATCCCAGATAGGCAAGAGCGTATCTCGCATGTGAAAGCGCTTGCCCGCAAGATATGCACGGGCCTTGTTGTCGATGAACCCTATATCGGCACATGTCGATCTTGTGCAACTCACCTGAAGTACCGATATACACATACAAACACTTCCAGACATCACTCTAGACAAGACGCATACAACCGAGTGCGCTTTCACGCGCCCTCACGTGTTTACCAGCCTTGCTCACAGGCAGCAGGCGCTAACACGAGTTTGCACTTGTTCGCTTCTGCATCACGCGCGTTTGTTTGTTTCAACCACAAACACCCTCCCACCTTCCCACACTCACCACCATTGATCTCGAACCCTATGCCATGATTGAGCGCTCAACCGTCTCGCACGCAGCTTTCTCCAGGTAGAGATATACTTCATTCATTGCTCTGATTTTGATCTCCACTACATTGCTACTACTGCTCACTACACCACAAATGGCGTGCGAGGAGCTCGAGCCAGGTCAGGCGGATGCCAACATCGTCACTCTTGACCACGATGGAGACATCTTGTCGGCGGACGAGGACGACGATGAGGTGTCCAATTCCAATATACCAAGCACCCAGGCCGAAAAGCGTCGTGAGCAAAAAGCAATCTTTGAAGCATGGCTGCAAACCGAAGCTGCGCAGCAGCCTATGCGCAGACGCAAGCAGTCTGCCGCGAACGAAGCCGAGGACGAGCAGCTCAGCATCAAATCGCTCATGGCCAAACAAGAGAGCGCCGAAATTGTCAAGAACCCTCGCGAGTACCAACTGGAGCTCTTCGAGAGAGCTAAAAAGGAAAACACGATCGCTGTACTCGACACTGGTTCTGGAAAGACGTTGATCGCTGTACTTCTCATTCGCTGGATGATCGACCAGGAGCTCGAAGCGCGAGCAGCAGGGCATCAACCAAAGATCACTTTCTTTCTCGTGGCTTCTGTGACTCTTGCGTTCCAGCAGTACGCTGTCCTCGATGCAAATCTGGACCATAAAATTGCCCAGTTATACGGTGCCATGAACGTGGACACGTGGTCGAAGGCTGTTTGGGACCAGCACTTCACGGAGAACAGGGTGATCGTTTGCACGGCTGACATCCTGCTGCACTGCTTATCTCGCAGCTTCATAACCATTCCACAGATCAACCTTCTTGTCTTCGACGAGGCTCATCATACCAAGAAGAACCACGCATATGCGAGGATCATCAAGGACTTCTACCTGGCCGAGCCCGCCTCGAACGCGCGCCCCAGGATCTTTGGAATGACTGCCAGCCCTGTCGATTCGAAAATTGATGTTCAACAAGCAGCAATCGAATTAGAGACGTTGCTTCATAGTCGGATTGCAACGGCGACTGATTTGAGCTTCCAACAAATACTCAGGAGGAAGGACGAGAGAATCATGATGTACGGACCGCTCAAACCAGCATTCGAGACCGATCTTTTGAGCGCTACGAAAGCGCGCTTCTCGCATGTCAGAGTATTCGAGAAGGTGTTCAACTTGGCTAAAGATACGGCTGCAGAGCTGGGACCTTGGTGTGCCGATCTGTACTTGACTGGCGCTCTTGCAGAAACGAATCTGCGCAAGTATGAGGCACGTGTGGAGAAGGACTTCCATGCTAACTCCGTTGGCAAGCTCATTTCTGACCTTGACAAAGCGATTGCTGAAGTACGCAAAGCTTCGGAGTACGTGACTGGGCGATGGAACCTTCGGCAAGAGAACGATGATGATTTGAGTGAAAAGGTCCAAGCGCTTGTAGCATTCCTGTCACAAGAGTTCCAACGGCCCTCAGATTACAGGTGCCTCATTTTTGTCAACCAGAGGCATTATGCACGCTTACTGTTTAAGCTTTTCGAGCGCCAGGAATACGAGCACCTCCGCCCAGGATTCATTACCGGGGCAGGCAAGTCAGACCAAGCAGAGGCAAACTACAGTCTTCGAGAACAGGTGATGACCATGACAAAGTTTCGGAAAGGGGAGATCAACTGCCTTTTCGCGACATCCGTTGCTGAAGAAGGACTTGATGTTCCTGACTGCAACCTGGTGATTCGCTTCTCTTTGTACAATACCATGGTCCAGTACGTCCAGTCTCGGGGTCGGGCAAGGCAAGCCAATTCGAGGTTCATCCACATGGTTGAACGCGGTAGCTTCATACAGGATCAGGCTGTTCGCACAGTGCGCGAGCAGGAGGAGAGAATGAAGAGATTTTGCCAGGCCCTCCCCGAAGACCGCTGCATAACGGGCAACGAAGATGCTATGGACACGATCATGGAAAAGGAGAAGGGCTTGAAGGTATTCGTCGACAAAACAACTGGGGCGAAACTGACATACGGAAATGCACTCGTCACACTCGCCAACTTCGTTACAGCCATTCCAACAGATAGCGACGAACCACTTTTTCCGACTTACGCTGTCACCAGCTCTGGGGCGAAGTTCGTTGCTGAAGTTCTTCTCCCTGCTGGAGCGCCATTTCGCTCTGCGGTCGGAAATCCTCATAGCAGGAAAACGTTGGCAAAACGCTCTGCTGCGTTTAATGCTTGCATGGAGCTGAGGAGAAAATCTCATCTGGACGGACATCTCCTGCCAACATACGCTAAGAAGCTCCCAGCAATGCGCAATGCACATCTGGCCGTGACCTCGAAGAAGACACTTGCTTACGACATGAGAGTTAAGCCGCACATTTGGGAAGAGGGCAGAGACACGCTGCCTGCGGAGCTTTTCATCACCATCGTTGATTTCCCAGACGGCCTCGACCGAGAGCACCAACCTTTCGCAATGCTGACCAGGATGACGATGCCCGAATTCCCAAGCTTCCCGATTTACATGGACGACGGTAAAGAGTCTCAGGTCGTCTCTTACCCACATAGCACAACACTGTCACTCGACGATAAGACCTTGGGGTTGCTAACATCATTCACATTGAGGGTGTTCAAAGACATTTTCAGCAAGAAGTACGAAGTTGACCCAAGCAAACTGTCATACTGGCTGGCTCCAGTGAATAAGGGTCATCATTCACGTGGCGACGCTCCTTCAGCGCTTCTGGACTGGCGCCTGATCCAAGAGGTCTCTGAGCATGAGGAATACAATTGGACTGCAGACATGCCAGACGAGGCCTTGGTCAATCGTTTCATCATCGACAAATGGGACGGTGGCCGCAAGTTTTATTCACAGAGTGTCAGTGAGACCCTGACGCCATTGGATCCTGTTCCTGAAGGCAGCGCAAAGAGCAAATGGAAAGGAACCATTCTGAACTACAGCAACAGCATGTTCAAGAGCACCCGCGAGAAGTTCAAGGACATATGGGACTTGAGCCAACCGGTGATGGAGACAGAGAAAGTGCGAGCTCGCCGCAACTTCTTGACCGTGCCTGTGCTGAAAGAGCTCAAAGATTCCACGCAGGCCTTCCTCTGCCCACAACCCTTGCAAATTTCCGTTCTCCCACCGTGTATGGCAGCGCCTCTTTTCGCTTGGCCCGCGATCATCTGGCGTTTTGAGTCGTATCTCATAGCGCTGGAAGCAGCCGATATGATCGGGGTTCAATGCGAGCCTGCTATGGCACTTGCAGCCATCACCAAGGATTCAGACAACAGCGGCGATCACGAGACACAGGAGCGCATCAACTTCCAGCACGGCATGGGTAACAACTATGAGCGCCTGGAGTTCTTGGGTGACTGTTTCCTCAAAACAGCGACGACCATGTCGACCTTCATACAAAATCCTAACGAAAACGAGTTCGAGTTTCATGTGAGACGCATGTTGATGCTATGCAACAGAAACCTCTTTGAGGTGGCCAAGGAGCTCAAGCTATACGAATATGTGCGTAGCCAGGCCTTCTCAAGGCGTCTCTGGTACCCAGAAGGCCTGAAGTTGCTGGAGGGCAAAGGCGCCCAAAAGACTGAGGAGACCGAGGAGGAGCGCCGTGTAGGATCGATGCACAACTTGGGAGAGAAAACCATTGCAGATGTGTGTGAAGCCATGATAGGCGCGGCTTTCTTGTCTCACGACACCCCTGGTAAATGGCACCCTGATCAATGGGAGAATGCCATCCGCACGGTGACCAAGTTGGTGAAGAATGATGACCACAAAATGCTCAAATGGGACGATTACAGATCTGCATACGCACTTCCGGAGTACCAAACCGCACCTGCGACAGCCTCACAGCGTGATATGGCCGAGAAAGTCGAGAAGGAACACAGCTACCACTTCACGTACCCACGCCTCCTCCGCTCGGCTTTCATACATCCTTCGCAGCCATTCCTGTACGAGCATGTACCCAACTACCAGCGACTCGAATTTCTTGGAGATGCCCTACTTGACCAGGCCAGCATCACTTATCTCTTCCACAAGTACCCTGACAAGGATCCGCAGTGGTTAACCGAGCACAAGATGGCTATGATTGGTAACCGTGCACTTGGCATGATCGCAGCCACCACTGGGTTCCACAAGCACATAAGACACTGCCATGCAACCGTGGAACAGCAGGTTCGTGACTACGTCACTGAATTGCAGGAGGCAAAGATGGTCGCTGGCCCGAACGTACCAGACTACTGGACTACAGTCTCAGACCCGCCGAAGTGCCTTGCCGATATTGTCGAAGCGTACGTAGGCGCGGTCTTCGTCGACTCGAACTTCGACTACAACGAAGTGCAGCGTTTCTTCGACCAGCACATCCGTCCGTACTTCGAAGACATGAGTCTCTACGACGGCTACGCCAACAACCACCCATGCACGCACCTGCACCACTTGCTTGACCAGACGTACGGCTGCAGACAGTACCGTATCATCGCGAAGCCAATTCCAATGGTGGACGCTTTCGACTCGAAAGGTGTTGTCGTTGCTGTCATGATTCACAACGAGATCTTCGCGCACGACATGGGCGAATCTATGAGATATGCGAGAGTCAGAGTGGCAAAGATGGCCCTTGAAAGGATCGAGGGAATGGGACTGGCTGACTTCCGCCAGCGCTTCAAGTGCAGGTGCTCGGACGATTCTCAGGCGGAGGGTAGTGATGCGGGAGTGCATGCTGACTGCGCCGTTTGAGATGTGTAGATCTGTGGATGATTCAACGACGAACGGCCGGCCTTTCTTCCAGTCAGTGGATTGATGATAGCTGCCCTGATGAGTATGTACTGAACGACTGACTAAAAATCCCCATTCCATGAAGCTTTGTTTTTTGGCAATTCTCCCAACTTTCGTGCGCTTCCCAAGTACCTCTACACCTTGTGCGAACACGAGAGACCTCATTGATGTGGGATAATAAATGGTATTGGTTGCCCCAATTTCATCGGATGGCGTTGTAGCAAAGTGGTTAATGCGATTGACTAGAAATCAATTCCCTTCGGGGGCGTAGGTTCGAGTCCTGCCAACGTCGATGTTTCTTTTGCTTTTTGACCTCTTTTCCACGCTAAGAACCTGTCTCACAGGCTATCGTTTTATCTTTTGTTGCAATAGAACGATCTGTTTGTACGGTAGCTGTTCTCAAGTTACCTGTACATGCGGCGAGGTCGGTAGCTTTAGACGCTAGACATGGTCTGTTTGACTCCGGTAGGCCTAATGAGATACTGTTAAGAGTCTATAGCTTGATCGAGTATATCACATCTAGTATGCGAATAAGAACAAATACAGATTGGGAAGCGGCTGAGCTTGCCGCTGAGATAGAGCCAACAGATCCGCGTGGCTAGATAGTATGCTTGTTGTGGCCCCTCAGTCTATTGTAATTACACCGGAGAAGGCACAACAACCTTTACGCCGACTTCTCGTATTTCGACCGGCTCCGTATCCATTCGCCATAGCGGAAGAACAAGAAAGGCACCGGTGCCATCAACAGTCCAATGAACCCCAGAATCGAAGTCGCCCATCCTACCCCCAGCCCTTCGTAAAGCTGCAGCGCAAACAACGGAAACGCTGCTGAGAAAGTATACCGCGAGATCATGGCTGCTCCAGCTGCTGATGCTCCATACAATGGGCCATACGAATCTATCATGTACAAGTTTGCGGGCGCGTAGATCATGAGGTTGCAGAGCATCGTTAGGCCTTGAAATATCATCGGGCAGATCCAATGGATTGACGGGCGGGTCGTCCAGGCGAAAATGAACAACGATGCCGGTAAGCCAAAGCATGCGAGCATAGCTGGGTATAGTCGGTGCTCGGGCGGGTATTGTGTGCCTGGTGGGCAGTGCTTTTCGAATTCGCGGAGTCGTGGTTGGTAGAAGTAGTGGTCGATTAGAATGAGTGGACAGGGTACTATCACTGTTCCGAGGATGAGGCCTAGGAAGGATAGGTTTACTTCCGTGGCGTTGAAACCGTAGTAATGCTCGTACACCCAGGGTAAAGCGATGATGAAGGTGTACATGAGCCCGAATATGAAGCCATTGTACAGGCAGACGAAGCCAACGATCGGTTCTGTGAACAGCATGTGTACCGGCCGGATGAGCAGTGTTGTGGCGAAGTAGCTGATTTGCTGTGGCCAGGTCTTGACTTCTGTGACCGGCTCTACCATTCCCGCCTTTTTGGCTCTCCGCTGCAAGATAGTTTTCTTGTACGTCTCTCGCGTGAAAAGTATGGGAATGTAGCAACCCGCCGCGGAGATCAACACGACCCATTGCGTCCATCGCCAACCGCGCGCTTGTACCACGAAGCCTCCAACCAAAGGGCCTAGTGAGGACCCAAAGGTAGGAACGGCGTAGTAAAAGGCCATTGAGACAGCTCTCTTACTCCCGGAAGTGTAGTCGCATATAGATGCCGATGCATTACCGACGGCCGGAGCAGCAAAGACGCCAGCGAAGAAGCGACACACCGTCAGTGACACAATGTCTCCAGACAGTGCTGCTCCCATTGTAAATACCATGAATCCGGGCGTAGTGACAAGGAGAACGATCTTACGTCCCCATGTTTCGCTCAGCGGCGATCCGAGCAGTGGACCTGCAGCGAGACCCAGGTTGTATAGTGATAGCGGAAGTACAGCGACAGAGTGTGAGACATTGAACTCTGCTGATACACCTTCGATGCCTGGGCTGTAGATGGACGCTGCGAATGTCGTGACGAAAGCAAGGACGGTCACGGAAACTGTCGAATAGATGCGTGTTCTGCGATTGAAGTTCCTTGGGTTGTCTGGATCATCGAGACCTGTCCAGTCTGATGTCGAGCGGATGGCTAACGATGAGGTTTCGTTCTCGCCTCCCATGTCAAGTATTGGTCTCTCGTGGGCGTGGTGGAGTATCAGAAGTGATAGGTCTTGAATACCTACGTCCCAGTGTGTTCAAGTCTTTCGGAAACATTTGCGATGGCATCTTATTTTAAGCATGGTATCGATGGGCAGGTACGATACTCAAGCATGTCGATTTGTGCCTCTTGCCTCGACCAGGAGAACGCAGGGCGTGGATTTGGAAGCGGAGTCCATCGGACAAAAGAAGTCCGCATCTACAAGCAAAAGCATTCGGGTGTGAACGGAAAATGGGAACTCAATTTCTAAGGTAGGTACTCTGGAAAGCGTTCAGGCAATAACAATGCAGAAAGTCTCACTGAGCCAAATTGTTTGCCTAATGCATTGCCTGACTTGAATGTGCAAAGACATAACGATCTGAAACATATATGCGCCTTACTTTACGATCTCACCACTTGAAAGAGAACGCCAGCGAAAATGCTTTCATCTACGGCCAGCGATGCCGAAACCTATCTGCCACTCTTTTGTCGGCATCACAAGTAGCCTCTCATTCAATGCTACGCACAGATATGCATTATGGACCAGAAACAACCAAGGTTCACAACAGCTACCATTGAGCTCTACCCTAGACCACTAACCCTAAATGTCAATATCGAGTTTGTACATGCACGTGTACATACACATGATGTACATGTCCCCATTGTACTCAATCGATACTGCCCTAAAGCTTATGCGCCACATCAGCATAATCAACATCCCTATCCGGGTATCCACCAAGCTGCATCCCAAACTCAGCAAGGCTGCCCTCGCCACCCCAAGTCTGCAGAGCAAACGCTCTCGTCATATCCGTCCCGTTCAATAAAGCACCACTCGTCCAGATCTTGCCGTCGTTCGCCCATCTCTTCGCCACCCACTGAACCTCAGGATGATCCTTGCGAAGTTGCTCAAGCATGATCCTTGGGCCAGTGGCAGTCTTGCCCTTCAAGAGGCCAGCCTGAAGCCCGGACATGAACCCACCGCAGATGAACATGAAAGCGACGCAGCTCTCTTCGGTTTTCTTGATGAAGTCGATTTCGCCTTGGGTCAGGGTGTATGTGATTTCGTGGGCTCCCATTAGAGCGACGTCCAATGGGGGGCAGGACTTGAAGTCGTGCTGTCCCAGTCAGCACGTGAATTACAGCTTTGGACAGCATCACTTACCGTGGCCTTCACCTTAGCCCCGGCGGTCAACACACCGTCTTGGCCATGCTCGGTCACCCAGTGAAACTCGATGTCAAGCGCTTGCTTGGCCATGTCGTCGGTGACGAACCCGGGCAGGAACTCGCCGACGATTTCCTTGGACATTCCGCAGAAAATGTCAATGGGAGCAACATCGAGAATTTCCGTCCTCCTGTTTTTGATGTCAGCCTTGCTTGTAAGTGGAGTGTGATTGATACTTACGAGTTGGTGAGAATTACACCGACCCGGATGGTACGGTGGGGGTTCTTGAGATCGATGGTGTCGTGCATGTTGAGAGGTTGGTTTGGCTTTGGCTTTGGCTTTGGAGTTGTGAGAGGTAGTTTGTGATCGATCACATTGAATCTCGAGGATACACGCTATTCTTATATGACATCCATGGAAACACACTGAGCAAGTGGGCCTGTATAAACGTGCTCAAACGCAGTTGCCATCAATGCCATGACCATGGCTTGCATGCTCGATCCGGATGAAAGCACCAGTAACGGGCCCGGGAATTCTGTTGCCTTGCAGACATGATCCATTCATAGATCAGCACCAGTCCGTCGGCACAAGGTCGAGCGCCGCGCCGTGAGATAACGAAGAGTGTTGTTCTGAATGTTGATGGGACGGCAGGTGTTGAAGTCGAGTCGGCCGGACCTCGAGCTCCGCTCCGCGATCTCACGCAAATTCGCCCTGCAGCCGGATGAAT
>Ga0265797_10005779_pt1 | contig 17880 bp, 15 predicted proteins | sample P2T30metagenome_FD_192433 | JGI IMG/M metagenome (GOLD analysis project Ga0265797, IMG submission 192433) | Plant litter microbial communities from East Loma Ridge, Irvine, California - P2 T30 | ecosystem: Environmental > Terrestrial > Plant litter > Unclassified | place: USA: California...
CCTGCCGGCTAGATCGTATGGCTATTACAGCAACATGCTCTCCAGTGTTGCGTGCACGTGTACAGACTTCCTGAATCCCTGCAACGCGAAAGCAAAATCTCTCACTTACAGGGCTGAAGTGGAATTACGAGTAGAGCTCTACTGTTACGCTTCAAGAGCACAAACGAATGCCAGCTCGTTCGAGTGATCTCTATACAACATATACCAGACGCACCCAAGGCACCGTGTAATAATGTTGAAGGTATTTAAACCTAGACCCTTGATCATGTAGATCGATAGTACCTTGCAGATCGCGGGAGGCCCGCACACGCGACGTCATGACTTCCTTCCCCAGCTTCACAATATCCAGAGCTCTTACCATTTCGAATGCTCTACCAGGCCTCACTCCCAAGTTCAACCAGCACTTGACTCATTGCTTGTAGTTTTTGACTGACGACAATCAGCTGTCAAAGTGTTTCAAATCAGCTGCCGTTCGTTTCGGCACGTGCGCCCGTTCAGTTCACTTGTCAAAAATAACAGGCCAGCTCTTTGCTTGTTTAAACCAGTTCAACAACATCTACAACAACACGCGACGATGGCTCGAACTACCAGATCGGCCGCTGCAAAGGCTGCTGCACCAGAGCCAGATACGAACTTGAAGTCAGATGCCACGCAACTGTCAAGTCCGCCAGCAACCCCCAAACCAATCAAGAAGACCGCTGCCAAAGCAAAGGCTTCGCCAGCAGTCAAGACCGAGGCTCCTGCTACTCCTGCCAACAAAGGTCGCAAGCGTACCAGCAAGCAGGTGAAGCAGGAGGATGAAGGTGATGTTAACGATCTGCCGCACAACCTCGGCACTGCTCTCCCTACGCCAGGTGGCGACGATGCCGATGCGCACTACGACGAGCCTCTGAAGAAGCGTAGCAGGAAGTCGACAAAGGCTGAAACCAAAGAAGAAGACGAAGCGAAGATCAAGCATGAGAAAGACACGCCTAAGAAGGCAACGAAGGCCAAGAAGGCTGGCTACGGATTGACCCCGGGCGTCTCACCATACCCTGACTACCCACGACCTACCAAGGAAGAGTGTGCAGAAGTTGTACGCTTACTGGAGAAGGTACATGGCAAGGTTGTTGCGCCGAAGGCCGTCCCGCCGCCTTCACTTGACGTTGCTGGTTGCGGTGAGGTGCCATCTGTCCTTGATGCCCTGATTCGCACTCGTCTGAGCGCAAACACCACGAACAAGAATTCTTCGACTGCATTCCAGGGTCTAGTGAAGCGCTTCGGTATCATCAAGGAGGGAGTTGGAAAGGGTAGCGTTGACTGGGACGCCGTCCGCCGTGCTCCGAACCGGGAAGTCTTCAAGGCAATCGAGCATGGCGGACTCGCCAACGTGAAATCCAAGTCAATCCAAGAAATTCTGCAGATGGCGTACGAAGAGAACCAGGCACGCAAGGCCGAGCTGCTATCAACTTCCAACGATCCAGCGGGCGCCGAAAATGAGCCTAGCAGTGAGAAGAACGCAGAGATCGAAAAGGCAACCCAGAATGTCATCTCTCTCGACCACCTCCATCTGCTAAGCACCAACGAGGCTATTAACAAGATGCTGACATATCCCGGTATTGGTCCCAAGACCGCATCCTGTGTCGCACTGTTCTGCCTTCAGCGACCTAGTTTCGCTGTCGATACTCACGTCTTCCGCCTCTGCCAATACCTAGGATGGCTTCCGAAGACCACCAAGAAAGGCGAGCCCAAAGTCGATCGCAACACTGCTTACAGCCACTGCGATGTCCGCATTCCAGATGAGTTCAAGTACCCGCTGCACCAACTGCTCATCAAGCATGGCAAGACTTGCCCGCGATGCAGGGCTATCACTGGTCAGTCAAGCGCAGACTGGGAGAAGGGTTGCCCAATTGAGCACATTGTCAAGAGGCACGGTGCCAAGAAGGGAGGTGCCAGCGTCAAAGACAAGGCGAAGGCAAAGAAGGCTGCTGCTGGTGAAGACGACTTCGACAGCGTATCCGATACGGTCGAAGGAGAGGGCGGTGCCGAGGAGAGCGAGCTGAGCGACTTGGAGTCCGATCAGGAAGAGGACTAGGCTTTGCGAATTGTCCAAGCACTGCCAGGCTCGGTGGCACGGCTTCCGCGGGCCATTGGAACGCGGCATGGTCAGCATGTTACGAAGGATGAAGCACTCTTATGGCATGATTTGCAATGGAAGACATGTCTGTAAGATAATTCGAGATACCCATTATTAATACAGCTTCAACTGAGATTCTCTTCCACACCAATGTCTGTCATGAAAGTATAGCCTATTCAAAAACATGAACCTGCCAAGGATAGCATCCCGCAGCAACCGCCCGGAGCGCTTGTACTGCCAGGAGATATGGTTGCGAGAAATTGCCGCCGAGATTGCCTTTGCGCGATGACGCGTATTTGCTATTCTGGGGAATCCTGTCATAAGGCTGTGATGGTTCCTGTCCCTGGTCATGTTTCAGCAGACAAGTACATAAACAACCGTCTCGTAGGGCTGACATCTCTTCCTCCTTCCCTGACAACTTCCTCTTGATCACCACGCAACTCCACTTCAAAAATCTCACGCACCGACCCGAGCTTTCCCTTTCAGCCCTACGACACGCCACCACAAGCCACAGTCATCATGCCGTCTTCCACCTCCGACGTGTGCCTCTACTTCCTGGCACTCTTCTTGCCTCCTCTTGCTGTCTTCTTCAAAACTGGCTGCAACAGCGACTTCTTGATCAACATCGGTCTCTCCATTCTGGGTTGGATCCCTGGTGTTATCCACGCCTGGTAAGTCGCGCGCCCTGTCGATCTGGTGCGTCTTGCGAACTCCGAAGAACTGACGATCGCTCGCAGGTGGATCATCAGCAAGCACGAGACGCCCGCACGCGCTACTTATTAGGCGACGAGAACGATGTGGCTGAGCACTGAGGCGAGGCACCCATCCGTTTCTCAACGAAGATGCGAACTTTTCTTTTGTGTTGCGGCGCGCGAGAGATACCCATGATGTATGTAAGATAGTGTGCAGCGGGAGAAATACCTAATATATTATATGTGCCTTCAGGCTCAAGTGATTTGTTTTCTGATCGCTTACACGCGGCGAGCTGTGCCATGCATGCGCTTCGCCTCGGTCGTGATATGCAGCATTATCTGTGCTTTGCTGCAACGCGTAGGCTGAGCACTTCGAATTCTTGGAATGACCGTCGCAGGGATCGCGATCGTGTCGCATCTTACTATGTTTGGTTCCTACAATGTTCTCCTATGTGGACATGGAATCGCATGTTCTGCGTCTAGACACGCCTCGAAGCACGCCAGGTAGTCTATGCATAAGACATTCGACTTCTGCGCCTCCTTATCTCGCCGTTGCTGCCCAATTGCCCCGATGCGCGACACACCCACTCGCATGATCCTTGCAGACGATCTGCGCCACCTATACCTATGACGCAGCATGGTCATGTCGCATGGCGCATATACTTGGTCGCATTCCTGACTACTTACTCGCCGTGCATGCCACGTTGACAATCGACAACCGCAAACGTTACTACAACTCACATCAGAAGGGAGGCTAACATGTCTACAAACTACGACCCGCAACACCCACCACCGCCTGGACAAGGATACTACAGTGGACAGCCACACCCACCCCGTGAGTCGCGGCGACATCGCCGCGACCAAGGCGAATCAGTTTCTCCACGCGATTCCCAGAATCATTTCGCGAGTCAGAGCGAGCCAAGCAACTACCAGGAATCCTACCACCAGCCATACGATCCCAGACGATACAGCGATGCGCCACCACCACCAGCAGAAGATGATTTCCACCCTCCAAACCAGCTCGCGCCCTACGACGAGGAGAAAGCTTTCGCGGAGTGGAATCGCGCATATGGTCCTGGAACGGCTTACGACGCCGCAATGAATGCGCCGCCACCACAAACTACCACACGGCAAGTGCGACGGCGCTCTCTCGACGAAGATAGGCGCAGGCGCTATGAGGACGACGCAGAGTATTACGACGACATGAGTGTTGACCGTCGTCCACCGCCACGACGACGTCGTCGCCCTCACCGTCGGGACAGCACTCAATCTGTGTCAGACTACCAGGCCAAACCTGAAATCAAACAACTTGGTCCCACGCTGATGGCGAGCGCTGCCGGTGCATTTCTAGGGCGCAAGATGGTCAGCAAAGGCGCCCTAGGAATAGTCGGCGGCGCGATCGCAGGTGCACTCGGAGCGAATGCGGGCGAGCATTTAGATGAGAGGAAGCGCAGAAAAGATCAGAAGCGGGAAGGGGCGCGCAGGGAGGAAGACGGGCGTTATCATCGCGAACGAGAAGATGAGCGTTACTATCGTGAACGAGAAGACGAGCGCCGCTACAGTCGCCGGACCAGGTCTCCTCGAGATAGTGTGCGGGAGACTGAGACCGTGGCTTCGCGTCGCCGGCCTAGGGATTTGTCTCGCGCGCCGCCGAGGACGAAGAGATATGTCGGGTCGAGTCCGGACAGCCGTGTGAGTGTGTGAAGTATGCTGTGATGTCCCAGTCTCTGTTTTCGAATAAAAGCCATTTCTTAGCTAGTTAGCCTGCATAATGATAACGAACCATTGTAACGACCTAAATGCTGACTGTGAATAGAGGAGTCTCACGAAGTTTCAGCCTCAGCCAAGGTGATGGTACGAATGCTGGCGTTGTGCTCCCAATAATCTCGTATCTCGTCAGCATTCCGATTTCAGAGACAGGGTAATTTAGTGTAGCGAGAGTGCAAGGTGTGCACAAGCCGCAGAATGGATCTATTCCAATTGAAGTCAAATCTACAACCACGTCATGTGTTCAATAGCGGGGCTTCCAGCACAGCGATGAAGCCAATTCGCACCGAGGTAGAGCGGTATGTTGGCAACATAAGTAGGAGGTAGCCAGCTGTCTGCTTTGCGGATAAGAATTCCCGAGATTATTGTAAGCTGATCCCCTTGTCCGTCTGCATCGATTTAAAATCTCGCAAATCCCGTCATTGATTGACTTCTTAGCCTCCACTAAAGATCCTCAGAGCAACAAGCCGGCAATATGGTCAAAGGAAGCTGTATCTGTGGTGACTGGACCTACGAGTATGAGGGTGAACCTGTAGCTGTTGCTGTGTGCCATTGCCGACCCTGTCGCAAAACAGCTGGTACCAATGGCAGTGTCAACTCGATTATTCCGGATGGCCAGGTAAACATTGTCAAAGACAGCTCGATGAAGCCTCGGCTCTGACAAACATCCAGTACAAACAGCTCTCTGGCACCGACCGCACATTCACCCGCAAAGGCGATTCGACTCAGGTAAGATCTTTCTGCGAATGGACTCTGTGGGTCTCTTTCTAAAAGCCGATCAGGACGTGACATACCACAACTGCGCAACGTGCGGCACGATCATGTGGGTTGAAATAGCCGCCGCGCCAGGTGTGAAGGTTGTCAAGACTGGCACGATCGATGATCAAGACGCCTTGGACCAAGCGAAACCTGTTCAGGAGATCTATTGCAAAGATAGGGCGGCTAGTATTGTTGCACTCGCTGGTGTTGATCACAAGGATGCCGCGTGATGCTTGTTCTTGGAGCGATGAGATTGATGTCCAGCTGTTAATGTGCGAATGAAAAGAATGGCATTGATGGAGGATTGATGGTTAGAGAAACAAGAAACTAGGTTGAAGTACTTGAGAGCCCTAATGAACACCTTGATGAACAACACAGCTGAAAGTTAACGGCAAAAGGTGTCGTGATTTCTCAAACGCAGAGGCCCTCGTCGTTTGTAATTCCCTCAATTTCTCTCCTATCCTAGAAGGGGACCAACACACTGCTCCTGGTAGGTGTCAAATGATGAGCAAAAGAATCGCCTTGCGAGCAAGGAGAGACACATTCATGCATCGGCCGGGAATCGAACCCGGGGCTGGCCGAATCATTTGAGATTGTTGATCTCGAATGGCAACGGCCAATTTTACCACTAAACCACCAATGCTGGCTGTTGTTCCTCCAAGATGCATGTTGTATATGTAGGAGCGTTACACCAGACGCGATAGGATGCGGAGGGTTCCATTGCTCCAAGAGCAGCACTCCGGGTCGATCGCATCCCTCAGGGGTACGCTTGAGACTGATTGTGAAGGAATTGCCGTGTATGAAAGAGGTTGTTCGTTTCGTTCATGGATTACGCAAAGTAGTCGGGTGAAACGAGGGTTGACCTGGCTGAGCGCGATGTACCTAAAACATCGACCGTCATCAGCACAGTTGAATCAAATGAGTTTCAGAGGCTGGGGGCTTCAATCGACGAACTTGCTCGCTTCGGACAGTTTGTAATATTTGACCTTACTGTTGATTGACTACTGGTACCCTTGCACCTGCTGTGTAGCATCTAGGAAGCTCAATTTACGAGGGTCAGACAGCGGTGAGTGTGGTGAACATGAGGCAGCAAGAACACTTCGAAAGCTTGATGAGACATACAGCCATGAAGCATGTTCGAAGAAACCAAAAGTGTTTGTCCAATTCATGATCGGAGAGAGGGAGGTCGACTGAGTAAGGTAAGATATACTGCTGTACTTGGTAAAAGCGCACGGACGGTCTTGCCCCGCCACTCGCCCCTCCACTCAACTCAACTTTCCCATGTGACAAAGTCCTGTAAATTTTATACAACACCACGACTTAACACGTGCACTGCACGTATTTGTACACGCATACTTGCGACCGCTACAGACGATAATAGCGGCGATTACTACACATCATGGAGGAAGATCGCGCAATCGCCGACCTTGGCCCCGAGCTACCAATCGACCTGGACGGCGAGGACGAGACGGCGAAGAAGACGCCCAAGAGACGGTTCATCGGCAGACGTGCAGCAGACGCAAAGGCTGCAGCCAAAGGAGATGCGCAAACAAATGGAAGCGGCACAATCGAGGACAGCGGAGCAGTACAAGGTGCAGATTACACTTATACAGTTGGACATCACAATGGAATCATAAGCTCATGCCTCGTGCAGTCGCTCCCCGCCGTCGCGCACCCCGTGCCTTGAACAATGTTCCCGATGAGATCCTGCATGACGAGGCGATCAACGAGGCCATTGCCTTGCTACCCAAGAACTACAGCTTCGAGCTACACAAGACCATCCACCGTGTGCGGACGTCCGGCGCGAAGAAGATCGCATTGCAGCTCCCGGAAGGTCTGCTTCTTTTCGCCACTACTATCAGCGACATTATCACGCAGTTCTGTCCCGGTACCTCAACGACCATCATGGGCGATGTGACATATGGCGCCTGCTGTATCGACGATTACACTGCCCGGGCTCTGGGCTGCGATATGCTGATTCACTACGCCCACTCCTGTCTGATCCCAGTCAATATCACCCAAATCCAGACACTCTATGTCTTTGTGGACATTGGCATCGACGTCGACCATCTCCTTGCCACAATCGAGCGCAACTTCAAAGCTGGAAGCACTATCGCTCTTGTTGGCACGATTCAGTTCAACGCCACAATCCATGGTACCGCATCACCTCTACGAGCCGCCGGTTTCAACGTGATAATTCCACAGATTGCACCACTAAGTAAGGGCGAAATTCTTGGATGTACCTCACCTCACTTGAGCAACACGAAAGAATCTCCTGTGGACTGCATTCTATACCTCGGCGATGGTCGATTCCACTTGGAGAGTGCCATGATCCACAATCCTTCGATTCCCGCATACAGATACGACCCATACTCACGCCGACTGACACATGAAGTCTACGACCACGAGACGCTGCTCTCCGACCGCAGCAAAGCGTTGACTGGCGCCCGGAAGGCGAAGAAATGGGGCCTGATTCTCGGTGCTCTCGGCCGTCAGGGCAACCCTCACACAATGACCATGATCGAGAACGAGCTACGCTCACGCGGTATTCCGTGGGTCAACCTGCTGTTATCTGAAATCTTCCCTGGAAAGCTGGCCATGATGCCGGATGTCGAATGCTGGGTGCAGGTGGCATGTCCGCGCCTCAGCATTGACTGGGGTTATGCATTCCCACGGCCACTACTCACACCCTACGAAGCCTTGGTGGTGTTGGGCTGCAGAGACGGATGGGAGAAGGAGGGCAGATATAGAATGGATTACTATGGCAAAGAAGGACTTGGTCGGGTCAAGGCAGAGGATCTTGCTGTTAAGAAGATTGAGCCTGTTGCTGCTGCTGCTTGAAGGTAGAGTCTTGGAAAATGATAGCGGTATACACATAAATGAGCACACATCTTTCAGGAAAATCCCACAAGTACATCCTCCGATGCATTTTTTCATTCTGTTTTCGCCATGACGATGCTCGGGGGTTAGGGTTGGGGTGATGTATCTCTCCGCCGTTGCCTCATTGACGGTCTCTTGTGTGTGACTCGTGTATCGTGATCCAATTGCAGTGAATTTCTCAATCTTTAATGCTTCGCTATCAAAATTACTGCTCCGTGGTGTCATGGTGGCTTAATCGCGTTCACGTTGCAGTACGCCATTCCAAACATGAACCTCGGCTCAACCCAATCGGTTGCGAATGAACTGCTGTCTATAGTACATGTACCCATCTTTGAAAGACAGTAATACACAAGTAAGACAATAATACACAAGGGCATTGAAACTACACCAACACACAGTTCGACATATCCTCAAAACAAAATGCCAAAAGCTCTCGGCCTAGACCTCGCCTCCAAGCGGCAAAGAAAAAGAAGCGATTACACATACCGCGAAGACTATCGAACAAGATGGTATGCTCGCCCCCTTACTACACCACAGACAGCACTGACAGAGCACCAACCAGGGCAGATAATGACATGTTCCACCACCTCAACAACCCAATCTACGGCGTCCTAATCGACTCCATCATCAACAGCTACCTCATCCAACACTGCGGCTACAGCACTTCCGAAGCCAAACACATCGGCCTGGTAGCAAACAGCTACTGCGACTACTTCGGCGCCGCACACTACCCTGGCATGCTGGACGTCGGGCTACGCGTAGTGAAGATTGGCAACAGCTCGGTTATGTACGAGGTTGCGGTGTTCCAGGAGGGCGAGGACCAGGTTAAGGCCGTGGGCGGGTTCACGCAGATTTGGGTGGATAGAGCGACTAATAAGGTCACGCCGGAGGGGGTGCCGAAGAGTATTAGGGAGCCTTTGCGGCCGTTGTTGGTTGGGAGTGAGCAGGGGGTAGGGGTGGCGAAGCTGTGATGAGGCCTAAGGGTGGCAATTGAGGTGAATGTGGGAAGCATGATCACACATAGCGCATATGTAGCAGTGATAGACGGGACAGGATGTCAGCAATGCGAACCAATATCCTTGAATGGAAGACGGACTCACGGAGTCTGGCGATTCGTTGCATTGGTCCAAGAATACGTTACTCACGCCATGCCAAGATGACTACCTTATTAATGTACGCAGGCTACCTAGCTAGATGGCAGCAGCTCAGGTAAATACTTTGTCACCGAGATGTCTCATCATGTAAACATTTTATTGTTGACATCGCGGTTCAAAAACAGAAGCAACATTTTGACGCTCGACACGAACCTGCCGAGGCTTTGTGCGGGCTGTCAGCGCCTCGAATCTCTCACTATTTTCCCACGATCACAACCATTTTTACCAGTGAAGATAACAAGCTGAATTCGGGAAACCCGCTGACCTGGCGATTTGCAGCTCGAAGGATTGCGGCTGGGAAAGAGCACCAGCTGGTGTACGACATTGCGCCATAAGATTGCTGAGTAATCGAGTCACACTTCACATCCACGCTTCGATCTCCCGAGAGCGATACTCACTTCAATATTGGACAATCGCTGCCTCTATTCTTTTTAGTCGGTACAATAGTATCGCTCGCTCCGCCAGAGAACCCCTGGTCTAGAAAATATTTGCCACCCACCAGCGGTCAGACATGGCAGCAGCGAAGAAATCGGTCTGCATAGTCGGTGCCGGACCCGCTGGTCTGGTAGCAGCCAAAACTTTCCTCAGGACTGGACGATGCGATGTGACAGTCTACGAGAAAGCCGATCGACTTGGAGGTATCTGGGCTCTGGACGAATCCTCAATCGGCAATTATCTCAGCCCTCAGACTCCGACGAACCTGTCGAAGTTCACAGTGGGATTTTCTGACCTGTCATGGGATTCTGTGGGCCTCAATTCGAACGAAGATGTGACTGGAGCGCCCATGTTTCCCAAGGCATGGCAGGTCAATGCCTACCTGGAGGCCTACCGGAAACGTTTTATTCCTGACGGCGTGATCAAATACGGACGCGAAGTGACAGGTACAGGTAGGAGGATGCAGCTTGCCTATGGAGCCAAGGAGTATTGGAGAGTCACCACCAAGGATCAAAGTGGTAAGGAGCAGGAGCAATTATTTGACCATCTTGTCGTTGCTTCGGGCTTCTTCACAACCCCAAGGCCACTGCAACAGACTGTATCACCCGACAGCGACAAGCTGCCCATCAAAGCCATCCACAGTTCCCGCTTTCGAAGTCTAGAGGATCTGTTCCCTGGAGATACTCCGGCTACTGAAAAGATCGTATTGGTAATCGGAGGTGGCAATTCCTCAGGTGAGGTAGCTGCCGCTGTCGCATCCAATCTCTCCAACACACAATGGTCACCGGAACGTGCTCTGCAAGAGAGATTCAAGGGTTGCAGAATCGTCCATGTAACTCCGAGGCCTCTCTATGGCATTCCGCCCTTCGTCGCTACGGACGAAAGCTCGACTGCCTTCGTTCCAGTCGACTTTCACCTGTACAATCTGTCTAGGAGACTGCCAGGACCAATCACAGGAAATGCAGGCCGGGTTACTGAGGAAGTCAAGAACATGATCCACGGCGCCATGCGCTCAATGCTGGGAGGCGACCAGTCAAATCTCGGCGCTGAAGCCCTGGTCACACCTGAAGAGAGCAGCGAAAGAGGAACGGTGCAAGTGGCATTGAGCGAGAGCTACCCTGAGTACGTCCGCTCTGGACTGATCGAAGTCCTTGCTGGTCGCGCCACCAAAATCCAGGCCAATGGTGACGGCGTCACGTCAGCGGTCGTCCAGAACGGCGACAAGACCACCAATCTGGACAACGTGGGAGCTGTATTGTATGCAACCGGCTACAGCCCAGTGACGGCCCTTGAGCTTCTACATCCCTCCGAACACAAGACCCTGCACTATGACCCCGACAGCATGCGTCTTCCTCTCATTCTGGAACAGTGGCAAACGACCAGCAACGCCAACTCCAACTTGGCTTTCATCGGATACTACGAAGGCCCATACTGGCCCATCATGGAAATGCAAGCCCGACTTACAGCCGCACGTTGGCTCAACGACAAGCACATCCCCCAAAAGCCACAAGAAGAAACCGGAAAACTGCTCGAGCTCCGCAAAGCAATGCAAGCTCGCGACCTAGACGTGCCGCAGTACTGGTTCGGAGACTATGCCGGCTACATGGAAGAGCTAGCCACCGAGCTCCAACTCCAGCGCAACGACGGCCAATTCGCCGAGCGAGAGGGAACTATATCGCCAGCCAGATATCTCGCGCCCGAAGACGAGAAATCCGAAGCCGACAAAATCATGGCCGACATGTACAAAATCTGGACAGCCTGCAGGGCCGAAGGGACTTACGTTCCAAGAGCAGTCTTCCGCGCTTTACACGGCACCTGGGCCGTCCACCGTCGCATCACCAGCACCAAAGGTTCTTTCCCCTCTGGTGTGTTCTCCGGCACCGCAAACTTCCACCCTCGCTTCCCAACACCCGACAAAAGCGGCGCCAAATTCGACCTCGAGTACCTGTACATCGAGTCCGGCACTTTCACGCCCGAGAGCGGCGCCTCGATCACGGCCAGCCGGCGCTACGTCTACCGCTACTCGGAGTCTAAGAAGCAATTGAGCGTGTGGTTCGTGAAGCCGGATCGCAACTTGGAGGTTGACTACCTGTTCCACAATCTCGCGTTCGCGCAGCCGGAGGAAGCGAAAGAGGAGGGAGCATGCGTGGCAGAAGCGGACCACTTGTGCGTGAAAGACATGTACGAGACGAAGTACCGCTTCCCGTTGAAGGGTATAGCTTTACACGCGTTCCAGTGCACGCATACTGTCAAAGGACCGAACAAGGACTATGTTGCGTTGACAGACTATAGGCGCGAGAAGAAGACTCTGTGAAGTGAGTGTGCATGGCGCAGTTGCATCTGTAGGGTATGAGATGACGGTTGCCGCAGGACAGTGAGAAAGCACGTCGATAGAAGACAAAAACTTTTCCCTTCATATCATTACATAAGACGGTGTTCCCTCAAGAAGGATAGTGCCAAATGGCTATATGATCAAAGGGTCGGGATCCCCACCCAATCCATCCACGCCTTGCGCGCCGTAGATCCTCAGCGGGACCGCAATCTCAAACGTCTCAGCCATCAATCTCTCCCTAGCCAACAAATTCGCGCCTCTTTCGTCCCTGCCGATCTCCTCCAGCAGCTCTTGGCCGTTCTCGTGATCGTCGTCCTCGGGCCATGAAATTTGCGCAGGCTGTCTTTCGGTCGTGAACTCGACACGCAATCTCCACAGCAGGCTGACACCGGTCGTCTCAAACGTGGGCGTCGCATGTGCAGGGATGGCCAGGCTGAAGCTCAAGGAGCGCGCAAAGAGCGAGTTCTCTCGCATCGAGGCGTGAACCTTGCGTGTAACGCGCTGGATGGAAGACCCGCTGCGGAGCGCCAATGATGGATCAACACGCTCCGCCGATTCGAGCTCAAGGTTGACAGAGTATGTAGGTGCTTGGTCCGGGCCATCGCCTAAGGTGAGCGGCATCGTAAAGTCAATAGTGCCAATGATTGTTTCACCTAAACGGTATGCTGGGCGTAGGATGGTGAGCACTGCCACTGGCTGACCGGAGCGGGCGATGTTGAACCTGTTTGAACTCTGGGACATTCCGGGCTGGCTTGTCTGGTTTGAGCGCAGGATGGCGAAGTCAATGATTTCTTTAGTAGTGGTTGGCTGAGGTTCTCCGTGGCTCTGTCTGCGTGGAGTCGATGGCGACAAGACTGGTGACATTGGCGACGTCGGTGATGTAGGTGACAACAGCACCCCGTTGGCGTCCATTGGAGATACTAGCAGCCGCTCTGTATAACGCAGAAAGTCTTCCAAACCTTGTTTAGCTGGTTTTGCCTTCTTGTCAATTTTGTCCGGGAAAGCTGGAAAGGCGCCGGGCGAGGATGCAGGCGCCGATATACTCTTGGTTCGAGCGGAATCCTTTAGCATGATGTAAGGGGACATTAGGTCGTGACCTAACACTTCTCCGCGACTGTTGACGCTGCCAAGGACGCGAAAAGGTATCTCTATCTGTTTGACAGGCTGACCTCCTGGACGTTGAATGCCTAGCGATATATGGTACGATATCTTGATGGCTCTTCCGCGGTAGCTAGGTGGCAGGCCTCGGGGCAAAGCAAAAGAGTAATGGTAGCTTGAGCTCTCTCCAGGAGCCAAACAGAGGTCAACAAATAGAAGACTCTGTGGCGTTGAAAGCAAGGGCACAGTCTTTGAACTCGCAGTCGCTTTCATCTGTGCGATGGAGCTCATGTCATCGTTGCCGAGCAGGCCGCCTATCGATTCGCCAAGATTACCCCAACTGAATGCACCGAACATGCCAGATGCTCGCTTCGAGGAACGTTCAACACCAACGACGCCACCACCGCCTTGAACACCTTTACGCTTGACGTCTTCGAATGGAGCTGCGTTGACCAGACTACCGTCCAGTGTGAAATGACCCATCGTTTGGGCGTGGCCCATCATAAGTGTCTCGGGTTCCGCAGGCGCGCTGTCACTGGGTCGTATCGAACGTGAAACTTGTCGAGAGTGTAGCTGCTTCGCCGGAAGTCTGCCATTCGCCTGGGATTGATATGGAAGCTCAGACGCCAGGGTTTCGTCGCTGTGGTTGCTCATACTGTAAAAGTCGCCACTACTCCGGGGCGTCCCACCTGCCGAAGACTCTGTGATCACCCTCGATATGGGATGTAGGTTACTCATTGGACCAGACCACCCCTCCGGAGGCCGAGGAGAAATGCCTCTATTCTGGCTCGAATGCATGTTTGAGTGATTTCTAATGAGCTTTGGTGGAGAAGGCTGAGGTGTAGGCCGGTCGTCTGTAGCTTGCGGTCGCGGAGGAAACTCGAAGTTGGGACTCATGCCTCCACTCATTGCGCTGGGGCTCCTCCTGTGTCCTCGTGGTGTAAAATCAGCAGATACTGTGCCGGGCCGTCGCCTTGGTGGTTGGAGCGACGTAGATTCATCTCGTGTTCCTGTAGGCGTGAATGATTCGTACAAAGGCGAAGGTTGTCTAAACGAGCCCGATCCGCTGGTGATGTGCGGCGTTGGCAGAGGCGGAGGTTTCGAAGTGACTTGCAAGCTTGCACTTCTTGTATGACCCCTGGTCGGCCTTTTGGTCGTAGGCGGTGGCATAGCATGGCGACCTTCGCTTGGCGCCTCGCTCCCCAGCGACATGATCGACAATGACCTGCCATGTCCCTTGACAGGGCGAGCTGATGTGGGTGTCCGACCGGACATAGGGGCACTGTGTAGGCCGGCGCTGGGCGGGCCATTTCGGGAGGATGTGCTCAAGACATTGAGCGACAGCGCAGGCCTATGTCCCCTTCCATTGGGCGCCTGCCTCGAGCTTGAGAAAGATGGCGCCCAGCTTGCTTGCACGCTGCTCTGTGCCAAAGACGACCTCCTACTCGCAACGACAGACGGCGCTCGGGAGAAGCCATTGGAATAGGGTGTTTGCGGTTCATCCTCCTCTTGCTGCTCCTGCCCAGGATATGCAGCCACGTTCCTGAAGGTGATTATGCATTCGATATCTTCTCCCGCGTAGATGCTGGGTTCCTTCCAGTGGACGAAGGCGCGTATGTTCGAGGGTGGAGGAGGCATGGTCGGCGAAGTAAGGGAGCAGCTTTAGGGCCGCGCATGACATCTTTCAGACTGCAGCATGTTCGTGCTCGGCGAAAGCTAGGAGATTTGTGCTGGCATGTCGTTGGCGTTGAGTTTATTATTGAGTATTTAGCTGTATGGGACAGCTGCCCTAGAGTGCTCGGGCACGCAGCGTGGACTGGCTGGCTGTCAGGGTGCGAGATGACGATGCTTGGGCGTGCTTGGACGTCCCGAAAGAGGAAGAGCGATCGACCCACATCGCATCCACTATTGTACACTTTGTCTTTCTGTGTTCCAGCAATGTGAGCTTCACTACCTCCTATCAGATCTCATGACTAGGGGCTTGCGGAGGTTTGTGCGACGGCTGTAGTACATATTCAACTGTATGTCACGCTACACTGTCATGATGCCTGCCACCCTGGGTAAGTACACTGTATACCACTGTCCCTCTCGCATCGCTTGTAACCGAAGGCTTTCTGCACACGGCTGCCGCTCGATGAAAAGCACATTGATCAGGACAGTGGTTATCTATGACGGCTCACTGGTCGGATGAAAAAGCGTCTTCCAGTAGGTCTCCAGACCTCTCAGTGGCAATCATCAGACGATGAGGTCTCAAGAAAGTAGATCACATTGATTCGCGCGTTGCTGGCCACCGAAGCGAAGAACTGAAGTGAATACTTCTTCAGTAAGATGAGGACTCACTTCGCAGTGCTAGCCCAGGTTCTCTTGCTCACCGTAATCACATGACAGCCCCACCTACCTCATCAGTCTTCGAATTTTGACCTGGTTCGTCCTTCCCTTGTGCATCTCCACGACCGTAACAATGGAACATCCATCCCCAATGACCCTATTGTCACTTCCGCGACCCAACGACCCTGAGACTCGCCCAATGCCCATCATGGACCCTCTAGACCGCTCTAGTCTTCCATCGGAGCATCATTCAGCTTCAGTAAGCTCACCAACCCAACACCACAGCATTACGCCATCAAGCTCCATGCTATCCAAGTCACCCTCGCCGAATTGTCCACTACTCAGCCTACCATCAGAGATCCGACTGTCCATCTACGAAGAGCTATTTCATGTTCGCAAAGGAAGACTCTGCCTTGGAACAGCCAATGGCAGCTGGCACAGAATCGACAACACAAAACGCCACAGGCCCAAGACTCGTGTTCCAGGCAAATGCATAGGAATTCTTGCCACGTGCAAGCAGATCTTTGCGGAAGCAAGACCCGTTCTTTGCGCCCGCACCCAACTCGCCCTGTACCATTACGGTACTACACAAGGGCATTTGGAGACTCGACCAGTCGATTTGAACAGCATAATACCGAACACTCATAAGATCTACATCAGCATCCAATTTTACAAATTGCAATACCTGACTTCCGAAGAAATCTGGGAGATTATGGCTCCATTTGTGGAGGTTGCAAACAACGCATCCGTAGCAAGGGAGCTTTCAATCAACCTTACAACCTATCAAGAGGTAAAGCAAGAGTGCTTCGATTGGGTCATGCTCTGCTTCGGGAGCATAGAGAGCAACGCAAAGATCTCCATGTCTCTCGACATGGCCGCCATATCGAAGCGTAATTTGAACCATACAAGCTTCACTGAGCTGCTCAAGAAACTCTTGAGGTAAGTTAACAAGAGACATATCTCATGGGCGCTGACTGACTGACTAAACCAGGGTGGATGATACGTCAAGAGTTTGGCAGTCACAGCTTGAGTGGAATCAAGAGTGGCATGCGTATCAAGCAAGAAGACTACCAAAGATCAACGACAAGATTGTGCGCATCGAATCCGAGTTTGCACTATCATGCTCAGCGGCACGAGTGTCTTCAACGAGAGATCATAACCATTATACGGCTCACGAGAACCTGTGCATGCTCCAGCGGGACTGCGGAAAGTTGTACGCAGCCAAAGGAAGATGCGAGAAAGGTGTACAAGACACAGAGGAAAAGATCGCAGATCTCGAGCAGAAGCTCAGATCAGTGGCATCTTCCTGACGAGTAGTGGCCTCACCAGGGGCGAGCAGGCTGCTTTCGAAGCACCATCTCCTTTCCTGGCAGCGTATTTCGTCACGTACTTTAGAATCTTCTCAGCGGGCCAATGCAGTCTATCAGCCATCCAGAGTGTCATAAAACTGCTGCTTATGTGTCTAAGCCACTGAGAGTGGTTGATCTCGTGCATCAACGAAAAGGTTATTCTAGGGAAGCTGCTAGGGAAGGAGATGTATTACAATTGACAAACTTGGTTTTTTTTTGGATTGTACAGCACTTGGGATATTGACTCGAGGTCGGTGTGGAGGAACCGGAAAGCTTGTAGTAATTTGGCTTAGGATGAGAACATAAGTTAACGGGAAGATGCTGTATAAATATTCTTCTGATTCCAACGGTTCGTATGCAGAACTATGTGCAAGAGCCGGACCTGTTCAATGGCCTTAAGCAAGCGAGGAGGTTGGAAACTTTGTCAATCATCTAAAGCCCACTGTGTCGATGAGTGAAGAGGCGGTATATACATTAATGATTTTTCCTCGCCGCCACTATATTGCCTTCACATGGAGTGGTAGATACTCGATATATGGTGCCTCAGGCATCCACCGCTCACACTAGCGTCGGGGACCGTCTAGAGCAAGCCGCAACCCACAGTGGTGCCTTGGCAGACAAATTCCTTGTCGAGACTTGCAACTTTGCACGCGACCGATCTTCTCGACAAGCGACCTTCGAACATCAGCCGGCCACCAACACCGTCGAACCGATAAGATGAAGTTGAACATCTCCTTCCCGGCCAACGGCTCTCAGAAGCTCATCGATATCGAGGATGAGCGCAAGCTCCGCGTCTTCATGGACCGCCGCATGGGTCAGGAAGTCCCCGGCGACTCCGTTGGCGACGAGTTCAAGGGCTACGTCTTCAAGATCACCGGCGGCAACGACAAGCAGGGCTTCCCCATGAAGCAGGGTGTCATGCACCCTACCCGTGTGCGCCTGCTCCTCGCCGACGGCCACTCCTGCTACC
>Ga0265797_10005782_pt1 | contig 17874 bp, 27 predicted proteins | sample P2T30metagenome_FD_192433 | JGI IMG/M metagenome (GOLD analysis project Ga0265797, IMG submission 192433) | Plant litter microbial communities from East Loma Ridge, Irvine, California - P2 T30 | ecosystem: Environmental > Terrestrial > Plant litter > Unclassified | place: USA: California...
TCCAATTCTTTTTCTAGAGTCGTGATCTCATCCTGCAAGTCGAGTAGTACACGTGAGTGTAAATAGCCAAAAGATCGGTAGAGGGAGAAGTTTGTTTCGCTCGACTGGAAAGCCGCGAGTCTCGGGAAGCCATTAGGTGTATCTTCCACTGGTACCGATGAGTAATGATGGGGGGGGGTCAGAATTGGGAGGTGCACTCACGTTTTCGCGTCTTGTTCTCGGTTACAAATGCGGGCTCTGGCTCCGATTGGAAAGAAGTTGTAAACCGGTGGAAGAGCTTGGGGCGCTTCTTCTCATTCTCTAATCATGTATCAGTCATGATCCAGGCGAGCGAGGGCTTGCAGCCCCCAATGTCAAATTTCCGTATTTCATAAATGTGTTATGCACATGGGGTTGACCACGACTAAGCCCTCGATCAACAGAGGCATCTTGTAAATGTCTATTTTTGGCGCCAGATATAGTGACTGGGCTGGCTTGGGGGCCGAGTTGGCGTGCAGCATCACGTACCAGGCTGTGCACTCTCAATGTCAATCGAGTTTGTTCGCACCGAGGGCCGAATAGTTGAGTGACAATCGCCACAGTCGTTAGGCCTCTCACTGCCAGTCAGTGTTGCATCCGTGTCCGTAGGCGATATGGGCGACGGAGGTGTCTTGTCATCGGTGAAAGTATCCCCGGTCATGGTACGAGGAGGGGCCATTTGGGGGCACAAGGGCAAGCGCGACCCGCACACAAGCGAACAAGCAGCAAGGAGAAGAAGAAGAAGACAAGAGTTGTGTGCACAAGCAACAAACTGCTCAAGTAATCATCAAATGTGAAGTGTGGCTTCGAAAAGTGTGGCGGAAGGGGTATGTATGTAGTATTGAAAGATTGAAGTGGGACAGCGGGAAACACAAACTCGCACGCCTCCGTTGACTCAGCCCCCAATGCCGTCGACGCCACTTCCACAATTGGTTGCCAACGTCTCAATTGCAGCTGCCTGCTGTACACCGGTGAGCTGAGCCACATGTCAGATGGCACAAATCAGCCGCCGGCCCTCAATTCCTTCTCACGTATCCACACACCCTCCAGCTTGTTCGTGTATATGTCGCTGACCTGATACTCGGTGTACCCGTCAGGATTGTACCTGCTGGTAAACACCGTGTAGGCAATCTTGGTTCGCTTGCCTTTCACAATCACTGGCCTGTGAACAAGGTCGCCCTTTGTGAAGCGCGGGTCTGGCTGAGATGTTGTTAGTATGCACTGCGTGTACTCGGAAAGGAGCCGGCCTACCGCATTCGGCATCTTCTTGTTGGATACGCTTGATTTGGTCTCAGGAATGTGGTATTCCGGCAATGAGTCCGGATACTCGTCCTGCTGATTGTCAGCCTTGTGCGGCACACGCGTCAGTGATGTGCAACTTACTGCGATGGCCTGAGCGGGCTGCTCTTCGAAGTCGTCAGTGGCCATGGCTGCTAGGGATTCGGAACTGAGGCAGAGCAGCCTTGTAAGTGATGCCCTCCAGGAAGAGACGAGTGCGTGCTGTTATACTGTGCCTTGCTGCTGGCCTCCTTGACTGTGTACTTGTTGCAGCCCTAGGCAGCACAGGTCCGTGACCGGTTCGTGACCGGCATTGATTATACTTGCAGGTTGGGGGCCGCCCATATGCAAGCACAGCCGCCGCTTAGCGATATCTGCTGAGTCTCTCCCGTCATGATGCCTTGTAGCCCGCCTTGCGGGTACACCACCGCCCAGCGAACCGTTATGGTGGACTGCCATTTGCCCTAAGAAGCAATCGCACATTGCGCCAGATAGGTACGGTAAGAGGGGCGTCGAGACTGCATGATAAGGCCTCAGCTTTCGGCCCCCAAATTGTGGTGATGGAAGTTGGCGGGGGCAATGATTGGCGGGCTCGCGGTACGCCTGGCCTCTCCGCACCCTCTAGCCGTGTAGTATGGGCCGCCCAATATTGGGGCTACAAGCTGCTGTGAACCCGTTGATTATAATGGCGGACGCCTGCGAACTCGTCCAGGCACGCACGCCCGAAGCCTGCTTCTCCAATGACTCTTTCAGCAACAACCACGACGCGCACGGCAAACGCGACGGCGATTGCTCCTCGCAACGCGAACTTGATCTCTAATCGGGTCATCAATGCACATGTACAGAATGCGGATGTGCAGATTAATATTCGCAACAAGCCAAAGGATACTGAGCCAACATTGCAAAACGATGGCCTGCTCGTGGACAGCACAGCAGAGGAAGATGTCAATCGTGCACCGAGTAAAGAGTGTCAAGCAACCTGGTGGGGCGAAGCCATACAACAAAACATGGGCCTGCCAGGCGGATACTCCAAGGCTGCAGTGCTTCTGATCAAGTGGGCCGACGAGTTGGATGAATTGCGGACAGGGCAAGAAGTAGGTTGGTGACAAGGCGTGTCCGCTCCCTTTTTCTGACAAGCTTGCCTTAGGCCGAAGAGCTGGAAACACTCTTCCGCGACCGCTTTCACTACCACACCAAGACTGTCGAGCTTAACATGCGACGGAAACCACAGCTTCAGCTTGACAACCACATCAGCAGCTTCATATGCGAAAACGATGGGGAGCACAACCTGCTCATTGTCTACTATACTGGACACGGTGAATTCGATGACGAGAGCAAGACGTTGTGGCTTACAGGAAGTCTGAATCCCGCAAATGGCCGAGGCTTTCGCAAAGATGCACGTGTGACATGGAACAAGACGGAAGAGCAGCTTCGACACGCCGACGTTGAGGGCGATGTATTGACAATACTCGATACGTGCTATGCGAGCAACCTGGTCAAGTCCAGCAGGGAGGACGAGAAGAAGTTCGAGTTACTGAGCGCTTGTGCCATCAACCAAACCACAGCAGCGCCCGGCCCGAATTCGTATACGCGTGCCCTCATTGACGCTGTCAACCACTTTCTCCAAGCCGATGCCAACCGTCCGATATCAACCTTTAGTCTTACAAGCCGCATCAACAGGGACAGCAGGCGCTCCGATACGCCGTCACACCTATGGGGTCGCAATCACGTGCCTCGAGCCAACCAGGAACACATTTTCCTGACACCCCTCAAGCCCGACAGGGCCGATGGTCTACACCAACCTCGGCGCCGACCCAAGGGCTACCTGACACTGCGGTTTGCCCTACGCGACGCATCGTTGAATAAAGTGCAAATTGACTACATGGCGAAGCATCTTAGCAAGGCCTTGAACAACAGGGAACTGATTGGCTTGAGGAAGATTGACTGGATTGACATGAAGCCCGCACCCCCGATATCCCACTTTGAGCGAGTGGCATCCGTCATGCGCGTCATAGGGCAGTGGAAGCGAGTGATTGCCAAGAACAAGGAGCACGCAGAATTGCACAAGACGGTCGACAATGTCGTCGTCTCTCCGCACCCAGACTCGATCAGCAGCAAGTCGCAGAAGCGGGGACACGAAGACGCAGGTGAGCTGCCGGACGCGAAACGACAGTATCTCGACATTTCGCATCCCCCTTCACCGCCGGTATCCGAATGTTCGCGTATCGATTTTGAGACGTGAATGGACGTCTTTCTTTTGTCCTGTTCTCCATCTTCTTCCAGTTTTGCTTGCATACCAGGATACCCAAGGCTGTGGCTACATGGCACACGTTTCATACTTGATTGATCATGTTTCTTCCTACATGCTATTCTCACATGCGCTCCGGGCACTTGTGGTAAATGTTTCCCACCGGGTTCATGTAATGGCGGCTGCGCGGTCTCAGCCCACACTAGTAGCCTAGGCAATCCATTGGAATTAACAGCGTCTGGCGGAATCGGGCTCGGTGGAGTCGCCTGGTATTGTCCAGGCTCGTGTTGATGTGACGTGGTAGTAAGAGTCATGTGGCTAACGTGATGTCGATTGCGCTCATCTCCCGCCGATGCTTGGAAGGATCAGCGAGCTTGATTTGCTACACAGCAGCTGGTACATGGGCGGCGGTGCCGAAAGAGGAAGAGGAGTTGCGGTATATAGGTGCGATGATGGATCCCTGGATCTTCTGCATGCGGACACATGGACTCCAGCATGTGATCGAAACACTGACATGCAGCGGTGGCGACGATCGTCTTACAGGCCATGTACAGTAACTTTGTTCACAAACAAAAACAATATGGAATTAGTGAATGCGAGGCAGCCACATGCATGCAGGATGACTACTGGGTTGCGCGTCGAGGGTTAGTTATACCAATCTTACCTGAAGCTGGTCTGCGAGCTCCAGCATGTAGGGCGACAAGCTGGGCTGGATGATGCGGAGAAGGGCCGCGGCCGTCAATGTAGGCTGGACGGACGAAAAGCAGGGCTATGTTACCAAGGAGATTGAGAGTGGAGCTGAAACTAACGGCTGCCGACGAGAAACTCAAGTGCGGCGCAGGGCCAGAGCCGGCTCCCAGTGTGTGTTGCCCGGTCGTCCGCACGACAACGTGGACGGCATGGTTGGTTGGCAGTCATGGGCAAGGAGCGGGTGGCTGTACCAAAGGGCCCTCCTTTCCCATGGGCGTGCACACGCTCAAACAGAATGAAGTGTACAAGCTGACGAGTGAGCTTGGGCGGGTTTTGAGCAGCCACAGCATGACGCCGCACCCGGGCTTCTGGAACTATTGGGTGTGGCTGAGAGCGAGCTGCAGTCTGTTCTTAATGCAGCCGCGCAATCTCCCCTGTACGGTGTGGCGGGTGGGTGGATGCAAGTGGGCAGACGGGCGCGGGTGAGGGTGGTTGTGAAGGGCGTTGCCGTCTTCTGCCAGGGCCGCGCAGCGAAGCGGAGAGTGAGGATTGGGGGTTGTAGCTTTGCAACTGAGGCATGCAATGCGTCAGAAACGTCGTGATGTTTTTTTTTTCTTCCATCTAGGACTGGGGGGTGCGGTTGTCGGTTGGCATGCAATCAGGCACTGTCCAAGTCGCCAAGGCTAGCGCAAGACGGAAGTCGGATGCACGGCGAGCGAGGGCTGAGGATGGGCAGGGTGCCATGCCATGTACTGGTAGAGGACCCAGTGCCAGCTATTGGAACATTACTGCCTTGCGCTCCTGGAGTCGGAGACAACCACACACGCCCATTCTTGCGACCCCCGTTTTCTTACCACCGCACACGGCACCGCACACGCTGACGGAGCTCCTGTTCGACCGCTGCTCCTCCTGTCTGTCCCAACCGACCGACTGCCTGTGTCTGCCTGTGGACACGGTGCGCAATCCCCCGGACGACGGCCCACGACCAAAGTCACCACCACCCTCTTCCACCCTCACCCCCCTCCCAAGCCACCACACCGCACATACACTGGCTTCCCACGCTCCGTCGACCCCTCCTCCGCTGCGCTCGGGGAAGGCTGCCTCTTTGATGAGCGTGACCATCCATGAGTCGCAGATGATGCCCTCGTATGGCGCCGACTCGTCCGACCGCCTCTCCTTTGCACACGCACAAACTTCGTCGACCGCACGCGAGAGCCGCGACGCGCCCGCGAATGGCGCCCACCAAGCCATGAACGGCGGGACTACACAGCAGCACCAGTCGAGCGAGCGGCCGAGCAGAGACGACGGCTACTTTGCCTCGATACACAGCAGCAAGACCAAGGACCGCCTCTGTGGCAGCACCACCCACGTCGAAATGGGCCAGCTCAGTGCAGCCGACGGCGCCCGAGAGGCGAGCAGAGACTTTCACGTCCCGCCCGTCGGCGCCAATTCGAGTTCCAATGCTGCGCCTGCGCCGTCTCCATCCCCGTCCCTGTCGCCCATGCCCCAACCCGACGATGGCACGTCCGCCCTGCATATACCCAACCAAGCACAGCGCGTCTCCTCCCCGCCTGCCTTCAACCACAACACCCCCGGCCCGGCTCAGCATCCCTACCGCCTGCAGCAGCGTCACACCCTCGAGGTCCCCAAAGTGCAGACGTCGCGCGCCCGCGAGCCGCAGCAGAACAATACCGAGGACGTCGTGTCCGCGAGCGGGAGATTCTCGCCCACGACCCCCCACCGGCGGAGAGGCTCCATGTCGCTCGTGCGCAGGACCACACGCTCAATACACTCCGACATGCCCCCAGAGGAGGTGCAACAGGACGACGAGGCTGCGCGCTGGGCCGAGCACATTCGCCAGAAACGAGCAAGTAAGCGGAAGCGCAAGGAGGACGAGGATGAAGACCGCGTCGTAGTCGGCACAAAGGTGGATCAGAACCACGTGAACTGGGTTACCGCCTACAACATGCTGACGGGCATCCGCTTCACCGTGTCGCGAACAAACGCCAAGATGGACCGAGAGCTCACCGATGCCGACTTTGACGCAAAGCATAAGTTCTCGTTTGACATGTACGTGCCGTCCGACTTCCCCAACAACATGATGCACTTGCTCGAGTTTAGCTTCACGTCGTCTGGCAGCCCCCTCTCTGTATCCTACCTCGATTGCATCACACTGACAAGCTTCCAGTACCGGCAACGAGCTCACTCCCTCTGCCAAGTACGACTTCAAGTTCAAGGACTATGCCCCCTGGGTCTTCCGCCATCTCCGCAACACCTTCAAGCTCGACCCGGCCGACTACCTCGTATCGCTAACCAGCAAATACATCCTGTCCGAGCTTGGCTCCCCTGGCAAGAGCGGCAGCTTCTTCTATTTCTCCCGCGATTACAAGTACATCATCAAGACCATCCACCACGCCGAGCACAAGTTCCTCCGCAAAATCCTCAAGGACTACTACAACCACGTCCAAGAGAACCCAAACACTCTCCTTTCCCAGTTTTACGGCCTGCATCGCGTCAAGATACCCTATGGACGCAAGATCCATTTTGTCGTCATGAACAACCTGTTTCCTCCACATCGCGACATTCATCGCACATTTGATCTCAAGGGTTCGACCATCGGCCGAGACTTCAAGGAAGACAACCTCGAGACCAACCCCCGCGCAACACTAAAGGACCTCAATTGGCTGCGCAGAAACCAGCACCTCGAACTAGGGCCCACCAAGAAGAAAATGTTCATCGAGCAAATGCAAAAGGACGTGAAGCTGCTGCAGCGTTTACACATCATGGACTACTCACTTCTAGTCGGTATCCATGACCTGGAAAAGGGCAACGAGGAGAAGCTGCGAGACAAGACACTCCAGGTATTTTCCCCAGGCGGGGAAGAGGACCCAGAACCAGGACCACATCAGCTGTTGCGCACACCTTCGAAACTAGAAAGTGCACGAAAAGCCAGAGAGCTCAGGCAAATGGTCCAGACACAAAAGCCCGTACCCATGGGGCAAACATCGAGCAAAATGCCAGATGAGCTCGAAGATCCTAAGCGGAACTTTTACTTTTACTCCGACGACGGTGGCTTCCGAGCCACTCATGAAGACAATGCGCCTGGTGAAGAGATTTACTACCTTGGCATCATTGACTGTCTGACGCATGTAAGTTGTAGCTGCAATGCGCTTGATATACACGGAACTAACCATCTCCATCAGTACTCATTCATCAAACGCATGGAGCATTTCATCAAAGGCATTGCCAACACAGAATCACAAATATCTGCCATTCCTCCAGAACGATACGGAGATCGCTTCATCAAGTTCATCAGCGCCGTCACCAAAACAAGGGAAGCAGCTGAGCGCGAGAAGCGGGAAGAGGCTACAAACGACCTCAATGATCTCTCTCTCGACGGCGCCGACCATGTCATTCAAAAGGCCGAACACCAGGCTGACCGCTCGCGGAAACAAGGCCACACAGAGGAGAATGTACCAAATCTGCATATGAGAGCAGTACGCAGTCCTTCTGCAGAAAGGGGGGAGATAGGCACTACACTTCCTGTAGTTGAGGAGGTTGGTGAGTCTTCGAGTGTTGGAGGGCACAGCAACCGGAGCACTTCAGAGGCCGCTGTCGGTGCAAATGCCAACAGCAGAGGTGTAGCTGCACCACCATCACAGCTTTCCGGAACACCCTACCTCGGACCCCCACAGCTTCAGGCAAGATCGCGGTCGGGAGACAGCGAAAGGGAACAAGTGCATGGGAGAGCGCCACCTACACCACCAAAGGAGTTTGGAATGATGGCGGGCAACCATGGCAGACCACCTACACCACCAAAGGACGAGTACATGGCCAACAGGCATTCTGGACCTCCCACACCACCAAAAGAGGATAAGAGCAGAGGAGGTATACCCAGGTCATCGCTCGACAAGGATCTACCGCGGACGCCACTGGAAACAACCATCCGCGTCAACTAAAAGAATAAGCACCCCCTCACTCTAGAAAAAAGGGCATTGCAGACTTTCCTTGTTCTTACCTTTTTAATCCAACATGAAAGAAAAGAAGAAGAGCGTTGTGTGTCGTTTTTTTTTGCATATCCATACCCCCCAAAGCCTCTTTTGGTTGTGTGCATCTCCCTTCCTCCCTTGAGCTATATATCATTTTCAGTTTCTTTTCCAATCAATTTCCCTTCTTTCTTTCTTTCTCTCTCACTCTCTCTCCTTTGTTCAGCAATCCTCTACCAACCAAACCAAACCAAACCAAACCGTTTCTTGCGTTGCGAATGCAATGATACCATGAGCAGAATAGCGGTTTTGTTCGCCGCCTAACCCTCCCCCCTCCTCCTTCCAACCTTTGTGTATAAAAAACAATACCAGGGGGGTTCGTGTGCGAGAATGTAATGTTCGCTTTCTTGTTTTCCATCTCCTTTGTTGGGAAGACAGGTGTTAATTTTCTGTTTGTTTTCCTTATCGTCCATTTTTTCTCTCTCTCTTCGTCTTCTTTCACGGTTGGTTTTGGTTGCGGGATTCATGGGTTTGGAGGGGACTTGAGGGAGGGATCGGGAAGGGATCGAGATGGCTGTTCATATATAGCCTGTATCCTTTGGCTCTGTCTGATAGGTTGGGCGGGCTCGGTCTCCTTTTTTTTGTTGGGATTTAGAGTTGGGGTTTTGTAGTAGCACTGAGGAAGGAGGAGGGGTAGCTAGGCGGGTAGGAAAGACGAGGATAATAGTTGATTGCGGATCGTGAGAGATTTTTGTTGTTGGTTACTCAAGTGTGTTTGTGTGTGCCTGCCTACAAGCGAGGCTGGCGTGTTGTTGGTGTTGGTGGTGGGACTGATACCTGGTAGTTAGATGAAAGAAATCAATATGCATACAATATACCTTGCCATTGTGACTTGTATTTCTTTTCAAACATGTAACTAGCATTGTCACTCTTGGACATGGAGTAAATCAATAGCATCAACCTCCCACCATGTAACTTGCAATCATGTAGAATCACAGCAGGATGCAACATGTTTTACATTTCTTCGCATTATCGGGGTTAACTTGAATATTCTACTCTTGATGGAAGAGTTCCCAGGAAAAAAAGGGCCCAAGTCTATCGTAGTTGTACACAATTGCCGCCTCCTCACCTGCTCGAGCACAAAGAAGCACCGACACGCTTACTTGTAAAAGTCAAACTTGTCCGCCTCGGCAGCACCCTTGACTTGGCTTGTGTACGCCTCCTCCAAATCGCTCTGAATAATGTTGTACCGATTCTTGCGCACTGCTCGCAGACCGGCCTCTTGCATGATAGCCGCAATAATGGCACCCGACAAGGGATCATTGCGCACAATCAAGCTGTCCAGATCCACCTCGGGTGATAGGCTCATCTTGGAAGCAATGGTGGAGAAGATGAGACGACGCTCACGACGGTCGCGTAGCGAAGGGAATTCAATCTTCCTGTCTAGACGACCGGGACGGAGGAGCGCAGGATCGAGGGTGTCGGCACGGTTGGTGGCCATGATGACCTTGACGTTGGAGGTTTGGTCGAAACCGTCCATTTGGTTGAGCAACTCGAGCAAGATACGCTGCACCTCTCGGTCGGCACCCGTCTGCGCGTCGAAACGTTTTGTAGCGATTGCGTCAATCTCATCAATGAAGATGATGGATGGCGAGTTCTCGCGCGCCATTCTGAAGACATCACGGACCATGCGTGGACCCTCGCCCAAGTACTTTTGCACAAACTCGGAGCCTACCACGCGAATGAAGGACGCCGTTGTGCTGTTCGCGACGGCCTTGACCAACATGGTCTTTCCGGTACCCGGGGGGCCATATAGCAGCACACCACGCGGTGGGTCGATACCGATCTGCTTGTACAGGTCGAAATGTGTGAGGGGAAGTTCAACAGCTTCCCGGATCTCTTGCTTCTGCATATCTAGACCTCCGACATCGGCGTATGTGATGTCGGGCTTCTCGTCCTGGCCAAGCATGGCAATGGAGGAGTCAGCTTCAGGTGGTAGGATGTCGACGAGCGCATTTGAGTGGCGGTGGAGCGCGACAGACGATGATGGCTTGAGGAGTTCGCGGTCGAGAGTAGAGAGGATTCGGACGACATAGTTGGAGCCAGTTGATGACTGTACGATGCCAGTACTTGTCCATGTTAGCCGTGTTGCGCAAGGCGCGTTGTTTGCGTTGCAACTCACTTCTGGTCAATGGCCTCCATAAACTGCCCTATCACCAGCGGCACACTCTGGATACGCTTGATCTCCTCTTGTGCTCGTACCAACTCTCGCTTCAGGCTCCGCTGCTCATCCTTGATGTACTCTTCCTGGAGGTGGATGTACCTGGCGCTGTTAGCCACCTATCGCATCACGTCTCTCGGCACTACATACTCTAATTGGCGCTGCAGCTTCTTGAAGGTCGAGTAGTCATCGTTGCCTTCTGTGGAGAAGCCCTCGAGGGTATCAAAGTTTGGTATTGACGACGGGAGCTGCTTCTTGTGCGGCGGGACAGTGTTGGCCGGGTTCTCGACGGCGGCGTCAGCCATGGCGATGGTTGTTCAGGTGGTCTTTGTGGTGTATGCGAGTCGGGAGATGGCAGTCAGCAGCGAAGGTCGGTGCGGTTTGGTGAAATCAGGCAGGGTCAAGGATGGGGTGAGGCGATGGTTGTCTGTCGCACACTGTTGACGAAGCTCACGGAAGGCGCCGTCGGGGATGCGAAGCGCTGACGCCGACGTCACGTGAGACGGGTGATCACGCCTAAGCAGGTTGATCCCAGACCACACCCATCGCAGGCGTAGGTGGTAAAAGCAAGTTCAAGATGGCCAGTCACGCGCGGTTGGATGATTCACGCTTGGAACAGGTAGTTTGTTGGAACAGGCCAGAAACATGTTGGATTTCATGCGCCCACCCCGGGCTCGTTGGGCATAACTAATTGAATGGTCGCAAGCCGTGGACGCTTGGTGACTTGGCCGCTGCAGACGGCAAAGGCCTGGGACGTGTATGAGTGTATGAGGGGTGGCAATGGGGGGAACACTGGTGTGTGTGTGTGTGTATGTGTGACTGGAGATGGAAAGAGAGACGAGAATGTACAAGTAGCACACGGCCTGAGCTTGTTCGTGTGGTAAGGTGGGAGATTGCCGGCTTGTGGGACGCCGATCCTGCAGCAAGTTATAATGGCATGAAGATTTCGAGCATTGATACTGGTGGGATCGCCACGCTTAACCATGGAAGAGGGTGGGCAGGCTGACATGACAATCAGCCATGCGAGTATGCAAACACGATGCACGGGTACAAAGGGCCATTGAGTGCGTTCGCCGTCAGACGGTTGGGCCGGGCGAGCGTCGAGCGGCGGTCTGGGTCGTGCCCACTCTCGACGCACCCCCGAAGCGATGGCAGGGCGATTTCTGCAGGAACAAGGCCATGCAATAAGTGGAGAGACAAGTGTTTCCGTGTCACGACGGCCAAAAGACGCGGAGAAATCAAATTGAGTTAGGCTAGGCTTGTGAGGTGCCGGCAACGCAGGCACTCCACTGGCCCTGTCGCAACGCGCGACCGCGTTTCCAGCTCCGAATGCTAGATGCTTGCTTGGGGCTTCAAGTGACTTTGCGGACGTCCATGTTTGCGGCTGCTGGCCCTCTCTGCTCCTGGAGGTCGAGGACACGCTGCCCGGGTCTCGTGATGCCCGACAAGGATAGAGGCTGGGGGGTTCTGCCAAGCAAAACTGCCTTCTCGCTCCTCCGCTCTCAGCAACGCATAGTCCGCAAAGCGCGTCTGCGGTACGTGAAAACTATCAACCGCATTTGAAGCCCACCATTTCCTGCCCTGCCCCGATGCGAGCATAGCAGACCAGTCTCTGTTCTACTGTCGCGTGGTGTGTATTTTCTCCTCTGCCCTCTTTCCTCGCTGCTCACCCCGTGTTGGTCCCTGGACCTCGTCCGGCCGTGGCTGCTGCTGCTGCTGCGAGAGTCGCGTCCATCGACACCTATAAACACCAACATGCTTGCTGACGGGTCGCTAGCCAGGTGGATATCTAGCATCTAGCCCTCACGTGTGCCCATCGCCCCGAGCCCCTTCCACTCGCTTTCTACACACGCGCATAAAACTCCGGTCCGCTCAAGCCACAGCTGCGAGCCATAGCCGCGCATCACCATGGACTTTCAATCCCCACAGAATGCCATGTATGATCCCTCGAGCTTCATCGACCCGAGCGCAATCGCAAACCCGCAGATGAACGGCGCGCGCCCCTACAACCCCATGCCCTCGGTGCCCCAGAAACGGGACTCGACCGGCGCCGCTCTTTCCCTATCGCGCTCCCAGACGCCGTCGCAACCAGCCCAGTTCGGCTTCCAGCATCAACAGGCCTTTACCAACACCCCATCGCCCACCATGCAGAGCCAGCACTTCGCGCCTGCCCAAATGGGCGGCCAGCGAATGCATACGGCCTCGCCTGCCCAAAATCCCCATGCGCCCCAAATGTCGCCCATGGCTTTCCAGCAATCGCCCATGAACCCGGCCTTCAACGCGAATGCAGCGAGTCAGTTTCCAGTCACTTCCGTGCAATTGTCACAAAACCTCCAAAGCCGACAGCAGGAAGCGCAACGGCAGTACGCAATGCGCCTGCAACAGCAGCAGCAATTGGGCAATCTGGCAGCAAGCAACATGGCCGCGCGACAGGGCCAACAGCCGGGAGGTCAGATGCCGGGTGGGATGCAGAATCCAATGCAACAACATCCGGGTATGCAGCAGAACATGATGCAGAACCAACAACAGCAACAGCAACAGCAGCAGCAGCAACAGCAGCAGCAGCAACAGCAGCAACAACAGCAACAGCAGCAACAACAACAGCAGCAACAGCAACAGCAGCCAAACCCTCAGGTTCAATATCAGCAATTCCTCAAGAACGTTGCTGCCCTCATGGCCCAGCAAAATCGACCCTTCCATCCCCAGCCACAATGCGCTGGTCGCATCATTAATCTTCAAAACCTCTACTCTGCCGTCATGCGCTTCAAAGGCTGCCGTTCCGTTACCCAACAGAATGGTTGGGCACGGATTGCACAGATGATGCAAATACACCCGGCCCAGTATCCCAACGCCCCCCTTGAACTGCGTCAAATCTACGAGAATAACTTGCTCATCTACGAGACCGCATATGTTCAAAGACAACAACAAATGCAACAAAAGGGCATGCCTCCGCAGCAACATATGGGACATATGGGGCCAATGGGATCCATGGGCCAGCAGATGTCGCCGACGAGACCGACGATGCCAGGTCAACAGAACAATGTTCCAGTACAGCAAGAATACCTCCAGCAATTGCAAAGAACAGAGGCTGCAATGAAGCAGCAGCAGCAACAACAGCAACAGCAACAACAACAGCAGCAGCAGCGACAATCACTTCCGCCAACTCAGCCACCACACCAGCAGCTTGAGCCCTCTCCACATCCGCAACAGGCGACACCTCTACAAGGCAACGCAGTCCTTCCGAGCGTAAACGGTACAACACCTCAACCAGACGGTCATGCGCGGAAGAGCCTTAGCAGGCAGCTGGAAGGCACACCAACACAAGGACAAGAGCCCAGCCAGGCGCAAACCACACCCATGAAGCAGGAAGAAAATGCTGCTGCCGCGGATCCTAATTCCGTCGCTGTCGAGGAGCCTGAGAAGCGAAAACCAGTCATCGAACAGGACGATGGTACCCGGGTGTACCAACCCGCCTACCGAACACAAGATACCTGGGGCGGCCTTGATTTCGACTCTGACAATTTCAAAAACATGATCGATACAATCACAAACTACAAGCCAAATGTTCCGTTGCTGCCAGAGATGGGCGTCATCGACGTTCGAGCCATCACCATGAGCATCAAGTCAGGACTTCACGCCGAGGCGCGTTTGGGGTTGGACACACTCACACGGATAACGTACGACAATACTGTCCAGTTCAACCTATCACATTGTGAGGATTTGACGGAAGTGCTAGTAGAGTATGCGGAAGATTTATTGGAAATACTGGGAAACGACAATCCGGAAGTTACCGACATCATCGATCTTATGCCGTACGAGGACGTCCTGCACCATTGCCGCGAAGAAGCCGCGTCACTACAAGAGCTCCCCCAAGCTGGGACTAAGGAGCATCGCCTCGACCGTACCGCAGACCGGCTGATTGCAATAACCACCATCTTCCGCAACCTGTCCTTCCTCGAGGTCAATCATGACTCTTTGGTCAGTGCTCCAGTCCTCAAGTTCCTTGCAAACTTCATTCGACTCGTTGGTACACGGGTACTACTCCTCCGATCACACATCAACACGTTCGACTTTATGAAGGACGTCGTCACCTTCTTCTCCAACACCAGCGCAAAAGTCGTCTTGCCCAACCGCGAAGACGCGTACGCGGTGCTGCACTTCCTCTGTGCCTTTGCGCCTGTTCCACGACCCATCGAACCCATCAAGTTCACACCATTCAACCCACAGATTCACCGCTATCTACCCTCTGCCGTTGATAGTCTGGCAAAACTGCTCGCTCGCGATGATCCCAACCGAATGTACTACAAGGAAATTTTCATCAACGAGGCCACATCTACACCGGCATACGATCTGTTAACACGCTCTTTTGCCCTCGCAATCTCCGTCATACCTGATCGCAACTACATTGAGAACAGGATGTACCAAATGAAGGAGCCGCGACCCAAGGAAGTACGTATGTTTGAAGCCCGTGTTGCAGAGTCGAGAAAGGCCTACCTTATGCAAGGTATGCTCGCAGCAGATATACTTGCCGGTCTGGCCCCAGGACCCGAAACTGGCATTTGCCGTGCGTGGCTCGAATCGGAAGACGGCTGGGCACACAGTCTGCTTAAGTTTGCCATGTCTCTCTCCGCTACCGATGCTGCTATCCCTCACCCTCCCCCACCACCCAACCATCGCGGCCAGCGACCCATGGATCATGACAGGGAAGGCTTCCAGCTCATCGTTCACCGTGCGCTGTCTACCCTCAAGCGCTTAGGTGACAAGTCAAAGGGCGGTGAACCACTGGTAAAGGGTGTACAGCAGATGAACGGAAATATGAATCACGAGGATGACAACGAAGATGAGGATGAGGACGACATGGAGATTTTCAATTTCAACGGCAGCAGTTGGAAGGTCAAGGCTGACATCTTACCACGTAAAGAGACGCTTCTTGGCGCGCTCTTGACTGCACAGTTGGATGTGCGTAGTTTGAATCAGTTTTGCAAGATTGGGTATCTGGATGAGTGATTTGATTTGATTTGGGGAAAACATTGGAGCGGATTTACAAGGGGTTGATTGGTTCAATGTGTATAGGTTAGGTTGTCTGGTTGGGGGGATATAAGCTTAACGTTTTTGTGTGATGGAATGGCAATTTTTTGCGGTTAAAGAAAGCCATGTCTCTTTTATTTTCTTTCCTTTTCCTTGTATGTCTATTTCTCTGTACTACAACTCATTTTCCGTCCTTTCTATTTCTTGTTTCGCATACACAAAAATGTACCAACCTCTTTTTCCTTGTAGGATATAGATAAACTTACTATCGATACTACCATCACTTTTCTGATTATACACCCACACACGTCTTCTGATGCAGCAATGTTCCAATGTGGACAAGTTTGCTCATCATGGCTAAGCTGTTCGTTGGCTCTTGCTGCCAAACAAAATCCAGCATAAAAGTAGAGAAACATGTGAGCAAATACATTGCAGTTTGCCCCTCAGCAAGCAATAACACTGATCAAGCAATGCAACAAGATCCTCTGTTTGTATCCACACCACATGTTCCAAGCTATAGCCCAAAGACAAAAAAATGGATACTTATTGTTTGCATCCCTCACAATGCCGGTATATGACGGTGTTCTTTACTACAATTTATTACTAACATATTTTCCATCTCTAGTTCTACACTTTACCTGACGCACATCTTGTATACCTTGACCCAGTTTAGGATAGATTAGTATAATAGCCCAACATGGCGCGTACACGAGCCTGCAAAGGACGTCCTAGACCCCCTGGTCGCGTGCTGCGGTCCGAGAAGGAGGATGTAAGGCACGGGTCTACAGTTGAGGAGTTGATGCTTGTGGATGGTGGGGATGAGCAGGAGACGGCAGATGGGGAGCAGAGGGGACATGGGAAGCGATGGGCTTGGTGCTTGATTGGTGAGTTCTTCTGAAATACTGGCGAAGAGGGCTGTTCTAACAGGCCATGTCCGACATATCTAGAGACGAACAAGGATGAAGAGGATGGATGTGGCGTTAATGTCGAGATTAAGAAGGAGAAGAATGACGAGGGAATGGTCAGGGCAGACAATGGTGAGGAAGACAATGAGGTGGGAAAGGAAGAGGATGAGACCACACCCAAATCCCAACTCCCTAAGAAACGACTTCGCAAACGCACACGCTTCATCACACAACTTAGCCCTTCACCCTCCCCGCCTCCACTTCTTAGCAAAAAACGCAAAGCTACACCCCCGCCACCATCACCTAGACGCGTAACGCGCTCGACTACAAGGCCAAAGCGCAGAGTCTCTGAGATTGAACCAGAATCTGATTCTGAGTCTGATTCTGAATTTTCGTCATCTTCAGAGGAAGACTCCATATCCAGCTCTGACTCGGAAGAAGACAAACAACAAATTCCCATCTCACAAAGCCCAACACCCTTCCTTCCCCTTCCTCTCCTCGGCCCCTACCTAACCTTCCAACTCTCCCTCTCCAACCTGTCAGGCAAAAAATACAGCAAAGCAGAAAAGAATATGAAAGCAGTCCTCGAAGCCGCTTCTTTGCTCGAAGGAGCCTCTACTCCATACAAGACACGTGGGACCAAGTCAACCAGCGGTACGACTGTGAAAAGAGGCAGAAGACGGGGAACAACAACACAGCCAAAGCCAAAGGCAAAAGAGAGAGAAGATGATGTACTACCGCGAAAACGGCGAGAACTAAACGAGCAGACGAGACGCAGATTGGTGGCTGAAGGGAAGGAAGAGGAGAAGAAAATAAGCAGGAGGAGAAAAACAGTGCGTTGAAAATCTCCAATTCCTCTTGTGAACTCGGTTCTGGAAAAAAAGAAAGAAAAGCTCATATTTGTCTAGACCACCCAAGTCCGTCGTACCAACCGTACTATCTCGTCCTCTTCGTCATCGTCTTCTGCATATTCCCTTCTTACACCGCCACCTCTTCCCAGGGCTACCCGACACTCTGTATCCTCGCTGTCTTCGGGATATGCGCCGCAACACATGTCTAGTTGTACTGATTCCGCGGAATCTATTTCTGTAAGTGTATCCGTTTTACATCTATGTCTTCCTGCGACGTTTATAGGGGAGTAGTAAGGAAAGCTGTTGCTAATCTACCACAGTAGTCTGCCGAAGAAAGCGATGTCATTGAGCGACGAGAGAGGAATGCATTGCGTCGGCAGAAACGAGCGATGCAGAAGAGAAAAATGCTGTTGAACAGGGGAGACGAAGAGCAAGAAGAAGAAGAGAGGGATGTAAGGATAAAGTCTGAAGATAAAGTGGAGACGAAGGAGGAGATGATGATCATGATACCACGCGAGAGAGAAAGGGTGCCTGCGATATTACAAAGTGGAAAACCGGTCATGGTAGCTTTTAACCCTGTAGCGTGGTAGACTTTGCTACTAACAATACTTTTCTTTGTCGCAAAATCATGACCCCCCCGCCCCCCCCC
>Ga0265797_10005783_pt1 | contig 17867 bp, 12 predicted proteins | sample P2T30metagenome_FD_192433 | JGI IMG/M metagenome (GOLD analysis project Ga0265797, IMG submission 192433) | Plant litter microbial communities from East Loma Ridge, Irvine, California - P2 T30 | ecosystem: Environmental > Terrestrial > Plant litter > Unclassified | place: USA: California...
AAAGGCAGTCTTCTTGTCAAGTACGTCTGTTGTGGTCTGGAAGTTCTGACATTCCAGAGGATCAACGAACAACTTCAATCCGTACAGATCGTTGAGTATCTGGCAGAGCTCGGTGGCATGACTAGGACCATCGGTAATATCGTCCATGCGTAGCAGCTCGTCTTTCGCAAGCCTCAAGAATTGGCGGTTGGAAAGATGGCAGAAACTACGCACACCCGTGGCATGGTGCACATGGCGAATGTACTCGAACAAATCATCCGACGGATTGGGGAACGCTTCCGATTCTTGAGACATCCCATCTTTGAGTAGGTGGTACTGCAATATCCAGAGTCGTAGGTGAATGTCGTCAAGCCGTGACATCATGTTGACAAATGCTGAGCTTGGCTGGGATTCGACTCTAGGCATAGGAATGTGGTTGACGCGAATCAGGTCTCGGAGCATGTCTGCCGCTGACATGATGTGCAACAGCTCGGTGATAGCTGACATGGACGATTGGACATGCTCGTATGGAATGGATGCGAATGGTGCTTCATTATCTCGAACGATCTGAATGATTTTTACAACCATGTCGTCGATGACCCGGTACCGGGTCAACAGCTTATGTTGCCGGTCTAGTACTGGAAGTTCCTGGAAAGTCGTAGACCTCAGATCCGTCACGAGGGCCTCAATGCTCCGGAGGAAGCATGACAAAACTTTGGAAGGATAATCGATAGCCTCATAAGCGACACGTAATCTGTTCCAAAGGGAGAGCCGGACGTTGACGTTCGCAGAATCCAGAAATTTGCGCATCTCCAAGATGGGTGAAGCGCGATCAAGTTGCTGCTCGGAGTTGGTACTTGTGGAGGGCGAGATGGATGTATCAGTGCCGCCATGTTCCGTTCCATCTGGCTTCGGGGGTGTATTGAGCTCAGTAGCATTTGCAAGCTCCAAGATCGGTTCCAGGCTTTCTACGACCGTTACTGGATCCTGTTCCTCCTGGTCGAAGACCTTCAGGAAGAAGTCTTTCATGCTGATGCGCACGAGTTCTTGCTCAATAGCAGCCACCGACAATTCCGGCATGACAGCATTGTTTTGTAATTGAATCGTATGATCGCCCAAAGGCTCGAACATATCCTTCAACTCCGCCATGGCAGACAATACATGTTCTGGTGCTACCTCGTTATTAACACTCATTTGGAAGACCGTCGCCCAAATGTGGCGCAGAGTTAGATCATCGGTGCCCTGACTTGGTCGACAGTCAGACCGTAGTTGTAGAGCCTCTCGCGCGAGCAAAGACCATCGCTCCAGACGGTCACTTTGAAGGACTTGGGTTCTAGTGTCTATTACACTTTGTGGATGCTTGATCAAGGAATAGATGTCAAGATGCAGCTCGAACAACGTCTCCACAATTTCTATCTGCGAATTGTCAAAGTCGGAAAGCTCATACACCTGAGACTGATGTGTAGCGCCCAGCATGCGTCGATTAAGGCTGTCGACGCGCTCAACCATGCGTTCATAGATGTACTCATCGATATGAACAATGACTTGCACAACGTTGCGCTTGAGGTCCTCGGCCCATCTGAACTGCACGTAGCTTGACTGATCTCTTAGCTGTGAGCAGAATCCCGGTGTGAACAGAGATTCAATCCAACCGAACGCGACTTCTTGAATAGGAAGCCAACCATTGTTGACAGACCTTGCGAAGGCATTCAACCCCTCGCTGCCCAACAGAGGTTTGCTAGAGGCTTGACTTGAGGTTGCTTTAGAGAAACCGAGAAACGCATTCAGCCCATGTTCTCTAGTCGCTCCAAGGAGATCAAACGACTCGGAACTGAGAAGTATTTGGGCAACTTTGATATGCCCACTTCGTAGTCCTGTGAAGAAATCGCATGCCGCTTTGTCGATAGGATCCGTAGCGTTTGCATCCGGGAGCGCTGTGACCAGCTTGCGTAGTTCCTCAGGGTCTTTGATGCCTTCGACACCGAGTCGCGCATACGTGTCTTTAAGAATCTCGTAGCGACATTGGTCTGTGTACGTATATGTTTCGAGTTGTGCATCCAGCTGCTTGCTCGCCTCCTGAGCTGCTCCGCCAGAAGTTGGTTCAATCAAGCTCTCTCGACCTCGAATACGTTTACTGCGCGATCTTCCCCCTTCTGCAGTTTCGGGCAGACCGGCAGAGTCTGTGGATCGCTTGCGTGATGGAACTGGTGCGACATTAGAAGGACCAGCAGGCGCTATTTCCTCGTTTTTGACTTCGCTCTCGACATCCTGCTCTTCCATTATGGTATCTTCGCCATCCTTCTCGGTGACAGTTTCCACGTCAGCAGCACTAGCTATAGGCTCCTCGATCTGGGGTGGTGGTGTTAATTCAGGTGCAGGCGATACGGTTTCCTGTATAGTGTCGGGTTCGATGCGCTCGGGGGTCTCGCTCTCGGGTGGTATGCTGAAGACTATATTCGATCCTGAAGGTACGTTGGGTGTCATGCCCTGTTGCTCCGCCTGGAACTGCCGCACAATGATTTCACCCACGCCTGCCCAATCCCATTTGGTAGGAGTCAAGGTTACGCTCTCCGAACCCGTCTTGATGTTGTGTAGGCTTTCAGCAAGGGCAACATCGGCTGGAAGAGGCGCAAATGGGAAAGGATTTAAACGCATCTTCAGCGTCTCGGACAGCTTTTTGCGTTTGATCGAGGATATTGGTGCCTGGCTCAAGGAGACATTATCCTCCAAACGCTCCACAAGCTCCCGCAGTTGTTGTCCGGCAAAACCTTCCTCAAGGCCAGGAAGACGCAACAGATTCTCCCATTGTTCATCATTGCCGTCCAAGACAGCCTCCAGACAGTAGCGAGTAAGACGCTTACTGCCTAGCATAGCCGCGACAGATGCAGTGCGTAACCAGAGATCGAGATCGGTATCTTCTTTGTCCAGCGCCTCTGCGAAGTAGTTTAGAGCACCACGGGTGTTGTTCCACGCTTCCCTCGGAAGTGCCGCACCACTTGTGGTGATCCAATGCTGCATCGCCTCGAGCAAAAACTGGCCATGGTTCTTGTATGATAGGTGTAGTATCTGCTGAAGTGTGTTGGGGGCGCTATCGGCAGCGCCTGTAGACTGAACGGGCCCTGCCTCGTAGTCATCCTCCAAGATGGTGTCGAACACCAGGTCCTCGCCAAAGACTTGATGTCGCTGGTATTCAGAGAGAGATTCGGCGTATTTGAAGATCTCTGATTCGAAGAGGGCCTTGTAGGCGGCGGCGGTCTTGTCGAAGGAGGAAGGGCCTTCGGAATGGTATTTGAGGGCGGTTTGGTACAGCTTCAGCGCCTCTTCGATCTGGATCTCCTGAGTATCATCGACTTCCTCTTCGGCGGTCTCCTCGGGGAGTTCGACATTATAGGGATGCCAGGTGGAAGCCTTCGACTACGACCAGTCAGCGAGGGTGGTTGAATTCCCCGGGGTTGTACTTGCCATGTTGGAGGTGTAGGAAGTTGTGAAAGGCCTAAGGGCGGACGAGACACGATTTACAACATTGGTAGCGCAGACACCGAGCAGCAGGCAAGCATGGGTGGCGCGACAGTACAATAGACAAAGAAAGCGTTATGCGACGGTCGGGTGCTATGACACGTCTTGTGGCCTCGGTGTGACGCGACGCGACAGTGAATGATGGAGCGCAGGGATGACCCGTCTTGGCAGCTGCGGTCCTCCGCGATGGAGCTGCCCGTGCCTGCCCTCCATGCTTCGACGAGGACACCGAAACCCTGACAAACCTCCGCCTGACTGTGACCTTGTATACCGGGCCCCTCGGTCAGCACCCACCCCGCCATAGCATCCTTTGCACCGCGATCGTCCCCCCGCTTCTGCGGCGCCAATTGCAACCATGGTCACTTCGCCAGCTGTTCCTGAGTACGCGCATCCTACTAGCTTTCAATCTATACATGTTTTATATATGCGCACGTCCGCTGCTCTTTTCCTGCTCCTATATCGCCACATACTGCCATGGCGCATCATCTCCTTACGGCCCGTCTGACATTACTCCAGAATCTATGAGGACGAGCTACACTCGGCAATCGAAGCGCGCTCAGAATCTCTGCAAACGCTACGAGAACTGGGCCCGCCAGATCTGGTCCACCTCATAAAGCAGCCCATCAAGAATGCGACAAAACAGGTCCGTAGTACCTTCGACCGTACAGTAGCCCGCGAGCCCGGTTTGACATGTGATTAGATTGGCGTTTACCACCACGTATCCGGCGTAGACGCTTCCTCGTCTGCCAGCTTGGCAGCCTATATCAACACCCTCACATACTCCGCGCATGACAAGCAAAACAAGGTCGTCTCGGGGCTGTACTGGTAGGGCAATGTCTACTTATAGTATAGGCGACCGCTGACCAAGCAGCTGCTACAATGCCTTCTCACGCCTGGATATGCGCGTGCAGGTCTACATTCCCGGCACAGTGGAGAGTTACTGCATCGACGAGCGCGGCGACAAGCGAGTGGCCACCGACGAACTGTGGTTAGAGACCTACCTGTGCAGTGTGCTGCGCGCATATTCCTATGCCGACGATGGCTCAGGCGACACTATCAAGAAGATTGTTGGTGTGCGAAGATTCAACCCCATCACAAGTACCGAGAGCGAACACAAGTTTCTGGATGCGGCTGAGCGCCTGTTCTTCAACGGTAAGACCAACTGCCAATATGATAGCATGTCCGCTAACGCACTTCAGGTTGGCAACTGGGATCCGACCCTGAGATCCAGGTCCCCAATCTTGTCTCGAATCACTTGACTACCGGCCTACTTGACTACATCCACACAACCGGCAGGTATACCTCAGGTATCAATCTCTTTGAAAAACTGCGAACTCGCGACCCGGAGATCTCGTCACTACTAGCACGAGTATACATTGAAGCAGATGAAGAGGTGCAGGCGGTCCAGCTGTTACACGAGGCGATCCAGGAACTGCCCATGGACTACTCCCTCCTCGATTGTCAAGCCGAATTTTGCAACAAAAAGGGCCGCGGTGATCTGGCACTTGAGATCGCTAAGAGGAGCGTTGTGTCTGCGCCTAGTGAGTTTGGCACATGGGCGCGCTTAGCGGAAATATACGTCAGCCTCGAACAGTGGGATATGGCGCTGTTAACTCTAAACTCATGTCCAATGTTTACCTACCAGGACAAGGACGCGCCACGCATGCCAGAGCCGCAGAGAGTCTTCCTGCCAGTCATGCCCGAAGCCATGTGCGACGAGATTGAGGATTCTAGCATGGACGATATGGAGCTTGTGCACCCAACCCTGAGGAAACTGCACGCTGCAGGATTCAAGGGTACATTCCTAAAAGCTTATATTCTGCTCACCGAAATCACAAAGAAAATTGGATGGGATCAATTACTCAAGATAAGAAGCCAGGTCTTCGTCATGGAGGAAGAATATCGTCACGAGAAGACCGCACAGGTACCGCATTCTCGCAGCGCCAGCACAACAGCACTCCGCTCCCCTTCTCCGAACACGCATGCTCAACAAATGAATGGCGAACATGGCGAGGTTGAGGAGCGATCCTCCGTAGATGAATCAAATGCGAACGGCGAATCATCCTCCGCGGCTGCTGAAGCAGTTCACGACCTCGAGAAGCCCGGTCACACTGTTGCATCCGAAGTCGTAAAGGCCGGCAGCGAAGATCCGCACGCACACGATTCCGCAAACAACGGCAACCCCTCGCAACCAAACTATACACACTTCCAGAACAAGCGTCTTTGCGAACGCTGGCTTGACAACCTCTTCATGGTCCTGTATGAGGATCTTCGCGTATATACGATATGGCGAACAGAGATGGCACAGTACAGGCAGCAGCAACTCCTATACAAGAAGAGCAGTGAGGAATGGGAAATTTTGGGTGAACTCGCTGAGAGACTGCATCACACAGAAGAGGCCGTCGAAGCATATGAGAACTGTCTGCAAATCAAGTTCTCGCCGAAAGCCATGAGGGGTGTGTTGAAGTTGGGTGAGGAGAGAAAACAGGTTAGGGATGTTACAGCCGCGCTGATCAGATTGGTCACTTGGCAGTATCGATGGTACTCTGAGGTGAGTTCCGTTGCCCAAACCACAAGAGTGCAAGTACTAACAGAAGACAGTTCTCGCCATCCCTCCTCTACACAATCCGCAAACTCATCGAGGAAGAGGGTGCCGTCAAGATCCGCAGCATCATCCAGGGCACCTCCCTACCACAACACGTCCTCGATCTCACACACCAGTATGCGGCATTGTGTGCTGCGTTCAGGAGCAGCGGTAGCGACGGTTAGCAGCCTTCGCCTCTCAAAATCTACGGCTACACCAACAACAGCCTTGACCTCTCTTAGTTGGGGAGGTAAACTGGAGACATCTTTGTGTTAATGCATGGAAGCGCTGGTGTTGGAGATGAAAATGTTAGACCGTTAATAGAGTCCATTGCCTTCTTCATCGAATGACTGTGTGACTTGGCTTCTGTTTGTAAAAAGTGTGGCCACACATCCAAGGTATGGTTGTCTGATCCGCTGTGCCACTGCATCAGTCAAACCTCACAAGCCTCTGCCTGCATCACTTTGGACATGTCGGTACTTGCCCTGAACAGATTGAATTGGCATTCGCTTATCCCTATGTTCTCACTGGGGTTCATGGTCATCCACACTCCGTATGCCCTTGTCCATGTTCTTGCAACCAATGTATTCATTTTTATCGTCACAAGCCGCAGGATCGTATCAGGCAGCCGTTGCGCGCCATGTCACGTAACCTCGTCCTTGAGGGATAGATAGTAGACAGTAGAAGACCCCATGAAAAAGCCCAGGATGAACACCGCTCCATGCTCCCCCACACACCCTCTGTGTTTCTTCTCCTCCACCAGCAAGCCAATGTACCGCTTAACGGTAAGACTTCTGGTACCTGGCGCGCGCACCTGGACCACCGAACTTCTTGGGCTCGCACCGCCTGTTGTCGGCAACGAGAAGTGTGCGGTCGTACTGGATCAGAGCCTGCTTGAGCTGGTTCTTTGAGTGCTCGTCGACGTACTTCTGGTAGTAGGCGATGATGGATTTGGCAATGGCTTGGCGGATGGCGTAGACTTGCGAGGTGTGACCACCACCGGAGACGCGGACGCGGATGTCGACATCAGCTGCCCATGTTGTCAGTATTCCTGCTCCCCATCTTTACTTGGCGTAGAGCGTCGTGTGCGTACCGAACTTGTCAACACCGAGGATCAGGATGGGCTCGTAAACCTTGAATCGCAGGATCTCGGGCTGGACCTGGGAAAGAGGCTTTCCGTTAACCTTGACGAGACCCTTTCCGGCCTAGAAATTTCTCGTAAGTATCATGTTCGGTTGCGCGCTCGATTCGTGGCATTGCGTGTGTACCTTGCAGTGGGCGACAGCTGTTGGCGATTTTGTTAGCCTTTGTCATTCTCTTGATTGTGTGTTTGGCGGTGGGCTATCCGTACCAGTCGCGGTCTTCTTCTTGCCGAAGCATTGCACGCTCTGGGAGGCCATGTTGGGCGACTGTGGGATGTGCGTGCGGTTAGTACGGGTGGGCGTGGTCGGTTTTGCTGTCGTCGTGGAGGTGAAGTTCGTGAACGCCGGCTAGAATTGAATGTGGGTGTCCGTGCGTCGCGATCCCTGTAAGCGATTAGCGTCTTGTCTGGCTAGCGTGGTCAAGGACACTGGCATCTTCAGGGCTTGTATAAGGGAAAAACTGAACTTAGGAATAGTGTCTCCTCTTGTAGTTCACGTCAGTCTGCGTCAAGAAAACTCTCTGAAATTAACAAGGCTGTAGACTCCCATGTTATCGACTAATGCCTATATCGTCGACTTGGTGGGGATTTGCCACGCCGAGCGCCTTCAGGCACTGGAGCAGAGCAGTTTCCCGGTGCCTTTGGCAAACAATGCGTCTTGAATGTACCGCAATCTTTTTTGTTGACACCAGAGGGGTACCAGCCGATACAGCCTGCCTAAACCAAGTCGTCCAGCACTATAACATCAAACAAAACATTTGACACAATAGCTGCACCCCTTCGTGAAAGCATATCGATTTCCTGAGCACACCGTTCCGTTGTCCCTTGCTCGAATTTCCATCCGAAAGACCGCCACTACAAACCAAGCATGTCACTCGCAGACACAAGTCTCCGGGAGTCACCCCTCCAATTATACGTCTTTGGAAGTAACGGGGAAGGCCAACTCGGTATACCAGTAGCGGAAATAGTTAATACACCAACTCGAATTTCTGATCTTACTCCTTTGAGTTACAGCAAATCTGTTGATGAGCTGAAAACGATCAAAGGCGGCGACAACCATACGCTGCTCGTCACTAAACGCGGCACTATCTACGGGGTTGGCGATAATCGCAAGGGTCAGCTTGTCAAGGGAATACCAGAATCTCGACTCGACCATTTCCAGAATTTGACTTCCGGATGCAACTTTGCCGCAGCTACATGCGAATCTTCTGCCTTCATCGGGAGCGCAAGCGATGAGCTTGGGCCTAATCCATCAGACGGTTGGGTCGAAATTCGCGGCTCCAACAATTGGGGCGAGTTGGGTTCGGACGACGGAGGTTCAACCCGATTCCATCTACCAGGCAAAGTAGTAGACTTTGCAGCGGGAGTCTGGCATTATGTCGCCGTCATGGCCGATGGTTCAGTCTATGGCTGGGGAAAAGCGCGTCTTGGCCAGCTTGGGGACACGCTGTCTGGCAAAGTTACAGTGGCTACCAAGATTGAGGACATACCATTCAAGCCGGAGAAGGTTGTATGTGGTAAAGACTTTACATACTTGGTTGGCGACCCAACCGAAGGACAGCATCATTTACTCGGGAAAGACAAGTTCAACATCATCTCGAATATGCCGGATCATATCAAGAATTGGAAGGACGTTGGCGCGACGTGGCACGCAATCTTTGTATTGTTCGAAGACGGGACCCTTACCGCGTGGGGTAAGGAGAATATGTGGCAACTAGTACCACCTAATTTACCACTTCTGGATAAAATTGCTATTGGGTCAGACCACATACTTGCTGTAACAAGGGAAGGCAATTTGATATCGTGGGGCTGGGGTAAGCACGGAAACTGTGGCGATCTCTCCAATATCGCGATTGAGATTAAGAACGACATGGTCAGCGGTTTCTGGAATGAGATCAGTATACCAGGGACATTTGAGATGATTGGAGCTGGATTCTGTACCAGCTTTGTCGTTACTAAACAATCAATCACGTAAAGTCTGCAAAGAAATCTCCGGAGAGTTCGACATGATCAGTGGCGTTTGCATCATCAGGTTAAATCGTAATCCTACGCGATTTCGGAAGTCTAATCTTTCTTGTATATCTAGCATAGTGTTCATCAGACATCAGACTCTATCGCTCAATACCCCTCTTGAACCAAACTCCATTCCGCAACCGTCCCACCATCAGTAGCGTTCTCGGCGAACAAATTGCCCCGAATACCCAAGTGCGCATAACGTCCGCTCCAAACACTCTGCTCCAGGCTGACATTTGTCTGATTGCCAATATACGTCTTGATCTCATAAGCAGTAACCGGATCCCAAGGCGCACTGATCTCTACATCTCCTGCCGCCACGTTCCTTACATCAGAATCAGAATCAGATCCCGACTGGCTTTCGAATGGTGGTAGAGTACTATTGGAAAAGTAAACTTCGAAGTGTGAGGGTGGCTGGTTACCCCAGTCCATTACAACTTTATTCACTGGGTAGAAAGATGAGGTACCAAGATCCACGGTCAGGTAGCTCGTGGTGTTGGCGAGTTCAGGTTGCCATTTCGTGCTTGCGGCACCGTCGATGGCTGCAATTGGAAATTGACCAGGCTTGTTTCCCTGTGGAGGTGGCAGCAGGGCTTTGCACTGGAGTATGTTCCCGCCCACAGTAAGGGTTTCGCCCATTGCTCGGTTACGGATTACAATTGGCTCGTCTCCAAGCTCGTATGTTGTGTTGTCGCGTCCGCTGCGGGTACCGATCGTGACGGGGATGGGCTTGTCGAAGTACGTCGCGTTTGCTGAGGGCAGAGTGTAGTTCTCTCGTGGCAGACGTGCTAACGTCGTATGTGTTGAGTTAGAGGTAGCGTTAATGCCGTGACCCATCCAGTAAAAGGTACGGTAGTTCAGGTATGGTATCTGTGGCGGCAGCGTGGGGTCAATGTCTAGTCTATCGTAGTATAGACCCAGGCCAAGGTAACCAAAGATACCGACGCGGTTGGTTCCACCCATACCAGTCAGGAAAGGGAATGCAGGGTGTGTTCCCCCATTCTCCTCGACGTTATCGATGAGTTGCTCGGAATACTGATACCAAGGCGCGCGGACGTACGGCGAAGAGGAGTATACGTCGTACGTAAAGCTCGAGCATCCGGATGGCGACACTTCGTTCGCGACAACAGCAAACGAAGAGTAAGTCATCGCAGGACCATCGAGAGACTGCTTTGCCGCGTAATAGTCCAGGTTGGACAGGCTGTAGGGGTTGGGGTAATGTAGCAGATCGTCCACCAGAACAACATCGGCCTGCTTGACGGCTACTGACCCATTCATGCCAGTATACTCAACAATGATGCCGGCCTTCTCATTGATTGGAAGTCGCATCTTGGAAGCCTTATCCGCCCAGCTAGCGTTGGGACTGCGTCCGAACCAGCTATTGAACTCGTTTGTCTCAAGAAAGTGACGTTGCATGAGTGCCGTAGTAAACCCAATGTTGTTGACCTGGTTAGCATACTCGTCCGGATCGGTAGCATTCCACAGCTCATACGCGCCAGAGGTTTCGTTGAAGTCCAGCAATTGGCCAAAGAAATGCGCGATGGCGTTCGAGATTGGTAGCAGGGTGTCGTTGAAGTATTCTTCGTCTCCAGTGATGATCAAGTGGTTGTTCATGGCGAGACTAATATCTCCGTTGAGATGATATTCGTAATCAAAGCAAGCGCCAGTTCCGGTACAGTTACCGAATCGTCCGCTTGTCCATGGATATACAGCCCCTCCAGGCGTGAACCTGCCTGTTTGGTTTTTGCTCGATTGGTACGCAGTTTCGACATTACGTTGCGCTTGGTCGAAGTGCTCCACACGATATTTGATAACGTTCTGGGCATGCTGCGGATGCGATACTTGCACCCCAGGTGCCATCCATACGTCTGCATCCCAGAAAATCATACCTCCATAGCAGTCTGAGCCCAGCCCGCAAACTGGTATGCTGTAGATGTCGAGCTTCGTGTTGTTGTTAGCCGCAGCTACAGCATTCGGTCCGACCATGTTTGACAATAAGTAGAAAGGGTTGGTTCGCGCCATGATATGCAGCTCCCGCACGTCTGGATCCTCAGGCAGAGATCCATTCGGCAGGTGGTAATCATCGACCGAGTCTGGTGTTAGAATCGACTCCCATTCCTCTATATGAGAGTGAACCAGCTTGTAGTAGCCCTCTTCAGCGCCGGAAAGTGAAGCGTTGCGCGCTATGCTCTGCGGATCTGGGAAGGCATCGGTCGACGCGACTCCAATGAACTTCGTGATTTCGGTGGGACGGAAAGCGACTAACTCAACGGGCAGCGACTGGGCAATGCTTGAGCCATTGCCACCGCTAAAGACTCCCTCTGCTACTCTGCTACGAGAAGTAAGGTTCACCCAGTCACTACCACCTAAAGTCGAATATACGTAGGCCTTGACGTCGGTAATGTTTCCGGGGCTGACAGCAGACCAAATCGTAGGGGTATCTTCCTCGAACTTCTTGTCGACAAAGTCTGAGCGAACAGCGCAATCACCGTCTAAAACATCGTAGACCGTTACATTCAGATCGCGCGTCGCCGTAAGTCTTAGCCTGACAGCTGCTTTGTTGACGTAAAGCTTGTGCACGAACATCTGATAGTCCACATCGACAGTTCCGTCTCCGGAGCCTCCCGGCTTCCAGTTATATCGCCAGCTCGCTATTCCAGCTTTTACGTCCAGATTCGATACGAAATCCGAAATGTGGTCGGGATTGACCGACGCATTCAAGAAATGGCCGTTCGCTTCAACAGCCAGGCCGCTCGAGTGTGGAATACCTGCAGTAAAGCTTTCCCACCCATACTGATATAGCCAAGGGTAGTTTGATCCGTTTGTTCGTGGTTGGCTGTTCCAGAAGCCTGCGATCGTCGAGAAAGTCTGTCGTCTGCTGAACAATGGCCATCCGCTTATGACGTCGCCATTTACTGGCTCGTCGACTTCGAAAAAAGGACCTGCGGATGCCACATTAACGCCAAAGTAACCATTTGCGAGCGTCAAGCGCGATTGGTAGTGGCCTTGATCCAGAGCATGTGTCGCTATAACCCAATTCTGGTCATCCCAAGTCACGTCTTTGAACTGGTCATGCTCGCTGCTGGTGGAAGTCAGAACCAGGCGCGCGGAAGCTAAAAGCGCGACTGCAGATTGACGGAAGTTCATCAACAGCATATCCTACTATCAAGAGAAGAATAGAGTCCTGATAACGGAGCAATTCCCGACGCGTCTGAGGCATGCCAGCTTTAAAACAAGGTACAAAGGCATGTCGATCATTCACATAGCTGGCACGGAGACGCCCACGGGGCGCCACCCGTTCGTCTTTCTTACCTTTTTCCACACCGCTAGGCACGAGCTAGCTGTTCCGATAGCTCGTCACAAGCTTGTTTCGCGGACGCTAGGCCCTTCGTGCGCCATCTTTGTAGTGCGAATTCGATCTATTACTGTTAAACAGAAGACAGTCTCAAAACAATGTCGTTGAGTAAGTTGGCCGTTGGAAGCGCCATCTGCCGCGTGATGGAGACGCGTCGAGCTCAAGCGCTCGAGGCCACAAGACACGGAACATTCGGGATCGTGCGTGAATGACGTCATGGCTGACATTCAAATCAACGCTAAATTTGTCACCCCATCATTCATCGAATGTCGAATAGTGCAGATCAGCAATGTTCCGAGGAGGTCAGAGTTATGGCCACCACGAGATTCCGGGGCCACGACTGTCAGCTTCGGGTGTCGAGATGGCCGCTACCCCAATTCCAGCGCCCCGCTCTGTCAGTGGCTGAGTCAAGCGATTACGAACCGCAACCATGTAACTTTCTCAGCTGAATGATTACAATCCATACTTCATTCACAACCATGGCTCAACGCATCGTGTCAAAGTTCAAAAGACGCTCCAAGAAGACTACCAGCGACATCTATGTACCACTCGATGCCAAATCGGGTACGATCCGTGTGCTGCATCTCCAACCCGGCACCTGGGAAGATGATGTCTGTGCGGAGCTCCAAGTAGCCTCCATTGCACGGGTTCGAAGGCGTTATATCACCATCTCGTACACGTGGGGTTCTGAAGGTGTCGCCCGTCAAGTACTGATATCATGCAATGGAAAACCTGTTCCAATCTCCCGGAATCTATTCACGGCTCTGCGCAAACTTCGACGGCCTGACCATACAGTTCTGCTTTGGGCTGATGCTCTGTGTATAAACCAAGCAGATCCTCTGGAGCGTACTCAACAGGTGGGCATGATGGGTGAAATATACAGCAACAGTCGCGAGACGGTTATTTGGCTAGGCGAACCAATGCCTAATGAGGAAGTTGTTGCCTGCTTCTCGAACGATCCTACTTCTAGAATAGCATGGAAAGGTGATTCAAACGATCATTTGCTACGGAATTCGTTCATCCTCGATTTCGAGGGTTCGTGCACAGCAGAGCAATCCGCTGGTTCTGCAGTGTCTTCGACACGTCCAGGGCCGGACATCTTTGGTGCGTTTTGTTTGATCCAGGATTTTGCCGAAGGTACTTTGTATCCTCTACTTAAATTACTGGATCGCAACAAAGCCACTATATTGGATCAGATCGAACATCCCAGGAGGCATGCATTCACAGTCACAAACGCCCATTGGCGTCAACTGCTGTCTCTTAGGGTATGGGAAGGTCTCGCAAAGTTGATGAGCATGGCTTGGGTGCCTCTCTCCGATCTCATCATCTGACACAAGCTGACGATATAACTGCTAGTGGCAGCGAATTTGGGTGGTTCAAGAGACCGTACTCTCAAGAAATGCCACAGTACATTACGGCCCGCTTTCGGCACCATGGTCAATGTTTGCTAAAGCCGCTGTGAACTATGTCCAACAGCGTCACATGCTATGTCTGGACTTAGCTGGCACGCGCCATGGTCAAGATATCTTGGATCGATTCAGCGATTTCGTGCTTCGCATCGAGGAAACAAGACTTCGTCATCATAGCAGCTTAGACAACGCGACGTTGTTAGATCTATTATGGAAATTTAGGCCTCTACAAGCGACCGACAAACGAGATAAAATCTTCGCTCTTTTTGGACTCACCACAGATTGGCAAGAATTACCAGCTCTAGTTCCCGATTATAGCAACGATGCTGCGACGACGTTTACTCAAACCACATTGAGCAACCTGTTAAGAGCAGGTTCACTATCAGTCCTTGCAGGAGATCTTGAAGCTGTCCTCAATCGAAAAAGACTAGAAGGCCTCCCGTCCTGGGTGATGGACTGGTCACTTCCATGCCTTCCAACCGAGATAGAAAGAGTTGGATCCTTGCACTTGTACAACGCTAGCGACAAGCATGAAGGCGCTTTCCTTTACCACCCAGAGAATCACGTGCTGGAGGTTGATGCTCTGTATATTGATCATGTCTCGACGATTGGCGAAGTCAGCCGACATACACAGATCAATGACACATGCGCCGTGATACGTACATGGAAGCTGCTTACCAAACTCTTCGAACCAGTCGACAAGATTTATCCTACTGGAGAGCCTTGCGAAGATGTTTTCTGGCGGACATTGATCGGAGACCTAATATATACGGGCGCTGCTCCGAATGCTCACGGGACGAAAGGCTCTTACCGTCGAGCTACAAGTGACGATCATGACGCATATGAAGCGTGGAGAATGTGGTCTCGTTGTATCTCGCGAGACACCATCGATCGCACGGCGCCCTTTAATCTCGACGAAGGCATATCTGGAATCCACCACGCCCTCAAGACTGTGACAGCCTCCCGGCGCTTCTTTCTCACAAGCACCGGGTACATGGGCATAGGCCCAAGAACGACTGTTGAAGGTGATAGAGTGTACGTGTTTAAGGGCAGCAAAGTTCCATTCATAGTCCGAGGAGATGGACAAATAGGGGATAGTGATGGAGTCTCCTCTGCTCATGGTGATACATCTGTGAAAGATGGTTTTCGGTTGATAGGTGACTGTTTTGTTTACGGGTTGATGGACGGCGAGGCTTCCACCCAAGAATCCGTGCGCAGTGGAAAGCTCAATCTAATCTGATCATCCAATTTACTAAAGTCTTCGAGGGTAACCACAATTGAAAGCTTATATAATATAACGAGCTATAAAAATATTCACAAGAACAGAACCAACCCCTTCTCTTCGAGATACTGGACGCTGCAGATAACTACGAACCATAAATCTCCTATCGCCTGTATGCGCGATGTACCGGTGAGACTGTAAGCGTAATGGCTTACCACTTGCGCTCCGCCTTCAACTTCCTCCACCAGTCCCTTAGCATCCAAGCATCGAACTCGGTAATCTCCATCGCGCTACCGGCCATCATAATGAAGTTGGTCTGGCCCTGGGGTACCCAGTCGTAGAAGTCTGATTTAACGTTAGTATCAACCCTTGGAATATAAGTACGCAACATACCTAGAAGACCGAGGCCATGGCCCATCTCGTGAAGCAGAATGTGGATGTTCTCCTCATCGATGTTGTTGAGGAAGTAGTCCGGACCGATCTCCTGGCCCCAGTTGTATCCATAACCACCCATCTGACCTTCAAGACTCTCGTCGAGCCAGAGGCTGATGTCGTAACGGCTGGCCTCACCGCCGGGGCACTGGCTCAAATCGCCATCGAGATGAGCGCCGCGGTAGCAGCGGACGTCGCACTCAGGTACACCGTCGGCATCAGCTGTAGTGTAGATGTCGAGACCGGTGGTGTCGCCTTCGATGAGGTTCTTGTTCTTGACGGCGTAGCCAACAACGTCGACATTGAGTTCGGTGAGCGGGAAGCCTTCGAATCCAACGAGTATATCGAACCACTTCTGCATCGAGCGCTGCAGGGCTTTGACAGTAGAGGCACGCGTAGTCGCGGTGCTTTTGCCGGAGTGGTTCCAGCGAACGCAATAGTTGATACTGCCGTTGTTGGCGATCCATTGGTCGGTGATCCAGTTCTTGTCCTGGAGGCCTTGCGGGTTCTCCTTCATAGTCTGCTTCCAGACCTGATCCAAACCAGTGGTCATGCTAGAGGGCGGATTCCATGTTGTCGCTTTGGGGATAGTAGCGCGGGAAGTAAGGTCTTCGGCACGGGCAAAGACGCTGCGTTCCTCGAGAGAGCAGAAGCGCCTGTCAATGTGCTTGATGGTTGGGTGTGCCAGCGCACCCAGACCAAATGTCGAAAAAGCGACGATGGAATTGAAGTTCACCATGGTGATTTTCTAAACGAATGACAATGAAGTTAACGTGGAAAGCAGAAATAAAACGAATGTAAGTGGTTGGTATTCTCTTCTACCAGGAGACTGTAGCTGAACCCTATTATACTATATTGTTTGTACATCCGTAATTCGTATTATTTCATGTACGATCGTGACCCTGTTGCGCCCTATGAGTGGTGGGTCTAATCGGACATTACAAACCGAAGCAGGATTGTTCTGAATCCTCATTTCGTAATGCAAGATTCGTGCTCGAGGAGAGAATTGCTACGTTTGTTTCGTGGATACCATCCACATGAGGCTGGGCGTTTCAGTCGCACGCGGCTTCCCGTGTTATGGACAGAGAACGGTGCGTGCTGAGCCGTCGGCAGGTGCCGCAGGAAATTTCTCCGTGAGGTAGGCGACGCAGAAGATGCGAGCGCCTATGCGCTCTCTGTTACCCGTTCATGAGGTCTATCCATGCGCTTCGTTCATGTACGGATATCGCGTCGTAGCAGTCGTGATCATGAGTCAAGCTGGAACGGCAAGACTTCGCATTGGGGTCCAAGCTCAGCATCACCCCAGCTGCACCAGCACATCTTACAGTCCGGTTGTTCTGCCACACCATGAAAGGCTGATATGGCTGCAACAATAGCACTCGCAAATTGAGTAAGACCTAAAGCTGCGCCGTGTGCAAATCCTGCATTGCCTCGCTGATACTGTACTGCATCTAAGAACTCCACAATGTTTTCTCTAGATGGGTTGATCGAGCTGATCGAGAGAAGAAAGAGACTTATAGAATCTGGCGAGATGCTAGCAGATATTCTGGATGTCGAGTGGTCTAAAGACAGAATTACATGTGTTGTCACCGTCATCGATGACTGATTTGCATGATGAAGAGGAACAAGAGCCAGAAAATCGGATGTCCTCGAACACATCAGAGAGAATTCACAGGCATGTTATAGACCGCACTTTGTCAACACAGTGGTAACTTCTGTTTCTCGCCAATTATCATGGTTGAACACGGATTTAGGCCCGCAAATTAAAGCCGACTATCAAGGCGTTGCAGCTCTCCTGGTCCCAGGATACCTACTCGTTGCATGCACAAGCCGACCCTTTACCCATACCGCAGTCGTATTCCGATCATCACCACTGTACACCCACTTCTCCACCTTATCCGACCAGCTCTCCCATCCAAATACGTCCACTGGACCCTCTTCAAACGCACCATCCTGACAACCTTCCTCGCTGACAACGCCGAGGCTGATCATCTGCGCGTCCCATTCCTTCCCAACCTCGAACCCGCCAACCTTGTCTTCCATCCCTACAACCGCTGCACCGCCTCTCGTAGCAAGATACAAAGCTTCCTCCGTCGAGAGTTTCACAGCATCACTCGAAGTTTGGATACACAGATGTCGCGACACCCATATCGCCTGTCGTACATTCTCCAATATCGATGGCGAGTTACCACCCGAAACATCTGTTCCAAGACCGA
>Ga0265797_10005784_pt1 | contig 17865 bp, 14 predicted proteins | sample P2T30metagenome_FD_192433 | JGI IMG/M metagenome (GOLD analysis project Ga0265797, IMG submission 192433) | Plant litter microbial communities from East Loma Ridge, Irvine, California - P2 T30 | ecosystem: Environmental > Terrestrial > Plant litter > Unclassified | place: USA: California...
CGGCGATATTCAGGTCCTTGGCCAGCTGGCGCAGGCGCGCGTCTTCCGGACCGCCGCCCACCAGCAGGATGCGCAGGTCGGGCCGCGTGGCAGTCAGGGCCGGCACCGCGCGCAGCAGGATGTCCAGGCCCTCGTAAGCGTAGAAGGAACCGATGAAGCCGATCAGGCGCGCCCCTTGCAGTCCGAGCTTTGCCTTGAGGTCCTGGTCGGCCACGCCGCCGACGGCGAACTTGTCGATATCGACCGCATTCGGGATCACCGTGATCTTGTCGGCCGGGATGCCGCGCGCCACGATGTCGCGGCGCAGGCCTTCGCAAATGGTGGTGACGGCATCGGCGCGCTTGAGCGCATGGGTTTCCAGCGCCCGCGTCAGGCGGTAGCGCAGTCCGCCTTCGCTCGCGGTGCCGTGGTCGACCGCGGCGTCTTCCCAGAAGGCGCGCACTTCGTACACCACGGGAATGCCGAATTTCTTACCCGCGCGCAGCGCCGCGATGGCGTTGAGTGACGGCGAATGCGCGTGCAGTACGTCCGGCTTGATCTGCGGGATGATCTCGGCCAGGCGCCGCTCCAGCCCGTCGATCACCTGCATCTGGTTCAGCACCGGCAGTTTCGACAAGGGGCCGCTGGCGAGCTGCGTGCGGTAGAAGTGCAGGCCATCGACCGTTTCTTCGCGCAGCTCGCCCGAGTTCTGCTTGGAACCGGTCACATGGAAGGTCTCCCAGCCCAGCGCGCGCTGTTCGCGCAGGATCGATCGGGTGCGGAAGGTATAGCCGCTGTGCAGCGGAATCGAATGATCCAGGACGTGGAGGACACGCATATGACATTCCTTCCGGCTTAACGGCCGGTCGCGCTGAGGTAGCCGCAGGTATCGATGATCACCTTGTCGGCAAACAGCGATTCCTTGAGCGCCAGGAACGGCTTGTGATTGACCAGCATGACCACGATCTGCGAGCGCGCCAGTGCATCCTGCGGGGTGCGCAGTTCGCCCTTGTCGAGGCTGGCCGGCAGGGCCGAGATATTCGGTTCGACCACGATCACGCGGCTATTGTGGGTCTTCGCGATCTCGGCGGCGATGTCGAGCGCCGGGCTTTCGCGCAGGTCGTCGATATCAGGTTTGAAGGCCAGGCCGAAGCAGGCGATCGTCACATCCGACTCCTTGCGCTCCGGGTTGGCGGCGAGGTAGGCGTCGACTTCTTCGCGCACCTTCTCGAGCACCCAGTGCGGCTTGTAGTCGTTGACTTCGCGCGCCGCCCTGATCAGCTTCGCCTGTTCAGGCGCGCTGTGCACGATGAACCACGGGTCGACCGCGATGCAATGGCCGCCCACGCCCGGTCCCGGACGCAGCACGTTCACGCGCGGGTGACGGTTGGCCAGTGCGATCAGTTCCCACACATCGATGCCCAGTTTGCCGCAGATGACCGACAACTCATTGGCGAAGGCGATGTTGACGTCGCGGAAGGAGTTTTCGGTGAGCTTGCACATCTCGGCCGTGCGCGAATTGGTTTCAATGCATTCGCCCTGGACAAAGGTCTGGTACAGCGCGATGGCGCGCTCGGAGCAGGCCTTGGTGATGCCGCCGATGATGCGGTCGTTCGACACCAGCTCGTGGATCACCTTGCCCGGCAACACGCGCTCGGGGCAGTAGGCCAGGTTGATGTCGGCTTCGTCGTTCGGGCCCAGTGGAATCTTGAGGTCGGGACGCTCTTCGGCCAGCCACTTGGCCAGGCTTTCGGTGGTGCCCACCGGCGAGGTCGACTCCAGGATCACCAGGTCGCCCTTTTTGAGCACCGGCGCGATCGAACGCGCTGCCGCCTCGACATAGCTGACATCGGGTTCGTGGTTGCCGCGGAACGGCGTCGGCACCGCGATCAGGAAGGCGTCGGCCGGCTGCACCGTAGTCGAGGCCTTCAGGTAACCCTGGTTGACGGCGGCGGCGACGATCATGTCGAGGTCGGGCTCGACGATATGGGTCTGGCCGCTGTTGATGGTGTCGACCGCATCCTGGTTGATGTCGATGCCGATGACATTCTTTTTACGGGACGCAAACATTGCAGCGGTTGGGAGACCAATGTAACCCAGGCCGATCATCGAAATAGTATCAAACGTGCTGCTCATGTTTTTCTCTTAAAAAGTTGAGGATGCGGGTCGCGGCAGTGCCGTCGCCGTAGGGGTTGGTGGCGGAACTCATGCGTTGGTATTCGGCCGGGTCGCTCAATAGCGTGCGGATGCCGCCGACGATCGACTCGATGCCGGTGCCGACCAGGCGCACCGTGCCGGCCGCTACCGCCTCGGGGCGCTCGGTAGTGTCGCGCATGACCAGCACTGGTTTGCCGAGCGACGGCGCTTCTTCCTGGATGCCGCCGGAGTCGGTCAGCAGGATCGATGCGCGGTTCATCAGGTAGACGAATGGCAGGTAGCTGACCGGATCGATCAGGTGCACATTCGGATTGCCCTTGAGGATGCGCTGCACCGGTTCCTGCACATTCGGATTCAGGTGCACCGGATACAGCACCTCGACGTCCGGCATGCGGCTGACTTCATCGAGCGCGCGGCAGATGTTCTCGAAGCCGCCGCCGAAGTTCTCGCGCCGATGGCCGGTCACCAGGATCAGTTTCTTCTTGCTGTCGAGGAAGCTGAACTGGGCTTCCATCTCGCGCTTCAGCTCGGTATCGGTGTCCAGGCGGGCGACCACGTCGAGCAAGGCATCGACCACGGTATTGCCCGTCACGCAGATATTCGCGGCCGGCACGCCCTCGGCCAGCAGGTTCTGCTGCGCGTGTTCGGTCGGCGCGAAATGCAGGCTGGCGATCACGCCGGTGAGGCAGCGATTGACCTCCTCAGGCCAGGGAGAATAGATGTTCCCGGTACGCAGACCCGCTTCCACATGGCCGACAGGTATCCTCTCGTAATACGCGGCGAGGCTGGTCGCAAAAGTCGTGGTAGTATCGCCGTGAACAAATACATAATCCGGACGCCACTCGCGCAGCACGCCGCGCATGCCGATCAGCACCTTGGATGTGATGTCGGACAGGTCTTGCCCTGGCGTCATGAGGTTCAGGTCGAAATCGGGGGTCAGCGAAAACAGGTCCAGCACCTGGTCCAGCATTTGCCGGTGTTGGGCAGTGACGCAGACCTTGACGTCGACGTCGGGCTATTCGGACAGGGCACGTACGACGGAAGCCATCTTGATTGCTTCCGGCCGCGTTCCGAAAACGGTAAGAACTTTTATAGTCATCTATATTATTACTACCATGTACGTGAGACGGGTCGATCCGGAACACGCCATTGCGCAATCGTGAAGGCAAGAGGCGACTGTTTCCTGATGGATAATTTTTTGACCAGGAAATTATACCTCAAGCAATCTGGTTCAAATTTCAATCGTGCGTTCCTAATGGAAAGTCTTTTCGACCCTTCCACGCCCATTGACGGGACGCAGCGCTTCAGGACACCTGCGATACTAACGCATCCGTTAAAAGTAAAATGATAAGATTTTGTAGTTAATAACGCAACTTTTTGAGAGTTGCGTTATTAAACTTCTGTCCACACCCAGCTAGACGACGCTGTTCCAGGACTTCGACAGGCGCATGGCGCAGTTGATCAGCCCGACCATTGAGTAAGTTTGCGGGAAATTGCCCCACATCTCGCCCGTGACGGGGTGAGTATCTTCCGATAGCAGCCCCAGATGGTTGCGCGCCGCCAGCATGGCTTCGAACACTTCGCGCGCCTCCTTCGTCCGTCCGATCCGCGCCAGCGCATCGATGCGCCAGAAGGTGCAGATATTGAAGGCCGTCTCGGGCACACCGAAATCATCCGGCGCTTCATAGCGCCGCATATAGGGGCCGTCGCACAGGGATTTTTCCAGCGCGTCGACGGTGGCGACGAAGCGCGGATCCTTGGGGTCAATAAAATTGATCTCGGCCATCAGCAGCACGCTGGCGTCGAGGTCGCGGCCGCCCAGGCTCTCGGCGAAGGCCTGGCGCTCTTCGCTCCAGGCCTCGGCCAGCAGGCGATTGCGGATCAGCTCGGCGCGTTCACCCCAGTAGGTGGCGCGGTCGGGCAGCTCCAGTTCTTCGGCGATCTTGGCCAGCCGGTCGCATGCCGCCCAGTTCATCAGCACCGACGAGGTATGTACCCGGGCCCGGGTGCGTAATTCCCACATGCCGGCGTCCGGTTCGGCCCATACGCGGAAAGCCTGCTCGCCCACCGCTTCGAGCTGGCGGAATTCGGCATGGCCGGCACGCCGGAACAAGCGGTGATCAAAAAAGGCCTGCGCCGCGCCGAGCACGATATTGCCATACACATCGTGCTGGAAGTGCTCTTGCGCCTGGTTGCCGATGCGTACCGGGCGGTGGTTGCGGTAGCCGGGCAAGTGATCGACGACCGACTCGGGCAGTTGTTCCTCGAGCCCGATGCCGTACAGCGGCTGGATATGCCCGCCCTTGGCGCGCGCCACCACATTGCTCAGCCAGCGCAGGTAGTCTTCCATGGTGCCGACTTCGGACAGGCTGTTCAGGGCCCGGATCACGAAGAAGGCGTCGCGCAGCCAGCAGAAGCGGTAGTCCCAGTTGCGCGCGCTGCCGGGCGCTTCCGGGATGCTGGTGGTCATGGCGGCGATGATGGCGCCGGTGTCCTCGTACAGCGACAATTTGAGGGTGATCGCGGCCCGGATCACCACATCCTGCCATTCGAGCGGCAGCGCCAGGCGGCGCGACCAGGTACGCCAGTAGGCGATGGTTTCCTTCTCGAAGCGGTGGGCGGTGTCCTGGATGCCGTCGGCCAGGGTCTCGTCCGGCCCCAGCATGAAGTTCATCGGCCGGTCGAGCAAGAAGAACGATTCGGCCAGCACATAGCTGAGCGAGGTATCGGTATTCAGGCGCAAGGTCTGGTCCGGGCCGACATAGCGGATGTGGTGGCTGCCCTGGGTGATCTCGGGTACCTTGGCGCCATACTCGAAGCGTGGCCGCAGTTTTACACGCACGCGCACGCCGGCCCCGAGCGGCTTTACGCGGCGCACCACCATCAGGGGGCGGAACATGCGGTCGCGGCTCAGGAAGCGCGGCGCGAAGTCGGTGATCTCGATGCCGTTGCCGGCAGCGTCGAACAGGCGCGTGCGCAGTACCGCCGTGTTCGGCTCATAGACCTGCTCGCTGCGCACGACGTCCTCGAGCTCGATGCTCCACAGGCCGCCGTTCTCGCTCGGGTCGAGCAAGGCGTTGAACACCGGATCGCCGTCGAAGCGCGGCAGGCAGCACCACACCATCCGGCCCATGCGGTCGATCATGGCGCTGAAGGCGCAGTTGCCGATCACGCCGCAATCGAGGGAACCGGGTGCTTCGTTCACTGCGGTCGAACCGGGGTGCTGGGAAACATCGTTCATGCTGTGTCCTTTCGAATGGTTGACGTGGCGGCTGCTTGCGCAAGCAGGTCGCGCACAGCCTGGCTCGACGCGATGCGGCTGCTGGCCACCGTCGGGCCCGGACCGACCTTGAAGCCGATTCCGCCGACGCGTTCCACGTGATCAAAGCCGGCCTCGTCGGTGGTATCGTCGCCGATGAACAAGGGCCGGAAGCCGATGAATGGCGGCTCGGTCAAAAAATCGCGGATCGCCGTGCCCTTGCTGACGCCGGCGGCCTTGATCTCGACGATCATCTTGCCTTCCATGAGCAGCAGGCCCAGACTGGTGCGCACGGCTGCTTCCATGGATTCGACGCACAGCGTCTGCAGTTCCGGCGCCTGCCGGTAGTGCAAGGCCAGCGCGCCATGCTTTTCTTCGACCCACAGGCCGGGATGGCGCGCGGCCAGGGCGTGGGCCTGGGTGCGCACCGCCGTGAAATCTGGCGAAGGCAGCTGGCGCAGCACGCCGTCGACGCCGCGCCGCTCCATGCCGTGCACGCCGGCAGCCGGCAGCACCAGCGGTGCCAGCATCCGGTCGAGCTCGGCGATGGGACGGCCGGACACGATGGCCAGCCGGCCCGCCAGGCGCTGCTGCAGCGCGCCGAGCGCGGCCAGCAGTTCGGGCGTCACCACCACCTGGTCGGGCCGCGGCGCGATATCCACCAGCGTGCCGTCGAAATCGAGGAACAGCGCGCAATCGGGGGCGGTCAACAGATCCAGCGTCGCTCGATCGTCGGACTGGTGATTCGTCTGGATTGTCATGCATCCCCTTTCCGTACCCGGTTCTGGCTCAGTGTATTGATGCGCGAGCGCACGCGTTCGCGCTGGCGCAGGCGGGCCGCGTCCTGCAGCATGCGGCCGGCCCAGCGATAGACATTGAAGTCGCGCACCCGCAGACGCATGCTGCGCATCCGCTCGCGCTGTTCGTCGGCCGGCATGCGCAGCGCGCGGTACAGGGCTTCGGCGCCCTCTTCGATGTGGTACGGGTTGACGATCAGCGCCTCGTGCAGCTCGCGCGCGGCGCCGGTGAACTGGCTCAGGATCAGCACGCCCTGCTCGTCGTCGCGTGAGGCGATGAACTCCTTGGCCACCAGGTTCATGCCGTCGTGCAGGCTGGTCACGCTGCACACCTCGGAGGCGCGGAAGTATTCGCGCAACTGGGCTTGTTCATGGTGCTCGGTCTTGAGGATGATGGGCAGGTAACTGCCGTTGGAGAAGCGCTGATTGACACGCTGGGCCAGGGCCCGCACCCGTGCTTCGAAGTTCTGGTATTCGTCGAGCGACGAGCGGGTAGGCGCCGCGATCTGCACGAAGGTGAACTTGCCGATCATGTCGGGATGCAGCTCGAGCATGCGTTCGACCGCCTGGAAGCGCTCGATGATGCCCTTGGTGTAATCCAGGCGATCCACGCCGATGCCCAGCAACTGGTCGGGCGGCAGTGCCAGCGACTGGCGGATCTGGGCGCGGCAGGTCGCCGGGTCGCACTCGCCCGGCACCGGCTCGGGCCAGGCGATCGAGATCGGGTACGGTTTCACCTGGGTCAGCTCGTTGCCGTAGCTGACGGTCGAGGCCTCGTTCTCGATGCGGGTCTCGAGATAGCGGTCCACGGTATCCAGGAAATTCTTGCGGTGGAAAGGCGTGTGGAAGCCGAGGATGGTACTGCCCAGCATGCCGTCGAGGATCTCTTCGCGCCATGGGCAGATGCCGAACGATTCCGGATTGGGCCAGGGGATGTGCCAGAAGGTGATGATGGTGGCCTTCGGCAGCACCGCGCGCACCATGCGCGGCAGCAGGGCGAAGTGGTAATCCTGGACCAGCACCACCGGGTTATCGGAGCGCGCCTCTTGTACCACGGCGTCGGCGAAGCGCTGGTTGACCCTGACGTATTCTGCCCAGTCCGATGACCGGAACACCGGGCGCACGTGGGCGATATGGCACAGCGGCCACAAGCCCTCGTTGGCGAAGCCATAGTAATAGCCCTGCTCTTCTTCCTTCGACAGCCAGACCCGGCGCAGGGTATAACTCGGATGCTCGGGCGGCACCGGCACGTGGTCGTTGGCGTCGACCGTGGCGCGGTCGGCCGAGCCGGCGCCGTGCGCGATCCAGGTGCCGGAGCAGGCGCGCATGACGGCTTCGACCGCGGTCACCAGGCCGCTGGCAGGACGCTGCACCTTGACGCCATCGGGCGTATTCACGTGGATATACGGTTCGCGGTTCGAGACCACCAGGATCTCATCGCCCGCCAGGTCCTGGTTGAGCAGGGTCTTGAGGGTATCGGCGCCCCAGGTCTGCGACTCGACGCCGCTGCCCTGCAGCTCGCGGTTATATTCGTTGAGCAGGGCGCGCAGCTCGCTGGCCAGCGGCGCGATCTCGGGTGGCGTCGGCCCCTGTGGCGTCGGACCCTGTGGTGTTGGCGACAGTTCGCCGCGCAACATGTCGCGTACGCCGTTGAGCCAGCCGTGCCAGCTCAGGTGGGCGACCAGCACCGTGATCAGCGAGATGGCGCCAGCCAGCACCACGAACAGGCCGATGATGTATTTCCTGGTGTCTTCACTGCGGCGCTCGATGAAGCTCATGTCCTGCACCAGCACCAGGCGGCCGGCGGCGATGCCGTCCTGACTCAGCTCGCGACTCGAGACGTGCACCGTGCCGCGCGGCAGGCGCACCACGGGATTGGCGTCCTCACCCTGCGCACCCTGGCGGCAGTCGAGCGATTCCGGGTAGGTATCGGTTTTGTACAACAGCGTTCCGGCAGGATTGCAGAAGCCCAGCGCATACAGGCGCTCGTCCTGGATCGCGCGGCTGAACGCGTCGTTGATGCGCGCGGAATCATTGTCCTCGAGGTAGTTGAGCAACGGCTGTTGCAGCGTGCTCGATACCAGCTGGGAACGCGTATCGAGATCCCGTACGAACCAGCGTACGGTGAGACTTTCCATCCAGGGAATCGCGAAATAACCGAACAGCGCCAGCACCAGGGCCAGCGGGACGATGAAACGCATGGATAGTTGTGCCGATCTGAACTGCATGAAGCTCCTTCAGGATGGGACGGTGTCGCCGACCAACTGAGTATAGCTATTTGCAAATTATCATGTCGCAACGTTGCGCACTGCAACATGCGGCCAGACCGGCACGCGGGATGGGGCGCGGTTTATCCCGGTACCCGCTGCAGCACGAACTCGGCGCGCGGCTTGGCATCGCGCTCGAGGTGATAGGTCAGGGTCTTGCCGTCTTCGCTCAGGGTCACGGTCCAGATATTGGTTTGCGCACCGGGGACCAGGTCGGCGGTGTATTTATCAGCCAGGAAAGCCTGGGAACGCGCACTGCCGCCCTCCTTCGCCATGCCACCGTACATCGTAACCTTGTCCGGCGTGCCGTCGGCATGGCGGTGATCGTGGCGCAGTTCCAGCCCAGCTTGCGGGCGGGTGAAGATCCAGGTGCGCGAGCGGTCTTCGCCGACCTGCACCGGCATGCGGACTTCCGTCGGGCTGCAATTGACCTGGGTCGAGATCTTCTTGCCCTCGAATTCATTGTCCGGGTTGGCCGCATACGACTGCGCGCCTTCGAAGCGCTGGCCGCACATGCCTTGCAGGGTGGCCATGAACTGATCGCGCGAGTCGCTTGGCGTTGGCGTGGCGGCGCAACCGGCGACCAGGGTCGCGACGGCGAGGATGGGAAGAATGGCGTTCATTGGATTCCAGCTTGTTATTGGACGAATGGCAAGACTAGCATGCTGGACAGACGGGAATCGTATTTGCTTGCGCGATTAAGTCACTTGCCAAGCCAGGAAGGTGCACGGAAGATAAAGTATCCATCTTCCATCCGCGTTCCAATGGCCGGCCACCAACCTTCATCTGCAACGAAGATTCTTTTCGTCGGTAACAGTTTCACCTACGGCGATCCGGCAGGCGACGCGCCGCTGGTGCAAGACTTCCGCCCATATACGGTCAGCGACCTGAATGGCACCGACATCGGCGGCGTACCGGCCTTGTTCAAGGCGATGATCGACGCCGTCGGGCTGCATTACGACGTGAGCCTGGAGACCGAAGGCGGCAAGGGGCTCGATTTTCACCACGACACTCGCCATGCGGCCATCGTCAAGCCGTGGGACATTGTGCTACTGCAAAGCTATAGCACGCTCGATGAAGACGATCCCGGCAATCCCGCCAAGCTGATCCGGTTCAGCAGCCTGCTGGCCCAGGCCTTTCACCGGCAGAATCCCGCGGTCGATGTACGCTTGACGGCGACCTGGTCGCGCGCCGACCAGACCTGGCTCAGCGGCGGCGCCTGGCATGGCAAGCGCATCGACCGCATGGCGCTGGACGTGCGCCATGCCTGCGACGCGGCGGCCGCCGCCTCGCACCTGATCACCGGCGTGATCCCGGTTGGCGAAGCGTGGAACCGCGCGATGGCGCTCGGGGTGGCGTGCGCCAATCCCTACCTGGCGCTTGCGCCCGGCGAGGTCAACCTGTGGGCGCCGGACGCTTATCACGGCAGCGTGTACGGCTACTACCTCGAGGCGGCGACCATCTTCGGCCAGGTCACGGGACGCGATCCGCGCCTGCTCGGCGCCTTCGACGCGATCGCGCGCGAACTTGGCATCGAGGCCCGCATGGCCGGCGCCCTGCAAGCGATCGCGGCGGCGCAGCTGGCCGCGGAAGACATCCCGGAGCAGGTACGCCGGGCTGCGTAACGCCGCGTAAAACTCACGCCGCCCTCAACGACAAACGCCACCGTGAGGTGGCGTTTGTCGTTGAGGGCGGCACATTGATTAGCCGAAGATGAAGTACAGAATAACCAGCACGACAGCAGGAATACCCAGCAGCCAACCCAAGAAATATTTACCCATGATGAACTCCCTTTGAATGCTTGTTGATGATGGCTCCATCATGCCGCGCACCAACGGGACAGTCGGTTAGCTACACCACATCCAAGAGAAAATGATGCCGTGATTGTTTCAGCAGCGCAAGGCGCGCACGGCAAGGGACGCGGTGCGCCAGCAATTCTCATGCAGGGCTATACTGAATCATCACTTGTCGCCATGCATAAGTTCTGGCTCAACGTTATCCGGGCCGAAACTGCGGGCGATCCACCACACCATTTTTACAGGGGGTAATATGCCAACAACCTGGACCATCGCAGCCAATGCGGGCCGTGCACGTATTTTTTCCGACGCCGAAAAAGGCCAAGCCTTGCAGGAAGTGGATGACCTGGTCAACCCAGGGGCGCAGCAACGCGTGCTGGACATCGTCACCGACAAAATGAGCCCGCGTTCCGCACAGAACAGCGGCCACAATATCGGTGGCGGACAAGGTGGCGGCTTCCAGCATGCCGCTCCTGCCGGCGCACAGGGCAACGATTACCAGCCTGCCATCACGCCGTCCGAGCACGAGGCGCAAAAATTTGCCAAGGACATCTCGCAGTACCTGCAACAGGCGCATCAGGCGGGCCGTTTCCAGCATCTGGTTGTGGCGGCCTCGCCCGAGTTCCTCGGCGTGCTGCGCGACAAAATAGATCCGCAGATCAAGGCGCTGATCAAGCTTGAAGTCAACAAGGACTACACGCATTCGAACGGCCAGGAATTGCGCGCCCAGCTCGAAGCGCACCAGGACAAGTCGGCGTAAGCCGGCGCCTCTCCCGACAGGTCTGCCAGCCGGCGGGCCTGGCCCGGTTGCCCGCTTTGATGCCCTGCGGTACGCTCGCCGAATGCACATCAACGAACAACCGACTCATACGCTGGAGCTGCGCGTGCGCGAACTGCAGCAGCTGTTCAATTCGCTCGATCCGGCGCCCTTCCTGAACAAGGACCTCGACCACGCCTGCGAGGCGTATATCGAGAACTGGGCGCTGTCGCTACCGCCCGCCAGCCGCTTGCACCTCAATATCCATGTCGAGCAATTGCCGCCTGTCGGACAGGCAAGCGACATCGTTGCGGATGCAATCCATAACTACTACGGCTACAAGGTAGAACTGGTGCGCGGCGAACTGACGCAGCTGCTGCGCCAGGGCCGCACCAGCCTGGTGATCGGCCTCGCCTTCGTCGTTTTCTGCCTGCTGCTGGCGGCCGCCATCGAGACATTTTCTAGCGGCCACTTCGCCCGAATCGCGCGCGAAAGCCTGACCATCATTGGCTGGGTAGCGATGTGGCGGCCGGCACAAATCTTCCTGTACGACTGGTGGCCGCTGACCGGGCGCATCAAGGTGTTCGAAAACCTGCGCTTCGCGCGCGTCAGCGTGGTGCTGGACTGATTCAGGCGTCCTTGCTCGGCGGCATCAGCGAAAAGATGGCGCGCAAGTCGTCCGCCTGCAGGCCGGGGGCCAGCTCGCTCTCGCCTTCGTTGCTTAGCACCGCATTGGCCAATTCTCCCTTGCGGCGCTGCATCTCCTGGATTTTTTCTTCCAGGGTACCGCGTGCGATCAGCTTGTAGACGAAGACCGGCTGCTGCTGGCCGATGCGCCAGGCGCGGTCGGTGGCCTGGTTTTCGCTGGCCGGGTTCCACCAGGGGTCGTAGTGGATCACGGTATCGGCCGCCGTCAGGTTGAGCCCGACCCCGCCCGCCTTCAGGCTGATCAGGAATACGCCTACTTGCCCCTGCTGGAAGGCGGCGACCGGGGCGGCGCGGTCAAGCGTGCTGCCGGTGAGTTCGACGAAATCGATGTCGCGCGCACGCAGGGCGTCGCCGATCAGGGCCAGCATGCTGGTGAACTGCGAGAACACCAGCACCTTGCGGCCTTCGCTCATCAAGGTGTCGAGCAGTTCCATCAGCGTCTCGAGCTTGGCCGAGCCGGTCTCGCTCGACGGCTCGACCAGGCGCGGGTCGCAGCACACCTGGCGCAACTTGAGCAGGGCTTCGAGGATCACGATATGGCTGCGCGCCAGGCCCTTGCGGTCGATCTCGGCGCGCACCTTGCGGTCCATCGCCACCCGCACCGTCTCGTACAGGTCGCGCTGCGCGTTGCCCAGTTCGACCGGCAGCATGATCTCGGTCTTGGGCGGCAGTTCGGTGGCCACCTTGTCCTTGGTCCGGCGCAGCATGAAAGGCTTTACGCGCCGCACCAGCAAGTCCTTGCGCAGCACGTCGCTCTCTTGCTCGATCGGCCGGCGGAACTGCGCCTTGAAGGTTTTTTCGTCGTCCAGCAGTCCCGGCATCAGGAAGTTGAACTGCGACCAGAGTTCGCCCAGGTGGTTCTGCACCGGTGTGCCGGTCAGGCACAGGCGATGGCGGACATCGAGCAGGCGCGCGGCCTGGGAAGCCTTGGTGCGGCTGTTCTTGATGTACTGCGCTTCGTCCAGGATCAACAGATGGTAGCGGTGCCGGCGCAGCGCGTCTTCGTCGCGGCCCAGCAAGGCATAGGTGGTCAGCACCAGGTCGGCGTCGGGAATGGCGTCGAACTGCGCGCTGCGCTCCTTGCCGTGCAGGAGCAGCACCCGCAGGCCGGGCGCGAAACGCGCGGCCTCGGCCTGCCAGTTGGGCATCAGGCTGGTGGGCGCCACCACCAGCGCCGGCGCATCGAGGCGACCGGCTTCTTTCTCGAGCAGGATGTGGGCCAGGGTCTGGATGGTTTTTCCGAGCCCCATATCGTCGGCCAGGATGCCGCCGAAGCCGTACTCGCGCAGGAACTGCAGCCAGGCCAGCCCGCCCAGCTGGTAGGGCCGCAGCGCGGCCTGCAGGCCGGCCGGCGGCGCCACCTGCGCAATGCCGCCGAAGGTGTCCAGCTTGCGGCCCAGTTCGCGCAGGCGCTCGCCGCCCATCCAGCGCAGTTGGGCGGCGCGCTCCAGTTCGGCCAGGCGGGCGGCATCCATGACCGGCAGGCGTACGCCATTGCCCTGGCGCTCGCCGAAGTACAGTTCGCCCAAGGTGGCCAGGATCGGCTTGACCCGGCCCCACGGCAAGGCGACGCGCTCGAAATTGGTCAGCTCGACCAGCAATTCATCTTCATCGCCGCGCGCGGACAGCGCGGCCGCGTCGAACTCGCGCGGCGCGGCGCGCACCATCTGCACCAGCAGCGGCAACAGCGCATGGCGCTCGCCGTCGACCACGATGCCGAGTTCGAGCGAGAACCAGGCATTGACGCCCTCGCCTTCTTCATCGAGTTCGGCGTACCAGTCATCGACCTCGGCCAGCGTGTAGCGAAAATCGGCTTCCATCTCGATCTGCCAACCGGCAGCGCGCAGGCGCGGAATGTCGCGGCGTGCGAACGCGACCCAGGCGGCTTCATCCGCCAGGGTGAGCGCGCCGGGCAAGTCGTTCAGCGGCGACCCAAGTGGCGGCGCCTGGAAGCCAAGTCCGGCCAGGACGGCGGCAGCGGCGACTTCGGCGGCCTGGTCGCGTTCGATAAGCTGGACCACGCCGTCCTGCACCGAGCGCAGCACTGGTTCGTCGACATCCATGGTGGACTGGCCGGCATACTCGAAGTACAGCAGTGCATGGTCGTGCCAGTCATGGTCGCGGCGCCAGCCGGCGTCCATGCTGTCGAGCAGCAGGCAAGGTACCGGGGCGATGTCGTCGCGGCGTTGGGTGGCGATAGCCTGCGGCGGCGGCACGAGGTGCTCCAGGCCCAGTTCGGCGAGGCGCGCGCTCATGCCGGCGCGCTGCTCGGGTTGCAGGCGCGGCGCCTCGGCGACCAGCTTGACCAGCGTCGCCGGCGGCAGCGCCGCCAGGGACGCGGGCAGCGCCAGTTGTCCCAGCATGTAATCGTCGATGTACAGGGGCGGCTCGGTCGGCAGGACTGCCAGGGCAACGCCATCCTGGGACAACCAGTCGAGCCGCACAGCGTCGTCATCGATCGACGAGCGCCAGCCGAGCGTGGCCAGGCGCCGTGGGCCGGGACGCAGGTAGTACAGCTTGCCGCGCCGCAGGTCGTCTTCGGACCATGCCAGCAGCAGCCTTTCATCGGCGCACAGGCGGATCAGCAGGCGTGCGGCGAATGGTCCCGAAGCCTCGGCATCGCTCGCCACCAGACCGCCAGCCTGCAGCGCCGCGAATTGCCGCAGCAGCTCTTCGTCTTCAGGATAGCGCGCTGCCGGCAGCGCGCGCAGCAAGGCGTGCACGTCGTGGATCGGCGTGGTGCCGCTGATGTCGCCATTCCTGCGCAGGCGAGCGCGGCGCAGATGCAGGCGCGGCGGACCATCGGCCGGGTCGGGCGCCAGCACCCAAGTTAGCTTGAAAGAGGCGCCTTCGGTCGAAACGGCTGTTGCCGGCAGTGCCTGGGACAACAACGCGATTTGCTGCAACCAGGTCTCGGCGCGCGCCGCGATGGCCGCCGGCGACTGCGCCATCTCGTGTCGATGCCGCTCGAGGTCGGCCAGCAGCACCGCCACCACGTGTTTGCAGTTGTAGCTCATGGGGCAGCTGCAACTGCCCTGGAAGCCGATGCCGCCACGATCGGCACTGAAACGGATGCTCTGGCGATACAGCTCGCCGCCACTGCCGCCAACTTGGCCGACCAGCTTGTCGTCGTCGCGGCGCGCCGCCCGCACCTTGCCCTTGCGCGCATAGTCCTCCCCTCGCTGCAGGGTGCCTGCATCGAAGTGGCGGGTCAGGTCGGCATGATCGTAATACATGGGCGGCGTGGCGTGGCGGTCAAACTGCCATTATCGCCCACGCCGCCGGTCGTGCTGCTTAGTTACTGACGACCTTGATCTGCTCGACGTCGAGCTTCGATTCGCCGAACATCTCCTTGTCGAACTCGCCGGTCAGCTCGACCAGGGTATTGTGGTCGACCGTCACGCCCTGCGGGAAACGGTCCGAATCGATTTCCACCATGATCTTGCCGCTGGCGTCGGTGAACTCGTAGTCCTCATCGCCCTTGTGGCTGGTGAGCTTGCCTTTCAGGCGCACGTGCTGGTCGTCCTTGCCCTTGGCCAGCAAATCCTTAGCGGTCATCAGGGGAGCGCCCGACGGGCCGGTATAACCCGATGGTGCAGGCTTGGCGGCGGGTGCGGTGCTGGTCGCCGGGGCAACCGTCGTCGCTGCCGGTTGAGCGGAAGGCGCGGTGGTGACGCCATTCTGTGCGACAGCGACGGCCGAACCGGCGAGCAGTGCGGCGATGCAGGAGAGTTGATAGAAGCGTTTCATGGTCGGTCCTTTTTTGTGGTCTGTTGGATTTGCCTGCGCTGTCAGTGGCAGGCACAGACGCATTACAACGGCCGGACATTAAACCGATCTTAAGAAACCTGGAGACGCTGGCCTTTACATAGCACAAGACGCGGTTCTGGTTCGACACATAGCGCAGGAACACGCCCACAACGGCGCCAGCGCCGCGGTCAGCACGCAGAACCAGATCAGGTAATAAATGAACCACATGTGCATCGTGTTGAACGGCGTGGCGCCGGTACTCTTGCTGGCCAGAAGCCGCAGGTCAATGCCGACCGTGCCACGCGCCATGATGTGCCGGTAGACCAGCATCAGGACGGTGGTGCAGACAATCAGGATTGGCCAGAAGATCGCGAACGGCAGCAGCAGCCGTCGCAGCCGGTGCTTGAGCATGCGAGGCGCGCCGCGGCGCGCGATCAGGAAGGCGACGAAGGAGCCGGCCAGGATGAAGTACCGGCATCCTGAAGGCATGGATGAGCATCAGTATCAGGTCGGCCACCGGCGTGGTGTGCGAATCGCGCCATGGCAGGGGCGACTGGCCGGTTGTGTGATTGAGGGCGACGTGGAGGACGATGCCTAGCCACATCATGATGGCGCGAAGATTGTCGAATGCAGCCGGCCTGCCTGGTGCATGGTCACTTTCAGTGGATTCCCCTGCTCAGGATGCGTCGTCCTGGCGGTCCTCTTTAGGCATCAGCAAGGCGGTGCGTTTCTTTTTCTTTTTCACGACCACGGCCTGTTCCTGCGCCGGCTTGGTGGCCGGCGGAGGAGCGACTGGCAATGGAAAGCCCAGGAAAGCCATCACGAAAAAGATCGGCAGAAGAACGTAAAACAGGGGCTGCTTCCAGTTCAGTTTCTGTTTTAGCATGCCCAGCACTTAGTACCAAAGTAGCTTAATACAAGAGCAAGCTGTTATCCAAATCACATAATCTACACGGAGGGCAAGTCCAGCGACACGCCCAGGCCGCCACCGTCGATCCCCGGCCCAAATGCCAACCCGGTGCCATGCAGATCGGCGATGCGCTTGACGATCGACAGGCCCAGCCCACTACCCTGCTGTCCCTGCCCCAGCACGCGGAAGAAGCGTTCGGTCAGGCGCTGGCGGCTCGCGGCGTCGACGCCCGGCCCGTTGTCGCGCACTGCAATGCGCGCGCCGCCTGCATGCGGCACGGCCTCGATCTCGATGCGGCTGCCGTCCGGGCAATAGCGCAGCGCATTGTCGACCAGGTTGCGCAGCACGATTTCCAGCATTTGCGGATCGGCCTGCACTTCTGCGATTTCGCAGCGCAGCGCCAGCGCGATGCCACGCGCGGCCGCCTCTTGCGCATGCATGCCGGCCACGCGCTCGAACAGGGGCGCAAGCGGCACCGGCTGGCGCACCAGCTGTTCGCGCGCCAGCGGGTCCAGGCGAGCCAGCGTCAACAGGCTATCGACCAGTGCCGTCGATCGCGTGATGTCCTGGCGCAGCTTCTGGAATGACGACGCCAGCTCGGGATGCTGGCGCTGCAGCAGCTGCACGTGCATGTGCAGGCCGGCCAGCGGCGTGCGCAGCTCGTGGGCGGCGTCGGCGGTGAAGCGGCGCTCGGCCTGCAGCGCAGCGTCGAGCCGTCCCAGCACGCCGTTCAGGGACTGCACGATCGGCAGCACCTCGCGCGCCTGGCCGGCGGTGTCTACCAGCGTCAGGTCGCTCGGTGTCTTGGCAGCGATGCTGGCGGCGGTCTGGCGCAGCGGTTTCAAGACGCGACCGGTCAGGATCCAGCACACCAGCGCCAGCAGCAGCAAGAAGCCCAGCACCGGCAGCCACAGCGAATCGGCCAGCTCCTCGAGAATATCGAAGCGCTTCTCGAGCTGCTGGCCGACCTGCACCTCGAAGTTGCGGGCTTCGTCGCGCACCACGAACACGCGCCAGCGCTCGCCGCCCGCCAGCGCCTCGGCGAAGCCGTGGTCGTCGTCGAAGTTGGAGACATAGGGCTGCGTTGGAGCATCGCCGGTACGCTGGATCACACGGCCGTCAACCACGATCTGGTATTGCATGTCGACCTTGCGGCCGTGCGCGCCGCTGGCCCCGCCCTGCGGTAGCAGGCCGCGTTCGTTCCAGTCGGTGGTGGCGGCCATGATCATATAGCCCGATTCCTCGAGTGCGTCGTCGAACACCTCATTGGTTTCCTGCCAGGCGATCACGGTGACAATGCCCAGGCTGGCCAGCCATAGCACGGTGCTGGCGGCCACGATGGCGGCCAGCAGGCGCCGCCGCAGCGACCATGGCGCGTCACCGGCCTTATTCGCCATCGTTCTTCAACCGGTAGCCCAGCCCGCGCACGGTGACGATGCTGTCGCCGCCGAACTTCTTGCGCAGGTTGTGGATATACACCTCGAT
>Ga0265797_10005785_pt1 | contig 17864 bp, 23 predicted proteins | sample P2T30metagenome_FD_192433 | JGI IMG/M metagenome (GOLD analysis project Ga0265797, IMG submission 192433) | Plant litter microbial communities from East Loma Ridge, Irvine, California - P2 T30 | ecosystem: Environmental > Terrestrial > Plant litter > Unclassified | place: USA: California...
CCCATGGAAGAATGGCGCAGTCACGGGTTTTGTCGCCGCCTTGTCAGAGTGCTGGGTCATATGCTGAGCTGGACTCAGCAATTTTCTTCGTTTAATGGGAGGGGCCATGTTGCTGTCCATGGAAGAATGCGCCTCCTAAGGGCCTCGCACGCCAAATTAAGGTCGTCAATATTCGACCCTTCTTTGCGGCTCTCCGTGGTGTATAAGCGCTGTTGTTACTCGGTCGCCGATGGTCGCAGCCACGATGCTGAGGAGGCAAGGGTCCCGAGTGCCCAAGTGACGAAAGTGAGAGATGTCCAGGTTTTCCTGCCTGCGATTGTTTCTAGAATGACCGGTGTAGGGTGCGAGGCCAGTCGCGTAATTTACGAGCGCTTCTCCTCACAGCCACTAAAACCGACTGTACATGTGGTGGATCGAGTGCGTGGCTTTCGGCTGAGGGAGCGTGTGTTGGTGACTTCGCAGAAGCTCGGAACGCACGGAAATGGAGGCTGCTGTAGCGAATGGACGTCGGACCAGAGGCCGGCTTTCGAGGCGGATGGCTTATAGCGGCAGATTGGGCGTGAGTGCAGCGATAGAGATGATAGTAGGTTGGCGCTGATGGCGAGGGAGGAGATGGTGGTGGTGGTGTTGCGGATGCAAAGGGCGCGCGGAGGATGGATGGTGTGGATTGGGAGCGACAGTTGGGTGGTAGGAGTTAACGGTGCCGGGGCTGCAGTCCGAAACGAAACACCAGACGGACGGCGGAGTCTTCACACAGTAGCTTGGCTCAGGCGTGCCGTGGCCTGTAATGTAAGTGAAGGCAAGGCACTGTAGGCAGGTACCTAGAGATGCTCTCGCTGGTGGAGCGGTGACCGTGTGAGTGAGAAAGGCGACGACGTGTGCAGCAGACACGGTACGCAGAACCTAGACGCGGCGACGGCACAGGACAGAGAGAGACAGGGCAGAGACACAGACAGGCCATCTCACCCTACCTCCTCCGGCCACTCGACTCCTTTGATCAGCTTGGCAACATCCGCTTAGCCTGCAATTGTAACTGCTGAACGGTTGGACCAATTTAGAATGCTTATGATTAATCTATCGTCTGTGTGAGGGGATGCTCTATCGATCGGCACCGACCCGGGCATATAATCGGTGCAGTGTTTCTTTATCTGCTGTCCTCCCCTCCCCACAAGTCCCATGTTGTATGCAGTGCCATGAGGATGTTCATACTTACACGTTGTTAATATTGCTATTCACCATCATCAACATACTACTGACATCAGCCTTTCCCACCCTGCAAGCGTGGCAAATCTTCTCCACCAAGTTTATTCTTGGATCACGCCGACGACACTACTGATCTCCGCAAGTATTTGGCTTCGGACCATCCGCCTTCAAGGCTACCTACCAACCCGACACACCCGAGTCTGCGAGTTTGCTTTACTACAGTAGTAATGGTGGTATGCATTTCGCATGATTACATGCACATTTACCGGGCCATGCCATGCCATTGATGCGCGCACAAACCCATTCTCGCATGCGTGAATTGCATGTCATGCATGCGTGCGCTGTCCCAGCCGTGCCTGCATTTCCTCCCCAGCATTCGCTGCAAGGTCGCGCACTTCAACCCACGCCTCTCCCGCACACGAGCCGTGTACTAGAGTGATACTAAACGGTGCAGGCTTCCAGTCCTTAGTGCGATGCTGAGATACGAGCAGTCGTGTCACCGTCAGTAGTAGTAGCATCGGTGCTACTTACCACTAGTACTGCCCACACTGCATACATCGAGACAAGGACACTCAGTTCACTCGCTGTACGAAAAGTGTTAGTATGCCACATGCCACATCACAATTGTGCGCTCAGGAGATGTATGCCACATTCAGAAGGCTAGGACCGACTGATGTTGTGCACGAAAGTACGAGGCTTAGATCTACACATTTGTGAACCGCTTTGCCGCTTATCAAAGCGAGCTGTCCGCCTCCGCGACGGACGTAGGATGTTGCTCCGACAAAAATCGACAACCCATTAGTGCCCGAGTATATGAAGCCAATGATTTATGGCATCTTGTGTTCGCAAGGTGCGTCTGGGTGGGAGTTGTCGAGTTATCGACGCGGGCAAGGGCAATAATGACGTTTGGAAGGATGGCTGCAGCGCGACATCGAGAGATGCTGGTTCGATGTAGTTAGTAGGTTACACGCAGGTTGTAGGAAAGGGTTTCGGGAGATAGCGAACCTCTAAGTGCCGGCATACAGGAAGTGAATCACATCACACATGGAGTGTACGGTACTTTACATGAAGTCCTAACGGAGCTCCTCATACCACCTAGTAGTAACCCAAGAAGGTGAATACTTGAGATCGGCACCGCAATACAGTATGTATAGATCGTAGATTATCTCGCGAGTCATGGGCACTCGCTGACATGTGAAGCTCTTGCTTTGGTGGTACGATCGCAACTACCACACAACAATTTGCGACAACACCGCTAACCAGCTACATTACTACTACATTAGGCATACTCGCAGTGCTTTTGCTCTCTCGGGCCAGCATTATCCGGTCCAGTTCAGCAAACTCTTCGCATTTGACTCGCGACAACTGAAAGTCATGCAATCAATTCGTCAGATACAGCGCCTGAACGACCTCGAGCTCCAAAAATGCGTCCCGCCCAACGCCTCCTGGCACACCGACTACCGCGACACAGCCTACATCCACATTGGTGGACTACCATTTGAGCTCAGCGAAGGCGACGTCTTGACTATCTTCTCGCAATACGGCAATCCGGTGCACCTGAATCTCGCGCGCGACAAGGAAACCGGCAAGAGCAGAGGGTTCGCATTTTTGAAATATGAGGATCAGCGGAGCTGCGATTTGGCTGTGGATAACCTGAGCGGAGCGGCTGTTTTGGGCAGAGTGCTCGGCGTGGACCACTGTCGGTATCAATTGAAGGAGGGAGAGGTTGAGGGTCAGGGCATGGAGGAGGATGCTATGAATGATGATGGGGATGAAACTGATCGCGAGGGAGATGACAGGAGGAAAAGGCGAAGGCGGAGCGAGGATAGTGAGAGCGAAGAGGAACATCAAAAACCTAAAATCAAGGAAGAGGAAGAGCTGGCCAAACTTTTGCGGGATCATGACGAGGATGATCCCATGAAAAGTTTCCTCGTGCAGGAGAAGAAGGAAGAGGTCGCAGAAGCTTTGAAACGGCTCGAGGTTTCCAAGAAAGAGGATAGGTCAGGAGACCGCGATGGAGACAAGAGGCGCAGGCATCATAGATCGAGAAGGCATGGTTCCGATGATGAGGAAAGCGACCAAAGAAGAGACAGGCATCGATCGAGGAGGGACAGGGGAAAGGATGATGGCAGGAACGAGAAACATCGTTCACAACGGGCAGAGGATGGCGATGAGAGAAGCGACAGACACCGCGCACGTAAGGCGGGGAGTGAAGAAGGACGTCGAAGTGATCATCGCAGAGCCAGGCGCGATGCCTCCGACGAAGACGACGACCACCGCAGGCGGAAAGATGACAGATCGAGACGTGACCGCACGGAAGAAAAGACCGGCCCACCACGACGTGACGATTCAAGACCGGACGAGCGTCGTCGTCGCCGTGACTGAGACGGCAGTCGTCTGACAACGACTGAACTACCAAGTGTACAACCTAATGTTTCAGCGGATTGCCATTCCGATGACGCTTTACATGTAGGGCTGCGACCGCTCGGGATTGACAGCCGTCGCTCCATGTCAAATCGCTCGGTAGCAAAATCGCCATCCTAAGCCTGTGTGCATACAGTACATGTAAGATCGTTGCTTTTGTAAGGTTGACTTCAGCAACACCCTTTTCTGTCAACGATACATGTACCCTTGCTTCTGCCGTGTCGACAGAAAGGTTGTGCAAGCCGCAAGATACTTGGATGCTAGCCCTCAACCCCGAACAATTGTCTTCAGATGTTTCTATCGGCTGTTGGTCAACTTTTCCTAGTTTGATAAGACCTACTGTACATAGTCTACAAACATTTTCACGTTTACATTGTTCCTTCACGTTCGACCGCAGAGCAAGCTTCCATGGTCGCGGACTTTACATCTGGCCATCATACAACCGGAAATGATCCTTTGCACTTTGAAGGCATTAGTAAATGCAAACCCGAGTAGAAAATCGTCACGGAATTCCTATTTATTTTATAGTGAAAACTGCCAAACTGCCTATTTTGTCGCCATGCATGTATCTGAAGGATTCGTGCTCAAATTTACGCGTGGTACCTAAGATACACGTCATGTACAGCTCGCAACTTCAATCGCTCACGAGGCCTGTAACGCTGTACAATGCTCCAGCGATAACATGCCCTCGCCGCTGTCGCGCTTCGAGCCCGATGCATCCTCTCGCTCTCGCCTAATACTTCCGGTTCTCCTGTTCCTCGCAGCGCTCATCGCCAATGTTGGAACCCCGTCAGAACACTCTCTCCTCACCAGCGCCCTTGCCTGGCTCGCAGTATGCGCTCTCTGCTTGTTAAAGACAGGCGCGAAAAGTTTACTGGACGTAACATCTGCAAAGAAGAATGCATGGGCTGCGGGCTTGCTGTTTGCGCTTGCGCAGGTGTGCGACAAGGCAACTGATGGACGGGCGATCTGGTGGGCTAAGGTTAGAAGACACACTCAGGCGGTTTTGGGTTAGGTACATTTCGCTGAGATACTAGTAATATAGGCTTTACTCCCGGTCGTTGTATACACTATAGCCGGGTCCGTCTCGTCTTCGAGCGAGTCCGGTTCGAGCGATCATCCCGATGCTCCAGATAAACCAGGCGCGGTCTCAGCGACGGGCTCCAAGAAGTCGCTGGCGATGTTGACGGCGACATCTTTGGCGGCAGCCTTCGCGTCTAGCGGCTCAAACACTGCTATCGCCCTGGGACTGTCGTATGCGCTTGTCAGCGGCACTGGTATACTGCTCGTTGAGCGTGCAAGATGGCTGGCGCAAAGCTCACGGAGTAGCGTGATCTATTCCGCCAATGGCTTTCTTGCGCAGCCCGAAGACGCTCCAGGCAATGGCGGTAACAATACATCCGATGTAGTGCGAGACGTGTGTGCTGCCGCTGGCGTCGCAACACTGCTGGCCTCTGTAACTCTTGAAAGTTGGCATTTTGGAGGGCTGGTCTACCACGCATACGCAGGACATTCGATGAGCGGCAATTGGGTCGCTCGGCACGGCTACGTTGGCTTTGCAATTTCCCTCGTTGTCTTGCTCGCGCACATGCTCATGTATTATTCGCTTTTGTTGATGGTAAGTTTGCCTTGATGGAGCGTTGGTATTGCCTCCACTGCGCCTTCCTTCTTCTACTTGGTCCGCACGTACCTTCCAAGTTTTGCCATCTTGCTAACACACGCCTCATCACAGGTCACCAGGCAAGGCGCGCTTTCGACCACCCTTGTTCCTCTTTTTGCTGCCATCGCTTCACAGCTGATACTCGCCTTCTCTATCGCTCGATTGTGGTTCGCTCTCCTCGCTGCTGGCTCTGCATTCGTCTTCCTCGACGAGACGGATACCTTTGGATCGAGGAAGATGATCCGGATTTCCAAGATGCTTACCTTGGTCGCGCTCCTGTCGCTCGTAGCATTGGCAGTGCTGAATATGAGACAGCCTTTGGTACTCAACATTTCGCCAAGTCTGAGGGCAGGTCCTACAGACGGTGTACCAATGGGTCCAGCTCCGAAACCTCTGCAGCCATTGCAGTACACAGACACCAAGTCACATCCTGTCGATCAATTAATCCGATCATCTGAGGAGTCTTGGATGCAAACACTAGGAACCCAATCTCAAACCTTGGAAGCGGCCGTCGCAGAGTATCGACGCCGTTACCAAATACCACCGCCGCCCCACTTCGACAAATGGTTCGCCTTCGCAAAGGAGAGGGACGTGCAGCTCATTGACGAATACGACTCTATCTATCACTCGCTCTTGCCATTCTGGGCCCTGTCGCCTGCCACCATCCGAGGACGGGTAAAGGAAGCACTGGGTTTCGGCGATAACAACCTGATTGGACTGCTTGTTCGCGACGGCAAGGCCGTGCATGTTGAAAACGGTCAGGAGTGGCAACAGGAAGCCACCATTGGTATGATGGAGAAGTTCATCCAATACCTGCCGGACATGGATCTGGCTTTCAATATTCATGACGAACCGCGAGTTGTTGTGCCCCATGATGCGCTCTCCAAGTTCATCGCGACCGCCAAAAGTGAGAGCATGCCTGCAGCCTTGAGCAACTCCGCGCTGAAGAACGCGTTCTCGCCGCGACCTAGCGATATGAACAACGGCAAACGTATCGCCGAGGTCAAGACTACGCGCTTCAACGTGTATGCTCACCAGCCTGTCTGGATACCTTCGCGCCTCTCGTGCTCACCCGACAGCCCAGCGCGCGCAGTCATGGACGATTTTGATTCATACGATAACCTGACTGCATATGCAATGGGCGACATGGGATTCGTATACAACCAGACAGCCTTCTCTGATGTCTGCAACTCGCCTTCGTTCGGCGTGACGCACGGCTTCTTCGACCGACCCAACGCCTTCAACGTCGTCCACGAACTGATACCCATTTTCAGCCAGAGCAAAATGAGCAGCTTCCAGGATATTTTATACCCTAGCCCATGGTACTGGTTCGGCAAGGTCTCCTACGACGAGAAACGCGACATGGCTTGGGAGGAGAAAGAGAGTAAGCTCTGGTGGCGCGGCAGCACTACCGGCGGTTTCAGCCGCGACGGAGGTTGGCGCAGACAGCATCGCCAGCACTTTGTACGCACGATGAACGCTCTGGACAAAGCCAAGATTCTATCCAACGCCAACAAGGACTCGCCCTCGGCCAAGCCCGACTGGCAACCGCGCGAAGTGCCCCGGCAGGACTACAAGGAGATCATGGACGTGCACTTTTCCCACGTCGGGCAGTGCGATCCGGGCGACTGCGACGCGCAGCACGAGTTCTTTGAGATTGTCGAGCCCGCGGACCAGCAGGATGCTTGGAAGTACAAATACCTTCTCGACATCGACGGCAACGCCTTCTCCGGCCGCTTCTACGCTTTCCTCGAATCGCACAGCCTTACCTTCAAGATGGCCGTGTTCCGAGAGTGGCACGAGGAATGGATCAAGCCGTGGGTGCATTACATCCCGCTGTCTCTCCGTGGGGCAGAGGGCTTGGAAGTCGTGAGGTATTTCGCGGGCGAGGACGAGGGTAAATTGCAAGGGTCGAGGATGGCCGAGGCCGGGAGGGATTGGGCGAAGAAGGCGTTGAGGAATGATGACTTTGAGGTCTGGTTCTTCCGCCTGCTGCTTGAGTGAGTTTTGATGTCCCTCCATTTTCCTTTCTGCTTGTTGCTTTCCTTCTGTCTTTTGGGCCAGGCTAACACTTTGTGCAGGTATGGAAGGATCATCGACGATAATCGGGCCAATATAGGCTTCTCGGGCTCTTAGCGAATCGATTCCGATCAATGTTCCACACTGTATATTATTACGTAGTCCAAGCTACCTTAATCAACAATCGGCTTCTTTCACTCGATCGCTTACAGTCTCTTGTTCTACGGTGGATTTGCTCCTGACGAAGCCTCGGAAATGGAGACCGCATCGGCCAAACAAAATGAAGCTACAGTACCCTGGTCGAGATAAATCGGGCGAGCAAGGGCGCAAGAGCGCGGGTCAGCCAGGGAATAGTGGGCGTTGACCTTCTGACGGACAGGTTAAAGAGAAGAACACTAGACTCGGCAACTACGCCATCGACAACATCCCAGCCGCACGTTGGGCTGCCTTTGTGTGTTGAACTGATTTATATAAAGCTGATCTCATGATAAAGCACGGACAGAAACATGCGTCAGCCGTTGAAGGCATGAGAGGCAAAACCACATCTCGCCATCACGCCATTACACCAAGCCGAAGTAGATTCGCAGCATTTGGGAAGTAGTAGTGTCGTGTAAGTCGTTGGGTATTCATTAAATGGTATGTGCGTTGAAACGTATACGCTGTGTGTACTCGGGCGTGTTCATGGTATTGCAAGTCGGAGGGCGCTCAGATCGGGGCTCATCACAATTTTTGGCCACCCTCCGAGTACCATCCACATTGACTAACATGGCTTGACTTCCCCGTCGAGGCGTCAAAGATGTGACAGCCGTGTTTGGCTGCATTTGGTGGCTATCATGTTGTCAGTCAATCTGGTCTGGACAGAATCAGAAATTTTGTGGCAACCGGGGCAAAACTTACGGTGTACAGATGCAGGCTTACAGCAAACTCGGTTTCGCTCGGGTTGGCAATCCGGTGCAGACCGAGTTTGTCACTCATGTAAGTCACCTGGTCCTCCCCGTAGGCGATATCCCGTTGGATCTGCAAGGCAGCGGGTTCCAATGGCCCCGAGCCAGCAGAACATGTGTGCTCTGCACTGGGACATTCGCTCTGCAATTGCTGGTCTGCATGGGCACAGGAAGCCGGGTTGTCCGCGCGCTGGCAAGGCCAGCCGTAAAGCGTCTCTTGCAAGGTGCCTTTGAGCACCTTCATCACGCAGTGTGCATTGGCGTGGTCGTGGATCGGGCTACCCTTGCCAGGACTCCAGACGAGGATCAAGAGATTTGATTTCCCATTGCAGTTGTCGACGAGATTGCGGGTGTAGCCACGGCTAGGATCGGAAAGAGCGTACTTGCACCAGTCGGCCTCGCTCGATGTGTAGGCAAGCATGGCATCCTGGAGATCTTGCACATTGACGCCGGCGCTATCGATGCCATTGCTGGGGCCCAGGATTTTGTTGATGGATGATACGAGAGCGTTGAAGTCGGCGGTTGGCTCGGGCGAAGGGCGAGTGGAGTCGCGGGGCCTAGTGGGTGGACTGGAGTTCATGGGGTTCATGATGGGGTGGAGTGGAAATTTGGGCTGGTGGTATGCGGAGGAGTCGGAGTCGGAGATGAGTTGGGAGTGGTAGGAGCGGTAGGAGCGATGGAGTGCGAGGGGAGAGGGTTGTGGAAGATTGCATGCTTGCTTTAAGGTATGAAAAAGCGGAGCCAGGCCCTTCAGGTTGTGCTGGCGGCCTTTGAGGGCAAAGCTAAGTGTGCATGAGGCCATTATCGCTGGTAGCTGCGTGCGTGCGCGTTTAATCGGGGGGGATGTCATTAATTGCTGCAATATGGCTCACCACTGCCACTCGTCCATAGGGAGCCTGATAATGGTTGCGGTGAGAATCAGCAGATGATAGTACACGAAACCGACCTTTGACTCGCCGCCTCTGCACGCCGTCTTATCATCAGCTATAACGAGCGAGGTGGTCGACGAGTCCCTACAGCAGTCAGCCTTGAGCCGACCATTGCCGCTGCACACAAGATGCTGAGCGCCATAGAGCTGTCCGAGAAGAGAAGGAGATGGTCATTCGGACTGCGCGCCGTAAGATGCTGTGCATCGAGCAAGCTGGCCTTTTCAGCGAGCCAGCAGACCGCTTGTGCCGAGTCGGGGCCATCACGTGCGCGTGATCATTGGGCGGGAGAGAGTCGTGGGCAGTATGGGCGATAGACGCTGCTCTCAACACCGCAAAAATCGGGTGAAAAGCAAGAGGCAAGCGAGAGGAATGCGTGTTGTGGTATAGACCCACATGGCCAGAAGAGGGGAGTAGTTGGAGTCGTTGCCATTTCCGCCTCTTATTTCGTGGCTCTGTCGATTGCGTGCTCACACGGTCGGCCATATCTGCTCGTCTGTCACAATGATCCTCCACATAATCAGACACTGGAAGAAATTGGAGCAGACCTCGGCCAAGTTGTTGGTGAATTGTCCCACTTTCATGTTTTGAGCCCCACGGTCGCAAGCAAGCACATGACTTGCAGCGTTGTCATTGGCTAAGGTTAGCCACCCACTCAACCTCCATCCTCCTCCATTCATGTACTCGCCATACCCCGTGACTGACTGCGCAAAGCCCCACTGCCACATGCGCGCGGTGTAATACGATATGCCTGCATTTCGCTGAATTATGGCTCAAGGCGTCCGACGACCAGGGAGACACTCCCGCCAACAGAGCAGGGTCGCTTCCCTCCTTAACGGCAATGGCAAGCAGCAGCAAGACTCATCATCGCCAAAGGCTACCGACGAGGCCACCGTCAGCTACATCAAGCGAACTCTCTGCAAAAAACACAGTGCGTCTGGCGTTCCGGCAGACTCATCAGACGAGATCGACCACAAGTCCTTGGAAGAGCTCCTGCCGCCTTTGACAAGCTCCAACGAAATCGATGTCCAGCTCTATGCCCTGATAGCCGTTATTCTCAACCTTTTCGTACAGACTTGGTACAATCGCATCACGCCAGACCAGGAATTTGTGGCCGATGTTGTTCGGATCATTGCGCACTGTACGCGAGGCCTAGAACAGCGCTTGAGGGAGATTGATCTCGAGTGCCTCGTGTTGGAAGAACTACCTATCATCATCACTCAGCATATTGACGGTCAGTTCGCAGTTCCATGTAGCGCCTTGACCATTCGCTGATGTACGGCTCAGCCATCCGGATTGCTTCACAGACCACGCGGACGCCAGGTATCAGCGGCAAAAACCGCACTATATACCACACTCTACGACCACATCATGCATTGACGCCAGTCCCGAGCTCCCCGGAAGAATTGGCCGACCAACAAGAAAACGAGAGCGCCTGGTGCCAGATGGTGGTGAATCGTGCCCTGTCGCTCCTCTTGCCATACGACGAGCATCAGAACCCATGCCTGCAAGTTTTGGTGTCTGAGATCCTTTCCGAGATGATCTTCCACAATGGAATCTGCGGCAAGGCCTGCGAGAGCTGGCTCATCTGGGAAGGTGTCACAAAGATCATTTATACCGTCCGGCCCGATCTCATACCTGTGCCTCAACCACCGGAAACGCCGCAGGTCAATCGCCTCACGCAATTCGGACTTGTCTCCCAGGACGACAACAATGCACCACTTCGGCAGTCCAAATATCGTCGTATAGATGCACTGAACCAAACTTTCTGGACCATGGTACAGTCATTATGGCTGGTGGGGGTGTTGCTACGCTCATCCATAACTGTCTTGATGCAAGCTTCGTCGCTTCCACTACGATCGAGTCGAAAGAGTGTTGAGTCCGAAAGCTCCCTGGATCTGGACATGATCGATCATCCTAGCGATCTCAACGCAGACACTTCACACACTTCCTTCCCGTCCTCAGACTCGCAGAAGTTACCCATCCTTGGCATGACAATCTGGACTTGTCTATCGAAGCTCACGCGTCTTCAAGACCGCATGCCATGGCTAAGCGGCACGACATCGTTAGTGCAGTGGCTCCTACTGTACGGTCCCGGACAAGTGTGTTGCACAGACAGCAGATTGGATAGGTAAGTCGGTACATCTCTTTCTTCAGCTCAACACACCCTCGGCGCGACGTCCGTCTTTGTTCTCGACGCGAATCGACCGCGCAAGCTCCAGGCAGGCCCGCTTGATCGACCACTCATACCGATACTTCTGCTCTTCGCTGCATCTATTCGCCATCCTGCTAAGCCACCATGCGCCCATGAACGGAAGGCCGCATGAGCTAAAAGTCATATGACTGCCTTTCCGCCAATGCGATCACACCGCGGGCCGCCCCTTGTCAAGCCGTGTCTTATCGACGTGCATGAAGGGCTTGTGTCGTGGCTTTCATCAGCCGGCTGATTACTACGCGAACCAACCCCGCAGCCGACAGCACCCTGGCAGCTTCGAACGTTAGATGCGTCTCTTTCGAGCTATGCAATGATGCACTCTTCGCTGGTTGAATCCTCGCCTCCAGAACGCCGGGGGAACTAAGTACGCCAAGTACTATTGACAAGTCACTGCTCTAGCAGCTTGATGGATCGGGCAGCATCGCTCCCGACTCGACGATGCCAGCGCATTGACCCCGGATCATCCTCGCAAGTCGTGGTTGTTGGCAGTGTGGTTGTTGGCAGATAGATTAAGGCGTCGTGGCGTCTTTTTGCGTCTGCATCAATCTGCATATCGTGGCCCGGGCCCGGGCCATTCACCATCCCGCGGCGGCACAACGGCCAGCCGTGCGGCCCAAACCCAAACTCAGAGAGCGACGACAAGGATGTCAGGTACGACGTCCGACTACAGCTCGACGTCCTATCACTACTCCAACAACAATATATGCAACGCTGCAGCTCATACAACCCTCGCTACCGGTCTACAAAGCGTGCGCCGGCTCTGCATCGAGATTGCAACCCCGCCTTCCCGACTGGACCCGGGATACGAGCAAAACTACACAATATGTCCTCGAGCGTGCCACACTACTGCACCTTTGTCTTGTGCCTCCGGACCTGTCACTAAAAGCCCGCATACGCAAGCGCTCACGTTATACACCGCGTGCCTTCAAGTCACTCACACGGGCGCCGCGTGAGAGGCAAGCCTTGCAGAATCCGGATCCCGCTAACGCCTCCTTCTTCTCAATTTTCCAGATTACTCTCACACACCTTCACCGCCCGTGCGATGAACCCTGCCTTGCTCCCGCCCGCCCTGCACGCCATCCGGCGTGTCATCTTCCCCGACGATGCCCTCGGCCCTGCGCGTGTCCCGCCCTCTGAGGACGAAGTCGTCGCCATCAAGCGCGAGTGCGCTCGTGTCATCGTCGAGGTCGTCCCACCACACTTTCGCGCGACGTTCTTTGCTACGAAAGATGTAGCGCTCATGCGGAATGATGTGGAAGGCAGTCTGGATATGTTCGCCGACTCGTACCTCAACAAGCACCTAATCGTGAACATTGTCGAGCTGGTATTCCTGCGCTTGTTCCCAGAGATCGGCGAGGCGCCTTGAGCCCTCGTTTTGAACTGCCTGGATCGAACTGAATGATCGAGCGGCAATGAGTTGAATGCGCATTGAATGTAACATATGATAAAAACGATTAGAAACTTTTTGCCCATGTCTCCCCAGTTCTCACGGTTGGAGAAGATGTATTAAACCGATGAAGTGAACACAACAAAGAGACAAGAGCAGATCGATCATATACAAAAACACCCAGAGCAGAAGGACAAACGGAAAAGGGAAAGAAGAAAAATATCCCGAATCCTCCTTTGCCTTTCGCATACCCAGTTTTCCGTTTTTGCCCCAAAAGCCGCGTGAGCAGCAGATTGGGTCTCCTCCACAAGTTCCATCTCGATTTCCGTCTCTTTTTCCCCATTTCCTGCCTGTCCAATCCCTTCTTATTCCCAATTTCCAATTGCCCAAAAGTCGACAAGAAACCAAAAATAATAAAGGTCACGCATCACCCCGATTGCACTTGGAATTCCGGTATCCAAAGCTCCAATCTTTCCTGAATGATGGCGCGAAATCCCGGTGTTCTCCTTTGTTCCTCCCATCCATGCCCGATTTCCCATTTGTCCCGTTCGATAGTTGATTTTACTTTCCCGTAAAGTTCCCATGATTCCCATTTCCATCAGATCCATTCCATCAAAACAACAAAAGAAGAAGAAGAAAGTAAGAAGAAAGCGAAAGATGATGTAGATGATCCCGCCACCTGCTATGACCTGAATGAAGCAGAGAAAGTGATAAGAAGGAAAAAAGTGAAAGTGAAACGAAATGTTGATGGATGATAAGTAACAAAAGTAGAAAGGAAACATCCCGAGAAAGAAAAAGGTAAGAAAAAGAGTCGTACATAATACATGCTCTTCCCTAGAGTAGGAGGAAGCAGGGTAGAAGCTGGTAAGTGGATGTTGTATGATGCGAGAGTCTGAATCGAAAAGTCCAAGCCGAAGGTAAGTCGGTCGAAGGCGGTTGCCGGACAGGGTTCCAGTGACGCAGGCAAAATCATCATCAACTGGCTCGAGTCTGTAGCCTCAACTTCTCCATCAGCTTGCCGACTGTGATGCTCTCTTGCATGTCGAGGAAGCCGTTCGGCTGCTGCTCGAAGAAGCTGAGGACGACTTCCATGGCTTTGCGCGCTTCTTCCGGGCTGGTACCTGACAATGTCGATGAAGATGCTGGCGTGAGAGACCTCGGCATGGAAGCATTGGATGGCAAGGGTGGCGGGCGCATCAATCCCGAGGGCGTCATGGTTGGTGGACGGCTTCCTCCTGGTGGCATGCCGTTTAGTGCGGAGTTGAGGTTTGGAAGCGGGTCGGCGAGCTCTTGCATTGGGGAGTCGAAGCTGTTGCTGGTCATATATTTGGGCGTTGGAGGGTCGCCTGAGCTAGAGGCGTCGGCCATGTTGTAGTCCAGAAACGGAAAGGTCTGACTTCGTGGTCTGTGAGAGCCAGCATTTGCGCTATTGTCGACGTTGTTGTTCATATGTATGTTGCCGGCGCCGTTGGTTTGAAGAGCTTGTCGTGAATGTTGGGCGACGAATGGGCTGGCCGCCGTTCCGGAGTCGGGCGTGAAAAAGGGAGATGTCAACGGGCTCAAGGGTGTGGGTGAAAAGGAAGGCACCGTTTCTGTAAAAGCGGTGTTTAGGGATGCGTGACTATCTGACCGAAAAGGGTTACCTCTTCCCATTTCGGAGTAACCGCTCGGTATTTGCAATCGCATGTTCTCGTCATTACGTGCTTCGTGGGTTTCTTCGGCAGGTGGTGAGCTAAATGTGCGTGGGGAGGTTGGCGATACATTGTTGGGCGAGTGCGATGTAGATGCTGTGACGGAGGTGTCATCGGCGTCGTCTTGGACAAGCGAGCTTTTTCTAGATCTCGCTCCCATCAAGTTGTGCTTCAGCTTGAACTTCTCGAGCCAGCTCGCGGTCAGCCCTGCTTGGGTGTCTGGGTTATTTGAAGTCGCCGAGAAGGCCTGAGCCTTGTGTCGAATTGCCTCGTCGGACAACGCAAACCCCTTCTTCTCCTGTCATGGGTTAGCAATCAATGAACGATGGTGGGTCCGTGGTATGCTCTTACTTGGTTCTTTGCCCACACAGCAAGAGCGCGTTCGATGTCTGGTGATCGACCTTTTGGTCGTTTGGCCGGCGATCGACTTCCATCATCTTGAAACAAATACTTCTCCTTTTGACGGAGTACCTTCGAAACCGTGCTGAATTGCAAATCAGTAATGCTCTTTCATGGGGATGTCTGACCTCCGTACCTCCTTTCGACGCCGAACCGAGCTGATCGATAATTAGCTGTGTTCAATAGGAAGCAATGCAAATGACATACCGCCAATTTCGGTTTGTTTGGCTGTTGGGTTCTCCTCGGCGTATTGGCACATCTGCTTTCGATCCAGGTCGGTCAAGGTCTTCCGGGGAGTCGAACCAGATCTTGACGACGTTGCCGAGATCGGGGTGGGGAGAGGAGCCAGATTCATCGGCTGTATGGGTTGCACAGGCTGGGGATATGCAGGCTGAAATGACTGCGATTGATGGCTGTTAAGCATCGATGGCCACTGCGGCATGACCAACGGCTGCAGTTGTTGGTGTACGGGTCGTTGCGGCATTGCATCGAAGTGACTGGTGCCGAGCGAAAGATTGGGCGAGGGAAAGTGAAAGGTCGAGTATTCCTGAGCGGGCGTGCCGTGATGCGAATGAGGATAGATGTGTGGGCTCCGTCCCCAAGTCATGGACGGCGACGTCTGGAAGGCGGGCTGGTGTTTCTCGTCGGCCATTGCGTCGATGTGGTGGTGTGGTGTGCTGCTTGGGGCAAAGAGCGGGTGGCGGGAACACAGCGACGGCAACAGCAACAGTACAGGACTGTAACGTTGGGTCTGGGACGGCAGTGGGAGCAAACAATGCAAAGGGCGATCTGAGGGAGTCTAAGTGCAACCAACAACCCTGCACGGCGGCGTGAGGGTCTGGGTGATAGTCTGGTGTGTGGGAGCAGCAGGGTGGCTTAAACGGTAACAGAGGCTGCAGGGTTCCTGGATCGGGATGGCTAGGATGGGTGACAGACGCAGCACGCGGCGGATGTAATAGGAGGCGAGGGGATGGGGAAGGATATGCATGGATATGTATGCTTCCTTCCTGCGCGCATATGCAGGAAGGGGAAAGTAAGGCGCAGGACGAGACGAGATGCGGGTGTGGACCGCAGTAGGTAAGGTAAGGTAGGCAGTAGTGAGCGAAGGCGAGGGCAAGGGCGAGGACGAGGGCGTGCGCGTGCTTAAGATGGACCACTAGACCAGTACAGTAGACCACTAGAGTCGACGAGGCCAGGCCACCTGCGGAGACGACGAGAGCCTAGAGGAGATGGACATGGAGACGGAGAACGGAGACGTAAGTGACTGGAAGACTACTGGAGCGCTGCATAGCATAACAGCATAGCAGCACCACTCACACAGCAAGCCCCAACAGCACCTCATAGAGACCACCACAGCACCACTACTGGCAGCAGCTAGGGCCATACAGAGGACACGGTTCGGCGCGATGGCACAATAGGCGAGGAGAGTTTGCGGATCCCTGGACCGACCAGGGCAGCCTTTCCGCACAGGACGAAGGGGACCGACTGCTATAGCGACTACCACTGGAGCTGCTGGGCGGGCATCTGCAGGCTTGGAGTCGATGAGCGTGGGCGTGGACTGCGGCATAGGCTGAAGCATGGGCTCCTGCTATGCCATGGGCTGAAGCATAGGCTGCGGGATGTGCACGCCGTCGACGCCGCCTGGCGCCCGAACCGGCGGGGGGAGACAGAGACAGGGGATGCGGACGACGAGGGTCCAAGAGGACGGAGTAAGTGGTAGGAGCATAAGGCCGCTACCAAAGCTACGGCAGATGAGGGCTGCGGAGGGCTGGGTATCGCAAGCACGAGGTAAGTCGGAATTGGGAGGGTAGTCAATAGTCAATAGACTGGGATGGGATAGGCTAGGGCGGAATCCGGCGTAGCGAGCGAGCGAGAAAAGTCATGCCGGCCAGACGAGATGATCGTTGAGCACACTCACAGACTGAATTTTACCTTGTTATTATTGACATGGCTGGAGATAACCATCTACATCCACAATCGGACAATCCGGACATGGCTCTAGAGGATGATCGGTCCTGCGCAACGCAGCGCGACAAGGTATGGCATTAGCTTGTCATACATGGCATGGCATGGCATGGCATCGCTGGAATCCATATGGCAAACCTCGGTGGGCTAGACAGACAACGCAGCACAGCACTACTGCTTGATGACTACTGTTGTCGTCGTCGTCGTCGTCCAAGGGTCATTGTTGTCAGAAGCCCGTCCAAGCTAACGCACCACGACCATATTGGTGGCAGCCTCGTCGTCCAAACACCTGGCACAGCAGCTGCAACGCCATGCGACCGCAACACAGACCTACTCGTAGCGAATTGGGCCTCCTGCCGCCCGTCCCGCCCTAGGGCCCCATGTGTGCTAGTCGGTGATCACTCCGCGATAGCCCAACCGTTAGTGCCGCCAACCGTGCAACCCAGGCCATGCCCCATGCCAATCGATACCATACGTGCGGGTGCAGCATCATCATCATCATCATCATCATCATCATCATCGCCTATCCTATCCTCCTCTTGATACGACCATCTCCTGCAATGCTCGATGCAGCCTACAAGCACTCAACTGCAGGACCGCCCAATTGCCGCGCCACGCGCCAGAGTGACGGGTTGTAGTCAAGGGGCAGCGCAGCAAAAAGGCCCAAAGTAGAAAAGCATTGTTGGAAGTACATTATTGTTATTGCTGGCAACATTACCCGTGGTGAGCCTCCATCTGGCCATGTCATTTGTGCATACGATCGTTATCAACAAGCACCGCGATCGGGATGGTTGCGCCAATGGCCTTGGGCATTTCGCCCTGAATGGTAAGCCTCATGTGCGTAACTGAATATTCGCACGTCCCGGCATACCACCAGTGGAGATCGCGCAAGTAGCGGCAACAGTAAGCGTCTTGACAAGTCGAGACAGCCACGGGCCTTGAGGCCTTTCCCTGCGTCGCCCCATCCAAAGGTGAAACCCGATAGTAGCAGCTGGAGTTATATTGTGCGTCGCGCTGGTCAATTGGCGAGT
>Ga0265797_10005788_pt1 | contig 17862 bp, 20 predicted proteins | sample P2T30metagenome_FD_192433 | JGI IMG/M metagenome (GOLD analysis project Ga0265797, IMG submission 192433) | Plant litter microbial communities from East Loma Ridge, Irvine, California - P2 T30 | ecosystem: Environmental > Terrestrial > Plant litter > Unclassified | place: USA: California...
CGTCAATACCGCCATGATCAAGACCATTGCCCTGCTGCTCGCCAGCGTTGCCGCCGCCAGCGTCGTCCAGCCGGCGCGCGCCCAGGCCGCGCCTGTCGCCGCTCTCACCAAGAGCCCGGCCAGTTGCGCGGCCGTGCTCAAGCACAGCTTCAAGCGCCTGCAGGACGAGGCCCCGCAGGACCTGTGCCAGTACAGCGGCAAGGTGATCCTGGTGGTGAACACGGCCAGCTACTGCGGTTTCACCAAGCAGTACGAGGGCCTGGAAAAGATCTATGCGAAATACGCCGGCCGCGGCTTCGTGGTGCTGGGCTTCCCGTCGAACGATTTCGCCAACCAGGAACCAGGCAGCGCGAAGGAAATCGCCGACCTGTGCTTCAACACCTATGGCGTGAAATTCCCGATGTTTGCCAAGACGGCGGTCAAGGGCGCGCAGGCCAACCCGCTGCACGCCGAGCTGGCCAAGGCGACTGGCACCGAGCCGAAGTGGAACTTCACCAAGTACCTGATCGGCCGGGATGGCAAGGTGATCGCTCACTTCCCGAGCAAGGTAACGCCGGAAGATCCTCAATTGACGGGCAAGATCGAGGCGGCGCTGTAAGCGTCTGCCTGGATGCCACGATCGTGTAGGGTGGGCGGGTTTCCCGCCCACGCGTTCAACCGCCTCGAGCGACCCCGTATCGCATGCGGGAATTGAACGCGTGGACGGCATGGCCGTCCACCCCACCAGATATCAGCGCGTAGGGCTGGCGGCTTCGCCGCCTACAGCTGGATGCCACGATCGTGTAGGGTGGGCGGGTTTCCCGCCCACGCGTTCAACCGGCCCGAGCGACCCCGTATCGCATGCGGGAATTGAACCCTTGGACGGCATAGCCGTCCACCCCACCAGATATCAGTCCCATGATTAGCGTCTTATAGACCCTAACTATAGTATGGGCATTTTGATCTGCATCAACGTTTTCATTGCGCCGCATCAATAAGCTTACGTCTGTCGCGTATGACATATTGAAAGGTACGGAAAAAAATGAACACGATGATCAAATCGGTCGCAGTCGCCCTCATCGCCCTCGCAGCCTCGCACGCCATGGCGCAAGAGTCGCCATGGCAGATCCGCGCCCGTGCGGTGCACATCGACCCGGACAACAAATCGACCCCGATCGGCGGCGTCGGCGCATCGGATACCCTGGAAGTCGAGACCAGGACGATCCCGGAACTGGACATCTCCTATTTCTTCACCCCCCATATCGCTGCCGAGCTGATCCTCACCTATCCGCAAAAGCACAAGGTCGAACTCAACGGCGCCGAGATCGGCAGCTTCAAGCACCTGCCTCCGACCCTCACCCTGCAGTACCACTTCGCACCGAAAGCCACCTTCAATCCGTATGTGGGCGTGGGCGTGAACTACACCCGCATCTCGAGCGTAAAGCTGCTGGACGGCGCTGCCGACCTGGACAACGACAGCTGGGGCCTGGCGCTGCAAGCCGGGATCGACCTGCGCATCAACGATAACTGGTCGATCAATGCCGACGTCAAGAAGGTCAATCTTCGTAGCGACGTGTTCGTCGGCGGCGCCAACGCCAGCCACCTGAAAGTGGATCCGATCCTGTTCGGCCTGGGTGTCGGCTACCGCTTCTGATTCACGGTGTTCAAGTTCACCGCTTCGACCGCGGTGCCGCCTGTCCCAGGGACGGCGCGAAGCAGGTATCGCCAGGGCGATGCCTGCTTCTTCAACGGGTGCGTGATCACGTCCCGCTCGCAACATGCATCGAGCTTCCAGCAGAACCTTTTGCATGATCCGGCCACCGGCCGGCACGGAGCGGGGCGTGGTTTACGCCATCCAGTCACGCCATCCACTCACTTGGCCTGCCAGGCCGCCATCGACAGCATCACCACCGCATTGTGCAGCGCATGCGCCAGCATCGGCACCGCGAAGGCGCGCTGCCGGTCGCCGTGGTACAGCTGCGTGAACGCCCACCCGTGGATCAGGAACAGAGCCAGCCCGCTCACGCCCCACAGCAGATTGTTCAGCGCATGAAAGCCGGCCATCAGCGCGGCCGCCAGCGCCAGCGCTTTCTGTTCTCCATGCTGCCGCCCGATCCCGATGATGACCGCGCCCAGCATCAGCGTCTCGATGATGGGGCTGAACAGCACCGTGGTCGGCCAGGGCATCGCGCGCATGGCGCCGATTGCGTTGGCGTACAGTCCCGGCGCGAACGTCGCCAGCAGGGCGGCGCACAGCGCCGCGACCAGTGCGGCCGGTACGAAGGCATACGCGAACAGCCACAGGGCCGCGCGCACCAGGCTTGCGTCATCGATGCGCTTCAGGAACCGCACACGCCCGATGGCCACGAACGGATGCACCGGCGCGCCGTCAGTCGGCCAGCACGGCGCGCAACGGGCCGCGCAGCGCATTGCACACGACGATGTCGTCGGCCTGCGCCAGCATCGCGCGCGTGATCGTGCGTTCGCTGGCGTTCCACGCGGGCGCCTCGAGCAGCACCCGGCGCATCACGCCCGGCAGCACACCGGCCGCCAGCGGCGGTGTGAACCACGCGGTACCGAAGCGCACGAACACATTGCTGCGGCCGCCTTCGGTCAATTCATCGCGCTCGTTGAAGAACAGCGCGTCGAAAGCGCCGTGCGCCTCGGCCGCCTTCCAGGCCGCGTCGTAGCGGCTGCGGATGCTCGTCTTGTGGCGCAGGAACAGGTCGCCGCTGTGCGTGGCGCGATCGGCGAGCAGCACGGTGACCGGTTCGTGCAGCGGCGCCAGCAGGCCGGATGTCACGCTCGCGGCGCCCGCCGGCGATACCGCCAGCCGCAGGCGATGCAGCGCATCCGATGGCAGCGCCCTGCAGGCGTCCAGCAGCGCCACATGCGCCGCGCCGCGGTCGAACGGATGGCCGAAGTACGCGCACGATGCGGCCAGGCGGTCGAGGTGCAGCTCGAGGTGGCGGCAGCCATGGTCGCGCGAGCCGCGCAGCGTCTCGAAAATCTCGATGTCGTTTTGCAGGCCGGTCAGGAAGCGCGCCTTCAACTGGCACTCGGCGTATTCGGCCTGCGCGTCGCTGTCGTGGACGATGCCGGCGCCGACGCCGAGCTCGCCGCGCCGCACGCCATCGCGTGCGGGGCCCAGGGCCAGCGTGCGGATCGGCACCGACAGGCAGAAGTCACCGAACGCGCGCCCCCCGGATGGCGGATCGAACCAGCCGATCGCGCCGGTGTACAGGCCGCGCGCATCGGGCTCGAGCGCGTGGATGATTTCCATGGTGCGCCGCTTGGGCGCGCCGGTGATCGAGCCGCACGGGTACAGGGCTGTGAAGAGGTCGTCCAGCGTCGCATCCGGCCGCAGGCGCGCCTGTACGGTCGACGTCATCTGCAGCACCGCGCCATAGCGCTGCACCTCGAACAGCGCCGGCACCTCGACCGAGCCGGTCTGCGCCACGCGACCGAGGTCGTTGCGCAGCAGGTCGACGATCATCAGGTTCTCGGCGCGGTTCTTGGTGTCCAGCGCCAGCGCGCGGGCGCGTTCGTCGTCGAGCGCAGCGTCGCCACTGGCCGGTGCGGTGCCCTTCATCGGCCGCGCCAGCAGCACGCCGTCGGCGTGGCGCACGAACAGCTCGGGCGAGAACGACAGCACCGCGCCGCCGTCCGGCAGGGACACCAGCGCGCCATATGGCACCGGCTGGCGCGCACGCAGCCGCGCATACAGGTCGAACAGCGGGCCGAAGGCGTCGAAGCGCAAGCGATACGTGTAGTTGACCTGGTAGGTGTCGCCGGCCGCGATGTAGTCGCGGATGCGATCGATCGCGTCGGTGAACTGCGCCGCGTCGACATTGGCCGCGATGCCGGCCACGCCGGCCGGTGCGGAGGTGCTGCCGGTGCGCGTGGCCAGCCACGCCTCGACCTGGGCACCGGTCATGTGGTCGCAGCGCTCGAACAGCAGCACGTGCGCCAGCGGACCGTCGACAGGCCGCGCCGGCAGGTCCTGCAGGTGCGCACCGAGCTCGTAGCTCAGGAGCGGCACGGCGTACAGGCCGCGCGCCAGCGCAGCCTGCATCTCGGCCAGCAGCGGCGCCCAGCCGGCGGCGTTTTCGCACTGCAGCGTGCCCGCATGGCCGCGGTACAGGCGCGAGCGCGCCTCGCCGGCGGCGCGGGCATCGTCGAGCAGAGCAAAGACCTCGTTTGACTCCATGCCGCGATATTACGCTGCCAGCAGCAGGGACACCTGAAGTTCCGTACCTTCGGCCGGATTGAGCTTGAAGCCGGTCTTGGCGAAACGGTGCCAGCGGCCCGTCACGTAGTTCACCAGCAGGCTGGCGCGCGCGGTCACGTCGGCTTCCTGGCCGTGGCCCTGGGTCACCGCCAGGCGCAGCGCGCCCTTGAAGGCCAGCTCGATGCGGTCGTAGAAGGCGTTCATGCGCTGCTGCAGGCGCTCGTCTTCACCCACCAGCGCGTCGCCGATCAGCACGCGCGTCATGCCCGGATTGTTGGCCGCGAAGCGCAGCAGGATCTGCAGGATCGCATGCGCCTGCTCGAGGCCGCGCTCTTCCTTCTCGGTGATCTGGTTGATGATGCCGAACACCGACGCTTCGATGAATTCGATCAGTCCCTCGTACATTTGCGCCTTGCTGGCGAAATGGCGGTACAGCGCCGCTTCCGAGACCGACAGGCGTGCGGCAAGCGCGGCGGTGGTGATCTTCTCGCCTTTCGGCTGCTCGAGCATCGAGGCCAGGGCCTCGAGGATTTGCTGCTTGCGCTGGCCTGGCTTCGTGGCTGCCATGGTATCCCTACGGTTTGTTGATGGACCGGCGCAGCGTCGAGAGCCGTGCCGGAAGTTGCCGCACGGATTTTACTTTGACATTGACGTACGTGGGACATTTCAGGGCCCGCGGCAGCGGCGCCCGGCCGATCGGATCGGCCATTTTCAGGTATTGCGTGACCCAGACCGTGCGCAAACCCAGCTGGCGTGCGGTGCGCAGGTTGGCCAGCGTGTCTTCGACCAGGATGCAGCGCTGCGCGGCGATGCCGTGTTTTCGCAACAGCCGGCGCAGCATCAGCTTCGACGGCTTGGGGCGCAGCTGGCCGTGCACGCGCATGTGCTCGATGGCGACATGGTTGCTGAAGTGGTTGTGCAGCTTGAGGCGGCGCACGATCTCGGTCGAGTAGCTGTTCGGTGCATTGGTCAGCAGGATCTTGCGGCCTGGCAGGCGGCGCAGCAGGCGGCCCAGGCCGCGCTCGGCGCGCAGCAGGGCTTCCAGCGGGCCGATGTCGTGGGTCTGGTGCAGGAAGTCGGTCGCGCACACCTGGTGGTGGCGCATCATGCCGAGCAGGGTGGCGCCGTAGCGCTTCCAGTAGCCGAGGCGGGCCGCGTCCACCATCGCTTGCGTGGCCGGCACGCCGTCCACGCTGAGCACGCGCGCGATATAGGTGTTCATGTTGGCGCTGATGGCCGGAAAAATCGCGTGCGAAGCGTCGTGCAGGGTGTTATCGAGGTCGAACAGCCAGACCGGTGCGTGAGGAAGGGATGACACGTGTGGGAACCGCGGTTGATTGCAACGCACGATTATAGCGAGCCGCGCATGACGGTGTCATGGCATGGTCTGGAACAACGGGGGAGGGGAAAGAATGGTGCCCTTGACGTGGATTGAACACGTGGCCTCTCCCTTACCAAGGGAGTGCTCTACCACTGAGCTACAAGGGCAGTGGTGTCGCGGCGGGCAGTGCCCACCGTGACCAGCATTTTTTGTGGCTTGTTTCCGCCACAAAAAATTTAATGAGACCGGATCATAGTGCCAAAAGCCTGTTCGGTCAAGACTTCGAGCAACAATGAGTGTTCGATGCGGCCGTCGATGATGTGGACGGTATTGACGCCCGATTTGGCGGCGTCCAGCGCCGACGAAATCTTCGGCAGCATGCCACCCGAAATCGTGCCGTCGGCGAACATCTCGTCGATCTCGCGCGCCGACAGGTCGGTCACCAGGTTGCCCGCCTTGTCCTGCACGCCGGCGATGTTGGTCATCATGATCAGCTTCTCGGCTTTCAGGATCTCGGCGATCTTGCCCGCGACCACGTCGGCGTTGATATTGTAGGCCTGGCCGTCCTGGCCGAAGCCGATCGGCGAGATGATCGGGATGAAGGCGTCGTCCTGCAGCGCTTTCACGACTGCCGGATTGATCGCGTCGATTTCGCCGACGAAGCCGATGTCCAGGAACTCGCCCGGTTTTTCCTTGTCGGGCATGGCCATGCGGCGTGCGCGGATCAGGCCGCCGTCCTTGCCGGTCAGGCCCACGGCATGGCCGCCGTAGTGGTTGATCAGCATGACGATGTCCTGCTGCACTTCGCCGCCCAGCACCCACTCGACCACTTCCATGGTCTCTTCGTCGGTGATGCGCATGCCCTGCACGAAGGTACCCTGCTTGCCGATCTTTTTCAGCGCGTTGTCGATCTGCGGACCGCCACCGTGCACCACGACCGGATTCATGCCCACCAGCTTGAGCAGGATGACGTCGCGTGCGAAGCCGTGTTTGAGGCGTTCTTCGGTCATGGCATTGCCACCGTATTTGATGACGATGGTCTTGCCGTGGAAGTTACGGATGTACGGAAGCGCCTCGGCCAGGATCTGCGCCTTCAGCGCCGTCGAGACGGCAGTCAGGTCGCTGGATTGGTCGTCGGTCTTCAGGCTGGTCACTTGAGCGTTCATGGAGAGTCCGAAATAATGGTCGCGAGATTTTACAGGCAATGAAGTAAAAACAGCGTAAACCTGTTGGGAGGAGGGCGGCGTCCTGTTGTATTTTATTGCAGCAATCGTTACTGTACTCTGGCCATGGAAAACCCGCCGTCCCTCTCGATATTTGTCACACTTCTTTTTCCGCACGCGCAGGAATGGCGATGAGCATCTGCACCCGCTGTGGCGCCGAATTCGGCTGTGCGATGGCGCGTGAATCGCCGGAACCGTGCTGGTGCACGGCGCTGCCGCCGGCGGTGGCGGTGCCAGCCGACGCGGTCGGCTGCTGGTGTCCCGCCTGCCTGCGCGCATATATCGACGCACAGCAGGCGCCCGTGTCGCCCACGGACCGGCGCTGAGCGCTCAACGCCGGGTACGGAAGAACCGCATCATTTCGCGGCTGGCGTCCGGGCCCTTGCCATCGGTATAGCTGCCGCGCGCATTGCCGCCGAACCAGGCGTGGCCGGCGCCATGCACCAGCCAATGCTCGGCATGCACGATGCCGTCGTCGCCCGGGTACAGGGTGCGCGTGTAGGCGTGCCCGTCCGGCACCCGTCCCGGCTCGGCCGTGCCAGGCCGCGCCAGGTGGTGTGCGCCCTGCGCCACCAGTTCGTCGCCGTTGGCCGGGTGCACGGTGGTGTCGCGGTCGCCATGGAACACGATGATCGGCAGCGGCCGTTCGCTGGCCCGGGCGCGCCGGAAGTCGCCCTTCATCGCGGCCAGCGCCGACGACAGATCGTTGGCCGAGGCGAACGGCAGGCCCGAATGCACCCCGACCGCCGCATACAGGTCCGGGTACAGGGTTCCCATGATGGTGGCCATCGCGCCGCCGGCGGACAGGCCGGCCACATACACCTGGTCGGCATCGATCGCATAGTCGTCCATCACCGCGCGCGTCATGCCGGCGATGATCGATGGCTCGCCCTCGTCGCGGCGCTGGTCGACGGCGTTGAACCAGTTCCAGCAGCGCGACGGATTCGCGCCCTGGCTCTGGGCCGGATACAGCACCAGGCAGCCGATTTCTTCGGCCAGCACGTTCATCTGGGTGCCGTTGGCGAAATCCTCGGGACTCTGGGCGCAGCCGTGCAGCATCACGACCAGCGGCGCAGCCTTACCGGTATGGCTGCCGGGGACATACAGCTTGAAGTCGCGGCGGCCGGCGGCATTGGTGTGGCTGCCGTCGATGAAGCCGCCGGACAGGGCGCCGTGCGGGGCGCGGGGCGGAGGCGGCGGCGGGGGCACATCGGGCGGCATGCCGAAGTCGCGCATCTGGCGCTCGGCGACCTGCTGCATGGCGCTGGCATGCCGGAGCGCCTGCTGTACCGCAGCACCCGGTGTGCCCGGCTTCGTGTGCAGCAGCGAACGGGTGGCGGCGCGCAGTTGCGCCAGCCATTTGCGGTTGAGTTTCATCGGGCCTCCTGATTGTGCAGTGCACCAATTTCAGCCCCCGAGCTTACACGAACCTTTCACGCCATGCCGAGAAGCGCTTGTCCTACGTGGTGGCGCGACGACAGGTAACTCTATGCGCAGGGCATATTGCCAGGGCTTGCACAGCTATGAACAGCTTTCGACGTAGTCGACGGCCGGCTTGATACCGCCGCGCATGCGCGTGAGCTTGCCCTTGCTGGTTTCAAAGATCAGCGCCCGGTCGTCGCCCTTCGGCAGCACCAGGTAGCTGCCGTCCGGGTCATACTTGTGCAACTCGCTGCGCAGCCCGGGCTGGTGGCGCCGGGCATCCTTCGCCGACATGCGCGCCGTGACGCCGGCGCTGTTGCGCACCACCGTTTTCGCGTCGGCGCGGGTGATCACGCCCTGTTCGACCATGAAGCTCACGCGCGGGTAGCGCTTGAACCTGACGATCGAACAGGCCGGGTCGGCGGGGCGGGGCGCCGCTTTCTGGCCCAGGCGGCGTTCGACGGCGTCGAGCCGGTCGCCGAAGTGGATTTTTCCGTAGCCGTCCGGGGACAGCGTCTGGCCCGATGCGGCGGCACATACACCGAGCAGCAGGGCGGCCAGGCAGGCATGGTTGTTCATCGGACACCTCATGTAGTTGGTGCTGAGCCATTGTCAGCACTCACGGGACGAGTATAGGGATTGCCCGCCTGATGCGGCGCATTCGAGCCGCGCCGCGGCGGGAACGGCGATAATGCGCTGTCTTTTACCCGCCTTGTGGACCCATGGAACCAGAACTGCAAACCCCCGTGCCTTCGCCCTGCATCAATATCTGCAAGATGGTCCCCGAAACCGGCCTGTGCCAGGGATGCGCGCGTACCATCGATGAAATCCGCGCCTGGCGCAACGCCAGCGACGACGAGCGGCGCGCCATCTGGGCTGAGATTCGCCGTCGCCAGGGCGAGCACGGGACGTCTTTAGAGCGTTGAATCTAGCACGGTCGTACTTTTTTCACGGCTATAATCGACGCTCGATCCGATCAACCACCACCGAGAGCCTGCCCATGACGCTGCCCGCCGCGCTGCAAGACCTGTCCCTTCCCGTCATCGCCTCGCCGATGTTCATCGCCAGCGGCCCCGCGCTGGTGGCGGCCCAGTGCAAGGCCGGCATCGTCGGTTCGTTCCCGGCCCTGAATGCCCGTCCGGCCGAGCTGCTCGACACCTGGCTGCTGGAGCTGCAGCGCGAGCTGGCCGACTATGCCGCCGCGAATCCGGGTGCGAAGGTGGGACCGATCGCGGTGAACCAGATCGTGCATCAATCGAACGACCGGCTGGCGCATGACGTCGAGGTGTGCGTGAAACACCGGGTGCCGATCATCATTTCGTCGCTGCGCGCACCGCCGCCCGAGATGCTCGATGCGGTGCATGCGTATGGCGGCATCGTGCTGCACGACGTGGTGTCGATCCGCCACGCCGAGAAGGCGCTGGAGGCGGGCGTGGATGGCCTGATCCTGGTCGCGGCCGGCGCCGGCGGCCATGCCGGCGCGCTGTCGCCGTTCGCGCTGGTGGGCGAAGTGCGCAAGTTCTTCCAGGGGCCGGTCGCCCTGTCCGGATCGATCGCCAGCGGCGACGCGATCCTGGCGGCGCAGGCGATGGGCGCCGATTTTGCCTACATCGGTTCGCGCTGGCTGGCCACGCAAGAGGCCAACGTCAGCGACGACTATCGCAACGCGATCGTCGAATCGAACGCGGCCGACGTGGTGTACACCAACCTGTTCACGGGCGTGCACGGCAACTACCTGAAAAAATCGATCGTGGCGGCCGGGCTGGATCCGGACAACCTGCCGCAGTCGGACAAGAGCAAGATGAGTTTCGGGTCTGGCAGCGCCAAGGCCTGGCGCGATATCTGGGGCGCGGGGCAGGGCGTCGGCCTGATGCATGACGTGCCGACCGTCAGCGAGATGGTGGCGCGGCTCAAGGGTGAGTACGAGGCTGCGCGGGCAAGGCTGGCGCTGCGCTAGCGCTGGTTGAACGCGTCGGCAGCGAAGCTGCCAACCCTACGGCCGTTGAACGCGTCGGCGACGCTGCCAACCCTGCGGCCGTTGAACGCGTCGGCGACGCTGCCAACCCTGCGGTGACATCGTAGGGTCGGCGGGTTTCCCGCCGACGCGTTCAACGCACGGCGGCTGTGTGGCAACGCATGGGCTGGCTGAACGCGTGGACGGGAAATCCGTCCACCCCACATGCGCTCACCCCTGCATGAGCCGGGCGTGGCGCATGCCCGCGCTCATTCGACCCGCTTCAGATCGGCCGGATCGATGGTCCACAAGCCCGGCAGATTGCGCCAGTACCCGTAGACATCCATCCCGAAGCCGACCACGAACCTGTTCGGCAGCGTCAAGCCCACCAGGTCGGCCTGGACCGGCTTGGCCCGTCCCAGGTCCTTGTCGGCGAATACCGCGATGATCACCTCGGCCGCGCCCATGTCGAGCAGGCGCTCCTTGACGTGGGCGAGGGTTTCGCCTTCGTCGAGGATGTCGTCGACCACCACGATGATGCGTCCGGCCACGTTCTGGCGCGGGATCACCTTCCAGACGATCTCGCCGCCGCGGTCTTCGTCGCCGTAGCGGCTGACGTGGATGTAGTCGAAGTCGAGCGGGAAGTCGAGTTGCGGCAGCAGGTGGCCGGTAAACACGACCGCGCCGCCCATCACGCCCAGCAGCAGCGGGAATTCGGCGGCGTCCGGCGCGCCGAAGCGGGCGTTGAGCCGGTCGGCGACGTTGCGTACGGCGGCATTGACTTGCGTGGGGGTGACGATCTCGGTGGCGTTGGCCAGCAGCGCGCGGGCGCGCTCGTGGTGGAATTCGTGCATAGGTATCGGTAACTGATCGGTAACTGGTTGAGTGCCGGTCCATTATGCGCGATCCCGGTGCAGGGGGGCGTCCGCATGGGGCGCCGCACGCAGGCTGCCATGGCGCGGCATTGCGGCGTATGATACGTGGCTTGGAAAACAAACCTTCAGCATCCAGCCATGTCCAACAATGACTTCCAGGCCGTTCGCGCGGGCCGCCTTGCGCAACTGCGCGCCGCCATGGCGCGCCACGGCATCGACGCCACCATCGTTCCATCGAGCGACCCGCACCTGTCCGAATACCTGCCCGGCCACTGGAAGGGCCGCGAATGGCTGTCCGGCTTCACCGGTTCGGTCGGCACCTTCATCGCCACCGCCGATTTCGCCGGGGTCTGGACCGACGGCCGCTATTTCACGCAGGCCGAGACCGAACTGGCCGGCTCGAACATCGCGCTGATGAAGATCCCGGGTGCCGCCAGCCTGCTGCACATCGACTGGCTGGCCGCCAACCTGCACGCCGGCCAGACCGTCGCCGTCGACGCGCGCGTGCTCGGCCTGGCCGGCGCGCGCATGCTGTCCGAGGCGCTGGCCGCGAAGGGCGTCAACCTGCGCCTCGATGCCGACGTGCTCGACGAGGTCTGGAGCGAACGTCCGGCGCTGCCGGGCGACGCCGTGTTCGAACACCTGCCGCCATTTGCCACCAGCACCCGGATCGACAAGCTGCACGCGACCCGCGCCGCGATGGAGGCGCACGGCGCCGGCTTCCACTTCCTCTCCACGCTGGACGATATCGCTTACCTGTTCAACCTGCGCGGCGCCGATGTCAGCTTCAATCCGGTGTTCCTGGCGCATGCGCTGATCGGCCGCGGCGACGCCACGCTGTTCGTCGGCGAAGGCAAGATTCCCGACGATGTGCGCGCCCGCCTGGAAGCCGACGACGTGCACCTGGCGCCGTACGCCAACGCCGCGCACGCGCTCGCAGCGCTGCCCGAAGGCGCCACGCTGCTGCTCGACCCGCGCCGCGTCACCGCCGGCATGCGCGCCGCCGTGGCAAACGGCGTGAACGTGGTCGAGGCGATCAACCCGACCACGTTCGCCAAGTCGCGCAAGCTCGAATCGGAAGCGGTCAATGTGCGCGCCGCGATGGAGCACGATGGCGCGGCGCTGTGCGACTTCTTCGCCGCGCTCGAGCCGCTGCTGGCCGATGCCAACCGCTCCCCGATCAACGAAGTCGACATCGACACCCGCATCACCGCGGCGCGTGCGCGCCGGCCGAACTTTGTCAGCGCCAGCTTCTCGACCATCGCCGGCTTCAACAGCAACGGCGCGATCATGCATTACCGGGCCGAGCGCGACAGCTGCGCCACGATCGCGGGCGACGGCCTGCTGTTGATCGACTCGGGCGGCCAGTACCTGGGCGGCACCACCGACATCACCCGCGTGATCCCGGTGGGCACCCCGAGCGCGGAGCAGAAACGCGACTACACGCTGGTGCTGAAAGGCCTGATCAACCTGTCGGCGGCGCACTTCCCGCGCGGCACCCGCGCGCCGATGCTCGACGCGATCGCGCGCGCGCCGATCTGGGCCGCCGGCATCGACTACGGCCACGGCACCGGCCACGGCGTGGGCTACTTCCTGAACGTGCACGAAGGCCCGCAGACGATTTCGCCGATGGTGGCGCCCGATCCGCACACGGCGATGGAGCCGGGCATGATCACCTCGATCGAGCCGGGCATTTATCGTCCAGGCCGCTGGGGCATCCGCATCGAGAACCTGGTGCTCAATGTGGCGGCCGACAAGACCGAGTTCGGCGAATTCCTGGCGTTCGAGACGCTGACCCTGTGCCCGATCGATACCCGCCCATTGGACCGCACGCTGCTGCATCCGCACGAAGTGGCGTGGCTGAACGACTACCACGCCACCGTGCGCGCGCGCCTGACCCCGCACGTGGAAGGCGCGGCATTCGAGTGGCTGATGGCGCGCACGGAGGCGATTTGATATGGCCAGCTCGCGTTCCACCCGCGCCAGCTCGGCCGTCGAGCGACTCAAGCGCCGTACCGGCAACGACCTGTATTCGATGGCGCGCACCGGCAGCGGCCACTTCTTCCTGTCCGAAGCGCCCGGCAGCCCGCCGCTGTGCGCGCCGCTCGACCTGGACGACTTCGTCGCTTTCGTGAACGGCCTCGGGCCGCAGGAACAGCAGCGCATCAGCAAGCACGACGCCGCCTTCGAAAAGCAGCTGGTGCGCAAGAAGCCGTAACCGGGCGGCGCCGTACGCATGAGGGAATTCGACCTGATCGCGGCCTACTGGTCGAGGAACGAGCTGTTCACCAATGGCCTGATCCTGCTGCACCTGGTGGGCGCCCTGCTGCTTGGCCTGCTGGTCGGCTACGAGCGCGCCTACCACGGGCGCGCGGCCGGCATGCGCACCTATGGCCTGGTGTGCATGGCCTCGTGCGCGCTGACGATCCTGGCCGGCTATCCCGACTTCTGGTACGGCGGCCATCAGGGCATCCTGGCGCCGATCGATCCGACCCGCATCATCCAGGGCGTGGTGACCGGCATCGGTTTCCTCGGCGCTGGCGTCATCATGCGCGACGGGATGAACATCAGCGGCCTGACCACGGCGGCCTCGATCTGGGCCTCGTCGGCGATCGGTATCCTGATCGGTGTGGGTTTCTACCTGGCGGGGATGGGCCTGGCCTTCCTGTCGGCCATGATCATGATCTACCTGAACCGGCTCGAGACCTTCCTGCCGTCGCGCCATGCGGTCTCGGTGCGGATGCGCTTCCGGCCCGAATTCATGCCGCGCGAAGACGAGATCCGCCGGCTGGCGCTGGAGCGCGGCTACCAGATCGCCGGCAGCTCGCTCACCATCAGCAGCGAGGAAGGGCGCCAGGAATGGCGCTTCGTGGCGCTGGCGCTGTCGCGCAAGACCGGCGCGCCGCTGTCGGAGCTGGCGCGCGAGCTGGCCGGCTCGGACGGCGTCGAAGCGTTCCAGCTCTCGCACGCACGCAACTGATCACCATGACAATGCACATCCAACACGGGGTTTTCCATGGACGCACAAGCAGTTCTTGATTTCTGGTTCCTGCCGGCCGGCGAGGCAGGCCACGGCGCGCAGCGCCGCGAATGGTTCGTCAAGGACCCGGCCTTCGACGCCGCCATCCTCGCACGCTTCGGCGACCTCATCACCCGAGCGACCGCGGGCGGCCTGCGCGAATGGGACGAGCAAGGTCCGCGCGGCGTGCTGGCGCGCATCCTGGTGCTCGACCAGTTCACCCGCAACGTGCATCGCCATACCCCGGACGCCTTCGCCGGCGACGTGCTGGCCCTGGCCGCCGCGCGCGCGCTGGTCGACAGCGGCGCACATCTGCAACTGACGCCAGGCGAGCGCCAGTTCGTCTATTTGCCGTTCGAGCACGCCGAGGATGCCGGCATGCAGGAGCGCGCGGTGGAACTGTTCACCGAACTGGCGGCGCAGCACGCAGGCTTTGGCGACGCGCTCGACTATGCCCACCGCCACCGCGGCGTGATCGCCCGCTTCGGCCGCTTCCCGCACCGCAATCCCATCCTGGGCCGCGCCTCGACCCCGGACGAGCTGGACTACCTGAGCCAGCCCGGTGCCGGCTTCTGACGTGGCGCCGACGCTCAACCTGGTCGGCGCCGGCCATGTCGGCCGCGTGCTCGGTCGCCTGTTCGCCGCTGCCGGTGTGTTCGCCGTCCAGGATGTGCTGACCCGTTCACCCGCCAGCGCGCAGGCGGCGGTCGACTTCATCGGCGCCGGCCAGGCCTGCGCTGCGCTGGGCGCAATGCGTCCGGCGCGCGTGTGGCTGCTGGCCGTGAGCGACGACCAGATCGCTTCGGCCTGCGCCGCGCTGGCCGAAGCGCATGCCGGGACGGATGCACTGCGCGGCGCGCTCGTGTTCCATTGCAGCGGGGCGAAAGCCTCGACCGAACTGGCCGCCGCCGCCAGTGCGGGCGCGCTGACCGCCAGCGTGCATCCGGTCCGCAGCTTCGCCGATCCGGACGCCGTGGCGCGCGCGTTCGCCGGGACCTTTTGTGGCATCGAAGGGGACGCAGGGGCGCTGGCGCTGCTGGCGCCGGCGTTTGCGGCCATCGGCGCGCGCACCGTCGCCATCGATCCGGCCGCCAAGACGGTGTACCACGCGGCCGCGGTATTTGCCTCGAACTACCTGACCACGGTGCTCGACGCCGCCCTGCGCGCGTATGGCGCGGCCGGCGTGCCCGACGACGTGGCGCGCCAGCTGGTGGGGCCGCTGGCCGGCGAAACCCTGGCCAATGTGCTGCGCCTGGGCCCGATAACCGCGCTGAGCGGGCCGGTGGCGCGCGGCGACCATGCCACCGTGGCGCGCCAGCAGGCTGCCTTGCTTGCCTGGGACGAACCGACCGGGCGCCTGTACGAGGCGCTGGTGCCGTTGACGACCGATCTGGCGCGGCGCAAACTGGGTTGACCCGTCACGGTCTGGCGTCGTTGCAGGGTGTCTGGCCAGTGTTGTCGTCGTTGGCGCCACAGTTTGTGGCTGCTTGATGCTCCGGGGCGAAGTTTCTGTGACGAAGGATCGACAAAGTTCCCATATGGAAATATGCTTGAGGACTGATCGATTAACCAGCACTGCGCAACGCGCATTGCGCCGGGAGAACCAGCATGCTGTTTTTGAAGAGCACGACCGTCACGAAGGCGCCCGGCATCTACGAGGTCGACGTTGCCGCCAAGCCCCCTGGCAAGACCTTTGGCGTCTTCCTGGCGACCGACCCGGACAACCCGCCGCATACGGTGCTGGCCGGCCTGGCCGAGCTGGGTTTCCAGAATGTCCATGAGCAGAGTTATGTGCACCGCGACAAGGGCAAGGTACTCGACCTGCATTTCCAGAAGGACGGCACCGACATGTTCAAGGGCTGGAAAGCGGAAGAGTGCAGCGCCAACCTGGTCGCCATCGACGCCCTGTTCGGCAATGTCGGCATCAAGGTCGCGCCGCGCGTGATGAGCCTGGCCGAAGCCTACGCCTGATCAGGCATCGCTGCGCATGCATTGCTGCGCACGCATTGTTGATAACGCATCACTGATCACGCAGCGCTGATCGAGCGCGCACGCCGGCGCCGCCGGCATCTGCACGTGTTGCGGTAGAGTCCCGCCATGGACCTGTTCAGCGCGCCTCTTGTACCCACCCCGATCCCGCTCGACGACGGCGCGCTGGCATGGCTGCCGCAACTGCCCTTGCCGTGGCCGAATGCCGACGTGATGGCGCGGCTGCTGCACGAGATCGGCTGGCGCGAGGAAACCATCGTCGTGTATGGCAAGCGCCACCTGCAGCCGCGCCTGAGCGCCTGGCATGGCGACGCCGCCTATACCTATTCCGGCCTGCGCCTCACGCCGGCGCCATGGACGCCGCTGCTGACGACCCTGCGCGCCGCCGTCCAGGAAGCAACCGGACACCCCTTCAACAGCGTGCTGCTGAACCTGTATCGCAACGAGCGCGACGGCATGGGCATGCACAGCGACAATGAACCGGAACTGGGACCCGAACCGGTGATCGCTTCGCTCAGCTTTGGCGCCAAGCGCACTTTCATCCTGAAACACAAACTCACGAAACAGACCGTCCGGCTCGACCTGACCGACGGCAGCCTGCTGGTAATGAGCGGCAAAACACAGCAGAATTGGTTGCATGGAATCAATAAAATGACACGGGAGGCGGGACCGCGCATCAACCTAACTTTCAGGAATATCTTGCAACGATAGGCCTTCTTCATCTATCCTCAAAGAAATTTTAATAACTCATCGGTCATTAAGTTACACTTTATTACAGTTCTTACGGAATCAGCACTGACTTGATCTTTTTCAACTGATATCTTGACCACATCGCGATTCATAGGGAATTGCGAACCAGTTGAACAAGAAGAGGAACAGAGATGAAAAAACTGATCGTTGCGCTGCTCGCTACCACCGCTGCTGTTTCGGCAGTCCAGGCCCAAGAATTCACTCCGCGCGCCTACCTTGGCGCCGGCGTCGTCGCGACCGACTACGAGTCGCGCGTCCCAGGCGCAACCAGCGCCGATATCGACACCATCAAGGCATCGGCCAAGCTGTTCGGCGGCTACGAGTTCACCCCGAACTGGGCAGTCGAAGTCGGCCACACCGATTTCCGCAGCGCCGACATCTATTACACCCTGGGCCCGGTGAACGCCAGCGGTCAGGTTGACGGCCGTTCGACCTACGTTGCTGCCAAGTTCAGCTCGCCACTGACCGAGAAGCTGGTCGGCTACGCCAAGCTGGGCATGTCGCACGACGTGAACGAACTGTCGGCGATCAACTCGTCGCTGAGCCGTCGTGACAGCGACAACAATGCCTACGGCGCGCTGGGCGTGCAGTACAACATCAACCAGGATGTGGCGGTGATCGCCGAATACGAACGCTTTGGCGGCACCCGTGACTTCGGCGTGCGTCCAAATGCACTGACCATCGGCGCGAAGTACTCGTTCTAAGCGGAACGGTATTATCGGCAGGAAGTCGGAAAACCGATATCTTGCCGCTGCAAGGATGGAGTCGATGTGTTGCGCATTCCGGATTAACTGAATACTGGCGTGCATTTTGCAATATATCGACGCGAGCGGGGCCGATCATTGATCGGCCCCGCTTTTTTTTATTCGGCGCTGTTCTCGTTAAATGTGGATGACGCTGATGACAATGCCGAGCAATTGCTCGATGGTTGTTACCCGGCCCATGTCGAGGGCCCAGCGCCATCCCAGGTAATTGGGAAGGTAGCGCGACGCCACGCCACGAAACCGCGTCAGCCATTGCCGCAAGCGGGCATGGTAGGCGTTGACGTTCTGCACGTGAATGGCCGCGGCCGTGCCCTTGCGCACCCGCTCGCCGGCAC
>Ga0265797_10005789_pt1 | contig 17862 bp, 13 predicted proteins | sample P2T30metagenome_FD_192433 | JGI IMG/M metagenome (GOLD analysis project Ga0265797, IMG submission 192433) | Plant litter microbial communities from East Loma Ridge, Irvine, California - P2 T30 | ecosystem: Environmental > Terrestrial > Plant litter > Unclassified | place: USA: California...
GTTGTCCGGGGTGACGGCTTTCTGCTTCGGGATCTCGCCGTACACGGTCAGCACCTGGGCCAGGCCGTTTCCAGTTCCGGCCATGGTGTCGCTGCCCTGGGTATTGCCCCACAGGCCGGTACCGGCCTGGCGAAACAGCTTCAGTTCGACGGTGTCGGCATTGCCGCCGGTGGCACCCGCCAGATAACGGGTGGTGCCGCTCGAACCGGCGCCGGTGCCGGCATCCAGGCCGACATTGTAGGGCGTGGTATTGGTGCAGGTAACGTTGATATTCGAGCTGCCGTTGATGGCGGCGGCCATCACGCCGGTCTGGCCGAAATCGATACCGGCGGCGGAAATCGTGCAGTCGGCGACGACGCGCATCGTGACATCGAAGGTCGCGGTCTTGGAACCGGCCGCCTGGGCGACACCGGTCGAAAATGGCAGGACGGTTGCCAGGACAGCTGCCAGGATGCGGGTACGTTTCGTGATCGACATGATTATTCTCCGTAGTCAGTGGCGGTCACCATGATCCGCGCAAACTGCTCAACTCGGAAAATATGATACCTCGTTTCCGTACGGAATCAAATTGATTTCATCACTTTTTCCGCATCTTCCAATTTTGCTGGCTTTTTGCAACACTTCTTGTCGTTGTGATCAAATCCCTACTCGGGCGCCGCCCACGCGCGCGCCAGGCCCACGGCGCGCGACCAGCGCCCCATCAGCTCGGCGCGGCGCCCGGCCGCCATCGTTGGTTCGTAGCGGCGCTCGACCTGCCACTGGTGCCCGATCGCTTCGAGCGACTCCCAGAAGCCGCAGGCCAGGCCGGCCAGGTAGGCCGCGCCCAGCGCCGTGGTCTCGGTCACGCGCGGACGCACCACGGCAATACCGAGCAGGTCGGCCTGGAACTGCATCAGCAGATCGTTGCGCGCGGCGCCGCCATCGGCGCGCATTTCAGTCACCTCGCAAGCGGCATCACCCTGCATCGCCGCCAGCAGTTCGGCGCTCTGGTAGGCGATTGCCTCGACTGCTGCGCGCGCGATGTGGGCCGCCGTGGTGCCGCGAGTCATGCCGAGGATGGTGCCGCGCGCATACGGATCCCAGTGCGGCGCGCCGAGGCCGGTGAAGGCTGGCACCAGCATCACCCCGCCGCTGTCGGGCACGCTCGTGGCAAGCGCCTCGACGTCGGACGACTGCCGAATGATGCCGAGCCCGTCGCGCAGCCACTGCACGGTGGCGCCGCCCATGAAGACACTGCCTTCGAGCAGGTAGTCGGTGGCGCCGCCGATTGTCCAGCCTACCGTGCCCAGAAGGCGCGAATGCGACACCGGGACGGTGTCGCCGGCGTGCATCAGCATGAAGCAACCGGTGCCGTAGGTATTCTTGACCAGGCCCTTGCGGTGGCAGGCCTGGCCGAAGGTGGCGGCCTGCTGGTCGCCGGCGATGCCGGCGATCGGGATCGCATGACCGAACCATTCGTGCGCGGCCAGGCCGACGCTGCCGGCGCTGGCGACGACCTCGGGCAGCAGCGCATGCGGGATGTCGAACAGCGCCAGCAATTGCTCATCCCAGCGCAGGGTGTGGATGTTGAACAGCATCGTGCGCGCGGCATTGCTGGTGTCGGTGACGTGGCGCCCGCACAGGCGGTACACCAGCCAGCTGTCGACGGTGCCGAAGGCCAGCTCGCCTTTTTCGGCGCGCGCGCGGGCGCCGGGAACATGCTCGAGCAGCCATGCAAGTTTGGTGGCGGAGAAATAGGCGTCCAGCTCGAGGCCGGTGCGTTCGGCGATCATTGGCGCGCGGCCTGCTTCGCGCAGGCGGTCGCAGGCGCCGGCGGTGCGCCGGTCTTGCCAGACGATGGCATTGGCCACCGGCTCGCCGCTGGCGCGGTCCCACAGGATCGTCGTTTCACGCTGGTTGGCGATGCCGATGGCGGCGATCTGCGACGCGCTGATGCCGGCCTGCGCGATCGCTTCGCGCGCGCAGGCGAGCTGGCTGTGCCAGATGTCGAGCGGATCGTGCTCGACCCAGCCGGGCTGGGGAAAATGCTGGGGAAATTCGCGCTGGCAGCTGGCCACCGGCAAGCCGGCGTGGTCGAACAGGATGGCGCGCGAACTCGTGGTGCCCTGGTCGAGGGCGAGGATGTATTGCATTGATCGCTCCGTGGGACGGACGCCGCTGGCGAACGTCGCCCGAGCGACCCGTAGAATGTAGTGTAAAGCAGGCCGATAGGCCGGATTCTGTGTAGCGCCACCTTGCGGCAACGCCTGGACAGCCATTCCTCTAGGCGCTGGATTACTCCAGCGCTCAAGCTTCCTACCCGCACGCTCCGCGAGCAACATCAACGCGTGCCTATTTGGAATTGCTCCGAGTGGAGGTTACCGCGTTTCACCGTAACTTAATACGCTCGTCTCTGTGGCCCTGTTCCTCGCCTTATACCCCTGGCTTGCGCCAGGAGGCTTTCAGCGGACGGCCGTTAACCGTCACCCTGCTCTATGGAGTCCGGACCTTCCTCCCGCCCATGACCTTGCGGCATGGGCCAGCGGCTGCCTGGCCTGCTTCACGGCGCTATTGTAACCGATGCCTGCTGCGCTCAGCCAGCACAGGGTCGCCATTGCAATTTGTGAAATTCGATGTCGCCATTTCAAAAGCAGGCATCAGTCCGCTCGCCTAGAATGCCTTGATGCCTCTTTGACTAGGACGACTTCTCATGACCCACCCTTCCCGCAGCGGCGGCCAGATCCTGGTCGACGCGCTCCGCGTACACGGCGTCGACACCGCCTTTGGCGTGCCCGGCGAAAGCTACCTGGACGTGCTCGACGCGCTACATGATTCCGATATCCGCTTCGTGATCAACCGCCAGGAGGGAGGCGCGGCGTTCATGGCCGAGGCCTACGGCAAGCTCACCGGTAAACCAGGCATCTGTTTTGTGACGCGCGGGCCGGGCGCCACCAACGCCTCGATCGGCGTGCATACCGCCTACCAGGATTCGACGCCGATGATCCTGTTCATCGGCCAGGTCGGCAACGACTTCGTCGACCGCGAAGCGTTCCAGGAAATCGACTACCGCCGCATGTACGGCCAGATGGCCAAGTGGGTGGCGCAGATCGACCGCGCCGACCGGATTCCCGAATACCTGGCGCGCGCGTTCCAGGTCGCCACCAGCGGCCGCCCCGGCCCGGTGGTGCTGGCGCTGCCGGAAAACATGCTGGTCGACAGCGCCGCCGTGCCCGATACGGGCGCGTATCAGCCGACCCAGGGCGCGCCCAGCGCCGCCCAGATCGCCGAGCTGCGCGCCATGCTGGCCGCAAGCCAGCGGCCGCTGGTGCTGCTCGGCGGCGGCACCTGGAATGCGCAAGCCTGCGCCGATCTGCAACGCTTCGCCGAAGCCAACGGGTTGCCGGTCGGCTGCACCTTCCGCTTCCAGGACCTGCTCGACAATGACCACCCGAACTACATCGGCGACGTCGGCATCGGCATCAATCCGCGCTTGGCCGCGCGGGTGAAGGAAGCCGACCTGGTCATCGCGGTCGGGCCGCGCCTGGGCGAGATGACCACTGGCGGCTACACGCTGCTGGAGTCGCCCGTGCCGCGCCAGCGCCTGGTGCACATCCATCCCGACCCGCAGGAACTGGGCAGCGTCTACCAGGCCGAGCTGATGATCGCCAGCGGCATGCCGCAGGCGTGCGCGATGCTGGCCGCGATGGAGCCGGTCGAGGCCGGCGCCTGGCAAGCCAGCGTCGGGCAGGCGCGCGCCGAACTGGCGGCCTGGCAGCAACGGCCGCCGGTGTTCAGTGACGGCGCCGCGCCGCTCGACCTGTACCAGGTGGTGCAAGACCTGATCGCGGCGCTGCCGCACGACGCCATCATCACCAATGGCGCCGGCAACTACGCATCGTGGGCGCACCGCTTCTACCGCTATGGCGGCATGCGCACCCAACTGGCGCCGACCAGTGGCGCCATGGGCTACGCGGTGCCGAGCGGCATCGCGGCCAAGATCGTGCAGCCCGGGCGCACCGTAGTCACCTTTGCCGGCGACGGCGAATTCATGATGACCGGCCAGGAACTGGCCACCGCCGTCCAGTACGGCGCCGGGGTGGTCATCCTGGTGTTCAACAACAATATGTTCGGCACCATCCGCATGCACCAGGAGCGCAGCTATCCGGGCCGGGTCTCGGGCACCGGCCTGCACAATCCCGATTTTGCGGCGCTGGCGCGCGCCTATGGCGGGCATGGCGAGATCGTCGAGCAGACGGCGCAGTTCGCGCCGGCCCTGCGCCGCGCGCTCGAGCACAGCGCGCAGCACCAGCTGCCGGCGGTGATCGAACTGCGCTACGACGGCAACCTGATCACGCCGAATGCCACGCTGGAGACCATTCGCAAACAGGCCGAGAGCGCTAAAAAGCAGGGTTGAATCATGGGGCTGGCGCCGCCTCGAGGCCGAGTTCAGGCGGCAGCGGTATCGGCGCGCCGAAGACGCTCGTCGGCGCGCCGCCCGGATGTGTGAGAAACAGCGCCACCAGCGCAATGAACAGCCAGATCACGACGCCGTGTGCACCACCGGCGCGGCCATTCGGGGTTCGGGCGCCGGGCACCAGGCGCTTGAAAAAGTCCGGTATCTTCACGATGTGGTCCGCGCTGCAGGCCATTCCTGGTCGGCGCCCCTCCTGTACTGTAATCTAGCGCGGTTGCACGCGTTTTTCCAGCGCCGTACTGTCGGGTTGCAGCCTTGACGCGACGATTGCGCCGCATGGCGGGCATGTTCCTGCGCGAAGCGGGAATATATTGCTGCTCTGGTAAAATATTCGCTAGTTTTTTCATCGCCGGACTCGCCGGCGTCCCTCGCAGTCCCGCCACCAGACTATGTTTAGCTTCTTCAAAAGAAAAAAAGCGCCGGATACGCCGGCGCCGGAACCAGTGGTGCCGGTCGCCAGGCCAGTCGCTGCGCCGCCGCCCGTCATTGCGCCCGAGGTCACGCCGACTCCTGCGCCCGTGGTCACGCCGACTCCTGCGCCAGCGCCGGCCTCCGCCAACCCGCCCAGCATCCTGCACGAGGGCGCCAACCTGTTCCCCGAAACCGCGGAGCGCCCGACCACCGAGGCCGAGAAGAAAACCTCGTGGATGGCGCGCCTGAAGGCCGGCCTGTCGAAGACCTCGAACAACCTGTCGCTGCTGTTCGTCGGCGCGCGCATCGACGAGGATCTGTACGAAGAACTCGAAGCGGCGCTGTTGATGTCCGACGCAGGCATGGCCGCTACCGAACATCTGCTGGACGAACTGCGGCGCAAGGTCAAGGAAGACAAGCTGCTCGACGCCGCCGCCGTCAAGGGCGCGCTCAAGGGCCTGATGATCGAACTCTTGCAGCCGCTGCAAAAGCCGCTCGAGCTGGGCCGCCATGAGCCGCTGGTGATGATGATCGCGGGCGTCAACGGCGCCGGCAAGACCACCACGATCGGCAAGCTCGCCAAGCACATGCAGAGCTTCGACCAGTCGGTGCTGCTGGCCGCGGGCGATACCTTCCGCGCCGCCGCGCGCGAGCAATTGATGGTCTGGGGCCAGCGCAACAACGTCACCGTGATCTCGCAGGCCTCGGGCGACCCGGCCGCGGTCGCCTTCGACGCGGTGCAGTCGGGCAAGGCGCGCGGCCTTGATGTGGTCATGATCGACACCGCCGGCCGCCTGCCGACCCAGCTGCACCTGATGGAAGAACTGAAAAAGATCAAGCGCGTGCTCGGCAAGGGCATGGCGGATGCGCCGCACGAAGTCTTGCTGGTCATCGACGGCAACACCGGCCAGAATGCGCTGGCGCAAGTCAAGGCCTTCGACGATGCGCTGGGCCTGACCGGCCTCGTGGTCACCAAGCTCGACGGCACCGCCAAGGGCGGCGTGCTGGCCGCGATCGCGCGCACCCGTCCGATTCCGGTGTACTTCATCGGCGTGGGCGAGAAGCTGGACGACCTGCAACCGTTCAGCGCCGAAGAATTCGTTGAGGCGCTGCTCGGATAATGCCAATGATCGCGTTCCAGTCGGTATCCAAACAATACGTCCATGGCGACGCCAGGGGCGCCTACGCGCTGCATGACGTCTCGCTCGACATCGCCAAAGGCGAGCTGGTCTATCTGGCCGGCCCTTCGGGCGCCGGCAAGTCGACCCTGATGAAGATGGTGGCGGCGGTCGAACGTCCCACCGACGGCAAGGTGATCGTCAACGGCCAGGACGTGGGCCGTATTGCACGCGCCGGCATTCCCTTTTTGCGGCGCAATATGGGCATCATCTTCCAGCAGCAGCGCTTGCTGAACGACCGCAATATCCTGGCCAACACCATGCTGCCACTGCTGGTCACCGGTGCGCCGACGGCGCAAGCGGCCGATCGCGCGCGCGCCGCGCTCGACCGCGTCGGCCTGCTCGACCGCGCCAAGGCGATGCCGCTCGAACTGTCCGGCGGCGAACAGCAGCGGGTGGCGGTGGCGCGCGCCATCGTCAACCGGCCGCAGATCATCCTGGCCGACGAACCGACCGCCAACCTCGACCGCGCTGCGGCCGACCGCGTGCTCGAAGCGCTGCGCGCCTTCAATGCCGCCGGCGTCACCTGCGTGATCTCGACCCACGACGAACAGGTGCTCGACGGCGCCGCGCGCGTGATCCGGCTCGAACACGGCCAATTGATCGGAGGTGCAGCATGAGCCCGTGGCTGCGCCAGCACCGTTTCGCCCTCAATGCCGCGCTCGGCTCGGTGCGCAAGTCGCCCGGCAGCTTCTTGTTCAACGTGCTGGTGGTGGCGCTCGCGCTGACGTTGCCGTTCGCGGGCATCACCCTGCTCGACAACCTCAAGCCGCTGTCCGAGCAATTGTCGGTCGACCCTGAAATCAGCCTGTTCATGCGCGACGACGTCAGCCGCGCCGACGCCGAGGCGCTGGCGCCGCAGGTGCGCAACATCCTGACCGGCAGGCACGCCGAGCTCGCCTTCGTGCCGCGTGAGCAGGCGCTCGCTTCGCTCAAGGAACGCAGCGGCCTGGGCAATGTGCTCGACACGCTGGGCGAAAATCCCCTGCCCGACAGTTATGTCATGAAGCTCGATGGCTACGCGAGCGCTGCTGCTGCGGCCGAGGTCGACGCCATCACGGAACAGTTACGAACGCTGCCCGGTGTCGACACGGTGCAGGTCGACTCGAGCTGGGTCAAGCGCCTGGCCGCCCTGCTCGGCATCCTGCGCCTGGCGCTGCTGCTGCTGGCGCTAACGCTGGGCATCGTGGTGATCGCGGTGGTGTTCAACACCATTCGCCTGCAGGTGCTGACGCAGAAAGAAGAAATCTCGGTCGCCAAGCTGCTGGGCGCGACCGACAATTTCATTCATCGTCCGTTCTATTACACCGGTGCAATGCTGGGCTTGTTCTCGGGCGCGGTGGCATTGGGGGTGGTGGCGCTGGCCCTGAATCCCTTGAATTCGGCCATTGCCCAGTTCGCGCAACTGTATGGTTCGGCCTTCCAGCTGCTGCCGCTGGGCGCCCTGGAAGTTGCCGGGCTGCTGGCGATCAGCGCCGCGCTGGGATTGATCGGCGCGCTGCTGTCGGTACGGCGTCATCTGGCGCGGGTGCGCTGACGCCTTGATGGCGCCGGCCTCGTCTGGCGGCGCCCCTCCTACACACGATCGTAAAAAAAGTGCATCGCCGTGTGTTGAAATCTCGATAAGCGTCCTCACTTCTCACAGCAAGGCGAGGCGGCCATCGAGCGTGGCTGCCTCCCACTTCCCTTTCCTCGCGGGCGCTTCCGCGCTTGCTGCGAATCCTACGGCACTGCTGCCGCTCCCTACGTACACGTGCGCAAATCTCCTACACTGCGCACCCGGGCTACGTGCGCCATTCAACAGAGTCACGGATTCTATCGCCGTAACCTGTTTCTCAACGCGACTCCAGTCATTTGCAGCTCACGTTTGAGCCAGATCAACTGAAACCGCAAGCTCTACTCTACAGTGAAGCCGTCAGCGCTTTGGTTCCCAATAGCAATACTTTGGACAATCTTAAGCGGCGGGGCGGCTTCTGGCACTCATATCGCGAGAGTGCTAATATATGGTTTGATCGAAACGAAAATTCAAGTCAGGCATCCATGTCACGCATGTTGATTTGCGTAACAACTCGTAACAGCAGTGCCTTCGGGCAAGTTCGGGTGGCACATTGAGGATGCAGCAAGATTACGAAAAGGGAAATGAATATGTCCGCACAATCCGCATTGGTTCCGACCAGCAGCCGTGCTCTGGGACTTGGTTTCACCGGCAATCTCGGCAATATCGACGCGTATATTTCTGCGGTCAATCGCCTTCCGATGCTGACGCACGAGGAAGAAATGTCCTTGGCAAAACGGCTGCAGGAAAATAACGATCTGGACGCCGCGCAAAAGATGGTGCTGTCGCACCTGCGCCTGGTGGTGTCGATCGCGCGTGGCTACCTGGGCTATGGCCTGCCCCACGCCGACCTGATCCAGGAAGGCAATATCGGCCTGATGAAAGCAGTCAAGCGCTTCGACCCGAACCAGGGCGTGCGCCTGGTGTCGTACGCCATGCACTGGATCAAGGCCGAGATGCATGAATACATTCTCAAGAACTGGCGCCTGGTAAAAGTCGCCACGACCAAGGCGCAGCGCAAACTGTTCTTTAATCTGCGCAGCAACAAGACCGGTCTGGACGCGATGTCGCCGACCCAGGTCGACGATCTGGCCAAGCTGCTGGGCGTCAAGCGCGAAGAAGTGATTGAGATGGAAACCCGCCTGTCGGGCCGCGACATCGCACTCGAAGCGCCGACCGACGACGACGACGACAAGTTCTCGCCGATCGCTTACCTGTCGAGCGACCGTGAAGAGCCAACCCGCGTGCTGGAAGCAGAACAGGTTACCCGTCTGCAGTCGGAAGGCCTGGAAACGGCGCTGACCAAGCTCGACCCGCGTTCGCGCCGCATCATCGAAGCGCGCTGGCTGGCCAACGACGATGGTTCGGGCGCGACGCTGCATACGCTGGCCGAAGAGTTCGGTGTATCGGCCGAGCGGATTCGCCAGATCGAATCGGCTGCGCTGAAGAAGATGAAGGGCTCGCTGGCTGCGTTTGTGTAAGTGCCAGGGCGCATAGTGTCCGTTTGATCGGGCACGCGTCAATACGAGCGTTCACTAATATCGCCTGATCCGTCATCCCCGCCTTCGCGGGGATGACGCTTTTGGGGCTGGCAAAAATGACGAACGCCGCGTGTCGGCAATCGACGGCTCAGCAAGACAGGATAGGCAAGGCAGGCGGCACTCGCCAGCGACGCAGCAGAAAATGCTAGGGCAATGCAGATAGTGCTGGTTTTTCATCTGCTGATGCTTGTCCTGGCGCTGGCTTGACGCGCCCTTCGGCGAAGCGGGCGCGGATCCAGTCCTGCGCATGCGCGCAGGTGGCGCGCGCCATGGCGGTCGGGAAATGGATGAAGCCATGCGGGGCCTCGGGCAGCAGATTACATTCGACCTCGGCCACCGCGCGCCAACGCTGTGCCAGTTCGAGCGTGTCGTCGATCAGCGGGTCGCGCGCGCCGGCAAACATCAGCGCCGGCGGCATCCCGGCCAGGTCGCCGTACAGGGGCGAGAGCGCAGGCGCGCGCCGCGCCGCATCGTCCAGGCCAGGGGTGAGCATGCGCAGGCCGGACGCCATGTTGCGGCCGTCGAGCACCAGGGTGTCGGCCCCGGCCGCGTGCACGCTCGGGGTGCCGGCCAGGTCGTACACGCCGTAGTACAGCACCGCGCCGACAATGCGGCCCAGCAACTCGGGCGCCGCTTGCAGTCGCTGCAAGGTGACGCTGGCAAGATGGCCGCCGGCCGACTCGCCGATCACCACCACCGGCAGCCCGGCGATTTCGGGCAGGCCATTGGTCAGCAACCAGCGCGCGGCGATCAGGCAATCGTCGATCAGCAGCGCCAGCGGCGCGCGCGTCGCCAGCCGATAATCGACCGACACCACGATTGCATTGCAGGCCTCGGCGTAGCCGGCATTGAGCGCGTCGTTCATCTGCGGATTGCCGATCACCCAGCCGCCGCCGTGGATATCGAGGATGACGCCGGCCGCACGCCCACGTGGACGCAGGATGCGCAGCGGCACCCGCACCCTGCCCGCCTTGATGCAGCGCGTCTCGACCGTAAAACCCTGGCGCCGCAGCGTGCGGTCGGCGCCCAGCTGGGACAGGCGCAGCAGCAGCTGCATCAGCAGCGGCATCCAGCGATTGCGCACGCCGAAGCGCGGCATGTGCGCCAGCTTGTCGTTAAAACGCCGCGCTTCGTCGAGCATGGCGTCGTCAATGACCATCGGCATCCTGACTCCTGGTGAAGGTTGATCCCGCCATTGTAGGCACGAGCCGCACATCCTGCCGCGCAGCTGAGCCGGCAAACCTGCGCCCTGCCGACGCGATCGCTGCCCTTTGGCTAGAATGCATGATCGACATCCCGCACATGCAGGCAAACCCCAGGAGATTCCATGGCTGAGCAATCGACGTACGTTCCCCCGCAGGTCTGGACGCCACCCGCGTCCTCAGGCGGCACATTCGCCAACATCAACCGCCCGGTGGCGGGCGCGACCCACGAGCAGGAACTCCCGGTCGGCAAGCACCCGTTCCAGTTGTATTCGCTGGCCACGCCGAATGGCGTCAAAGTGACGATCATGCTGGAAGAACTGCTGGCAGCCGGCCATACGGGCGCCGAGTACGACGCCTGGCTGATTCGTATCAACGAAGGCAATCAATTCTCGAGCGGCTTCGTCGACGTGAATCCGAACTCGAAGATTCCGGCCCTGGTCGACCGCAGCGGCGGCGCGCCAGTGCGGGTGTTCGAATCGGGTTCGATCCTGGTGCACCTGGCTGAAAAATTCGGCGCCTTCCTGCCGCCACACGGCGCGCCGCGCACCGAAGTGTTCAACTGGCTGTTCTGGCAGATGGGCTCGGCGCCATTCCTGGGCGGCGGTTTCGGCCACTTCTTCGCCTATGCGCCTGAAAAACTGCAGTACCCGATCGACCGCTACGCGATGGAAGCCAAGCGCCAGCTCGACGTGCTCGATCGCCAGCTGGCCGAACACCGCTTCGTGGCCGGCGACGACTACTCGATCGCCGACATGGCGATCTGGCCCTGGTATGGCGGCCTGGTGCTGGGCCAGCTGTATGGCGCGGCAGAATTCCTGTCGGTGCACGAATACGCGCACGTCAAGCGCTGGGCCGACGAGATCGCGGCGCGGCCGGCGGTGATTCGCGGGCGCAAGGTCAACCGCTCGTTCGGTCCGGAACAAGAGCAGGTGCACGAGCGCCACGCCGCGGCCGATCTGGATTGATGGTTCGCGCGTAACACCGGACCAGCGCCGGTGTTACGCCGCCGCCGTATCGAGCAGGAAGCGGCGCGTCATCATCTCGGCCATCTGGTCGGCCGGCACGGGCCGCGCGATGTAATAGCCCTGCACCTCGTTGCAATCGAGTCCGCGCAGGATGGCAAGCTGCTCCTCGGTCTCGACGCCCTCGGCCACCACCGACATGCCGAGCGCGTGCGCCATCGACACGATGGCCTGGAAGAACACCTTGCCCTCCTTTGAATTGGCCAGCTCGGTGGTGAACGCGCGGTCCACCTTCAGCACGTCCATCTTGAGCCGCTGCAGCTGCGACAGCGACGAGTAGCCGGTGCCGAAATCATCCACATGCAGCTTCACGCCCAATGCGCGCAGCGCCGCCAGTTCGGCCAGGATATCGTCCTGGTCGCCCATCATCGCCGACTCGGTGATCTCGACCTCGATCAGGCTGGCCGGCACCCGGTAGCGCGCCAGCGCGCCACTGAGCTGGCGCTGCACGCCGCCGCGCGCAAACTGCTTGGGCGAGACATTGATCGACACCGGCACCAGCGCCACCCCGGCATCGCGCCAGGCGGCCAGTTGGGCGCAGGCCTTGTCGATCACGACGTCGCCGATGCGCACGATCAGGCCGGTGGCTTCGGCCAGCGGAATGAATTCGCCGGGCGCGACCATGCCCAGCAGCGGGTGACGCCAGCGCAGCAGTGCCTCCATGCTCAGCAGTTCGCCGCTGTGCGCGTCCACCCGCGGCTGGTAGTGCAGCACGAACTGGTCGCCCTCGATCGCTTCGAGCATGCTCTGCTTCAGGCGCGCGCGCGAATTCAGGTTCGACGACAGCGACGGGTCGAAGAACCGGTACTGGTTCTTGCCGTCGTTCTTGCCGGCGTACATGGCGATATCGCTGTGGCGCACCAGCGTCTCGGGATCGGTCCCGTCGCGCGGATACTGGCTGATGCCGATCGAGGCGCCCACCGCGTGCAACTCGTCGCCGATCAGGAACGGCACCCCGAAGGCGTCGACGATGCGCGCCGCCACCGACGCCGCCTGGCGCTCGCCGTCGCAGGGATTGAGCAGCACCAGAAATTCGTCGCCGCCGAAACGCGCCACGCCATCGCTCGGGCGTAGCAGCGACAGCAGGCGCGCCGCGGCGGCCTTGAGCAGTTGGTCGCCGGTGGCGTGGCCGTGTGAATCGTTCACATGCTTGAATTCGTCCAGGTCGATGAACAGCAGCGCGGCGCCGCTACTGGCCGCCTGGGCCTGGGCCAGCATGGCCGGCATGCGGTTCAGGAAAGCGTGGCGCGTGGCCAGACCGGTCAGCGCATCCTCGTTGGCCAGGCGTTCGAGCTGGGATTCGTGCGCCTTCTTGTCGCTGATGTCTTGCAGCGTCACCGCCAAGCCATTGCCGACCCGCACCAGGCGGCGCCGGCCCCAGCTGATATTCAGGCGGTTGTCGCTCGGCATGCGCCGATCGTCTTCATAAAAGCCGGTCTCCATCGCCTTGCAATAGGTGGCGATCAGCTCTTCGCCGAACAGGCCGCTGTCGATCTGGGACAGGCTCGAGCCGACCAGCTCGGCGCGCGTCATGCCATAGAAGAAGGCGCCGCGTTCGTTGCAATCGACGATGCGAAAATCGATGATGTCGCCGTCGCGGTCGCGCACCGCGGCGGCCATGTAGAAGCCGTCGTTGCCGCTCTCGGTGGCGGTGCGGTAGGCGCGCCGCACTTCGTCCTGCTCGCGTTGGCGCGCGCTCGCGCGGCGCGTCAGCACGGCGCCGAGCGCGCCCAGCAGCGCCAGGCACAGCGAGGCGATGATGGCGCGCTCGCGGCTGTCGGCCCAGTAGCTGCTGGCCGGCGCCATGGCGTCCGATTGCGCCAGCCCGACCAGCGCCACCAGCGGATACACGGCCGACCTGCGCCAGCCCAGCACGCGCGCCTGGCCGTCGAGGAATCCGTCGGCGCCGGCGCTGTCCACCACCCGCACGCCATGTTCGCCCGACCACAGGCTGGCGGCGCGCGGCAGCGTGGCGGCGTCGACGAAGCCGCTGCCGTCGCTGTACTGCTCGACCCGCAACCGCCCTTCGGTGCCGGCCAGCGCCACCACCCCGCCCGCGCCCAGCGTGGCCGGACTGACGAAGGCGGTGAAATAGCGTGCTTCGACCGCCATCAGCACGATGCCGTCGAATTCGTCGTCAGCGGTATCGAGGCGGCGCGTGAACAGCACCACGTCGCCGGCGACCCCGAACTGGGTGGGCGTGGCGCCGACCCGCAGGGCGGTCGAATTGTTGTCGCGGTGCTGGCTGAAATAGTTGCCGGCGGCCAGGTCGGCGCCGATCAGGCTGGCGCGGGTGCTGGCGCGCACGGTCCCGGTACGGTCGAGCACGGCGACCACGTGGAAGGCGCTGTCGGTAAACATGCCGTCGCGCCGCATCTCGTCGAGTAAGCCAAGCTGACCCGGCATGCGCGCATGTTCCCAGCTGAACTTGAGCTGCATCGTGATCTGGTCCATCTGCGCGACCGAACGCGTGATGTACTGCTCGTAGGCTTCGGCGTAGGCCGCGGCGTCCTTGCGCGCCTGGCCGTCAAGACGCGCCTGCTCGGCATTGGCGCGCATGAGCGTCGCGCTCCAGAGGGCGATACAAGCCAGCAGCGCCAGCAACGGCCACAGTAGTGCCAGGAAGCGCTTGCTGCGGTAGGGGGCGAGACCGGAATGTTTGCTCATGCAGCGACTGGAATGAAAGACAAGTTGCCGCAAGTCTAGATAACAAGCATGTCAGCGGTATGACACTGACCTGCCGGATCAGCCCGGCGAGAGCATGTAGCCGGCGCCGCGCACGGTCTTGATCAGCGATTTGGCGCGGCCCAGGGCCTTGCGCAGGCGCAGCACGTGGACGTCGACGGTGCGCTGGTCGAGCGACTCGTGGGCGTCCCATAGTTGCTCGAGCAACTGCAGGCGCGAAAACACCTGGCCCGGATGGCACAGGAAGAAGCGCAGCAGCCGGTATTCGGCCAGGCGCACTTCGACCTTGTGGTTGCCGACCTTGACGCTGCAACTGAGCGGGTCGAGCACCAGCCGGCCGGAGCGCAGCAGGCGCGACTCGGGCGAGGCATCGCGCAGGCCGTCGGCGCTGTCGTCGGCCGCTGGCTGGGGAATGAATTCGGGGTAGGAAACCGCAGCGCTGACGCGTTCGCCTTCGGCGCATTCGGCCGCCAGCAAAATCACCGGCTGCTCGCGCAGGCGGCGGTCGCCGCGCAGGCGCGCCAGCAGGCGCATGCCGCCTTCGTGGCGCAGCATCGATTCCTGCAGCAGCAGTTCGGGCCGTTCGCGCCCGATGAAATCCCAGGCTTGCGCCAGGCTCGGGACGTTATGCCAGACCCACTCGTCCTCGTGCAGCGAGAACTTGAGCAGTTCGGCAATCGCCGGCTTGTCGTCGATCACCAGCACGATCGTGTTTGCCGTTGTCATGGGATGCTCGGTGTGAAGATGACGCCAGAATTGGCGCGGGATGAACGGCACTGCGTCCATCCCGCGTTGACAGCAACAGGCTGCGGCTCGCGCCGCAGGCATGCCGCTTGTGACTTACATGATTGCCTTGCCCGAAGCATCCTTCAGGTTGGCTTTCCATGCGTCCTGCACTTGCTTGACGACGGCGGCCGGCATTGGCACGTAGTCCAGTTCGGCAGCGGCAGGCGCACCGTTCTTGAACGACCAGTCGAAGAACTTCAACACTTCGCGGCCTTTGGCTGCGTCGTCCTGGTTCTTGTGCATCAGGATGTACGACACGCCGGTGATCGGCCAGCTTTGCTTGCCGGCGCCGTCGGTCAGGACCACGCCGAAGCCTGGCGCCTTGCTCCATTCGGCATTCGCGGCAGCGGCCTTGAAGGCGTCGTCGTCAGGCTGCAGGTAGACGCCTTCCTTGTTGCGCAGCTGGGTGTGCGACAGCTTGTTCTTCTTGGCGTAGGCCCACTCGACGTAGCCGATCGCGCCCTTGATGCGCTGCACGTTGGCGGCCACGCCTTCGTTGCCCTTGCCGCCCACGCCCACGGCCCACTTGACGGTGGTGCCGGCGCCGACGCTGTCTTTCCAGGCCGGGCTGGTCTTGGACAGGAAGTCGGTCCACAGGAACGAGGTGCCCGAGCTGTCGGCGCGGTGCACGACGGTGATGTCGCTGTCCGGCAATTTGACGCCCGGGTTCAGCGCGGCGATCGGGGCGGCATTCCACTTGGTGATCTTGCCCAGGTAGATGTCGGCCAGCACCGGGCCCGTCATCTTCAGCTGGCCAGGGGTCACGCCTTCGACGTTGACCACGGCGACCACGCCGCCCATGATGGCCGGGAACTGCATCAGGCCTTCTTTTTCGAGCTCTTCCGCCTTGAGCGGCATGTCCGAGGCGCCGAAGTCGACGGTCTTGGCCTTGATCTGCTTGATGCCGGCGCCCGAGCCGACCGATTGATAGTTCAGGCCGTTGCCGGTCGCTGCCTTGTAGCCCTCAGCCCACTTGGCGTAGATCGGATACGGGAAGGTAGCGCCTGCGCCAGTCATGTCAGCGGCAAACGAGGTCGTCATGACGAGTGCGGCAGCGGCGCCGGCGATGATCTTCTTGAACATTGTCTTGTTATTCCTATTCCTGATTAAGGGGGAGTGTTTTGGACTACAGGACCAAGAATAGCTGGCGAATATGACCTGTTTATGACTTGATCCCGATTCGAATATGACCCCGTTCTTTGCTGTGGCGCGACCATGGCCTTGCGGTTTTGCTATCATGGATTTTCCCGTCAACCCCTTTGGACGACACCCATGCGCTCCCTGCCCCGTGTTCTTTGTCTCGGCGCCGCCGCCGCCGCAGTTGCCACCCTGACCGCCTGCGCCGCCCCCGAACGCCTGCCCGAAGCGCGCTACACCCTGACCGAGCGCCAGAGCATCGAACTGGCCCCCGAGCAGCGCCTGAGCATCACCTATGAAGGCGCCGACGACAGCCGCTGTCCGGACAACGCGCGCTGCATGCGCGCCGGCCAGGTCGCCTACCGCTTCACGTTGCGGGTGGGCGGCATCGCCCAGGCCTTCTGGCTGGTGCCCGGCAAGCCAGGCTACACCTCGCCCGCGCTGCGCGGTTCGCGCATCGAACTCGACCGCAATTTGACGCCGCCGGCGCGCGGCATGACGCGCGAACTTCCGGCCTCGTACCCGGTGGCGTTCAATATGTACGGCCACTGACGCGCGGGCGGCTTCATGCAAGACCTTGCACGCGCCTGCGCGCCGCTGCTGTCGCTGGTGCTGTCGGTCGTCGTCGTTCACCAGGCCGCTGCGGCGCCGGTGGCGACCGGCACTGGCGGCGCGGTCGCCACCATCAGCGCCAAAGCCTCCGAGTCGGCGCTGGCCATCCTGAACCAGGGCGGCAATGCCATCGACGCCGCCGTCGCCGCGGCAGCCACGCTGGGCGTGACCGACCCGTTCAGCTGCGGCATCGGCGGCGGCGGCTTCATGCTGATCTATCTGGCCAAGGATCAGCGCGTGATCACGATCGACCATCGCGAAACGGCCCCTGCCAGCACCACGCCGCAACTGTTCCAGCAAGACGGCAAGCCGATCGACTTCGACCTGGCAGTGGCCAGCGGCGCTGCGGTCGGGGTGCCGGGCACGGTGCGCGGCTGGCACGAGGCGCTCGAGCGCTACGGCAGCATGCGCTTCAAGCAGGTGCTGGCGCCGGCGATTGCGGTGGCCGAAACCGGCTTCACGGTCAACCCGACCTTCAGCGGCCTGATCGGCCAGAACGAATATAAATTCCGCCAGTTCACGCCCACGAGCGAACTGTATCTGCACCAGGGCAAGGCCCTGCCGGCCGGCGCCCTGGTGCGCAATCCCGGCCTGGCGCGTGCCTACCGCGAAATTGCCGCCGGCGGCGTCAAGGCCTTCTATGAAGGGCCGATCGCGCGCGCCATTGTCGAGGCCGTCAACCGCCCGCCGGTGGCGCCCGGCGCCAGCGTGCGTCCCGGCGCGATGACACTGGCCGACCTGGCCAATTACGAGGCCCGCATCCGCCCCGCCCTGCACAGCAGCTACCGCGGCTACGAGCTGTACGGCATGCCGCTGCCCAGCAGCGGCGGCGCCAGCGTCGCGCATGCACTCAACATCCTCGAAGGTTTTAATTTGACAGCGCTGCCGCGCGCACGCGCCGAGCACCTGTACCTGGAAGCGAGCCGGCTGGCCTTCGCCGACCGCAACGCCTACCTGGCCGACCCCGAATACATCGATGCGCCGCTGGCCGGCCTGCTGTCGAAAGACTTCGCGGCGCAGCGCCGCGCGCTGATCAAGCCCGATCGCGCGGCAGAAGGTGCCGTGGCGGCGGGCGACCCGTATGCGTTCCAGAATGATCCGAGCGTGCCGCTGCGGCCGAAGGCGGCGGTGCGGCTCTCTGGCGAGAGCGCGCACACCACCCACCTGACCGTATCAGACCAGCACGGCAATGTGGTGGCCTACACCTTCACCATCGAATCGTGGGGCGGCAGCGGCATCGTGGTGCCGGGTTACGGCTTTTTGCTCAATAACGAGAT
>Ga0265797_10005790_pt1 | contig 17860 bp, 16 predicted proteins | sample P2T30metagenome_FD_192433 | JGI IMG/M metagenome (GOLD analysis project Ga0265797, IMG submission 192433) | Plant litter microbial communities from East Loma Ridge, Irvine, California - P2 T30 | ecosystem: Environmental > Terrestrial > Plant litter > Unclassified | place: USA: California...
CCTCCATCCTCCGCACGCCGCCCATCTCTTTCCGCCATCTAGCCACAATGTCTTCCACCGGTAAATAAATACCCCCCCCTCCAAAACCCCTCCATACCACCCAACCCAACCCAACAAAAACACCCCCACTAACCCCCCTCTCCCTCTCCCAGAAACCAACCGCCCCATCGTCGTCTCCGGCCCCTCCGGCGCCGGCAAGTCCACCCTCCTCAAGCGCCTCTTCGCCGCGTACCCCGAGCGCTACGGCTTCAGCATCTCGCACACCACGCGCGGGCCTCGCGCTGGCGAAGAGAACGGCCGCGAGTACCACTTCGTCACGAGAGAAGAGTTTGGAAAACTTGTGGAGGCTAATGGGTTTATTGAGCACGCGCAGTTTGGGAGCAATTTGTATGGAACGAGTGTGCAGGCTGTTAGGGATGTGAAGGAGAGGGGGAGGTGCTGTATTTTGGATATTGAGATGGAGGTGAGTTTTTTTGTTGTTGGGGGGTTGAAAAGAGGGAGAGAGGGTTTGGATGTGAGGGACGGTCATGCTGATTTTCTGTGAACTACAGGGTGTCAAGCAAGTCAAGAAGACGGATCTCAACGCGCGCTTCCTGTTCCTGCAGCCGCCTTCCGTCGAGGTCTTGGAGCAGAGGCTGAGAGGCCGTGCTTCGGACAGCGAGGAAGCGATTCTGGCGCGTTTGAAGCAGGCTGAGAACGAGATTGCGTACTCGAAGACTCCGGGTGTGCATGATCAGATTATTGTCAACGATGATCTTGAGAAGGCTTGGGCGGAGTTTAAGGCTTTCTGTGCGCCGGAGAGCAAGTGAAATAGTGCTTGGTTGGGACGAATCAGCACTTCTTTTCAGGCATGCGAGATTAAGTGTTGGGCAAGCTGGTGGCATCTCACGCCACGACCGCGAAGGGAGACGGCCCTCAAGCACATACTCGCCATACTCGTCGGCTGTCAAGCTGGTGTCGCCAGGTATAGATACGAGACCGCTAAACTCGCCATTGAAACATGGACGAGAGCGTCGGTAACCAATTTGCTCATGTACAAACATGGAGATCAAATGAAGTGTTCCCGGCATCCAGACAGAAACCACTTGCATTAACCTTACAACCGTCGGATCGCTCACCAATTCGGGACGAATACTGAGTTCTAGCCAAGCTGAAAAGATCGTACACCAGCCTGCTCACCGTTGGCTAGATTCGTTCGTTATTTGCAAAGGCGAGACTGAGATCGAGGGTACAAGCCTGACCTGGATCATGTAGTACATCCGTACACGCTTCTTCCAGACCATGACCATCACAACGTTGAGCCACCCTTGCGCAACATGCACCCCAGGACGTAAGTTCCATCCAGCAGATCGATCTCTCCAATCTTGTCGAACCCAGCGTTTGAATAAAGCTTCATTCCGCGGGGACTTGATTCCAAGTAGACGTCCTGACCAGCCTCGTCTATCAGACTGCATACCTCAGCAAGCAGTCTGCTTCCAATACCACGGCGTTGATAATTCGGATGTACGATCATGGCGGGCATGTCTTCAAGCCATCAGCTACCAATTAAAGATCATGACTGATCGTCAACAAGAAAAACACAGAAACTCACACCAAACATCCTCCCTCCCCCCAAGCAAAGCCTCCTTCTTCCCCCCAACAGCCCCCATATAAACCCCAAACCACTTCTCGTCCATCGTCTCCGACAACTTTCCATCCCACTTACTCTCCTCGCTCTGCGGCGCTATCACGCCCGCGAAACCTACAGTCTCGCCTGTTGATGTGTCGACGGCTTTGAACCAGTGTGCTCCGGCTCGTTGCATGTTCGCGCGGTTGCGTTCGGTGCGCCAGCGGAGTTGCTCTGCGCGCTGCACGGGCGTGGCGTTGAGTGAGGGCGAGACGACGCGAGTGAACATGGCGTCGTCGGCGTTGCCTAGGATTACTAGGCGGGCTAGGTCTTGTGCATCTTGTGGTGACGCAGGCGAGATTTGAATCGCCATCGCCATTCCCCGAAAGTGGACCTTGTTTGTAGTACTTAAACAGCTTTCTTTATTTTAGAAATAAAAGAACGATCAGGTCTTGGTAAGTGCTTGTCTGCGTTTCTAAATGTTATCGTGCGAATCAGAAGGTAATAGCTGCCAGGAGCTGAAGGTGATCCTGCGGCTTTAGGGTCTGAGTTAGATCCGTGAAACTGATACTATCTATATTGTAGCGCTTTCTTTAGCCATACGCGAGAGAACGATTTATCCGTACTCACACCTGCTTCTTTCGAAAGTACAGATACATGCACATGTAATCATGCATTGAGGGTAAGGGTATGCCGTGGTACATTTACATGTACAAGTACAAGTGTTGGCAATAGGCACTCATAGCCATGGAGATGATTCCTGATCCACGGACATGCACAGGTGCATACTTTCGGAGAAGTGCATTACCCGACCACCATACCACAAAATCAACCGCCGATGCTGATTCGCTCTCACAACCCAGCCTCACCTACCTTCGCGTCGCTTTGAAATCACGTTCATCATCTGCTATACAAGGTTCATGCTCAGCTGGCGCGGCACGCTGACTACATGTCTCATGCCGTCTGGGATGTGTTTCCGAGCGCGCCGTCGAACTGTGTACGTCAGAATAGAGATCATACCCCAGTCCTTCACCGGTGAGGCTGATGCCCGTCTGACAGTTGGCTGAATACAAAATGAGGTTTGAAGGCGCATTGGAGATATGACCGAGTCCTCATATCATCAATCACTATTAATCGTCAGTATGTCTAAAATCGCCCTCATCATCGGTGGGACCGGCGGTCTCGGCCGAGCCACCGCAGAACTCCTCGCACAGAAAGATTGTACTGTAATCGTTGCAGGGCGTAACGTCGACAAAGGAGCCGAAGTCGTCTCAGCGATTACCTCTGCCGGCGGCACTGCTTCATTCATGGCAGTAGACCTCGCCGACCGCCAATCCATCCGAGACCTACACGCCAACATCCAGCAGCAATACTCCAGACTCGACATCGCCGTCAACGCCGCCGGCGTCCTAGGCCCACTCACCAGAATCCACGAAACCCCCGAAAAGCAAATGGACCACGTCTTCGCCATCAACATCACCGGCTTCTACCTCAGCATGCACGAGCAAATCAAACTCATGCTCGCCACCCAGCACAACATCCCAGCACCCAAACAACACATCGTCAACCTAGCTTCCATCTACGGCCTCCAAGGCGTCGCCTACGGCTCCGCCTACGCCGCTTCCAAACACGCCGTCGTCGGCATGACGCGCTCCGCCGCTCTCGAGACGGCGAAGAAGAACATCTACATCAACGCCATCGCGCCGGGCATCATCCCGACGGGTATTGTGGAGGAGATGGGCGCGCAGCTGGCGGCGTTGGATGGTAAAAATCCGCAGAATGAGGAGATGAAGACTTTGGATTTTCAGAAGTTGTATCCGGTTGGGAGGTTTGGGACGCCGGGGGATGTGGCGAGGGCGGTGGCGTTTGTGGTGGAGAATGACTGGATGGTTGGGAGCGTGGTGAGGGTTGATGGGGGGTTTCTTGCGAATTGAGGGAGGGCATGTAGAGTGGTATGTATGCGGATGCGAATGCGATGAGGTTGGTCGTTGTCCTGTGTGCAAGTAAACCACGAGCATGGACGAGTGAGGCATTGCAATAGCGGACGCGAGTACCTTAGCTTGAAGAGCAACCTTCTGGTGCATGAACTTTTCCGTTACCTCGGGAATGACCATTGTTCATTCGGTGGATCTTTCCACCATGAAATCCTTCGTCTTACATCGCTTAAGAGTGCATGTCCACGTTGTACATGAAACCCTCCTCCCGAAGCAGCGGATACGACGTCGGGTTGTTCCTGGTCCGGGGAGCTCATACAGCCAGCCAATCATGTCAAAGATAAACCTTCTCGTACGATGGTACGAGCTTGGGCTTATCGCTAGCTTCTCAGCCTTCCTTCCATCTCGCTATAAACCAAAAAAGGCATGTTGCGCAGATTGACTTTTGTTGTGTTTATGAGATAGTCATCTTCGAAGGCTGGCTTGTGTTTGTTCATTTCCGTCAAGACTTCTTGTGTGAGCGTTCGAGATGCGTGTTGAAGCGGTTTTGGCAGCTGCCCGCTGTCTCTTTGGGACGTGCGAAGGAGAGAGCACATCTTTGTCAGCATCAAACATTGTGAGTTCATACCTGCGAAGAGCTGAGTGTACAAATTTCGACAGGCTACAGTGAAAATTCACAATGCTCAGCTCGAAGTCTAACAGCTTTTGAAGACCTCGAACCAACTAACACCATCCACAGTGCGCCTCTCTCGAGACTCTTGCTCCGGCTAATGTCTTGTACCCTCAGGATGATGCATACGCGATTCGCCAGAAAGCATACTTCATCAACCAGCACAAGGAGATGAAGCCAGCATGTCGCTACCTACCAAGTGACGCTTATGATGTGAGGGCGGCGCTGCGGCGTTTAGTCGAAAGCGAGACCTCTTTCGCAGTCCACGCCGGAGGCCATTCTTACAACCCTGGCACTTCCAACATTGAAGACGGCGTCACCATTGACCTCAGCCGCCTCAACAGTATCAAACTGACAGACAACGACACCGCCGCTTGGGTTGGTCCCGGTGCCCGCTGGCGCGATGTGTACAGAAGTCTGGAGCCATACGGTCTTACCACGCCTGGAGGCCGCGTGGCTGATGTCGGCGTCGGTGGTTACATCCTTGGTGGTGGTTTCTCGTGGTTCTCAGCCGAGAGAGGCTGGGTCTGCGATAGTGTGCTCGAGTTCGAGGTCGTCACTCCGGACGGTCGCGTGCTGTATGCCAGTGCCACGCAACACGAAGACCTCTTCTGGGCTCTCAAAGGTTCCCTGGGTGCGTTTGGCATCGTGACTGCTATTAAATTGCCTACGCTTGAGTTCACTGGTATCTACGGCGGAGTGATCATTTACGACCAGAGTCAGGTGCCCAAGCTAGTCACTGCTCTGAACAACCTTGCCATCGCCGAGGACGAGAAGAAGACCCAGGCCATCATGAACTTTGTATGGAACAGGGGCCAGAACCAGCATCTCTATGTCGCCTCTTTCACTAACACAGACAACGATGCCGCTTCCCCTGCTCTCGCCAATTGGACGTCTATCCCGAACAACGTGAACGCCTTGCACACCGGTCCCATGAGCCAGGCTGCCGAAGAGCTCCTTGGTCCCGATCTACCCAAGCAGCGTCGCACTAAGTTCGTACTCACAACCCGTGCCTCGGAAGAAGTCATCGAGTACATCCACTCCTCATTCATTGGCGCAACGACAAACACCACCGATGGCTCATCCTCAAACTTCGGAGACACCGTCGTCATGACAATCCAGCCATTGACTCGCCCTCATCTTGCCGCATCGGCAGCGAGCGGCAACATCTTTCCGCTCTCGGAAGACGAGGGAGCTCTCCTGATCGTCAATGTCGAGCTTTACTGGGACAGCAAAGCCGATGATGCTTACTGGGAGCAGCAGAGCCACAACTTGCACGACGCCTGGATGGAAGAGTTCACGCGCATTGGTGCACTTCCTTCGACTGGATGGATCTACCCCAACTATGCAGGCCCATGGCAAGAGACTTACTCTGCGGAGAGGTTGGGTACAAACACCACAAACGAGTTGGAGAAGATTAGGGAGAAGTACGATGGGCAAGGCGTGTGGAAGAGATTGGTCCCTGGAGTATGGCACTACTAGGCGTGCAATGCGTAGACTGAGCAACCGGATTTGCAACAAGTCGCGAGAATCAACCAGATGTGAATGTATCATGCGCTCACGCAAACTAGAAATGGCCGTTATTATTATTGCTCGCAAGCATCTATCAGTCTGATCTTGATTCTATCTTCTAACCTCTATCATCTAGCATCTATCTGTATGGTCTTTACTCTATCATCTAACATCTACCCGAAGAAGGTCGACAACTTTCTCATGCACACTCATAACGATGCCAGAAGACACCGACATCCTCCCCAATCGAAACAAGCTTCCACTCCAGAATCCCGCGACACCCTGCCCATGCAGCACATTCCGCGCCGCCACAAGCAGCGTATCTCCCTGCGTACTCTGCCTCCTCGTCTTGACAACATCCAACGGCTGCGTCACGCAAACCGTCACCACTCCCGCCGCAGCACCCAGCACAAAAGTGTCCTGCACCGACTTTGACGAATTCCCGACAAAGTTCGCATGCTGCTTCGCGAAGAAGTAGTACGACCCCATTTTCACCGCTCCCGTACCCGCGTATTTGCAGGTCGTGCTGACCAGACCGCGGTAGATCCCCGACACTCCTTCGGCGCGGAAGATCTGGTGGACCGCGTCGGTCGTCGACCTGAAGCGTTTCGCGCCATTGGAGTCGTCGATCATCGCGGTCTTGATCCTCTCGCTTGGAGTCGCGATCACGATACTCTCGACAACACCAGCGGTGATCCCAGCGGCTGCGTAGTCGAGATTGCCGGACTTCCCATTGTGGTCTTTGAGAGCGTGGACGGTACCGTCGAAGACGAGGTAGCGGAGGCCGACTTTCAATGCTGAGCCGTAGACTGCGCTGCCGAGCCCGGTGTACAGTGCAGAAACTCCATCGGCGGCTACAGTCCGACGGATGAACGTTGTGGTGTCGATGTGCCGCCAGCGGCGGTTGAAACGGAGTTGTGCTTGTGTTTTGGCGAAGTCGAGCGGGTATGTGACGCTGGCTTCGATGCCGCCGGCGAGAGCGCCTGAGACGAGGCCTATGATTGGGGCTATTGTGCTGGAGATGAGAAGAGTCTTGTCGAGAGAGGGGTTTTGGGCTAAGCGATCGCTTTGCAGCGAGTTGTGCATATGCATGATGGGAAGACAGACAGGCTTGAGCGAATTGATTGGACAAGGGAAGCTGCATTCAACGAAAGATTGTACGACAGAAAAGAATGAAACGCGATCTATGTCTTTCTCAACCTTTGGCTTCGTTCACGGTATATATCTATTCTTCATTGATACATCAGTTGAATTGATCGATCGTGAGTCCACGGAAGGTGACAGGCCGCGCGAATACCCGGGTTGCTGCGTTTGCTGTTCTCAGAATACGTGAGACTTACTTTCGTTATCTCATGACCCCCACATCACACCAGAGGCATCACCTCATGATCAGATACGTGCTACTAAGCCTATAGCCGGTCTGTTCTGCACTTGGAGTGGTGTGCATTGAACATCTCAACAGCGTATCAGCACGCCTCGCACTGCCGAGACATGTGAGAAGTACGCTCCGGATTCTCACCACTTTCGAGCGCCTGCGGTTAGACTCGGACAGCCAGCGCGATGCGGACTCCTTTCTTCCGCGCGGACTGCTCTCTCCCGCGAACACCATCCAACATCACCACAACGCCATACAGCAATCATGAGTGCTGCGACGACTCACGAGCCAGCGGAGATCACGTCTCCTCAGCGTCCCGGTATCAGACGCGGGCCTCGAGTCTCTAACGCGTGCGTCAATTGCAGGCGACGAAAAGTACACAGTTACCGTCCAGTGTCCGATGTCAGCCGCGTGGAGACTGACATTCAGCTTTGAGTTGTAGGTGAAATGTACAGGTGATAAGCCGCGGTGCCAGTACTGCACGACCTACCAGAAGCACTGCGTCTACGAGGAACTCGTCAAGCGTCAGAGGTGAGCATCGCCGTTTACCGTGAACTGTCTCACCCGTTATCTCGGACCTTGCGCCTGACCTGACCCGGCTGACAACACAGACCAACCCACGCCCGCGTCGAGCGGCTGGAAGAAGAACTCCGCCAGCTGAAGGGCTCATCATCAGCGTCACCGCCCCCAGTCGACGTCGAAAAGACCGATACCACGGCTTTCAGCTCTCCCGCGCCCGCAGCGCCTCCGGCAGTTTCGTCGAGCGTGCAACGCTCTAACCCGGTTTCGTCGAGCCGGTATACGGCTGCTTTGCAAGGCTCGTGGACGCCTACGACTGGGCCTTCGACGCCCGGAGGGCCGTCTTCGACTTATCATGGGCCGACGAGTGCGAGCCATGATGGTGCTGTGCATGAGAGGAGGAATCATAGGTGGTTTACGGCGGAGAGGGAGGCGTTGATGCCGAATTTGTTGTTTGCGGCGGCGGCGAGGCAGAGTGAGTCGTTACTTCCTTCGTAGATTGTATCGCTTGTTGGTGCCGAGGAGCATCAGCGCCTTGATTGGGGTATGTTCTGATCAAGCACACGTATCCTCGCTGACCATGGACATGCTCCACAGGACAAATGGAAAAGCTCAACGCCAACTTCGATTTCGACGGCGTCGATCCCGAACTCGCATGGCACTTGCTAGACCTCCACTGGAACCGACAACACCATGCTTTCATGGTCACATACCGTCCGGCTTTCATGCGAGACATGGCATCCGGTGGCCCGTACTTCTCACGCATCTTACTGAACGCCATCTATTTCGGAGCCGCGAAGTTCAGTCCCCGGCTTGAGCTTCGCAAAGTGTCGACTGATGTCCGGACTGCTGGCTGGCAGTTCAGAGACCGTGTGCGTGATCTGCTTGGTCGAGCGCTGGACTACAGTAACATCACGACCATACAAGCTTTACTGCTTATGTGCAATACGCTTTTTGCGCTGGGTGATGAGCCTAGTGCTGCGTGGATTTATGCAGGCAATGCTTTCCGGATGATCATCGACCTTGGACTACATGTTGATGTGACCTCACGGAGCAACCTTAGACATCTGACTGATGAGGATATTGAGATCCGCCGGCGGGTGTTCTGGGCTGCTTTTGGTAAGTGCACAAGGAGACATCATGCTTGGTTGGATGGTGTGGCCTCACCACTAACAAGAATCCGAGTCTATTCTCTCATGCAAGTTCTTTGCTGACTCTAGAATACAGTCATCGACAAGATCCAATCACTGTACCAAGGTCGCACAGCCGTCTTGCAAGAAGAAGATTGCCACGTTCCCATCAAATTCCTCGACGAGTACGAAGAGCTTGAGCACTGGCAACCTTTCGCTTATGCCTCTTCAGCAGATCACAATGGCTCTCCGTGCTACAACGTATCCACGTTCGCAGAGCTCTGTAAGCTAAGTATCATTCTGAACCAAGTTGTGAACACAATGTATGGCGAACGGCGAAAGTCGCGATCGTTGAGCCACCAGACGAAAGATCTCGAGAGACTTGACAAGGCCTTGCTTGACTGGAAATCTGACCTGCCCACACATCTGAAGAATGCGCTGGCGTGCGGACCAGAAACAGCGGTGCCGCCTCCACATGCGTTGTCACTAAGGTAAGTGCGGTCTTACACCAACATAAGCGCCTTACTGACTAGCAATACAGGGCAATCTGGCACGTGCTGCGCATACTTTTGCATCGACCCTTCGTCCTGGACAGCGATCCAAACATACGTGACTCTCAGACCACACATGCTTGCATCGAGGTCTGCACTACCGAAGCCGCAAACATCGTGCAGCTCGTGCGGCTCTATGATGTCTCTTTCAGTGTCCGGCAAGCACCTTATCTCATTTCATACGCTACCTATGTGGCAGCAACAATACACGTCCGGCTCGCCAGCTCAAACCCGCCCGGCTCAACAGCACACGAGTCGCTGGCCGTGTGCTTGACCGTCCTAGACCTCAACTCAAAAACCAACCCAGCAGTGCGTAAAGCAAGCGTTGTCATCGAAGCTCTGATGAAAGCCATGAACGTCAACATGGAACGGCCTCTCTCCCACAGCGGCGCAAGATCCGACCGCCACCGAGACAATCACATGGCGGCTGCTTCTGCCAGCGGCTCAGCGCAACAGTCTAAGAGACAAGCCTCAGAGCAGATCAGCGGGAATGTCATGCCGACGCCGCTTTCACACGCCCGTGGGACTCCGGTGCAGTATGATTCACAGACCGGTCAGCCGTCGAATACGCTGATGGTGCCCTCTGATGTTGGTGGGGATCAATACCCTGTTGAGCCTGGTGCGGAGTATTTCGGTGACTTTGCGTTTGATGGGATGGATGATATTCTTTTTGGGTTCAATGCGTCGGAGAGTATTTTTCAGGACTTCATGTAGCTCGAAGTTGAAGCTTTGGTCAAGATCACAAGTTCTGAACATTCACTTTGCTCTCTGTTCGGGTTTTACTGACTACTACCTTTGCGCGAAGAACGCGCCATAGGCTATATTCACTATGGTCATCTAGGCTACTGTAGCCTTATCTCTTTAGCGAAACATCAACAAGCGCCTGGACCATCTCTTTGTGTCCGTTGACCGAAGCATGGTCCAGTGCTGTGAGACGGCGGTGGTCCTTAGCATCTATAGCGGCCCTTCTATTCAAGAGACGTTCTAATCTTCCAGGGTGTCCGCATCCCGCCGCGTATAAACTCCTGATGGATCTTGTCGCGTACTGGCTTCGGTCGATTTCGTCTGTAAGGGCGCGGAGTTGTCCGCCTGTCATCAGGCTGTGGATCACGATCTGTACCGCACTACAACTAAATATGTGGACACGCTGCACTTCGAATGCTTAGGACTCACTGAAGTTCCCAGGGCCATAAGATGCATTCCCGTTATCCTTTCGGGCATGGCCATCTGCTGGAGCGTGCGAGTGGGATGCAGATCTGCTCATTATATGCCTGGTGCTTTGAGGTCGTACATATCATGATAGAGTGTCTTTTAAGCTGAGATCTGGATCCCTGCTGAAAGACATACGTAAGACACTTGCTCGCGCCTCGTTCTGTCCGACCAGCCTCTTCTACTAGCAGCGCCTTCTTCGTAACCCCAATCAGGCTTGCAGCTACAAGCGCTTGATCGACACCGCCACAAGCACCTGGACTTCCATAGATATTGTTTGCCAGCTCAGCCTGATCTGAAAGTGCGTGGTGTTGCAGTGCAGCAGCCTCCCCCCAGTCTTTTGGTGACATGCGTTATTGGAGGTGATCTTATGATCAACCCGCGAAACGTCTTTGTATGCAATATCATAGGGCAGCGTTTGTTTTCCTTCCCCAGTATGCATCTGGCGTCCAGTGTTGAGCTGTGGATCGGTAGATCGATCGCCGCGGCACAAGGTCACTGCATGCGCGTCCTTGATTGATAGGTCGAGGCTTCCTCGCACGGGCCTTGTGGTGACGATCATTCTGCAAGGCGTTGTACTTTAGTGGCGTGGGGCGACTGTTTCTGCAGAGAAATGGACTCGTCAATACAGTGCAACTTTCGAGGTGTATTGGAGTTGATATACAAGATCGAGACATGTGCTGCATCACAAGAAGTCGCCGCAATACCTCTTTCTAAAACTTGAGATGATCTAGCTCATGACTACAGAGAAACTCTTCTGTATCGCACAGCACGTTTCACGGCGCAGCCTGATTGCCTTGCATGTGTGGCTTAGATCGGGCGACCTAAAGCGGTCGTACAGGAAAGAGTGCTCGCGTTCATTTGCTTTCAAAAGTCGGATTTGAGCTGCCCTGATTGTTCTTTTCTACCAGCTTTTACCCTCTCAATTCGGATGCGATGAAATTCCGATGGCGAATGCTCGACAAGAAACGCCAGGAAATTCGTGTCTTGGACCTCGATGCCGGTGCTGAAGAGTCGCCCCTTAGCGGCCAGCTACGACATATCTTCTTGGACGAGCCAGACAAAGCCTGCTATGAGACGATCAGCTACGTATGGGGCGATGCCGCTCTTGTGGCAAGCATCTCGCTGGATGACGAGCTTGTACGCATTCCGGCAAGTGCAGCATCCGCCCTTCGTCGTATGAGATTGCCTAGCATGAGCCGCACTTTGTGGATCGATTGCATCTGTATCGATCAGCATGATGATGATGAGAAAGGTCATCAAGTCGGCATGATGGCGGACATCTTTCAGAATTCTTCTCGTACATTGGCTCACCTTGGAGATGATGATGGTGGCAATAACGACACGAAGCGAGCTTTCGACGACCTTGCTATGATTTACGACATGTTGCAAGTGGAGAATGCTTTCATCAATATCTTGCATATGATCGACCCTGAGCTTGGCTATTCGCTACGCAACAAGGTCGATCTAGAAGCTATCGGAACCATCATGGGAAGACCGTACTTCCAGTAAGTACTGTCTTGAGCTTCCCTAGCGGGCTAGGCTGTTTATGCTCGATTCTAACATAGCAATAGACGAATTTGGGTTGTGCAAGAAGCTGTCCTGTCTAAGAAGACGACTTTCTTCTGTGGCGAGCAGAGCATCAGCTTCAACACACTTATTGCTGCCACTACTTGGCTAATGTTCAACTCAGGCTCCTGGACCAAAGAAGGTAACCTAGTGGACTTGATGGATAAGAACCAGCGCATGTTAAGGGCCTTTTCATTTCTAGCTTTAACGAATCAGGTATTGCGTGGTCACGGATCTGCACTCATGGAGACGCTCCAATTCAGCAGGGCGCTTCGATGTTCGGATCCTCGGGATCGTATCTTTGGTTTGCTGAGTCTGGTCAAATCCTCGCCGTTCGGAGACAGTTCGCCCACAAATCTAGTACCGGATTACACCAAGTCGGCTGCCGATGTGTACTGTGATGTGACAAAGGCTTGCTTGTCCGAGTACGACGTGTTCTGGAAATGGGAGGTCTATGGATATGAACAGAGTCCCGACCACATTATCGAAGATCTACCAACTTGGATTCCCATTTGGTATTATTCAGACGAGAAGCTGAGCGCTATTCGAGCAGAGCAGTTGCCACCCCGTGCCGGGTTATGGCTTGACGAAAATACGAAAAGTATGCGTATCGACACCGGATCAAGCGTCGGAAGACTCTTATCAATCCAAGCAATGGTTCTGGAGGTCATTGAGACACGAGCGGACTTTGGGATGCTATCCACTTTGGACGTCGGTTCGCCGTACATCGCTTGCCTCATAAATTCTTTTTTGATAGAGTCTCGGGACCTCTTAAGTCGGAGTCGCGCGAGGAGAGCCAAAGGTTGGAAAAAAGCTCTTTACTCTCTCTTCTCAACGCCAGTGAAGAGCTCAGACATCAGGCGACTCAGCGGTGTGTTGAGTGCCGGTTCTCCAGACGCGGAGATTTTCGAATTATATTCGAAATGTCACGAGCTTGTCTGGTCTGCAGCTTCCGCGCAGGACTTCCAAAGCATGTGGGCCGAGTTCCGGGAATCAGCATTCGATCAAACCCAGGAACTTGGGACCAGGGCTACTATCATCACGATTCTCGAGTCAGCGATAGATGTGATGAAGTCATCAAGCCAGGATGAGACCGAAGCGTACCCGCACGTCAACTCCCTGTTACCACGGGTGGAAGCACTATTGCGCTTCTACGAAGCGGTCAAATACTGCAGAAATCGTACGCTCTTTATGACCGGATCAGGTTACTTGGGCATGGGACCGAGGAGGCTACAGAAAGGAGATGTCATTGCAGTGTCTAAGCTTAGCCAATGGCCTATGGTCTTGCGCCCTGCGTACCATCTCGGCTGTGACCATTATTCCGTGATTGGCGCAGCTTATGTCGAAAGATACAAAGGCAGCGGAGAAGAGCTTTTCGCAATAGGAGCTGAACTTGGCGGAGTTGGGACGATACATCTCGTATGAGGCAACGATGCATCTTTGCTTCCATTCGGCTGAGAATCTGATGATATTGAGGAGTCGGGAGAACGTAGTTGTTGCTTTGCTTTACCTTCGCGGCTGAGGTGTTATGGGTTCAATGTGTCGAAGGTGTTTCCTAGGACTTCATGTGGCGAGGTGTCACGGCTTTGGTACGATCGCTCGGAGTGAGTGCAGGTTACGCAAAAGCATAATTGGTCTTCATTCACACTTCATTCCAGCTGGCTTCGAAGGGATGGGTGGGACAGATGTCATGAGCCTCGTGCTCAGTTAAATGGTTAGCGTGTTTACCCGTTGTCTGTGATTTTGTTGCTGCCTGTTGCCACGATCCACTTCACTCCCAACTTCGCTAAACCACCGCAACCACTGCCACCACTCACCCACAATCTGCCGAACACCAAACGCTATTCCACTCGCCGAGAACTTGGACACACCACTTCAACAACATCAACAGATACACCCGTCAGCGCAATTCGCATACACACACCACAGACCCACCGCCTTGCCACCCGCCGCCGCAACGACCTCCGTCCTCCGCGCAACAGACCCTCGGGCGCACACGCTCACAACCTACAACGCCCGCAACTCACTTCATTTGCAAAGCACCATGGACTCGACTACCATGGCCACTTCCGTCGCAGCATCGCCGCTCTTCAAGCTCCCGGCTGAGCTGCGCCTCCGGATCTACGAGTACGCCCTCAAGAACGAGAAGGGCACCAACAGAATCTCCTGGGCGGAGGACTTTTGTGAGATCGCTCGCGACAACGGCATCCCCGAGCCAGCGTTGCTTTTCACATGCAAGGCCGTGCGCGAAGAAGCCGTCCAAACATATTACACTGTCAACAGATTCTGCGTCATCGCGAAAGACTGTCATCCAGCTGCCCACGTCCTCATGGCACGCAAGAAGGTCTTCCTCCAAACGATGGGTCTGGATGTCACCAAAATCGCCGTTGAATACCGTACCACGGGGCTCAAGAATTTTCAGAACCTCCTCTTGTGGCTTCGGTATCTTCACCAGGGCGAAAAGATCGGCCACTGCTCTCAGGCCGCTCGCAAGAGCGGCTCAACGCATGAGAAGATTATCATGGCGATCAGGTTTATGGCGAGCTTGACCCAGATCGCGGAGGATATGAGTGGCAGACCGTGGGCCGACGTCGAGAAAATCATCACAGGTCTCCGTTCGGGATTGATCGCAATGGACGAACAATGGAAAGTGGACGCTTGAGATTATTCACCCAGCGATTTGTCCCTTCAAAATCGCCACTCATGACAACTTTTTCTCATTGAAGATCACCAAGATGGCAAGATCGTTCTATATCCCAGTAAGGCGCGGACATCATCCGAGGGCGTTCTGGTGAGTGCACACTTGGTTATCTCCACAACCGAACTTACTTCGCTAACTCACACTGCTCACAGAGTTTACTTCCGCGGCCGCGACACTCTGTAGGAGGATTGTTATCGCATGCAGATCGCTGTTTGTTGTTACATTGCATGATTACACGGACATAGCCAGGAAGTCCTGGCTGTTCAGAGCTCACACTGAGATCACGAGTCTCCAGCCAAGAGTCTTAGGACAGGTCCCACATACTTCTAGTAGCTTGGAGAGACCCCTGGCTTGCCGATCTCAAGTCAGCTGTTCCTGATAGAGGCAGTGGAGTGAGCGCCTATGTAGACTTTACTTTAGGCATAGAGAGAATTACAGCTACCCATCAAGATCCAACTTTACACAGAACCAGAGGTGTGCATTAGCAACACCCACTACAATAGTATCGTATAACACTGCGTTCAAGATCAACACAGACTGTGCATCAACGCCAAAGCGGTCCAGGCCTCATGCCCTTTACGTACTCCTCCACATCCTCCCACGCTGCATGCTGTAGTATCGTTCCTGCTAAAAGATGCTGGTTATGCTTATTCTTCGGTCCATTGCGCAGCATCAGGCCTTGGACGGATGGCTCTACCCACCTAGGTGGGCAGATGACAACTTTGACAACCCCTCCTCCAGCGCCGGCATCCAGACATTCGAACTCGGCTTTACGGATTCCCTCGCCGCTGTGAGTCTTTTGGATGCCGGCAGCGAACACCAGTTCGTCGTCATTGGCCACTAAAGTTGCGACGCCGAAGATCGGGTCCGAGGCTTCCAATCCCGAGATTTTTGCCATGCACTGCTTGGGGTCCCAGAGAGGAACTTTATCCCAGGTCCACTCGATTCTGAGCACGTTGGCAGGGTCAATCCAGTCACTCTCATGGTTGTCGAAGACCCACGAGCTGAGTTGCTTCGCGGTCCGCTGACCACGGTCGTCGAAGATGACTTGAATCGAATCCGCATCGCACGTATCGTCGTAGCGGAGTTGTGTGAGAGCACTTTCAGCAAGTTTAGCGTGCTGGGCACGGGTTGCTGGTTTTGTATTTCCATTATTGCTAGAAGAGTCTTGCAGTGGACTAAGGTGTAAGGCGTATTCGGAGAATGAAGCTACCCATCGTATTATCTTTGCGGGATGCGACGAAGGGAGTAGGGAATTGAGACGGCGAGGCCATCGTGGGTCGTCGGCTTCGAATATCCATACTGGGTATCGTAGGTCCAATGATAGAAGCTGTTGCTGACGCTGACCCTTGGCTCTCTGATCGGCCATTACGCCCGTCTGTGGCTGACGCGGTGTGTCGAGTCTTGGGTGTGAAAGCAAAGCCAAGCATCTGACTGTTTGTGAAAACGCGCGTACTTGATAACATGTGATATATCTGGTGGGGTTATCTTAATCAACAAACCATTGGACAGTATTATGTGATGACATGTTACTGACTTTAAGTCATGAAGCCAAATTGGTACTGATGGCATAGCGATGGTCAATGGTAGCGTTCTTTGAAGTGAGACCGCAACTAGCGACGATCACTGCAAGTCGCATCCGCCTTCTCGGCCGTACGCCCCAGGCGATGGAAGTCTAGAAATTGATGCTCGTTGATGCAGCCAATCGGCATTAACGAAGTTAATGCAGTGCTTACTGTGCTTAGTATACCGTTGCTTTGATAATGTGCTCAACCCAGCTTGAATTCGAAGTGGACATCTTCAGAGACCTATATGACCAGAAGCCGTCCTGCATCCGCCAGGACACAGCGCTTTACACAGAACGCCCCCTATTGACCTATTTCTGACGCCATGCCCGACCAAAATTCGAAGCTCCCGACGCATTTCGCCCTTGTGGTCTTTCCTCAATTCGAGGTGCTTGATGCTTTTGGCCCTACGGAAGTCCTGCACTGCCTCGGTCACCCACTTGTTTGCCCGGATGCTTTCAAGATCACGCTTAGCATAGTTGGTCCCAGCCTCGCTCCTGTTTCAACAGGTCCTGCGGAAGGCGACCCGTCACCAGTCAAGTCTCTTGTAGCACAAACAATTGTGCCTACCCACACTTTCGACGACCCGCCTAAGGATATCGATGTACTGATCGTTCCTGGAGGTTTCGGGGCAGGGCCCAAAGCACTTTTCGGAGGATCCTGGGAACCAGCGGGCGTTGGAAGAGTTGTTCAGTTCCTACGTGATCAATACCCGAGTTTGAGACATCTGTTGAGTGAGTTGATTCACAAGAGGCTTCTATACAAGCTACTTCAAAGCTTGACCACGGCTGACAGATTTCATAGCCGTCTGCAACGGTGCCGGCCTCGCCGCTCGTGCAGGAATTCTCGATGGCCGTAAAGCGACCACGAATAAACAATTGTGGCAAGCGATTGTCCCCTGTGGCCCCAAGACGCATTGGGTAGCGCGCGCTAGGTATGATTGCATCTTCCTCTGCCTCACTCAGTCACCATGCTAACCACTGATTACTTTCAGGTGGGTAGTCGCTGATGACAACAAGCTGTGTACGAGCTCGGGTGTGTCGGCAGGAACAGATGCAATGCTGGCTCTGATTGATCACATCTATGGGAAGAATAGCCAAGGGATGCTGTATGGAGATGTGATCAAAGAGGGCATGGAATGGAATCGTGTTTACGACAGCGGAGCAGATCCTTTTGCTGTTAGCAACAGTGTTACAGATGTGGCCCCACAGTGATGAAACTGCAGGCTGGATGGCGGTATCGCACAAGCTCCATGAACAATCACAGATGAAGTTTTGCTTTGCTTATTGATTAGCTCTCTGGCTACCACTGTGTACGTATAACATATCACAAGTGTCAAGGTTCAGCACATTTTCGCACCTGGCAAGCTTATTTCTAACCATTCTTTCTCTTTTTCGTAGTTCCCAGTGACCTCAAATGTCAGATCACGCCCCATATCCTTCATCGCTTTGATGTGCACAACCGTAACGTCACCGTAGGGGAGTTCGGACAGTAGGGGAGTTCGGATAGTCCCGCGCGT
>Ga0265797_10005791_pt1 | contig 17858 bp, 15 predicted proteins | sample P2T30metagenome_FD_192433 | JGI IMG/M metagenome (GOLD analysis project Ga0265797, IMG submission 192433) | Plant litter microbial communities from East Loma Ridge, Irvine, California - P2 T30 | ecosystem: Environmental > Terrestrial > Plant litter > Unclassified | place: USA: California...
CAGACAACGACCACATTCGCCTTGTAAACGATCTCACGGCGCAGACGAGACTCACAGTCCAACGACACCCTACTCACGAATCGCCGATCGTCGACCTGGAAGTTTTCAGGCTCTTTGACAGTTTACGCAGAGCCAGATCGACTATTACTTCGGCTCCCCTCGCTGACCAACTAGAAGCCTGCACGTCTGCTCTGTTGACATGGCGCGCAGCGTGGTGGGAGCACGACCCGTCGTACTTTACATTGCCGGAATATGCGCCGTACGCCAGGACGCAAGCCTTGCGCGCCGAAGACCGCGACATCCCAATCATAGTCCACGAGAACCGAGTCTGTCTGCTCCTCGGGCCCGTGGTCACCGCAGGCTTGTTCCAGGGCGCCAACAACACCGTGTGCGCACTCGGTCTTTATGTGGGGACACATCCGCTCTCTCGTGCTATGGACGATGCCATTCGTCGACAGGTACGGGAGGATCAAGGAAAGACGATGCTCGTGTTGGAGTTGGCAGCCAGAATTCGAAACTCGTTTGAAAGCGACCCGCAGACTAGGGGCGTCATGTCGGGAAAGCGAGGAGACGTGCCGATGGGTTTTCGGTTGTTCTGGAAGGATGTGGTTGTTGTCGTCTTGCGAGAATTGATCAGAGAACAACATGGGTAGGCCTCGAGTACAAGCGTTGCAAGTTGCGGTCGCGAGAATTGTTCGACTGGCGCACCGATGGGAAGCGCGGTTCATGGTGGTATTGGATACTTTTGGATTATAGCTTTCGTTTAGCATTCGATACAGACGAATAAGCGCATTGGAACTTTAATGCTGTTGTTTACATATATGCCACAGCTGTGCCATTGATTATTCGCCGGAATGATTTTCGCAGGTGCTGCGTAAGTGCCTCGCGCCAACAAACGTCCCCTTTACCACGGAGAGCTCATTGATCAATCCCAGCCTTGCCAAATCACATCTGGTGGCAGAAGTTCTGCTCGTTTCTGTGCTGAGTCAGAAACATGTCCTCATTATCGCGGTCAGCTCTATTCAAACGATCTAAACACGCTCGCAGCATTAGAGTTGTCCTCAATGGCTTCTGCGGCCCGGCTGTCCTGCTGTCCTCACCACCACTCTGGATTGAATATAACGATCCGTTTCCCCCTGTAAAATGGCCGCAGCACCATTCCATCTGCACACCCATTGAGATACATCATACATCACTTCTCAAGTCACCTGACCAGACCCACATTCACAAAACCTTATTCGACCCAAAGACCAATCGACATCAAGCTTACAGTCAGCATGTCTACCATCTCTCTCCTTACTCGCGAGGATTTCTTCGAGCAACTATCCTCGTACCCCGTCGAAGCTTGTGCGATTATCGACGGAGATACCACCTCCTGCACCATCTGCACCAGAGATCTCGTTGACGAACCCGCCAACGATTCGGAAGAGCGTGCCGTACTGCTGCACGACACGCACGCTTTTGGCGAGGAGTGTGCCCGCGAGTGGCTCGCCAGCAGTAACTCTTGCCCCTGCTGCCGCTGTGTCCTCTACCAAGAGGCCGCCGACGAGAACGACGATGCCGATGCTAATATCGGCGCCGCCGTGCCCATCGAGACGACATTCGACGAAGAAGAGCTCGCGCACCTTCTGTGGCGGGCAGGCCAGGTTTCAAAGCGCGATCCGGCCACCGAAGCATTCAGCGATCAAGAGCTGATGAGTCTCTTCTGGGATCTCTGGAACCAATGGATGACGGCCAATGAGGAGGACGAGGAAGGCATCTGGGAGCTCGGCAGCCCACGATCCACCGAAGTCGCTAAAGCGCTGCACGATCTGCTCATGGTGCGCTACAGCTGGTGGCGCCACAGCCCGCAGCAACTCGACCTGCACATCGTCGAGAACTTCCAGTATCTCGCCGGCAACGGCGTGCTGAGCGAGCGTGATCTCAACCGCAACGTCACCATCGACTTCGACTGCGACCTGCAGTCCGAATTCCGCCTGCGCGAGCTGATGCCCGTGTTCAGCTCGTCCTTCGACGAGGATAGCTCCTGCCAGACCGCGGCCGGACACCCTGTGGTCGCAATACTCTTCGACCGCCTCGACGGCGCGCTGCAGAACTGGGCTGGCCAGAAGATGAAGGCGTGGCAGCTCAAGAGGAAATTGCAGAAGTGCATTGGCAACACGAGGGAGCTGAAGCGGGCTATTCCCGATCTGCCGCAAGGGTACGCGGAATTCGTAAGGTACCTGGTCGACGAGACTACCCGCACAGCGATCACCAGGACCAGGGAGAACAAGAGGGCTCTTCGCGCTCTCCGGGATCGAATGTTGGGCGGGGCGCCGCGGATGAGTGCGCCGTCGACGATGTCGAGGAGGGCTTGAAGCGGTCCTGCTTCCGCTGAAGTACGTTTGCTTTTTTTGCCAAAGTCGATGGTAGCACCACCGGCATACTGGCAATCGAGAGAAGGATGCTTGTGTCTCTCGCCATTGTCGTATTTCCTTGTTTTTCCGATACCAACGATTCGCACCACCAGCACCATGGCGCGTACGCATTGTCTGATTTTTTTTTCTCCGCGGCTCTGCTTTCTTTTTTTTTTTCGGCATCGACGACAGCACGTCCGGCACACTTGCAATTCGGGCGGAGATCAATCGCAAGGTAACGAAGAAAACAGTCCTCGTTCTGCACTTGTTTCAGGCGTTGGGTTGAGGCGCTACCGTGGTTGATGGAGACATTGCGAAGGCGTTTGGGTTTTGGAGATTGCTTTGCGTGCGTTCGTGCTCATACAATTGTCAATAATGTTGTATCATGTTTCAAAAAGTCCAGGTCCACTTTATGTTGTCGCCTTCTGAGTTGGTGCGAGTGATGCTATTGTTCCCGTTGAGATGTTCATTTCTCCTTGGTTTGTGTATTGAGAATGTCTTGAGACGGTATCGCTTTTAAATTGTTTTCATTATGTCGTCTAATACTCTATTGCTGTCTTGATAGAGTCGTAAACCCTCGTTACATCTGGGATGTTGAACTTTTCGTAAGCGAGACCCGAGTGAGTGCTCCATCCTGCTACTCTTTGAATGGGCGCTTCGAGTCGTGTGAAGCAGCCCTCCTGCACCGTAGCGGCTACCTCCGCGCCAACGCCTGCGTTGACCATGCTCTCGTGCACGACAATCAGCTTGCCCGTCTTCCGTACTGATTCCATGACTGTCTCGCGATCCCATGGGTAGATCGTTCGGAGGTCAATGAGCTCTACTGAGCACTTGAAGTCTCTTTCTGCGGCCTGGATGGCTGACGAGCATGTGTAGAGTGGTGTGCCGTAAGACACGATGGTGACGTCTTTGCCTTCTTTGAGGATCTCGGCCTTGCTGAGAGGTAGGGTATATGCTTCGGCCGGGACATGCTCGACTGCAGCGCGATATAGAATCTTTGGCTCCAAGAAGACCACTGGGTCATTGCATTCGACGGCGGCAAGAAGTAACCCCTTCGCTTGAGCTGGAGAGCGTGGTACTACGACCCGTACACCGGGAATGTGTGTGAAGAGCGATTCCGGGGATTGTGAGTGATACAACGCGCCATGGCCAACGCCACCACTAGGCATTCTGACCACCATGCCGCCACAGCTTTGCGCCTCTGCGTTGACTCCGGTGCGATATCTGATTTTGGCAGCCTCGTTGACGATCTGGTCGAAAGCCGGGTAAACGTAATCGGCGAATTGAATCTCGGCAATTGGACGCATACCCTCCATTGCAGCTCCAATTGCGAAGCCAGCGATGCCTTGCTCGGTCAAGGGAGTGTTGAAGACCCGGTCCTCGCCAAACTCGTTGGCCAAATTCATCGAGCAGCGGAACACGCCACCGAAAGCGACATCCTCGCCGAACAGCATGACACGCTCATCTGAACGAAGGGCGTGCGAGAGGGCGGAGTTGATTGCTTGGAACAGGTTCTGTCTGCTGGTGGTGCCATTGCGAGCTGCCGAAGAGAGTTCTGGGTTTGAAAGAGCATCTTTTGAGGTGTGTGATAGGACAGCAGTCGTGCTGAAGTCGGTGGGGATATTCAGACGTGCCTTGGCTGGATGTGAGGCGTAGGCACGGCGTGATATGAGGGAGGCACAGGCGCTGCTGAGGCGAGCTGGTCGCACAGATTTCATCATGGTTGCAAAAGTATGGAAGCAGGTGGCATTACACGAGGAGCTGCGACGAGAAGAATCAATTGACTTACAATTGCAAGCAAGACAATGGACGGTGGCAGTCGTGCGCTTGCTGTCGGCTTACCAGCCTCGGTTAATGCTGGACGCGTTGGAGTGCTGCGGCTCAAGGTGAAGCAAGAGCGCGTGCCTGAGCCGCCGCGAGATCACATGCCGTGAATTGAATTGGCCGTGTCACATGCTTTTATCACGTGAGGGCGTGTCACTATAAGGTAGGCAGTCGCGAGATGTAAGTGATGTTTGAATGAATTGTAGTCTGTATGTACGTCTACTAGTCGCAGGCTGCTGCCCTCACCGGTGGCGCGCTGTGGCTCGTGAGCTTGGCGGGTCGCGAGCTGTGGCAGGCGCGACCTGTCTGAACGTCTAGGTCGACTTCGACGCTCACCCCCGAGAGCGTAACAGTCGCCGCCGCATCACATCTCCTTGTTGTTTCCCACGAACAACCACCCCATCACGCCGCATACCCATAATCCGCCACTCTCGCCACTCCGACTCCTCCAACCAATTGCCCGAGGAGCTTTAATTCAATCTCACTTCTTTCCCGCGCCCTTGATACCCCCCAAAACATTTCCGCGAACCGACCCCATGGCTGCTGCTGTACGTATCCACCACGCCCAAACACAGCTTGCCGCATCGACACCTCACTAACGCCATGCTGCAGCAACCTCCCTCCCAGCCTCGCGCCTACTCGCAAGCATACATTCCCAACGGCGCCGCTCCTCAGCCATCAGGCCCAGTGCCTGGCGCCCGGCCTCTCGACCCCAACCAAGGTCGCGTGCAACAGGTCGGCCATGCCCGTGTGCTCTGCATAGCAGATGTCAGAGGTATGAAGAAAGAGAGGTCAATGCACAAAGAATGGGAAGCTCATTGCAAATACAGGACACCTGCGCCAGCTCAATGAGCTTGCGCGCAACGCAAAGGCTGACTACATCATTCACACCGGTTACTTCGGTTTCTACGACGAGACATCGATAGAGCGCATTGCTGAGAAGTGAGTGAAGTGCGCGCCGCTGACAGCATTGTGTCACGTCTAACAATTCAACACAGGACCCTCAAGCACGTCGCCCAATATTCACCACTCCTCAACGAGCCCGTCAAGACCGAGATCACTCGGGCCGCACCTCAACAATCAGTCAAGGATCGTTTCCTCAGAGATCGCCTCCCACTCTCTGAGCTCCCTCAGTTCCTCAACAAGACCTACAAGCTCGAAGTCCCCGTCTACACCGTCTGGGGTGCTTGCGAAGATGTCTCAGTTCTGGAGAAGCTGCGCTCCGGCGAGTACAAGATTGACAACCTTCACGTCATCGACGAGTCGCACTCGAGACTACTGGACATTGGTGGCGTGAAGCTCCGCTTGCTCGGTCTTGGTGGCGCTGTCGTCATGCACAAGCTGTTCGATAACGGTGAGGGACGCACAACCATCGCTGGTGGCCAAGGCACCATGTGGACCACCGTCCTGCAAATCGGTGAGCTCATCGACACCGCCAACCGCGTATACGACCCTACAGAGACTCGCGTGCTTGTCACCCACGCATCTCCCGCCAGAGAAGGTCTCCTCAACCAACTTTCCGTCGCGCTTAAGGCCGACTTCTCCATCTCCGCTGGTCTCCACTTCCGTTACGGTAGCTCCTACAACGAGTTCTCCGTCAACCCCTCACTCGACCACTACCGCGGCAAACTTGCAGCCTCCAAGGCTTCATTCAACGATGTTTGGGAGACTGTCAAGAACGAGGTCGAGCCTGCGGTGCAAGAGAACGAGGCGCAGCACAAGCTCTTGCAGATGGCTGTCGACCTTGTCGGCAAGATGCCTTCTGTTGCAAGCGGCGGCAACCCATTCGGTGGCGGACCTCAGACTGGACAGGTGGATGAGAGTGCTTTCAAGAACATGTGGAACTTCAACCTGGCGGACGCTGCTTTCGGATGGCTTGTTCTGGACATCGACCAAGGTCGCATCGGCACTGAAATGCGCGCTCAAGGCTTTAACTTCTCTCACCGCGGCGGCAAGGCTCAGCCCAGGCCTCAGGGCATCCCCGCCAATGCCACTGTGCCGCCGACCACTGGCAACGTGCCAACTCAACCGTCGGTCGCTCAGCAGCAGCCTCGTGCGCAGCCTGCAGTGAGCCAGCAACCACCAGTTCAGAGGGCGCAGCAAGCGCTCGCCGCCCAGCAACTCCAGCAGGCAGCTCAGCCTAGGCCTGCTGTACCCCAGCAAAACCCTGGCTTGACTTCGCCTGCGCCAGCTGCTAAGCCTGCTACTCCCGTTCCGTCAAACACTGCCAACGGTGACTCAAAGCCATCGAACGCCAACCAGCACAAGGATGCGACACCGACCAACGGTACCGACAAGCCCAGCCAGTCTCCTCACCAACCGAAGCCCGAGTCTAAGGGTATCTTCATTACCAACGTCTACGATCTGCAGTCTCCCGAAGATGTCAAGTCTCAGCTCTTCAGCGCTGAGGACGCAGCCAAGATCACCAACGTTGAGAAGACTCCCAAGGGTCCCTGGATTGCACACTTCGACACCACAGAGCAGATGCAGGAAGTCCTCGCTCACGGACCTTCGAAGGAGGCTCAGGAAAAGCACAAGGGCGTGCGCATGGCAGCCTATAACCCTGGCCCACGCGGCCGTGGTGGATTCGGCGGTGCCGGTCAGTGGGGAACTAGCCGCGGTGGACCCAGCGCTCGTGGCGGTGCTGAGGCACGTGGAGGCTACCAGTCTGCTGGTGCAACCACTGGTAGTGACTCAGAGTCTGGCCGTGGTGGCCGTGGCAGGGGCAGGGGTGCTTTCCGCGGTGAGCGCGGTGGTCGTGGAGGCCGTGGCGGTCGCGGCGGTGACCGTGGCGCCAAGGGCGACGGTGCTGCTCCTGCGACCTCAGCGCCGGCTGCTGGTGGCGACTCGTAGGGCGAGTCGACTCCCGTGCAGACGTTCAAGGCTGAGCCCAACAGTGGCTGGTAAATGAAATTTGAGCGCTCCAAGGAATCGCTTTGTAAAGACTAGATGGGAGCGAGCGGATGGATGTGTGTGATTAACAAAAAGGGATGATGAGCGTTAGTATACCCTCATTGCATGTTACAGTGTTAGTAGTAATTGTTTTTTGCTTTGCATCTTCTTGCTCTGTTTTACCAAAAATAGGCTTCGGTAACTTGCTTGAAGAGAGAGATTCTGCCTCACATTTAAATTGGTACCGCTATCAGTCTTCAATCGTTCTATACGACGAATGTGTGCCTTTACCTGCAGACGGTCGTGTCACAAAAACAGCGGAGAGTCAGTCGGGGTTTCTCGCGACTCGGTCCTGTCCAGTAATTTGAGACTGAGGGACTTCAAGGGTTGTTGTTGACACTTGGAAATCCAGCTCGTCCTGGGAGGCAGAAGTCTTCCATAACGCAGGCACCAGCTTTCACGATTCTCGAATTGTCCCTTGATGGGTACGACAGCTACGAACATAACACCAATGACTCACAGTGATGAGATCCTTGTTCCTCGATCTTGTGCATGGAGGCTGTGTTCAGCTGAAGCATGAGCACTATCCACTTGCTTCCTCGCTTCGACGATAGACGGTACAAAACTACGCTGCAAACTTGGATCTGTAGAACTAAGACTCTCCGTTCAACATTTTCTCTCTGGCATAGACTTCAGACATGCACGATAATTTACGACATCCTCGGATCGCTGTGGTTGGCTGCGTCAGTCTCCTCTCACGAAGCTCATACATGTAGCTCTTGGAAGATACATGTAGCTGACTCGTATCTATCGCAGGGTCATGGAGGTCTCGATACCATCTATGCCGATCTCGAAGCAAAATGTCGGTCTCGAGAATGGACAGTTTCGGATCTTGATCTCCTCATCATCTGTGGTGACTTCCAGGTAACATGCCCAGTATAGCATAGCATGCGGGCTGAATCGTTCCTTGGGACTGACCTTTGGCGATCTGATACAGGCTATCCGCAACGAGCACGATCTCAACTGCATGTCTGTACCACGACGCTACCGCCACCTCGGCGACTTCCACAAATACTACTCTGGCCAAAGTCGCGCTCCCGTGCTTACCATCGTCATCGGAGGCAACCACGAAGCGTCGAATTATCTCTTCGAGCTGTACCACGGTGGATGGCTGGCGCCAAATATATACTACCTCGGAGCCGCTGGCGTAATCCGTTACGGGCCCTGGCGCATCGCAGGGCTATCAGGAATCTACGACAAGAGGGACTACCGCAAGCCACATCACGAGCGGCTCCCGCATGATCGGCAGAGTATCAAGTCGGTCTACCATGTGCGAGAGTGTGATGTGCGGAAGCTGTTGTCAGTGAGTGGCGATGTCGACGTGTGTCTTAGCCATGACTGGCCGGCTTGGGTGGAGCTGTTTGGAGATTGCGAAGAGCTCTATGCTTCGAAGCCTCCCTTTCATGAGAGTGCTAAGAAAGATGGTTTGGGGAATGAGCCGGCTACACAGCTTTTGGATCATCTGAGGCCGGCTTACTGGTTTTCTGGACATATGCATGTCAGGTTTTATGCGGCTGTGCAGCACACTGGGGGTACCATCGACGAAACAGTTCGCAAGCTAGATGTCTCTGAGACACTGAGATCAAAGCTACCGGTCTTCGACAATCGATACACAGCAGCATTGACCTCGGCCACACCTGGTGTTGAGAAGAGCAAAAACACAACGACTAGCTTCCTAGCACTCGGCAAGGTCGGCCAGGATCCAGACACATACCTCAACCTGCTAGAGCTCGACCACCCCTCACGCTCTGAGAACGCGCAATACCTCGAAAGAACGACAAACGACAAGTACCACCTCTACTACGACGAAGAATGGCTAGCCATCACGCGAGCCTCCAACGACTCTCTTCAGCTCGCCAATCCCGAAACTCTGGTCGTTCCTCCAAGTCGCCGAAACACGCCTCAAATCACCGCAGAGACCATAGCTGGTCATCAGACCTGGGTTCGCGAGAACCTCACTGCGAAGGGACTACTCAAGATCCCTCAAAACTTCGTCGCACACGCGCCGTTTCACGCCGCAGGGCTGGTGGGTACAGAAGAGCAACCGGTCGAATACCCCAACGCGCAGACTTCGGCGTTTGCAGAACTCTTACAGATGCAGAATAAATTTGAGGTTCTGGAGATGGGAAGTGGGAGTGAGGGTGAAGAAAGTGATGGGATTGAATTTGGATAAATTTGAGGTGGTTGCTGGGCCAATGTAGTCCAAAGTGGATTTTTCTTTCTTGCCTACAGGCACACTGTTGTGGCAGTCCATCAAGCCCATCACGTACTGTATCTCCGACTGTCAGGTTCGAAGGCAGTGATAAGATATTTCGGACGTCGAAGCTGTGAATAATTGTGTATTATACACTATGATACAACGGTATCGGGCTAAAAAAAACAATGTGTGCGAGTGCTACACATCTGTGTATATACGAGAAGATAAGAAATGGTGGCGCGTTCCGCGTAGGCGCGCTGTATGCGATCGCAGAGAAGAGCAACAAAAGCTAGCCTCAACTCTTACTAGCCCAACCCCGACCAACATACGAAAAGAACAATAAGAAAAATGGTGCGTGAAAATCGTTTCGCCTTACTCGTAGCGGTAGCAGAACTTGCCGCCGAGAGTGTCCATCAAATCGCCAAAGATCTCGTTCTCGCCCGCAAAGCCGAACGCAATGCTGTCTGTCAGCTGCTTGATGGGGCTGGGAGGGCTGTCGTTCAAGGTCGAAGTGCCGTAGATGGCGTCCTGGCGGGTCTCGGCGTCGAGAGCTTGCCAGATGGCCCACACGCGGTCGACCATGGCGTGGTGGAGGAAGAAGACGGGGTCGTTGGGAGACGAGTGGAAGTCCTGCATCTGCGAAGGGCCGCCGCCGAGCCAGTGGCCGGCGCCGTGGATGCCGAGCTTGTTGTCGCCGACGAAGCCTTGCATCTCGGCTTGGAAGTACTGGATGTTGGTCTGGCCGAGGATGAGCTGGGTGACGTTGGCGTAGGTGTTGTAGCGGCTGCTGAAGTAGGAGTTCAGATCACGGACGAGGCAGCGAGGGTTGAAGTCGTATTCGTTCTCGACGTTGTCGCCGTAAGGGCTGTCGAGAGGACCGAGGTTGCTGAAGTCGCCGCCAGAGAAGGGACCGGAGTGAACACAGCCGCCACCGGTGCCAGGAGGGAAAGTGACGTCCATAAGACCGAGGTAGGTGTCATCACGACCCTCAACAAAGACACCATCGCTACCGAGAGAGAACTCATCACCGTTGAAGACTTCACTCTCGTGAGGTGCCTGAGCATCGCGGGCCCAGTCCCAGTAAGGAAGAGATCCGGTGTAGCCGCAAGTGTTGATGAGGTCGTTCTCCCACTCCCAGATGAAGTTACGGTGCCATGCGAGGAAATCGGCAGTCACGTGGATGCTCATGGTCATGTTGATGTGAGTGGCAACGTACTCGTCGTAACGGGACTTGACACCAGGGTAGGCGGTTCCATCGGCAGTGGTGGGGACTTGCTTCAAGCACATGATGGCATCGGTGAAGCTCTTGCGGTCCTGGTTGGACATCTTCCTGAACTCGGTGCGGACACGGGCGTTTTCGAAGGTGCAGGTGCCATTTTGGGGACGCTCCTGTAGACGGTGGGCGGCAACCTGGTTGACCTTCTCCAGAGCATCGCCACTCTCGATCTCATCAATGCTGTAGTCCTCGAGCTTGGGGATGTATGTAGGTGAGAGCGAAGTGGTAACGCCGGTGGAGAGACCGCCGGTGCCACCGTAGCCGCTGTTGTAGCTGGCTGTACCGTTGTTGTACGAAGTAGGGTATGGGTGAGGGGCCTCAGTGACCACCGCAGACGATGACCCGACTGAGCTAGGCTTTGTGTCGTAGCCTGCAGGCTTAGAGGGGTACGATTCAGGAGAGCCAGTTTGCTTCTGGGATCCGCCGAGGGTAGACGTGCAGTCGTACGAGAGGGTGGATGTAGCAGGAAGACGAGACATGTGAGCTGTCTTGAAGTAGCTCCAGTTGACGGCCTCGTGAGTGGCAGAAGGGTTGCCAGGCGCACCACCATTGTTGCCCTTGTGGCTGGTAGGCGCGGCGCTCGTCTTAGCTGGAGCGTAGCATAGTGTGGCAGACGATTCACGCTGGCTGGAAATCTGGGCCTTCAGAGAAGAGATCTGACTTTGGAGATCGGCGACGTGTTTGTCCTTGGGAGCGTGACTGGGAGCAACGTGGACGGTGTGAGTCTCCTGTTGCAACAAGGTGGACGTAAGGGTAGTAGTGGTGTGGACAGTCTCGTTGTAGTTGTGGATAGTAGTAGTACTGTTGTCGTAGTGTGCCGGTTTGGCGTAGGCGAGAGCCGCCGAAAGGGACAAAGCGAGTGTGGTGTGAGCGTGCATGATGCCCGGTAATGAATGACTGATTAAAAGAATGTATTGAAACGACACACTACAAACACAAAGCAAGCTGTCGATGAACAACTAAGAGAATACAGGCGAGCGAGCAGTGGTTAAGTCATTCTTTTCCAAGGCCTTGAATCCTGTCAATAGTGTCGACCGCTTGTAGCGACGCTCGGCGGCGCTATCGTTCATCCTACCGAGACAGTCGAAAGACGTTCCTGGTCTTGCGCCGTCCAGCAAATCATAATTCGTCTTGTAGTCCTATTCTCGTCATATTAGCAGCGGTTTAGCGGGCCAATTCGCCCGAAAATGGCCGTTCAACGCAGACACGAGGTGCCCAGAGGCCGCGGACCGATGCGAGATGGACTCTTGCGTGAAGGTTTTGGTCTTGGGTGGTCGAAGCTTTGGAGTAATTTCATGCAATGGGTGAGGCAATCTCAGCACCCGCAGAAGCGAGCTGCAGGCACTGCGCCGTCCCCAAACAAAGGTGTATCACCTCGTATGCGCAAGGTTGCCCTACAAGAAGCCCGTATCGCTGTCAAAACACACCCACACTGACGACACTGTCAAGCGACCTTCGAGTATGCAAAGGTCGATTATGCTTTTGCTCCTCGGACGTCGCCGTGCAGAGCAGAGCCTCAACCCTTGGCACTCGCCAAGTCGTGTCTCTGGAGGTTGCCAAGTTCCGTACGCGTTCTTTACCTCCTGAACGCCGCAGCGATGTCCTCGCTGTTGCGATCAGCGAAGGGCATCCGGATTCCAGCATGGCTGATGCAGATGTCTCTCTTCAATAGAATTCAGGTGCTGATGACAATCGAGATCTGCAGAGCGACCCTGGCCATGTCGCAAAATCCCATGGCCGATCCTGAACGGCTTCATAGCTGTGTGGCGTTTACATCAGGAACGGTTAGTAGATTCGCCGTTATGGCGTGACACTTTCATATTGCGGATCCAGGTAGAGCGGCTGTTTTGATTGTTGCAGTCGTTGATCAACAAACACAACGCTCCCCCGAATTTGACAAAGTTCGGGCAGTCTCAGACCTCACCCGAAGGCAGCGGCCGACACATCACGTGATGGCAAACATCGCTGGACGCATTCATATGCGTCCAGGAATGGGTATGATACAGACACGTCGTGGTATACTTTGACAGCAACGGGACGCATAGATATAGTGTATAGCGAAATTCGCACTATGCACGCTACTGGGGAAAACCATGTCGCGCATAAAAGCAGCGTGAGTTTGGTATAGTAGGATAGTCGAATTCACTGAAGTGCGGATTCAAACGGTTACGAGACGTTATCATCACAACAAAAGAGTATACATGTATCGGATAGTGCTAGAATGATACAAATGTATGATTTCCTTATTCATATACTACCATATTGTATGGAAGGCGCAAGATAGAACGACGAACATAAATCCGGCAGAAACTCACCTGCCCCAACTCCAACCCTAAACATGTGGAATATGAGAACGCACAACATGTATGCATTCAAGTGAGTCTACAGAACCGAATATCTATGAGACGACACGGATCTAAACAGAAATAATCGATTTACGATTGGGCTTCCACCAAAACCTCGAGCCGCAATGATTAGTGCACATATTAGGCGATCAGGTTTGCCCTAACACCAACCCTGAGCTGTTGTTGTATTGGCACCTTCCCAGTACCAAGTACCATCTGATCATTGATCGATCTGATCAAGCGCTTCTCGATTGCGCTCGATTTCATAAGCAAATGGTATTTTGCGCATTTGAGCATAACCCTGCAAATGTGGAGATGTGAGCTTGCATCACGCATTCGAGTGCCTTAACGTCTCGCTCGAGTTGATGCTGTGGTCGAAGTCATTCTGCAGTCGACCGCCTCAATATTCGTATTTTACTCGATTGGGATTACCGTATATCTATATGGAGGAAATCCAACCGAATCAAGGTCCGTTCTTCATCCATCATCCAAACCCGTCTTCGTAAACCGAACAAATTTCCAAGTGCCTTGACGATCATGTCTCCAGACCGCAGCCGAAAGATCGAAGACCAGTAGTTATTGCTCTCTCCAGAAAAGACGATACATCACACTGACTCAACCACAGTCTCGTCTTCGGCGCAGGGAGTCAATTCGACGGGCTGGGAGAGCACTCCCACATGCCCTTGACCATCGAGACCACGGCTTCAGAGACACATCGAGCAAATGCTCCTCACCACGATCGCGCCGTCAAGCTCACAGCAGAAGCTCTAGATGCGTTGAACAAACAGGTCAGACTTCCCCTCAAATCCCAAAGCTGAATCCCTCTGATTGTTGATAGCACGCGGTTTCGGGATCGGAGATCAGGTTGCAGGCTTGGTTGCGGGACCGTCATGATTTTGCGGCGTATTATCACAGCTCAGTTGGTGCGCCCAAGGCTGGTTAGCTGAAGGGCTCGTATGTGGATGGGTACTGATGTCAGCTCGTGGTATCCATGGTAGTCTGCAGCTGTGAGCCGCGGAGGAGAGAATGTACGCGGCGGTATTTGATCGTTTCCTGGTGACTTTGAGCGTGGACTCGTGGTGTTCACGGTAAAGCGAGTGATATACAATTCATATCATAATGCAGAATCAGGACGCAATGTTGTTCTCGTCGAATCGGGATTATTGTGGGTCAAGAACGGTCTTTCCCAGTGACTCGGTGCAACAGGTGACGCTGAGCTGGACACAAGAGTTGTCGCTGCAGACATTGGCGTCTCGGAATTGATCCGTCGGATCTTGCTTTTGCCTTTGACACTGCCAAAGGTGGGCTCGACACTGTCTGTAGTGACACGAAGCTCGTAAGGAGTGCCATTTGTGTTTGCCGTCGTTGGAGATTCGATTGAGCCGTCTGGGGGTGGAGAAAGGTGATTTGATGGATATGTGACCGCCGGTTCAGCCGCTGGGAACAACCGGATTTCAGGAGCAGATTGACTCATCCCACGTCTACGGCTGTCACGATCGTCCATTTCTGGTAGCGCGTTGGAAATTTCGAGGGAATCGTCCACTATCGTAAATCGCTGTCTAGCTGACTTGGCGCGATGCACCCTGTAGCACAAGAACGCCATTGTAATGAGTGACACGCACGCCATGGACACCCCAATGGCAATGCCGATTATGGCACCGTCGCTGAGATGCGTGCCGTTTGAGACTTGCGCGGAGGCGCTCTGCGTGATTGTCGGGCCAGACGCTGCGTTTCCTGAGAGCGTCACGGTGATCGTGCTGGCTCGCGAGGGTTCAGTTCTGGGTATGTCAGTAGCTGCAACAAAGATGCTGTTGTTGGTTTGAGCATACCCAGAAATAGTGCCAGTCGAAAATGTTGTTGTCGTTGTGGATGATGATGCGCTAGGATTTTGACCTTCGAGTCTGCTCTGCCACGCTGGCGACAATCCCAAGACTAGGACCAATTGTGTGAAGTAACTGTTCAAGTCAGTGATCGCGCCTCTTGTGTTCTCGTCCTGGTACTTACCCTGCTACGAGTACACCCCTGTGTGCCGCTTTGAACGTTGTTCCAATAATAACAATCATGCTGAAGACGACAGCGAATGCAGTAATCACAGATAAACGCACTGCCCGGTCCAGGATGAAAGGCAACGCCCACAATGGTCCCAACAGCATTCCGAGCAAGCAAAGCATCAGCCAGAAGCCACCCAAATCTTTCCAGGCGTTGCGGTCATAGTATTTTCCCGAAGCTCGCGAGCCAACACCACGGAAGCCAGCGAATTTATACAGACCTAATGATTCCATCCATTTACCAAACAGTGTGCGACGTGGAGTCTGTACTGCGAAGAGATCTTTCTCGCGAACGACAAATTCCTGCTCTGGCCCCTCGATGGCATTAGGGTAGTTGGTAAGCCATGTCTGAATGTTCCGAAGCTGTTCTGCAGATGGAACTGGTCGCTCATGGATTTGCAAGAAGTTGGCAAGCCGGGAATCTGCAAAGTGTGAGCACTGGAGTTGCCATGACGGTGCTGAATTCTTTGGAGTACTAACTGTACTTGTCAAGTGCTGCATCGATCTCATCGAGTAACTTCTCACGTGGCGAGTTCGCATCCAGCCTGAAGCTCGCGCAGCCTCCTTCGCCCGGTGGAAGATCCATAGTAAAATTGTCCATCTCGTCCAGCTGGCGCTCCAGTTCTACAACCGTGTTTTGGAGCTTTAGCAGCACCCGTACATTCAAGCCGGTAAACTTCCGGAGCGCAAGGCAGTCATTCGAAGAGGCCATAAATCTGCTAAATCCAGGGTAGCCTACGTACTTCCAAGCTGCCCTTCTTTCGAAGTCAGCGTCATCGCCTCTTGATTTCTCTTGGTAGGCCATGTTGAGTATCAAAGCCAGGTCTGCGAGAAGAAGAGCGACAGAGACGATAACTCACAACGCCCTTCATGAATGAATAGATCACCAGGTTCACTGAGGCGCAGTCATATCTGCTACTACCACACTTTCCCACTACATGGCAAGCTGTGCCCAAAACGGTGTTCGGACACGCCACACGTCAGCATGCATGTGCAGCGATTTGGGCAGCACATATGTGCTGCTCGAATTCGAGCGGCAGACTCGATCCATCCAGCCAATTAGGAGGATCCCGCCCAGTTGCCTTGGTTTAAGTCAGGCAAACGACCAAGGGGACGCGCCTTGCCTCTCGATATTCTTGCCGTGATCAGACTTTTCATACAGTCTCTGCTTGCCTCACTGTGTAATATTTCTGCAAACATTTTGGTAGGTTTTCTGTGGGAGAAAGAAGTCGAGCGAAGGAACGAAACAGTGTTGATATTCAGGTTGCAAAAGTCGCTCGCTCGTGATGCAAACGCCTGTTACCGTGCCTGCACCACCTCTCACTTCCGGACCAAGCTAGTACTGTACTGGCTAGACCAGTAGACTACCGCTGGCCCGGCCCCCAGAGTTTCAAATCCTCCGATGTCCGCTTTCCAACACATCAACAACATACAAAGGCTGAACCAAAACGCCAATCTCGAAGACGCAAGACGGCATGGTCGCACCGGACGACTGAACATCTTGAGACGGGGGCGGACGAGTAACGTCGCTGCTGTCGTTCGTCTGCAACCCGCTTTACCTGCAGGGAGCCTTGCACTGCCCCCTTCTGATGCCATCCAGTCTGGCCAGTGGGCCGCCTTCTCTCCTAGCCGCCCAAGAGAGCTGAGCAATAACTCTCCGGCAACGCCTGAGCTTGGGTCTCATAATAGCATAGGACCCAGACCTGATGCGTTCTCTTCCCGTACAGAGCTCGATGCGTTCCGTCCTCGCAACGAGCTAGATGCGTCGCGGGTATTTTATCAGCTCGATGGAGGTAGCATACACTCGCAATCACCCATCAGTCCCGTCTCGCAGACGACCAACGCATCGAAGTTCCAAGATTCAACGCACACTGGTGACCGATTCCGCGATGGCATGGTCCTCGAGCTCGATGCATCGAGCCAAGAAGTTCATCATCAGCTTGATACATTGAACCAACAGGTCCATCAACTCGATGGGGACTGCGTGATGCGAGAAGCAGCCAGTCTGTCATCTGTCAACCCTATCGGTCATGGGACGATCACATTAGGATCTCAGTACGCTCACGCTTCAACAAATGAGCGCACACCAAACCGCACGGCATCGGCTTCCTTTGTAGCACCGTTGCGACCATCGGGTGGGAAAGCTAGAGCTGATGCGGTCGGCACTACTGGAAGCTTCTCCGACGGCTCTAGAGGCCTCGACTGCCCCATTCGCGCTGGACCTAACGGCGAAAATTCATGCACCTGGCCTCCGAGAAACGAAATTCGGGGGTTCCCATTTCTGGCCAGGGTGAAGTTCGTATATGGTGTATGTCGATGCTGAGTATTTCTGGTGCTGACGCTATCTCAGGGAACATGTTGGAACTCATGGGCTCCTATGTCCCGATTGCGACAAGGTCTTCACCATACCGACCAAGTATAAAGATCACCGAAATACCAAGACCCCGGCCGGCACGTGCTCTGATAGTGGTGGAAAACCCAGCTCGCGCAGACATCTCGCTCTGTCACCTGAGGTTATCCTTAACTACTTCGAAAAGTCGGACAAAGGGCTTTCCGACCATGATGCATGGCTCAACGGGTACAAGATTCTCCATCCAGATTGGGAGCACCATGAAAGCCTCCCGAGTCCATGTAAGTTTAAATGCAACTATGTGTCTAACTCTACTAACAAGCTGCAGTCTACATGGAAAACATCAAAAAGAAGCAGTTGACTCTGGTTCAGGAGATCCCATATAACGATCATGGTTCTACACTTCAATTCTCCAATTCCTCGCAGTCTCAGGTCGCCCCATCGGTCTCGACCGGCCAGAGCACGTATGA
>Ga0265797_10005792_pt1 | contig 17858 bp, 19 predicted proteins | sample P2T30metagenome_FD_192433 | JGI IMG/M metagenome (GOLD analysis project Ga0265797, IMG submission 192433) | Plant litter microbial communities from East Loma Ridge, Irvine, California - P2 T30 | ecosystem: Environmental > Terrestrial > Plant litter > Unclassified | place: USA: California...
CCGACAGCGAGGCGTGACCAGGGATCTGGAACAAGTCGAAAAGGAGGCTGCTGAACTCCCTGAGCTCATGGAGGAGTCGCCTGGATGGTTTAAGCTTTGCGTCGACAGGATTTTTTATGTCCTTGAGCTTGCAACCGACGGCAACAACGCATGGGCAGTGGCAGTCTTCTCTGTACTGGCTGTTGTGATAGCCATCTTGATTGCGCGACTGTCCATTTGAAAGCCTCGTAACGAGCTACCTCGACTACTCTTGTTCTCTTTTATCACAGGTTGCTATTTTCAGCTGGCTTTGTACATCAACGCCCACGAGGCCATACCATTATTCGCAATGACAAAGATTACATCGCATTTTCTTTGTTCCCATGGAGCTTTCTCAAAGACGACAACATATTACAAGGCTGCCAGTCGCACCTTTCCCTCCCAACATAACAAGTTCTATCACCCTAGCAACAAACATTCGCCCTCAAAATCAGAACGACCGTTCATCAACCTCCACACCAACATCACCAACCACAACCAAACAGCAATGCTATCCAGCATCTTCATTTCTGCCCTCCTGGCTGGGCCAGTAGCAGCAGGCGTCATCGCACGTCAAAGCACCGTCACGGTCAAGCACACCATCACCAGCGTCGCAACATCCACAGTCTTCGCATCGTACGCTCCCTCAAGCAAGCCAGCTGCCCATTCATGCTCCCCATCCTCCTCCACATCAGCCCTGCCCTCCAAAGTACCCAACGCAATGATGGCAGAATTCGGTCTCAACCTAATCAACGGCCTCCCAGCAGCGCCGCCACCCAGGCCCGAAAGTGTCACGAAAGTCCCTGCACCAAGCACCAAGCCTTCCAGCAGCGCCGTCACCACGCCACTAGTCTTCCGCACCTACACCCCTTCCAAAGGTGTCCTGGCGCCCACGGCCACCAACACCCCTCATTCAAGCAAATCCTCGGCCCCATCGTCGCCGCCAGCCCTGACGCGTTCTCCGATTATCCAGAGCCCGAGCGCCGCGCCTTCAAGCGCTCCGTCAAGCTACAGCCCGCTGCTGCGAGCGCCGCCACAGTTGACGACTTCTACTTCGACTTCTACTCTGACTTCTGTCAAGACTTCGACTTTGACTCCTACTTCGGCTTCTACGTCCGCGGCACCGACGCCCACTGAGACTGAGAAGATTGAGGAGCCATCATCAGAGCCAGAGCCAGAGCCGTCGAGCAGTGAGAAGCCCAATCCTTACCCGTACCCGACTAAGCAGCCTAAGAAGCCCAAGGTGTCGACGCCTTTCAGCTATCCGTACCCGACTGCTTAGGCTTGGGGTTTGCAGCAAAGGTAAGTAAAGAGGCGTGAGATTGAAAGTTACGATCAAAGGAATCAGAAGCGAGGACTTCAAGTTTGTGAGTTCTATTTCTGTACAGCGTAGCACATAGGCATCTGGCCCAGCGCATGATCATGAAATTCTGCATTTGCATTTTTCAGCATAGCATAGCGTAGCGAAAACTGGCAAGTCTACATCGAGTTTATTCTCTCCCCACTTCTCCCAGCTGTAGTGTATCAGTCGCTTTTTACAGGTTCCAAACAACAACCCGTCCATCAACACCAGCCGTGCTGATCTTCGTCACCTGGCCGCCGCTCTCCTGGTACGAGCGCAGCTTGTTAATCGAGTTCTGATGCACGGTAGGTAGCTTCGTGACCTCGTTGCCGCCCGCGCGTCCGCGCAGGTCCATTGCCCTGAACATGTTCCTCGCGCTCTCCTCGTGCTGCTCGCCGCGCTGGCCGCCGCCGTTGGCCTTCTCAACGGAGCCGCTGAGCTGCCATCCGCTCTCATTGCCATTGAAGCGGTAGGCTTCGCAATCGTAACCGGCGCAGACTATTTCGCTCTCGGAAACCCAAAGCAGGTCGGCGAAAGGCAGCAGTTGGGTGGAGATCGAGATCACGGCCGCCGGCGGCTGCTCGGGCGCGGAGGGGTAGACTACGGTGACACTGCTGTCGTGAGCTGCGAAGGCGAGGGCGCTGCCCGAGGGCGAGAAGGCTACGCTGTGAACCCAGCCGGCGGTAGGGTTCAAGTACTCGCCGCAGACGGTGTTGAAAGGCAGACGCTCGCCCCATGCGCTGGGCTCGGGACGGGCGTCGTTGCCCTTGATGAATGAGCTGAAGACGCGGGCGTGGCCATCAGTGCTGCCGGCGGCGAGCAGTACGCTGTTGGGGTGCCAGGCGACGCTGGTGACGGTCGAACGCAGCGGCTTCTTCAGGTGCTTGGACACCCACCAGTCGTTCTCCTCCTCGAAGTAGCAGACGGCGATGATGCGTGCGCCGGAACCGACGGCGAACTTGCTCTCGTCCGGGCACCAACGCACGCAGGTAGCAGCGCGGTTGATGCGCAGCAGCACGAGGGTTGGCTTCCACTCTCCGCTTTGGCTGGGCTCCCAGACGTAGGCGTTGCGGTCTTGCGAGCAGGTTACAATGCGGCCGCTGTTGGGTGCGATGTCGACGCCGGTGATGAGCTTGTCGTGTCCGCGAAGCTCGTCCTGCAGGCGGAATTGGTTGCCTTGCTTAGAGTAGAGCTCGACATTGTTGGCGCGGGTGACGGCAAGGGAGTTGCGGTCGGCGGAGAAAGAGTGGTCGGCAATTGGAGCGTGGAAGAGGTGGTGGACTTCGGGAGAGGCCATGTTGGATGTTTGTGACAGGAGGGGAGATCGCTCTACTGTCACGGTGATGTTGGTGTTGGTGTTGTCGTTGGTGGTATGTGAGAGTTGGATTGTTTAGAGGACACCAATAGAGTGGGGAGTTTAGGCTGACGTCGCCAACGGCGGATTGAGGGCCGAAGTCAAAGCTTCAATTCGTCTTCCCTTGAAGCCATTTGATGAAACGGTATAGAGACGTTCTTGACAACCACCACGACAACGTTTCTCCCACGCCGCTCATATCCACCATGGCTACCACAACCGTCGCCAAAACAAATGCAGCGCCCGACCAGCGCGTGCAACCCAACCAATCGCTATACATCCAAAATCTGCCCGAGAAACTCCAAAAACCCGACCTCAAGCGCTCACTGTACATGCTCTTCTCGACCTTCGGCCCAGTACTGGATGTCACAGCAGTAAAGTCGAGCAAAATGCGCGGCCAGGCGCACGTGCTGTTTCGCGACGTGCACGCCGCGACACAGGCAATGAGAGCGTGTCAAGGCTTCGACTTCTTCGGAAGAGAAATGGTACGTCGCGATTGGTTGGAAGAGAGAGAAACATGAGACTCCGAATGCTAACAATCACATTACAGAAAATCAGCTACGCGAAAGAGAAGAGCCACACCCTCGCCAAAATGACCGGCCAGTACGACCCTCCTCTTCAACCCGGCCAGCCGCAGCAACAAGCACAACCCGCAAACAACCTTCCTCCTCCACCCGGACTCGGAGCTCCTCCAGGTGTGGCGACTGGAGTTCCTCCGCCTGGTGCTGTGCCACCTCCAGGCCTGGCACCTCCTCCTGGGCCACAAAACGCGCCAAGTCCCCAGGGTACCAAGAGGACGCGCGAGGATAGTGACAATGAGGATGCGCCGATGGACGAAGAAGAGTCTGAGATGGAGATGAGTGATGACGAATAAAGGGGGATGTCGGGAAGCCTTTCGAACGAAAGCTCATGAGGAACGAGCGAAAAATGATACCCTGTCTGGGAAAAGAACCGAGCGCGTAGGTGGAAAGTGTGTGGAGAAAAGCATGAAGACAAAGTACTGAGTGGGTATCGCAACTTCCAAAAGTACCAGCTTAACAACAATCTAACACCTTCCAAGCTCTGTCGCCCCCCCTCGCCTCTCTGCAATCAGCTTTGCAGTGTTCACGGGGACACTCAGTCCTACGCTTGCACCAATTACTCCAAACCAGAGTAGCAGATATTCCACCTCGGGTTCGGATCCGGCTTTGTGGCTAGCATCCCTCAGCAAAGGTGCCAGCGCTTCCTGCGTCCGACATGGATGCACGAAATAAGCAGGCATACCAGTGATCGCATGCTCAGCCATGCTCAAAGCGCCTATAACGCCAACATCGCGCATTGGTGCTTTGAAATTTTGCGGGACCAGCATTTCGTAGATCTCGTCTGCTGATGAAAGAGGTATGCTTTTGCTTGTAGAAGCATTGGCAAAAGTGAGGTAAAGCACTGGCACTTGATAGGAAGGCGAGTAGACCACGTCGTATCGCACCACTCGATCCGGCTCTTGCGTCTTCGATGCCACCATCGGTACGAAGAGAGCCTCTGGGTCTTCATCTTCGATCTCAACCTCGTCTTCGCTGTTGTGAATTTCGCCATTGTGCACTACGCCATTTCCATTCTCAACCGTTTGCTTCGTCGGGGCAGAAATTCGTTTGGTGATACGCATGTACCGCACGCCGAACTGATCTCAGTCAGTCCCTGCATCATTCGTTCGATCCAAAAATGCAATGCACACAACACATCCTTCCTACAAACGAGCCAAAATCCGACTCACCTTGTCCGCGACCTGCACATCATCCCAGTTCCCCTGCTCCCTGTTATGTTCTTCACCTTTGATCGAGTTTAGTTCGATCGATGAAATTCGCCAAGCAGAAACGAAGCCTTCGATCGCTTTTGCAAAATCCGCTTCTAGCAAAGCCATCACGTCCAGTAGTCGAGTAGAATGCTGCCGAGAGCAAGGCAATTGCACCGCGTAGCCACTAATTTGGTCTAGAATAGCGTACGCAGACTCCAGGCCAGGATGATCAGATCAGGATATGTCGGGACTCGGAGAATCCATACCCATTAGATTTTCGACGATGAGGGTTACAAGGATGTTTCTTCACAGTACACCTGATATCGTTGAATAACGACAGACAGTGTTGTTTTGGTGGCAACGAAATGCCGTCTGTGTAAAGTGACGTCCGCGCGCAAGCCTCGGCCTTGCTCTCCGAGTGATCGTCCGCGCGTGAGCGCTTTGGATCGCGTAACTTACATTGATAAATCCAACCTGCTAGCTTCATTCACCACCGCCGCAAAGATGCGCACCACAGCATCCGTGGTGGGCGCCCTCAACCCTCTCCAATCACTTATTGCGCGAAGATGGCGACCGCAATGGGTCTGTCGAAGCTGTCGCAGTCTGGAGTCCGTCCCTCGACCATCACATCGCAGATATATGTCGACACCAGCAGCACCGAACGAGACGAAGCCATACTACGCGACCACACCAATCTTCTACGTAAATGCAGCCCCTCATGTCGGCCACATGTACACAATGCTCCTCACGGATGTGCTCAAGCGCTGGCAAGAAGTCAAAGGACGCAAAGCGATCTTATGTACGGGCACAGATGAGCATGGCATGAAGATCCAGCAAGCTGCTGCCAAAGCGGATACGGAACCAAAGGACTTTTGCGACAAAGGTGCAGAGGTGTTCAGGGATCTTGCTGCGAGCATAAACGTCAGTAATGATATCTTCATTCGAACCACCGACAAGCAACATAATGAGGGCGTGGAGTATGCTTGGCAGATGCTGCAGGAAAGGGGATATCTGTACGAGAGCAAGCACGAGGGTTGGTACAGCGTTTCGGATGAGACGTTCTATCCGGAGAGTCAGGTCCAATTGATTGTGGATCCTCCGACTGGCAAGAAGATGATGCAAAGCATAGAGACTGGCAAAGAAGTGGAATGGACTAGCGAGCGGAACTATCACTTCAAGTTGTCAGCCTTCAAGGATCGGCTGTTGGAATGGTATAAGGAAAACCCTGAATGGATTGTGCCACGAGCGAGGATGGAGGATGTAATCAAGCAGGTCTCTACAAATCTGGAGGATCTTTCTGTATCACGCCCTTCGAGTCGCCTGCAATGGGGCATCCGCGTGCCCACAGACTCCTCTCAGACGATCTACGTCTGGCTCGATGCTTTACTCAACTACGCCACAGCGGTGGGCTATCCTTTCACTCCTGGCAAAGAGTCGAGCACGGGCTTCCCTCCGGACGTCCAGGTGATTGGGAAAGACATTGTCCGCTTCCACTGCATCTATTGGCCTGCGTTCCTGATGGCTCTCGACCTGCCAATGCCTAAGCAAATTCTCACGCATGCTCACTGGACCCTAGGCCGACAGAAGATGGCCAAGTCTACCGGTAACGTCGTGAACCCTTTCTTCGCACTTGAACGCTTCGGCGTTGACGCGATGCGCTGGTACCTGATCCAAGAGGGCGGCATTGAGAACGACGCCGACTACGATAACAGCTTCATCATCGACAAATACAAGAAGGGTCTCAATGGCGGACTTGGCAACCTCGTCAGTCGCATCATGAGGGCTAAGAATTGGGACGTACCTCGCGCCGTCAAGCGCTATGCTCACCCTGAAAATATTCCCGAAGGCCAATTCCCTGCCGTCTCTCATGAAAGCAACATCACAGGCCAGAAGTTCTATGGACGGATCAGAGCATTGCCTAGGCAAGTCGAGGCCCACATGGTCAGCCTCCATCCCAATCTTGCTTTGCAGACCACCATGAACGCTGTCTACATGGCGAATGGTTACTTGCAACAAGCAGCGCCTTGGACACTCGCGACGCAGCTCCGCTCTATGATGGCCGACACGACTGGCCAAGAGATGTACGACGCGGCCAAACGAGGCGAAAGCATAGAAGAGATCGAGGCCAAGATCGATCGCGTTGTATACATGAATGCGGAGACGCTGCGTCTCGTGGGCATTATCCTACAGGCTTTCATCCCGCAGAGTGCAGCTAAAATGCTAGATATGCTGGGTGTGGATCCTGAGCGACGAAGCTGGGATTGGTGTGTTATAGGTAAAGACGACACATTCGGGGACCCTATGGTGGATCTTGGAAAAGGTGATGTAGGCGTGTTGTTCCCTGGCTTGATGAGTGATCGCTGAGTGGGGGGCTAAGTGTTCCTCTGTGTGTATGATGAGAGACGATGGCTGTATTATAACACATGTATCTAGTACCGTTCGCATACACCAGCCCCATTTCCCACTCATTTCACAGATATACGACTCGACATATCCGACTGCTCGACGAAATATCGACATTGGAGTCTTGGATTGTGTACACCTGGACTAGCCTCGATTCGAAGCCGTCACGTATCTGGATCGACCGATTCCAGTAACAAACAAAGAAATCACATCTGACGACGCCATCGCTGAGGCTCAAGCACGTTTGACGCGTCCTGTTGAACAAATCAAGATGCTTAGATCTTCTCAACTGCACAATGCCATTGTTGCGTTTCGAGCACAGTTGGTCGTCCTGAATGGAGCACATCGATGTCGCGACTCAGGGGGGCTGTCTTGACTGAACGAAGCATGACACTGTACTTATTTCACTTGGTCCGCAGCTGTAGAATGACGGACCCCGCCAATATTCACATGGCCAATGCTACACTTTCAGCAACACTGCGTCGTCTCGGCACTATCATTATCGATATCTGGCTTCACTCAATTCACACTTCACAATGCCGTGGCTGCGGGACGAGCACCACTAGTCGCTATGGATACCCCAGAAACACTCGACTTCACTCACTTCACAGCGCCATTGCTGACCACGGCCGCCACTGATCGCCCTAGACCGTAGGATGTTCGACTCCACCACCATCCACAGTGGCATTGCCTTAGTCCAAAAAACACCTGCAGCGGTGAAGGAAGCAAGCCAGTCGACTTCACTTACGACACCCACGCTAGGCAGCAGCAGCCGGTCAGCGCAAGGCCAAAAGTCCCCTTCCTCGCGCTGCTTTCTGCAGAGAATATAAGACACTTTGCGACTGCGGAAAAACACCACCAGGAGCTGAGACCAACAATTCGGCCTCTTATGCACGCACAGCACAAAGATGGATCTTCCTACGGAGGCCGAGTTCCTGGCTGGTCTGGAGGCCGTGGAGCATGAGGATTGTTTGATCTGCCATGGGCCAATGAGCTCGCCGGTGCGCGTTCCGTGCGAGGGCAAGCACCAGTTCTGCAAGGAATGCATCACCGAATGGCTGAAGCAACCTGGTGTCGACAGCTGTCCCATGTGCCGCCAACGTCTTTTCAAAACGGCCGCAAACATTCTTGACGATCTACATGTTCTCACCCCAGAAGACATGATGGCCAGATCCCTTGCAGACGAAGCCGAAGTCCAAGCGATGATAGTCGAAACAGAGGCGCGCCTAGCGGAAATCGAACAAGCAATATCATTTAGAGACGATACCGAAGTCCAAGCAATATTATCCGCATCAGAGGCGCGCATAGTGGCAATCGAACGGGAAGAAGCCCGAGTCCGAGACATAGCTCGTGTTTTGCGTTTTGCTTTTCACTGCATGTTCTTACTTGACCTTTGCTGTTTCCTTTGGATTTTCTTTTTTCGTTCCGCACATCCGTCCGCAGGCTGATACCATACTTTCAGTTGGCAGCCATCTCGATGTATGGGCAAGGAGGCGTGGCGTCGATTCTCCGACTGTACAGGTAACCTTGATCGAAGCCCTTTCGGGGGAGTTCTGATTTTGTTTGGCTGGAATACGGGAGACACTGGAGAGGGATTACGGGATTACTCGCATTATTTCTTTGCTTTTCTGCTTTTCTGTTTTCCCCTTCCGCGCCTCCGTCCGCAGGCTGAAAATGTACTTTCAGTTGGCGGCCATCTTGATAGATGGGTAAGGAGGCGTGGGACCCACATTTTGTACTCGTTCAATGGAAATTTGATTATCAGGAAGCACTCTCACTACTCTCACAAACGTGGCTTCTTGACTTCGCGTGCTGAGGTGTATCTTCGTTGTGAACTTTGCTCAAGCTTCACATTGGTCGATCGAGTCACAGCTTGCCGCTGTCATGTAGAGGAATCAGTTGGATTAAGAGTTGTAGGAATCATGAGTGAGGTAACACGGGCGCGTTCTTGTAATATCATTTAAGTGTATGTACTGATTAGACAAGTCGACCTCGTTCAGCTAGCATTCTCGTCCTTCTGCCCCTCGACAATGCATAGCGATCGCAGGTCGTTTTATCTCGCAACAACTCACATCTCAACACCAGCCCGCCTCATCTCCGCAGCATGCCCCCTCAAGTTCCTCGCCAAGTCCGTCTCAGTATCAGCATCAAGGCTAACAGGAGTTTTCACAGCCTTGCCAAACAGACACTTCCACAAATCACTCTGGCCTACCAGCTCGCCGCCAGTCTTGCCAGTCATGAGCAGATTTTGGATAGGAGCACTCTGCATCTCCTCGGTGTCCGCGGCCTCGATAGCCATATCGCCAAAAGGCGCCGGAGTGGTGGAGCGCGACTTTCCTTTCTGTCTGTCCTGTTCACGGGACTGCACGTGTGACATGCGGCGCGCGACTGAAATCTCGTATATGCTCTCCTCGACAGTGTCGTTGATGAGGTACATCCAGACCGTCGTCTGGCGGGTCTGGCCGATACGGTGGACACGCGCGATGGCTTGCAGTTCGACGGCGGTTTGGATCAGAGGTTCGCAGATGAAGACATGAGTGGCGTTGACGAGCGTCAAACCGGACGAATCGGTCTTTGCGTCCAGTAGCAAGCAGTCTATGCTGGGGTCATGTCGGAATTTCTCGACTGCTCCGGAGCGCCCAAGTCGGCTGCACCCGATCTTGAAGGTGGCGAATGCTGGGCCGAGGACGTCGAGGAAATCGCGATACTGCGAGAAGACAATTGCTTTTGCACCCGGGTCGTTTTCGCGGATCCACAGCAGGTGGCGACCGAGAGTATCGATTTTAGTGCCAAAGCTGGCAGGCAAGTCGATGGACTTCAGCTCGTCCATGAGCTTGTTGTCGACCTCGGAGTAAATGGCAGACTGCCGTGGAGACGGCGGACCGGCTTGATTGCGACTTCCATTTGGCGAAGAAGTAGTGGCATTGACCTCCTCCTTCGCACGGAGCTCTTGTGGCTTGTACGTGATGTTGTGGAAGTCGACAAGGGCCAGACCTCGCTTACAAACTGGGCACGTCCGATGCGCTCGCCACCAATGTCCAATGCACTCTTTGCAGTACTGGTGCCCGCAGACGGTGAGTACACCGTTCTCGAATGAGCACTGGCAAATCACGCAGATCCTGGGGCCCTCCGCACCAGTCTCATCACGAAGATGTAAGAGGAAGCGATGTTTGGTTTTGAGTTGCGCAAGAGATGTGTTCTGTTGCTCTTCTCTAGCTATGATGAGCTCCAGCGCCGGCAAATCGAGCTCGTCGTCCAGCTCTTCCTTGTACGGTACAACGGCGTCGGAGACGTCTTGAAGCTGCTTATAGAATTGCAGCCGGGCATTCTGTGTCGAGCGAAAGACGTCGACTTCTTTCTCCAGTCTGGCCAGAGCCTTTGTGTAGTCATTGAACACGACCTGGAGAGCTGCAATATGCCGTTGGAGAATTGCTGCCTCGGTTTCGGCTCGAGAGTTGCCGCCTTGCCATTGCATAGCACTCTCTAATGCGCGAGCTTCCTGGATGAGTCCGCGTACTGACCCGATCTCGGCTTTGCGAGACCTGAATTTGTTTCGAACCTCGAACAGCGCGATTACTCTTTCGGGTGCGTGGCATGGTTCCAGAAGCGGATCTAAGTCTTCGGGATCCAAGGTTCGTCGTGCTAATCTCACGAGCGCTTTCGCCTCAAAGTCAACAAGGGCGGCATCTTCTCCAGTGACGAATGTATTGAGATCGGCTTGAATTGCCTTTAGCGCGTCGAAGTAGACATACAGCTCGTCCTGCTGCTTTGTCGAGTCCTCGTACTCCTCTCCGGTGATCTCATTTCCCACCTGATCCTCATCAACAAGTGGTCTGACCAAGAACTCTGCCATCTTCGCACGCCACTCGGCGATCACAGAAGACTGCTCCCGGATAACGTCGAACAGTTCGTCACTCCTATCCACGATGCGTCGATTCTCAATTCCTCCAGCATCCTGGAGGTCTTTGATCTTTGGAAGTTCCGTCTGCGTCTTCCTCTTTCCCAAATCCTTGATCCTTTTCATGAGACCTTCGGCTTTGCGCGAGACATCTTGCAAGATTTCACGACGGACTGACTTTGCTCGATCGTACAACTCAACTTCCTGCGCTTCGAGATATTGGAACCTCTCAGACTCGGGTTCTGTGAGGTTCTCGTTGACTTTGATCTGGTAACACGCTGTGGCGGCGAAGAACGTGCACACATGCTGCAATTCCAATGCCGCTCTCAAGCTGTTTCGAAGGATGCCCAGCAGCGGCGATGATTCATTTGATGACTCTTCGTCTTCAGCAGACGAAATGTCTTCCGGACTGTCATGGAGCTTCTTCGCGAGTTCCAGGCGTTGTCGCGCTTCGTGGACCAGGGTGTCGCTCTTTGCCATTGCTGATCGATAGATTTCCAGAGCCTTTTCACTTCGGTGTTCATCTTCTCGGTTATTGCCAAGCACGTGGGCGCGTTGGAGTTGGGATTGCAATGCTGTACGCTCTTCCGTTCGAGCAGCAGTTTCATTTTGATTGATCATGACTTCAAGAACTTCCGCGACAGTGCGCAGCGGCGCTTGACCTTGACCACGCCCAAGTGCTTTTCGGTTTCTTCCACCAACCTGTGGATGTAGGCAAGTTTGTCTCATGCGAATGAGCCATTTCCGCATAGCCTCGACTGTGGCTGTATCTTCGGGGTCCCAGTTACCGTGTTTCGGTGAGCCATCAGTATTCAACTCAAGCTCCTCACACATCTCGGCAAAGATGGTATCGTAATGTTGGCTTTCAATGGCCGTGAAGGGCATAGTGATGACGACCCGCTTTTGCGAGGGCAGGTGCAGCTCGTCTCGAATCTGGCTCTTGGTATGCCTTAAAGCTATGGCACTAACGATGTTGCGGAAGATGTGCCTGTGATTCGTAATCACATGGCTCCAAAGTCGCGCATCTTCATCGAGGGGCTTGAAGCGTAAGAAAATCAGTAGGCCGTGTAGGTCTTGTACGTCTTTGCGCAAAGGCGTGCCGGAAACAGCCCATGAGTGTATCCTAGGAATGCGACATGCGACCCGCGCGGCAGCAGTGACGCTAGTCTCAATCATTTGTGCCTCATCCATGACGGCTCTCCAGAACTGCACCTGAACGAGAGGACTGCGTTTACGTTCGAACTTTGGAGCTCGGCGCATGTTGCGGGCAGGTGGCTCTTCAGCGAAATGCACCTCCCGAGCCAGAACTTGGTAAGTCGTCAATATCACATCGTAGTTGACGGTCAAATCCTTCAAGACCTTGTCCTCGTTGTTTGCTTTTGTCGCAGGTGGAATACCTTCATATTGCATTACCTTCAGTTTCGGAGCATGCTTTGCGAGTTCCGAGCGCCATTGAGGTAAGATGGACGTTGGAGTGACAATCAGCGTCGCTTTTGATGGTAAAACGTCCGTCCCGGATGTCATGTCCAGAACACGACCACCCGGTATCTCCTCCCGTCGATGGAGTGATACTAGAGCCATGAGTTCCACCGTCTTACCGAGGCCCATTTCTTCAGCTAAGAGGCCTCCTGACATGCGATAGTGAGATTTTTCGGGTCTGTGACGAGAGATAATGCCCTGAAGGTGATTGACGTAGCAAATGCTCCCATCCAAGTCCTTTACTTCCTCGTATTGTAAAGTTTCAGGATCTTTCAACTGCTGTGCAGGAAGTGGTACCATAATTCTGTTCACAAGAGTGGCACCTTCTCTGTTGAGCATCCAAGCGACTGCACGCTCCTGGAAAGGATAGAGCTGGCTCGCCAAAACGTCTCCAAGATCTGGTGTTTGACTTCGGTCCGGCACATGCACGCTCTCGTAGAAGTCTTGAGGCGTCCATGGCTGGGTGTGCTCCTGCTGATTCCTCGATCTATCCGGAAAGAAGCGCTCTTTGATGCCATAGTCTGGATATGGGCGGAACTTGCCCGCAGGAACACCGGTCGGGAAAGCAGATATCCCGTCTCTCCATTCTATCGAGGCCTCGAATCTTACAACGTTGTACAATTCTCCCATGGATCTTTTCAAGACACAGCGTGTGATCGAGGCGGGATTGTCCTTCGTAGCACTTCCACAGGCAAATGCGATTGGTGCACTTTGAGTGTGCAAGATGATTGCGCGTATGTCGTCTAGAATTTGGACAGGCACGTGGCTTAGGTCAGCCTTGAGCAACACGCCGTGCCGAGTCGCCTGGGCGAGTTGCAACTGTACTCCGTGTTCATCCTCGCTAATGCTGTCGACGATGACCCGGACTTCATCTGTTCCTGTGAAATCTACGTCTAGGTCAATTGTTTCTGGTCTCGGCGTCTTTTCCGCTAGTGTCTCTGGGAAGTGTAGGTCGATGGTCACTCGCGCCAGAGGGATGTTCTCAGTCACCTGAACCGGCGCCGACGCTGCCTTTGTTTTGGGTTTCACGGGCTTCATAAGCTTTGTACGCTTTCGCGGTGGTTGTTTATTTTCATCGTCGTCATCATCATCATCCGTATCCTGTATGCGATGAGCAGCACGCTCGAGGAACCATCTCATGGGCGTAAATCCACCAGCTTCGACGAGGATGGACTTCTGATCGTACGCGACAACTTGCGTCGATATAGCACTCGCTACACAGTGTGGGTGCGTGGGTGCCATGATGCCGATGGAGACCAGCTCCGGACCGGTAGTCAGTGATGATGGTTGGTTTGCGACCTCGAAGGGCGAACTTCAAAAGATCAGATCCACGACCTGCAAGCCGAGGCGATCGCATTCGCGTGAGGTTGCGTCAGCGTGCAGTTGCAGATGCGCGCTAGGCTGTCTCTGGGACCTTTTCTTGCCTCAGGCATCATCCACCCTGTTCTCTTACTCGGTGGTCTGACCTCGATTTCTCAGGGCATTGGAGTCCATGGAAGCAATATCTCGATATAAATGACACTGTGATTTGCAAGCCTGACTTGCAGACCAAGGTTGACGTGACGTTCATCGCTGCCGGTCTTGGGCAGCGTCCAAGGGCTGAGCTCAAATTCTACAGCATTTTAGCGAGACCGAGATGATGTCGACGGTCGTGTTTGTGCTACCGGTACAATCTACATATACCACTGCAACGGAGGTTTTACACTCCCGTTACCTATCCTACTGACTTGCGGAATCATGACACAAGAATCAACTCTGATGAGCAGCGTGCAACCGGCTTGTCTTGAGAAGGTAGCTCGCGGATCCAGCCCAGCACAGGCAAGTCACTCGCTGACAACAATATAGGGACGACATGTCAAATATTGGCTGAGATGTCTCAAGACGCTATTGCCGAGCATGTACACCTCCAACGACTCGAATCGCATGTATCTGGCGTACTTCATTTTGTCAGCATGTGATCTGCTGGATATCATCACATCCTCAACGACAGCAGCAGAAAGACAAGACTGGATAGACTGGGTCTACCACTGCCAACATCCACATGGTGGCTTCCGTATGTGGCCTGGGACCGATTTTGGTGAGCGTGCGAATAGCGAGAACGCCAAATGGGATCCAGCAAACATCAACGCCACTTACTTTGCCCTCGCCGCATTGCTCATTTTGGGCGATGATCTGCAACGTGTGCGCAGGGCCGATACACTACGCTGGGTTCGCAAGATGCAGAGAGACGACGGTTCGTTCGGTGAGACTCTTGTCGAAGGCAAGCAAGAGGGCGGTAGAGATACGAGACTCGGCTACTGCGCCACTGGCATCAGATGGATCTTGCGTGGAGGAACTGCACCTGGAACGCTTGAAATCGGCGGCGAGTCAGTAGAAGACATCGACTTCGATAAGTATGTCAATTGTGTTAGGCACTCCGAGGTATGATGTCCCGTAACTAACACCTAGGATGGTCAATGCTAACTTATTCGCAAGTCCTTCGACGGTGGCATAGCCGATGCGCCCTTCCATGAACCACAGGCAGGCTACACGTTCTGCTCACTTGGATCTCTATCTTTCCTTTCACGTCTGGAGTCTGGTCGCGTCAACCGAGCACGCCCGAACTATGGCCCTTCTTGCCCACCAAGCGTGGTGCGCTGGCTCCTTTCACTTCAAACGGACTTCATAGACCCTGATGAACCACCTGCCATGGAAATAAGCAATCAGCATATGCCCAAGAAGTTCTCAAAGGATATTGGGACTGACAATCAATCTCCAAATGCCCCACCACCTGGCTCAGACCTGCACCAGTCACCCGACAAGTCAACCATGTGGTCAACTCGAGATCTAGACAACAGCCTTGACGGCACACTCATCTCTTCCTCCATGCGAGGAACATCGTCCGCATCCTCCGTGCCATCGGGCATGTGCGGTCGCCCTTGTAAGCCAGCCGACACATGCTACGCTTTCTGGGCCGGCGCGTCATTGCAGCTCCTTGGGCAAGGCCGCGCCAATGCCCTTCATGACCCGGCAGCTTTGCGCTCATACCTTCTGACGTTGACACAACATCCTGTCATGGGCGGTTTCAGCAAGTTCCCGGGCGACAAGTGGGCGGACCTATACCACAGCTACCTGGGATTGGCAGCTCTCAGTCTGGCGTCGACACAAGAGGAAAGGGAGACGGACGGTGTGAAAGAGTTGGATGCAGGTATGTGTGTGTCTGTTGAAGCACGCGATCGGCTGAAGGACATCTGGAGCGGGATGTAGCAAGTCACGAGCGGGTTGAATGTCGTGGTAATGTTGACCATGTATTTGCATTTTAATCACATTCTTACCGCTGATATCTCTGATGACGAAATCCTATCTCTCATCTTTCTAGCCATATCCCTCGTTTGAGATCAAAGAAATTTTGCCTTGCTGGTATGTCCATCAGATCCCCTTCCTGTTGTTGAACGTCGATTCGAAGATAAACGTAGCTTTGCTATAGATTAGGACATACAGACGTGACTACACAACACAGGACAGAGTATAATCATCGACTTGAACACATGTGCTGTCAGGGTGTACATCATGTGAGTCGTGTACCATTCTACACGATTTATATATTCATCGTGGACAAGGCCAAAAGATCGAGTAGCCCCAACCCTAACCCTACATGACACTTTGGGCCTCGCCCCGCCAACGCGAGTCTAGACGCGACGCGTTTAGATAGCTCAATTCACCGCTCGATGTTCGAGCATACAACAGAAGTACGACTGAACATCGGCAAAGATGGCCAGGAATGGCACGGGTGACGACGCCCTGCTCTCGCAGCCTTCGTATGTCTAACACCTCCGCAGCACAGAGTCGAAGCTAACCATTCGTAGAGACCATGAACCCACCAGCCTCAACCGCACACCCTCACATTACAACCCACTGTCAAATTTTGCCCTGCCCAAAGGCGAGAATAGGCACTACCAACAGCAGTTCGCCGACATGTACTTTGCGCGCCTAGCACAGCTCAAGCCCGCCGCAGACGCCATTGCAGCCGAGTCTTTTGGTGGCTTCGAGATTGCTGGAGAGACTGCAAACCGAGTGGATAGAGTGTTGGACGTGCGACAAGGAGAGCTTTGCTGGGTCACTGGAACAGTGTACATGGAGTTGCCGCTCAAGCCGAACATTCTGGACGACATTGGCAAGGATCACTGGATTGCTGCACCACCACCTAGAGTCAAGTTCTTGAGTCCTGGAGGAGGTGATCAAACCATGTTGGAGGATGAGTCGGGACGTTTGAGGCTGGTGGGAAGTACCCTGAAGGACATCATTTTGGTCACTGGCGCCATTGTCTCGGTACTGGGAACGGAGAACGCAGACGGAGATTTCGAGGTACTGGACATAAGAGTGCCAGACCTACCGGAGCAGCCAAAGAGATGGGCAAGAGAAGATGGAAAGGCAGCAGGTAGTGGGAAGAAAGCGATGAAAAGGGAGAAAGCTGGAAGGGTGGCCATTGTCTCTGGCCTTCGAATGTCAGGCGAGGACGGGGATACGCTGGGCCTGGACTTGCTGGCAGAATACTTGCTTGGTGAAGCTGCATCCCACGAGGAGCAAAAAGAAACGGCATCGATCTCGCGTCTGATCATAGCCGGTAATTCCGTCAACGCTTCGCCTATACCCAACCATGACGAGCTGGCTGCAAAGAAGACGAAAAAATATGGCTACGACAGCGCCACTTACAACCCGGTACCGACCGACCGCTTCGACGCATGGCTTGCAACCCTGTTGCCATCATTACCAATCACTCTTCTCCCAGGCGACGCAGATCCGACCTCCATTGCCCTCCCTCAACCGCCTATCCACCAAGCAATGTTCCCTCACGCGCGAGCTTACATGGAGCTCCCCACATCCGGTCTCATTGGAACCTTCGACTCTGCCACAAATCCCTATGAATTCGATCTCGATGGCTGGCGCTTTGTTGGCACAGGCGGTCAGACCGTGGACGATGTCTTTAGATACGTACCGGGCGACGACAGGCTTGAGATGATGGAGGCAATGCTGCGATGGCGGTTGTTGGCTCCCACTGCACCTGATACACTGTGGTGCTATCCCTACCAGGATGGCGATGCTTTCGTTATGAAGGAATGTCCGCACGTGTTCTTCGTTGGAAACCAGCCCAAATTCGAGACCACTCTCGTCGAGGGCCCGACTGGACAAGTGGTGAGGGTTATCGCTGTTCCGGAATTTCAAAAGACAGGTGAGGTCGTACTGCTTGACCTCGAGACACTCGAGCCAGAACTGGTGAAGGTGGGTGTTTTCGAAGGCTGAAAAGATGAACGAAATTTGGGTTTGCGACGAAAACAACCAACCCCCGTCATCTGCAGGCGGTGCAGCTTCGAAGCAGAAATCTTTGGGAGTCGCCCGATCTAACTCACACCCGGGCAGTGAGATACAGCCTTCGAGGTAACAGCCGTCGCTCATCGCTACGCGGCTGACCCTGGGCCGAAGAAGCCCAAGATCTCAATGCAAGTCCGATCATCTTCGAGGAACAAATGGTTCAACGTTCCGTAGCACGCGCGCGACACCAGATGCAAACCAAACTAGACATCATAACTGCAACGTCCTCGGTCGTTGCGGCCGA
>Ga0265797_10005793_pt1 | contig 17857 bp, 16 predicted proteins | sample P2T30metagenome_FD_192433 | JGI IMG/M metagenome (GOLD analysis project Ga0265797, IMG submission 192433) | Plant litter microbial communities from East Loma Ridge, Irvine, California - P2 T30 | ecosystem: Environmental > Terrestrial > Plant litter > Unclassified | place: USA: California...
TGATCTTAGCCTGATCTTGAACAAGAACGCTGGGCCTTCGCTCGAGCCTGTCAATATACATATCGAGCATGTGACCAGTGCAGAGCCTGTTGAAGGACAGCGTTACATCGTGGGAAACACAGGCCTCGCGGTGCGGTTCGACAAGACGAAAAGCGAGGCGAAGAAAGGACTGCGCGACTGCGAACATCGACCTCCCACCTCTGCTGCCTGGGACAACAAGACTACTATATGTAGGCCATATCACGCAAGCTGCGGTCTTACGGCATTCGGAGATGCTGAACCGACTCGGATACACGGAACCTCGTGGCCGTTCATGCGCTCCCTCCATGCGAGAGATCGCCAAAGGTAAAGTCACTGCCATGTGATGGTATGACTCGACCATTGGAAATATCAGAATCCTTTGATGCGCATCAGTAGCATCATCTCATGCGTTTGCCTACGATGACTCCTTGTCAGCACCAAACATGGGACGAAGGATAGTCTCACCACCATGGGCTGATTTCTGACTACACACGTGTCCAGGCGGAAGAAGGCGAGGCCTGTCAAGAGCTCATATCCCAGTCACACAGATGTGACAAACCAGACAAAGGCTTTCGAGCTGCGACTCGAGCTCTGACTACAGGCCAATAAGCGCCCGATGTCGCAACTCGTCAGCTCCAAATGTTGAAGGGCGTGCAAGTTGGCCCCACACGCGACGGTATTGAGTTGGCCAACTCCGTCAACAGTATCGGAACGCCTGAAGAAGTGTGCCACATCGCTTACCGATAGTCCTGTGCAACCTTCGGCTAGCAGTCACAGGACATTGAAGATCCGCGCCCTATAACATGACCTCGTCCTGTCGACTCATCTTCTGGTCGTTCCGACAATATATCACGGCCTAGACACACCAACATACAATCATATACTGCCACACATCTGAGTTCATCTTTCATATACTTCTCGTTGCTCCAATCCGAAATGGCTTCCGAGGACATCCTTCCCACATATGAAGAGGTCATGAAGACCTATCAAACACCTGCATCCGTGCTGAGATACGAAGCAAGGACCATTACCTACGCGGAAGAATCATCAGTATCAAAGATCAAGTCATTCCTCGCTCGACCCGATCACAGCCACACCGACGATGTTCAGGTCAAGAAGACGAAGAAGAGCAAAGTCGCCGAACGAATAGTTAAAGCCCTGACAGGTACGTGCGACCAACACGCGATTACGATCCTAGTCCTTTGCTCATGATTCTGATAGCTCGAACCCCAAGGCGTTTCTAAGTCGACTTGAAAGCCTCGAAGAATCGGGCAGTGGCAAAACAGTAACACTGTCGATCTTTGTTCAACAATAATGTTTCCATAACACCATCGTCCATCGAACACGAGTTGGATACCCATGCGAGCGCATCATCGACCGGCCCGCACCACACGGAGTCTGGGCCTATCATCGATGGGAAACACCAAGTCGCTATGCGAAGCGACTGAGATCACCAGACCGATTGTTGTACCGCCTTATGGTCAGATCGAACATCGAGAAGAGTGGTCGCGAGTGTGAGCTTCGATTGGTCAAAATCGCATACAGGCGCCCAAGAAAAGAAAGTGCGGAATATGTGTAATGTGTCGCGAGCGACTCGAATGATATAAAGTTGAAGTATTTGTGCCAGAGTTGGCAGTCGAGATATACATGGTTCTTGGACTGGCGGGCCTGGCGTCGGATGTTTTGAGGAGCGACAAGTTATTCGTAAACCGTAAATATACCCAACTGATTTCCTACCATATAGCAACGTCCAGTGAAATTCGCGCGTACTATACCTTACCTATCTGTCATCATGGCTGCGTGTACGCGTCGACTTTTTGATGAGGCGTTTCCTAGATACATGTAACATGTGAACATTGACGTCACCCATTCTATGACCACTTGTAGGAAGACATACTGGACATGCATTATTGGTGATGCTGACATGTACTAACGTATGTCCACATCACCTGTAACGTGCATACATATATGTCTCACTTGTAGCAATATCTCCTAGTCTCTCGTACACGATGCCCGTTGCCCCCAACAAAACCACAAGCCATCACCATGGCCTCCGCCTTCCGATCCCTCAAAGCAGCCACAGGCCGCAAAAGCGAACCTGAAACCACACCCGAAGCCGAGAAATACCGTCTCGTCGTGACCGCCGGCCCCTCCTACGATAAATCGAGCCACAAAGTCGTAGCAGTCAACACCGGCGAAGCGGTAACAATCGAAAACGACTTCATCCGAGCGCGCGTCAAGGTGCGCATTCGAGGCTTCCGAGGCCTGCCATCGAGATGTCCATCCACGAGCCCGTACTTCGATGATCCCTCGCACGCCAAAGATCAGTATAGCGTGGCTTTCAGCTTTGTGCCGAAGCAGGATCTGCCCAGCCTGCATACCGTTTGGGGAAACGACTTTGACCACCCCGTACGCGACCGACTGCCGCCTGGCTTCAACACTGCATTCAAGATCGTGAAGGAATTTATCGATCCCGGGCTTTCTTGCGATGCATACGCCGATGAACCTTGGCTTTATGGTCCGAGTCTGAGTTGCTGGTTCGCATTCCGAATTGGGGAGAAAGTAGGAGATGAGGAGGAGGTCCCCGAACCAGGAGGAGAAGATGAGGTGACACGCGAAGGCGGCGATGGGTCAGGAGAGGAACAGCGTACACGGCTCGGGCTACCAGAGAACAACGAGAAGCGGCGGAAGTTCTTCCTCGACGCGAAGAACCGTGAGGGATTTGTGTTTGAGAAGGGCCGATGCTTCCACGCGGATTTCTTTAATCCTTATCTCGATTTCGGCAACTGCGCGCTCAAACTGCCTGGCTTCAGCTTGAATGTGATCAAGTACGTGGACGAGAAGAGCCATTGCCTGAGGTATGTGTTCAAGAACAGGGAGACTGGTGACGTATATCTCAATGTCAACATAGCTCTGCTGTGGGATCAAGATTTGATGGACGCTCTGCAGGCTGAAAAGGAGGGCGATGCTGCGTTGCAGGCCACGATGGGTGGTGAAGTGAGCAAGCCGGTTGAGAACAGTTCACCTCACGATTCGATTCAGGCACAGGATGATGGAGTCCCGAAAAATACCGGAGATCATACCGATGAAGGATTGAACGACGCGGTTCCGAAACTTGACTCTGGACGAACACATGTCGATGAAGGATCAAATGATGTCGCCGGTGTGAGCCGGGACCTGAAAGAAGTCGATCTGAACAAGAACGAGATCGACGAAGACGCAGCGGGCTCCACTGCTCGATCCAAGTTCTCACTCACAGGGCTGCCAGAAGTCCAAAGCGAAGCGAATGTCAATAATGCCCAGACAGCGGCTCAGAACGATGCATCAACAGGAACACAACATGATGCAATCCATGAATTGTTGAGGAACACTGCAACGAACGACATGAGAGGGCGTGAAGCTGGCATATTTTGAGACGAGGTCCACCGACAGAACGGAGACTGAGACTACATATCACGAAGTCAACGATAACGAGTTGAACACATTGTTCACCCATCGAGGATGATTTGCCTTCAACACTAACCCTAGCAACACCAATCTCTCGGTATACAACATCTCGTGTCAGTACATGTAGTGTCCAAATGTCGATAAAGAAAGGGTTTCATTTGAATTGACGAGATACGTATATGAAATACATCGTTTGGGAGCTGCGCTAGGTGATTTCAGCTGCAATCGTTAATGCGATCGACATTACTGTACTCGGTACTCGGTTGGTCGGTAACCTAGATGGCGTGGTATCAATTGGAGGAACCCCCACTTGATTACTACCCCACGGACGAACATACTACTGTTACTGCTACTACCACCGCTGTCGTCTACACTTGCTACTATCCCAATCCCCTCATCAACGAAGTACGGTAGCCGTGTATCACCCTATCATCATGGCGAACTCAACACTCAAGACGATACATCCCTGGCTACAGGAGAATACCACCGAAACCCCCTCTGGCGCCACGATCAAAAGCTACTCTCATGACAATGGCTCCGATCCGATCCTTTGTGTCGTCCATGGCTATCCGCAATCCAGCTACCAGTGCGTACTCTACCTTCGTCTAACTATTCGCCTCACATTTACTAACACCATCCTCAATTCAGGTGGCGTCATGTAAGTCCAACAATGAAACACACCTCTCAACATCATCATTCACCATTTCCACCTTTAACCTCGTCCCATTCAGTTCATCCTCAACAACCACCAACTCACAAAAAACATAGGTCCTCCCCGCATGGAAGTCAGACTTCACCCTCTTCATCCCCGAACTCCCCGGCGTAAGTAAGGTAAAAGCCTAGTATCACGAACTATAGTCTAATCAATAGGTGTTATAGTACGGCAACAGCACCCTGCCCTCAACCTCTACAGCCTCCAACCCCCCAACCTACGACAAACGCGCCATCGGTCTCTCCATCCTCGAAGCCTTGCACAAAGTCCTAGGCCCCTCCTCCAAAACCCGCCCCATCCACTGGATCGCCCACGACCGCGGCGCTCGCATCGGCCACCGCCTTCTAACTTCCCCCTCGCCACCTTCAAACCTCAAATCCGCAGTCTTCATAGACATAGTCCCCACGCTCGAGCAATGGCGAGCCTTCGCGCACCCGGCTGCCAGCACAGCTTATTTCCACTGGCCGTTTCTCGCGATGGGCACTGCGCCGCAGGTTATCAAAGGGATGGGCGGGGAGGCTTTTTGCCGGATGATCCTGGCCCGTGGACGGGGTGCGAATGTGCAGGGGCAGGCGAAGATCGATTCCGAAGACGCTTACGATCATTATGCGAAGATTTTCGATCGGGAGGATGCGATTGAGGGGTCTTGTGCGGATTACTCTGGTGGGGCGGCTGAGGAGTGTGAGGTACAGGAGGGGGAGCAAGCTGAGGGGGTGAAGGTGAGGGTTCCGTTGCTTGTGATCTATTCCGAGGGGAGTTTGGGAAGGATGAATGATGTTGAGGGGATTTGGCCAAGGTGGGTTGAGAAGGGAGTGGAGGGAGTGAAGTTTGTGGGGGTTGGGGAGGGGCATGGGCATTATTTGCCGGAGAGTGCGGATGGGCTTGTTGCTGAGAAGGTGGTGGAGTTTGTGAAGAAGGGGATTGAGGCGACGAAGCTTTGATGGTTGGTCGGGTTGTTGGGGTCTGTTGATGGGTTCGATGAGATCGTGTACGTAGGTATGCAACGATAACATTACGCGGAAGGTATCGAGAGAGGGCCGTTTCGCAAGTCCCTCTCAATGGCACCACTCTGTTTTCGATCAGCGGATGACACGAACGCATAAAGTCGACCGCTTAGCTGAGACACAAGTCTGTGAAAAGTGCTCTCTCAATGGCACCACTGCGTCTTCGACGGCTCAAAGGCGATGATACCTTCAGAAAAACACCTTCGGCGATTTCCTTTTCTTTTCGAGATAGACCACCGACGCCTAACAAATTCTTCGACATCACCCTCAACTCACAACCCCTTCTTCCACAAAACCAAATCCGACCTCTCACCAACCTTAGCATACAGCCCTTGGGCGCGGTAGTTGAAATACTGCGTATGCCAATAAAGCTGGTAAGCGTCCGCCTCCCTCGCCCGATCCGCAACAAAATCAATCAGCTTTTCGCCGACGCCGCCAGCCCTGGCCTCGGGATCTACGAAGAGGTCGTGCAGGTAGAAGTTGGGCTTAATGCTCGCCGTCGAATCGTGTGGGTAGTAGTTTGCGAAGCCGATGACTTTGCCGTTGGCTTCGGCGACGCCGCAGTTGATGGCGTTGTTGGGGTCGAGGAAGCGGTTGAAAGTCGTCTCCGTGACTTCGTCGGGGATCGTGCGTTTGTAGAAGACGTTGTATTGGTTCCAGAGGTTGATCCAGGTTTCTTTGTCGGCGGCTTGGATGGGGCGGATCTGGATAGTTGTTGATGAAGACATTGCTGCTTACTGTTCGATGAGGGTATCTCGGGCGTCAGGTTGAATCGGATTGAAAGGGTTGTCTCGTAGTCGAGACTCTGACACTCGCCAAGCAGCGAACATGGCTTTATACACCGGTCTATAGTACGCGTGACTCAGTCTTACCACGTGGACTGGTGCCACTTTCTCAGAACTGCATTCTCTACAGTAGTTTGTCAAGCAATTTCACGATCCTTGATGATCCTTCACATTCTCGGAGCTCGGAGTTGGCTGGCTGGACTTGCCAAATGTAGGAAGAAGCTCCAATTGTGTCCGCATCACGCCAGCTGCGCCAGAAAGTCAAGTTGTTTACTGTAGGTGCCGAGGGTGCCCAGAGCATGTTGCTGTTGATGTCGTCCCACGAACTAGTCGCTGTTCATGATCGATATGCTCCAATACTGATGTGATATTGATGGTAGGAGCAAGGAAACGAATCACGACGTATCTCTCCAAAATTCAAAGTCCGCTCAGATCTGCCGAAAGTTTGGTCTGCGTCACAGAAGGGCAAAGATAAGCCAATGGAGAAAACACCATTGACCTGACATAACCACGTAAAATCGTTCATCTTCAATCAAAACCACTCGAATCCTTCAAAAATGTCCTCTACCGACTCAGGTTTCATCGCCGCCCTCGAGGAGGCCAAGAAGGGCGCAAGCGAAGGCGGCGTCCCCATCGGCGCATGCCTCGTCTCTGCCGAAGGCAAAATCCTGGGCCGCGGCCATAACATGCGCATGCAGAAGGACAGCCCTACCATTCATGTACGTTCAGTGAAAAGAAAAGGAGAAAATCAATTCTTTTGAGGATCACCAGCTCTATACATCTGAATATATCTGTACTATATGATCACATCTGACAACATCAAATCAGGCCGAGATCTCCGCCCTCGAGAACGCAGGTCGCCTTCCCGCCTCGGCCTACAAGGGAGCAACAATGTACACCACGCTCTCGCCTTGCGACATGTGCACCGGTGCTTGCATCCTTTACAAGATCAACCGTGTCGTGCTCGGCGAGAACAAGACGTTCCTCGGCGGCGAGGCGTATTTGCAGAAGCGCGGTGTTGAGGTTGTGAACGTTGAGAGTAAGGAGTGCGAGGACTTGATGAGCGAATTCATCCGCAAGCAGCCCGAGGATTGGTAGGTGACTGATGAGATTTTTGTTTGGCTGTCATTGACGCTTTCATTGATTGGATTTTGATTGATCTCGAGGATAAAGCTTTGCTGACACTGTTCGTATGTGCAGGTATGAGGATATTGGTGAGGGCACGCCCAAGGGAAACTGAGCGCGTGGAAGACGAGTGTGATGGGGTCTTGAGCTCTACCAATCACCGTGGGTGACATTACGCTCATGCATTTTCTGTTCGAAGGTAGATGCACTGGCGGCAGGAGGTGCAGACTTCGTCGATTGAGCTAAAGCATTGTTGGCAAGCTTCCTCTCGTTTTGGGCTCGGCCGGGCGGAGTCATCTACCTGACGAAATTCTGTGAATTTCACTGAAGTAGTACTTGAGATCGTCGGGCTTCACGAAGGGTGTGATTCCTAGACGTTGTTAGCTTAAGCAATATAGTGATGATGATGAAAAGTGTGACGTGCCGTGACCAAGGTTGGCGATCCAACCTTGCTTTCCACCGCCGAAGCCTTTCACCATTCTCTCCACCACTTTGGTCATGGCCTCGTTACCACCGTAGAGCACACCGGGGTCAGCGTTGCCCTGCAGAACCTTGCCGTACTTCTGAGCGATAGCGTACGCCTCGGCGGGCTCGTGAAGCCAGTCCAGCCCAACAATGTTGTACTTTGTCTTGCACAGATCCTCCAGCGCGTACCATGCACCCTTGGCGAAGACCACCATAGGGACGACCTCTTGACCAAGCTCTTTCAACTTCGCAGGTAAGTGGTCGGCAATGTACTCCAGGTAAGGCAGACCGAACTCCTTGAAAGATGCAGGGCTGAGCTCACCTGCCCACGAGTCGAACACCTGGACGATCTGCGCGCCAGCTACAACCTGTAGAGCAAGGTACTCAACACAAAGCTCTGCGATCTTCTGAAGCAGCTTCTTGCTTTCCGCCGGGTGCTTGAAGATCCAGGTCTTCATCTGCTTGAAGATCTTGCTTCCACCGCCCTCGACCATGTAGCACAGCAATGTGAAAGGCGCACCGCAGAAGCCGTACAAAGGCACTCTGCCGTCAAGCTTTTGCCTTGTAAGCGTGATCGCCTTGTAGACGTAGTCCAAGCTTTCCTTCACATCCACCTCTCTTTCCATAACTTCTGTGTACTGAGGGTCCTCCGGATCCATGAGTGGGTTGGGGAAGTGCGGGCCCTTGCCATCCAGCATGACAACCTCCATTCCCATAGCCTGAGGAATGACCAGAATGTCGGAGAAGATGATGGCGGCATCGATGAGGCCTTCGAAGCGGTCAATTGGTTGCAGAGTGAGGTTCGATGCAATCTCGGGGTTGCGGCAGCATTCGAAGAAGTCTCTCTTGCCCTTTTCCTCGTGATATTCGGGCAGGTAGCGGCCGGCCTGACGCATCACCCAGCATGGCGGGCGTTCGACGGTCTCACCGCGAGCGGTGCGGAGGAGGAGGTCATTCTTGAGAGGAGGGAAGGTCGGGCGTTCTTGTGTTGAAGACATGGCGATGTTGTAGACGAGTGTCATGAAAGGGCGGAAGGGAGGGAGAGGATTGGAGGTGAAGGTGAAGAGAGCGGGACACTACTACGATGAGGCAATGCGAGCCTCGGAGCTTTCAAAGTCATTTGAGATACATTTTGGTGGGGTTGTTCCAAATGCCCATCATACCCTAACCCTTAAGCAGGGGTAATGCCGATCAGACGAAACCTCAAGAGAGTTACTGTAACACGCAATAGTTATACCGAACATTGAAATGTGTAATTTGGTGCGTGGCTGCTGAGCTTGCAGGTCGAGCATCTTAGTGGCGAAGTGATAGTGCGGCTGACAAGCTCCATCAGCATACCATACAGTACCCATGCCGAAAGGTCTCTCGTCATTCGCATTTGTTTCTTCATGAGCGTTAGAAGCGTTTTGCGGCCGGCGAGGCGTCGTCTAATCATCTCAGCATCAACACAGCCTCTGTTCAAAGTCACTCATCAAAGCAGCCTGATCGATGGCGCATGTACTGCCCATCCGTCAATCAGCTTCATACGCGGAGCCAAACGAAAGACGAACGTCAAACTCGATGACTTGATCCAAGGCGTACTTCCAGCTCTCCCAAAACTCAAGGCCGACGCGCCTCCGGAAAAGGTCTACCCTCCAGTCCTCCAGCAACACCTCAACAATGTCCGCAAATTCAGCGACTGCATCGTGCTCACCCGCGTGGGCGACTTTTACGAGTTGTACTTTGACCAAGTCGACCAATACGCACACCTTGTCAACCTCAAGAAAGCCAAACGGGCCACTGTTCTAGGAGACGTGGCCATGGCTGGCTTCCAAGCCTCACAGCTTGACCGCTATCTGAAGATGTTCGTGCGGGATCACGGCAAACAGGTGGCAATTAGCGAACAAATTCGTTTGCCTGAAAGTCAGCGGCTTCAGAAGGCTGGAGCGCCGATGTACGATCGCAAAGTCACGAGGATTGTGACAGCCGGTACTCTCATCGACGAAAATTTCATGGATCCGTTCGAAGACAACTACCTGCTTGGTGTTCACATCGAAGACCTGACCGCTTCTCAGCTCAAGGAGCGTCAGGCACCGGACCATCACGCCCGAACAACCAAAGTCGGGCTGAGCTGGGTCGATCTCTCGAGTGGGGACTTTTACACGCAAAGTAGTGATCTCTCCTCGCTGTCATCAATTGTTGCACGCATTGGCCCGCGGGAGATTGTACTAGATGCTTCGTTTGAAGAGCTTGGCTCATCGACACTTGAACGTTTACTTGGAGACTCGGGGAACTCGTTGCACTTCCAGGTTCCATCGCAAGCAGGAGCATCAATGGAGAGCTGGAATGACCTGATCGAGTCGCCCGTATCGAAGAAAGAGCAAGCCGAGTTCACTCCGAGTGAAGTAGCTGCTGGCAGTCTCATTCTGGAGTACGTTCGAGGGAGGCTATTAGACACTAGTATAAAGCTACAGCCTCCGATAAGGCGGTCAGCGCAAGAGTACATGGTCATTGACAAACAAAGTCTTCGCGGTCTCGAGATACGCCAGACTCTCAAGGATGGTTTGACTCAGGGAGGTCTGTTGCAAACGATTCGGAGGACTGTCACGAAAAGCGGCGCCAGATTACTGAACCAGCGTTTGGTTTCGCCTTCGCTCTCATTGGCGGTCATCAATAACCGTTTGGACTTAGTCCAGGAGCTGCGTGACAGGGATGGCGTAAGAGAAAACATCCAAGCTCTCTTGCGCCGGACTTACGATACATCACGTTTGCTCCAGCGTTTCTGCATCGGGAAAGGGGACGCCGACGACATGCTTGGACTTGCCAAAACGATAGCTGTGGTGCAGCAAATCTCAGACTTGGTTCATACCGAAGATGCCACTGTCAAGCCTAGTCAGGCAAGAACACAGATTCGCGAGACGTCATGCCTCGAGAGTTTGTTCGAAAGGCTCGATCTGACTGGGCCTACGAAGGTCGCGAAAAGCATTTTGTCTACTATCGACGAAGACGGTCTTTCACGCAAGCATCAAGCCGAGATAGAACAGGCAACCGAATCAGAGACCATGGCCGAAGCAGTCATGAATGCAGACGCTGCTGGCAATGAGCCACCACAGTTGGCACGAAGAGCGGCGAAGCAAACCGCTGCAACATCAGCTCCAAGCAACGGTGAACAAGACATCTGGATCATGCGAAAGGACGCATCTTCCAAACTTTCGAAAGCGCACAAAGATCTCGACACCTTACTCGTGGAGAAACAAACTCTCGCTACGATGCTTCGCGAGAAGACAAAATCCGACAGCCTGACCCTCAGATGGAGCGGTCAGCTTGGCCACTTTTGCCACGTCAAAGGCAAAGACGCCAAAGTTGAACTCGACAAACTCCCTGACGCACGAAGCATAGCCTCCACGAAAACGACGCGTACCTTCCACATCACCGACTGGACGCGTCTAGGTGCAAGTATCGACGACGCCAAACTCCGCATCCGTGCCGAAGAAGACCGCGTCTTCAACAGACTCCGTGCCCAAGTATTGGAAAATCTCATGCGCCTGCGCCGCAACGCCGCCATTCTCGACGAACTCGATGTCGCTGCTTCCAACGCCACAGTTGCCAAAGAACGCAACCTAACCCGCCCCATTCTCAACACCAGCACCGCCCACCGCATCATCGGCGGCCGCCACCCAACCGTCGACGTCGGCCTCACTGCCCAAGGGCGTCAATTCACTGCCAACGACTGCCTGGTAGGCGACAACAACAAAGAACGCCTCTACCTAATCACAGGCCCCAACATGGCCGGCAAAAGCACCTACCTCCGCCAAAACGCCCTGATCACCATCCTCGCACAAACAGGCGCTTTCGTCCCCGCCGAGTACGCCGAGCTGGGCCTCGTCGACAAAATCTTCAGCCGCGTTGGGTCTGCTGATAACCTGTACCAGGACCAATCGACTTTCATGGTCGAGATGCTGGAAACAGCCGAGATTTTAAGGCAGGCTACGCCACGCTCCTTCGTCATCATGGACGAAGTTGGGCGCGGTACTACGGCTCAGGATGGGTTTGCTGTGGGGTATGCTTGTTTGAAGCATTTGAGGGATATCAACGGGTGTCGAGCGCTTTTTGCTACGCATTTCCATGGGCTTGCGGATCGGATTGAGGGACTGGGTTGTTTTTGTACAGATGTAGAGGAGGGAAGTGACGGAAGTGGAAGTTGGAGTTATGTGCATAAATTGAGGAGAGGGGTGAATCGTGAGAGTCATGCGCTAAAGGTCGCGAAGATGGCGGGTTTGCCGGCTGAAGCAATTCGGGTTGCTGGGGAGATTTTGAAGGAGTTGAGGCAAGGTGGGAAGACTGTATGAGTTGTGTATCCTGTGTGATAGGATGTATGAGTGGGCAAGGCACTGCACGTGTATGTATGCTTGTACGATAGTGAGGAAGTAATATAGCGAGTTCACGCAAGACGATTGCAGACAGGCCTGGGCCCGATCTTCCATCAGCTTTCACCTACCTCAAACCTGACTTCTTCTATCAACTTCAGCCGCATCACTCAACAACCCACTCCTCAGCCCAGAAATCAGAGATCTCATTGAACTTTTGCCCGCCAATCAGGTCCCTCAACTCTCTCAACCTCTCAGTAGCAGTAGCAACCTTCCCGTGCCCCCCTTCAGATCTCAACTCCTCGAAACCATCCGAACTTTGCTGCAAACCCCGGAGATCCGCTCCCGGCTCAGTGCAAGCCATGGCCAATTCGCGTAGATTTGCAAAACAATCCGTCACGAAATAGACTGTTTCTCGGTCCAAGGGCGGCTCTGTCGTGGCGAGCTCGAGGAGCTCGAGCGGTTTGGGTATGTTTTTGAATGGGGCAAGGGGTTGTTGGTGCCTATGCGAGAGAGCGGAAGCGTGTTTGAGGAGGAGGTCGGGGAGGTCTACGAGGGTGGAGATTGGCAGGATGGGGATGTAAGGAATGTCGGTGCGCGGCAGGAGGGAGGCTTGGAGTTGAGTGAAAGCGAGGGTTGGGTTGATGGAGGCGTTGGTAGTGTTTCCTGACGATTGGGAGAGGAGAAAGACTATGATGAGGCCTTGACCTCCGGTTAGGCCGGCGAAGTGGTGGATGCGGTCTAGGGTGTGCGGCAAGTTGGCTGCGGTTGTTGAGGTGGGTGACAGCAGGATCACTCTGAGCTGGCGGGCTGGAGCGGTGTTGTTGTGGTCGTCGGTGATGAGAGATGTGGATGGTGGAATCGGAATGGCAAGATCGTGGGTTTCCAGCCTGTTCTCTGTGAGGGGTGAGGTGAGTATGGAAGAGATGTTAGTCGAGACGATATGTACTCACCTCTCAGCTTCAAGCCTTCAGTTGAGATTAGTAGAGGCAGCACGGATGCGAAGGACGCGCGTCTTCTAAGAGTGGTGCAGAACATGATGTCGGGTGATTTGTATCGTCCAGTCATGGATAGATGTTAACGCCAGGGTGGTGTTGAGCAGAGGTGAGGTTGGAATTAAGCCTTCATCGCGCTTCCCGCTTTGAATGTTACAGCCGTAGGTAGTATACAGTGTTTTGTTACAGAAGGGGGGTATCTTTTGTCTATACATACATATCCATGAACCGCCTATACCATTCCAGGAATATCACCGCGATTTGTTGATGGCAGTCACCGAGTCTATGCGCTCAATAGGCACATTCAGCGCCTGTTTCTTCACCAGTTCCTCTTTGCTGAGCTTCTCCGGGTCGCTGCTGGACTTCACAGTCTCGGTCTCAGCCTTCGAAGGATTAGATGGCGTAGCAGTCGCTGGTGCGGATTTCTCCTCATCCTTGACCACGTCGATGGGCGGCGTGATCTTGGGATCAGTCCGCGTCCACCACCCTGCCGGGTTGAACCAGGAGTACCTTTCAGGCTCGGGATCCATGTCCTTCTCGGAAAGCGCCTCCCAATTGGGCTCGTACTTGTTGCGCAGCCTCTCCACCTCAGCCTCCACAAGGTCCAGACGGTCCTCCAACAGCTCTCGCTGGTCCTTTGCTTTGCTCCTGCTGCGCCAGCTATCCCATACCAGTAGTCCAACGGCGACAGCAAATATGAACGACTCCGAAAAGAAGTTGGCGCCTAGTTCAATAGCTTTTGCTTCGCTCAGTGGTCGAATCCTCGGCACGTGTGGTTTCTCCTCCTTCTTCGTTCCGCCCTCTGCTTTCTCCTTTGCAGCTTCCTCGTCTTGCTTCTTTTGCTGCAGCTCGGTCAGGACTGTGGGTGTCTCGGCCTTCTTCTTCCTCTCCTCTGCTAGCTTGCGTTCTCGCTCGACCATGCGATCTTGTGCTGCGCTGTCGTGTAGCATTCCCAGGCGCATGCGCATGTCTATCCTGTGCACGCGCTGCGCCTGTGCGACAGCGAATCGTCGAAAGCCGTCATGCTCTTTAGCTTGCCTTTTGATATAATTCTACAGTTGATTGTCAACTACTAGGTCGTCGCGAACGTGGGTGCTTGGCTTACGTACGCCAATGGGTTTCGCTGCTGTGCGGATGGCCAGCGAGGCGATTTTGAAAGTGAGAGACATGGTCAGGACACTGCGACCCGTTGATCATTTGTTCAGAACATGGTGGAGGATTGCGATGGACACTGCAATCCCGTCGTGACTCGCAACGCCCACCGCAAGGGCCGAACTTATGTCATCTTTCACCGGCGGAGTTGGACTGAGCTTGTGGAGTCGGCGGCAAGCGAGCTTTGCTTGTGTGCGTGAATGTTGTTGTCGGTATGGGACTTGACCGATCTTCGATCTTGTTCTAACCATACCGAGGTGCGATTTTATTTGACAGTAGTCACCAAAACTGACATCGAAACAGCAGTATCCAGATCAGATCAACTGTCATGTATCTCCGATATGTAGCAGCAACTTGGGTCCCCGTGCGTTCGAGGGCTTACCGAGCGCAGCGGCGGTTGCTGGGCGAGGCAAACTAGAGTTGTGCATAGCAACGGAATTGCGGGAAGTAAACTCTCACCACACCCAGCAGTCGTCTTGAACATGGCCCAGCGCAGACCAGGACGCATACTCGGCCAACGACATCGACCATGTCTTCCATCCACGCCGAGCCTCCGCCCCCAATCGTCACCGAGCCCACCGGCATCAACTATGCGACCGGATCGGCGCTCGGAAAGGGTGGTTTCGCCATCTGCCATCGCGCAGAACGATACGATGGCAGCAAGCCCACTGGACACATCGTCGCCCTGAAGATTGTCAAGACGAAGATGGAGCCCGCGAAACTGGCGCAGAAGGTATTGCAGGACTCCGCGACATGTCGCTTTCGCAGTCGATCAACAATATGCTAACAATTCGACCAGTTCGTTTCTGAGCTTCAGATCCACTCGAAACTCGCACATCCGAACATCGTCACCTTCTACCGCGCTTTCTCTTTCCAAACCAGCACATACGTCGTCTTGGACATGTGCCCGAACGGATCATTGGCCGACATGTTGAAGAAGCGGAAATGCCTCACTCTTCCCGAGATCAGACGCTTTGTTATCCAAATATGTGGCGCCGTAAAGTACCTGCACACACGACACGTCGTACACCGCGATCTGAAGACCGGCAACCTATTCCTGGATGCGAACATGAACGTTCAAGTCGGCGACTTTGGTCTGGCGGCTCTGCTGGTTACCGAGAAAGAAATGGAGGTCAAGCGACGAACAACGATGTGCGGCACACCCAACTACCTTGCGCCGGAGATTCTTGAGAAGGGCAAGGGACACAACGAGAAGGTGGATCTTTGGTCTATTGGTGTCATCACCTACACACTTGCCGTTGGAAAGGCTCCGTTCCATGCGAGCAGCAAGGAGGAGATCTACAAGAAGCTGAAGCAGGGCGAGTATAAATGGCCGGAGCTCAGCGCCACTCACAACGACATTTCGACCGATTTGAGAAATACCGTTGCTTCATTACTGGTTCCCGAAGAGGAGAGACCTGAACCAGACGACATCATCAGCCAACCATTCTTCCGAATGGGCTACGTACCTCACCACATCCCCGTTGCTTCTCGTGAGAAGATCCCTCAATGGACAGAAGTTTCATTACCGAGCAAAGCCGCACGCGACCAGGGCTTCACCGACTCGTGGTACAGTCTTTGCAAAGAAGCTGGCGTTGGAAAGACACCCGATGGAATCTCTTTCAAACTTAACCGTGGAAGGAAGATTAAGAGCATCGTCCACGATTTTCAGAAGGAGGCACAATTAGGCACGGCACCTGTCATGCCGATTCCCAAAGACACGGTCTATATCTCGACCGTCAGCGATTGGAATGTGACGGGGTCTCCCGAACCAGAGGACTCGGAAGGTTTGAGACCTCTTACCAGAGCGATTAGAGAAATCTCGCACAACGAAGTCGCAAAACCCAGGACGATGCTACCATCGGAACGAAGGATTGTTCGGGACGCCGAGGCCATGCCACCACCATCAAGGCCAGTGTCAAGAGTAGCAGCACGTTCAGGTACAGTTCGTCGCGCGGCTAGGACGATCAGCGAAGAGGCAGCGAAGGCGGGCGAGTCAGTGAAGATCGCATCTGATCCTGAGACGGTTCCAGCCCCAGCTACTCGGATATCACGGACTCGGATAGCGACCAGTAACCCGGTTTCCTCCACCCTGCGGGAAACAAACACGATATCGAGCGCTCGACCTCAGCCGTCTCGATCACAAAGCTCAGAGTCAACAATGGACAAGCCTCAGAGAACCACATCCATCAAACGCAGCGCGGACGCCAGCCTTGCGAGGAGACCACGTGCGACTATTAAGAAGGCTGAACGACCCGTTTCTCCTCCACCTCCTGGTCCATATGCCACTCTGGACGAATTGAAGCAAACATCGCCTCAAAGAAGACCCAGACGGAAAGCACCCACGCCTGAAGTGGTCGAGGTTCTGTCCGACCATGATTCGGAAGAGAGACCAGCTGCACAAGCACTTTCTCTCCCGCCTCCACCTCGGATGAGCAAGACCCTCCCTCGACCGCGCCGAGTCGTCTCTCCCCCAGACGCTCACCCAAACACAGACCCGACCACAGTACTCGATCGCCTCACCAGATTCCGCGACAACCTCGCCAACGCAATCAGCAACTCGCCCTCTCTCGCCCGCCAGACCAGCCGCCCAGACGCAAAGGACGCCGAAAATCTGCCCTTCGTCTGCAAGTGGGTCGATTACAGCGTCAAGCACGGCGTCGGTTACGTCCTCAAAGACGGCACCGTCGGCTGTGTCTTCAACGCCTCTGCCAAGCACAACACCCCCGTGACTCACGTCTACAACCACGACGGCCGCCGCTGGCTCGCCAAACTGCGCAAAGATCTCGAGAACAGCGAGATTGTGCCCCTGGAAATCCTCGAAGACCGCGCCGAAGACGGCATCATTCACAAAGTCTACAAAGGTCTCGGCAGCGTCAAAGAAGGGCCCTTGGCCGCCGAAGCGGCTCGTAGGAAGACTCTCAGCGTCCTGTGGGCCAAGTTCGGCCGCTACATGTGCCAGAGCCTGGAAGGTGATGTGGGAATGGGCGGCAGCGCTGAAGGCAAGAACAACGACTCTTTCGTCCGCTTCTACCAGCGCATCGGCAATGTGGGACTCTGGGTCTTCGCCGATGGCGCCATGCAGTGCCATTTCCCTGACCACACGAAGCTCGTCATCGCCGCTTCTGGTGACCTCGTCAGCGCTACTTGCATCTCCCCCGAAGCGGCCGAGTATTTGCGCGCGCACATGGATTTGCTGCCGCATCACATCACCGGCCGTGAGATCCTCGCAGACTCGGTCCAAGGGCTCCTTCACGAAAGCAATCGCGTGCGGGCTCGCGTTGTGAGAGCTAACGACATTGATACGAAGCTGAAATTTATCAACAATGTTGTTGGGCAGTGGATTCGGAATGGTGGGCTCGGCAGATTGGACACCGACGCCGATGTTGTTGCTGAGCTTGCTGCGAGTGGCAAGGACAGTGTGAGGGCTGAGAAGCTTTACTGGGAGGGCATGATGGTCAAGGACCAGGCGAGGAAGATCGAGCGCGTGACTGTTGGCCGCCTGGGCGGAGATGTCAGGGAGAGTGAGAAGGTTGTCACGGCGGCGAAGTGAGACGATTGTTGATGGGATACTGTAGGATGGATGGGATGGACGTGGAATTTGGATCGAGGAAGAGGACTGGCTGGAGAGCTATTGCACGACATTTTTCGTTTTCTTTTTCTTCCTTGGGATGGACGAATAACTTACGACCGGCGTTTTTGGGAGGGTGGTTTCTTGTTTCTCCTTTTCTCTGGTCCGCCTGTTGAGGCGCGACGTTGAGCGAGTTTGATTGGATAGCGAAGGAGTCTCCAATGCTCTTTTCCC
>Ga0265797_10005795_pt1 | contig 17855 bp, 14 predicted proteins | sample P2T30metagenome_FD_192433 | JGI IMG/M metagenome (GOLD analysis project Ga0265797, IMG submission 192433) | Plant litter microbial communities from East Loma Ridge, Irvine, California - P2 T30 | ecosystem: Environmental > Terrestrial > Plant litter > Unclassified | place: USA: California...
CGGCCCGCATGGATGCAGTTTTTGCCGTCCCCCGCCAGCCCACCCCGCCCCGCCAACGCGCACCCGTGCAGCTTTTGACGTTGACGTTGCCCTGCGCTCTCAGCCCTGCCCCGCCCACAGCGGCACGTCATACACCACCATCACCCGGTTCTCTTCGGCATCGCGCTGGTAGTTGGACCGGAAGAAGCCGTTGCGCCAGCGTACCGACAGGTGCTTCAACGCTTCGCTCTGGAACGTGTAGCCGATCTCGACATCACGCTGCCACTGCCGGCCCTCGCCGCTGAACGTGGCCGGGCGCGCGTTGTCGCCCTTCACGTAGCGCACCAGGAACTTCAGGCCCGGCAGGTTGATCTGCTTGCCGTCCAGCTGGTAACGCAGCTGCCAGCTGCGTTCGTCGCGTTCCATGAAGTCGTTGATGAAGGTCCAGTTGAAGACGTTGCCATCGGTGCCGCCAACGAACGGCATCGCCGTGTCACCGTTCATGTCCTGCCACATCACCGCGAACTCCTGGCCGGCGTGCTGCCAGGCCACCAGCGCGTTCAGCGCGCGGTTGTCGACCACCCCGGCCAGTGCGGGGCCTACGTCGTCGGACACGTAATAGCGTACTTCCGTGCTCAGTCTGCCCAGCGCCAGCGGCTGCTTGAACGCCACCGATGCCACCTGCTGCCGGTACAGGTCGCGCAGTTCGCCGTGTTCGTAGTGCAGCTTGAAACGATCATCCGGCGCCCACGACGCGGTGACCAGTTCAAAGCCATCGGCATCGGGTGTGCCACTGAAGCGACGGTCCTTGTTGGTGAGGGTCAGGTCCACCCGCTCGGTCCCATCGCGGTACCAGGAACGGTCGTAGCGCGCATAGCCCAGCTCCACGCCGTTGTCCCACGCCGCGCCCAGCGAGGCGCCTTCGAAGGTCTGCGGCAGCAGGCGGCTGGTGTTGGATTTCAGCAGCAGGTCGGATGCGATGTGGCTGCCCACGCGCAGCTCGGCCGGGCCGGCCTTGGCCTTGCCGGTCAGCGCGATGCGGCCGAACGCCGAACGCGCGCCGTCTTGGTCGTAGGGCAGGATGCCGGTGCCGACTTCGGACTGCAGTCCATCCAGCTTGAAATCCGCCAGGCCCAGCACGTCGATGCCGAAACCCACCACGCCCGGCGTGTAGCCGCTGCGCGCATCGAGCAGGAAGCCCTGCGCCCATTCCTCGCGCTTGCCCTGGCCGCTGCCGCTGCGGAAATCACGGTTGTAATAGAAGTTGGTCGCGGTCAGGTCCGCGCTGGCACCGGCCAGGAAACCTTCGTTTTCTGCGGCCAGTGCAGGCGCACTGGCCAGCCCGAAGGCGATCAGCATTGCATTGCGTGTGATGTTCATGGGTCCGGCCCCTCCGCCGTACACAGTGGAAAAAAGGATCGATCAGAAGATCGCGCTGGCCGCCAGGATCAGCAGCAGCGACACCACCGAGGCCAGCGACACCGGCAGGCTCAGCGTCTTCAACGTGCCGCGCAGGGTCATGCCGAAGGTGGTCTGCATCAGCCAGAACGTATTGCTGGTGACGTGCACCAGGAACAGCGAGCCGGAGCCTGCGGCCAGGGCCACCAGCACCGGCGGCACATCCAGCGAATGCAGCGCCGGGGCCAGCATGCTGGCGGCGGTGATCGCAGAGGCCGACACCGAACCGATGGCGATGTGCAGGATGGCCGCCACGACCCACACCAGCAGTAGGGGTGCCGCCGAGTTGGCACTGAAGTAACCGGACAGGATGTCGCCCAGGCCGGTGGTGGCGACCACTGCCGACAGCGAGCCGGCCACGCCGGTCAGCAGCAGGATCTGTCCGCTTTCCTTGAATGCATCGGTCACCGCGCCACTGCGGTCCTGCGCGGGCACCGTGAAGCGGGCGATCACGAAGGCCAGCACCAGGCCGCAGAACAGGGCGAAGGTGGAGTTGCCCACCGCGGCCAGCGCCGGGATGTCCAGGTCCAATGCGCGGTCCAGTGCGCCGGTGGCGATCATCAGCAGCGGCACGATGATCGGCAACAGCGACAGCTTCAGCGGCACCGCGTTGTCATCGTCCCTGACCTCGGCGGCGACCACCGCCGGTGCCTGGTCGTCGGGCAGTTCGTCGGTCTCTGGGTTCCAGAAGCCGCGACGCAGCAGGAAATGGAAGCCCCAAAGGGTCAGGAACACGGTCGGGACGGCGATCGCCAGGCCGACCAGCAGCATCGTGCCCAGCTCCACGTCCAGCACCGCCGACAGCGCCAGCGCGGCCACGCCCGGCACCACCATGGTCAGTGCCAGGTAGATGCCCACGCCCACCGCGCCAGCCATCTTCGGCAGTGCGTCGCCGCCGATGCGCTTGGCCGTGGCACGGGCCAGCGGCGCGGACATCAGCAGCAGCACGTCGGTATAGATCGGCGGGAAGATCGAGGTCAGGATGGTGGCGAACGCGTACGGCATCTGCGTCGGCTTGAAGGTGCGCACCAGCAGGCGTACGACCTGCTGGAAGGCGCCCATGCGGTGCAGGAACGCGCCGATCATCACGCCGAAACCGATCAGCAGGCCGATCTTGCCCATCAGGTCGCCGAAGCCATCGGTGATGGCCTCGATGGTGGGGCCGAAGCCGAGCCCGGACGACAGCCCCAGGTACAGCGGGCCGGCGATCAGCGCGATCATCGGGTTGACCTTGAAATAGATGATCAACAGGACGATCAACAGAATGGCGAACAGAGCGTTCGCCAGCACAAACCACTCGTGCATGATTCCCTCCCAGGAATGAAGCGTTGTTGATTTCGCAGGGCGATGCCCTGCGCGATGAAGGACGAAAGGCTTACGCGGCGCGCAGCCCCGGCGGTGCGGGATGCAGGTCGGCGACGCGGCCGGCCTTGGCCACCTGGCCGGCGGTTTCATGGCCGACCAGCGCCGGTAGCCCGCGCGACAGGGCGATCAGCGCAGGCAGGTCCAACCCGGTCGGGATGCCCATCTCCTCGCACATCGCAACCAGGTCCTCGGTGCAGATGTTGCCGGAGGCACCGGGTGCGAACGGGCAGCCGCCGAGTCCCCCCAGCGCGGCGTCGAAACGCTGCGCACCGGCATCGTAGGCAGCCACCACGTTGGCCAGGCCCAGCCCGCGCGTGTTGTGGAAATGCAGGGTCAGCGCGTCGGCGCCGACCAGCGGCAACGCCCGCTCCACCAGCGCGGCAACCTGGCGCGGATTGGCCATGCCGGTGGTGTCGGCCAGGGTGATCCCGTTGCATCCCAGGTCCAGGTAACGGCGCACCAGGTCGAGCACCTTCGCCACCGGCTGCCCGCCCTCGAACGGGCAACCGAACGCGGTCGCCACGCTGCCGTTGAGCAGCACATCGCCACGCGGCAGCGCGGCAATCCGCGCAAAGCCGTCGAAGCTTTCCTCAGTGGTCATGCGCATGTTGGCCAGGTTGTGGGTCTGCCCGACCGACATCACCAGGTTGAGCTCACCCGCACCGGCGGCCAACGCGCGCTCGGCGCCTTTCAGGTTGGGTACCAATGCCACGTACACCGTGCCAGGCGCGCGCTGCATGCCGGCGAATACCTCGGCGGCATCGGCCAGTGCCGGTACTGCCCTGGGCGAGACGAAACTGCTGACTTCGATGCGCGCAAAGCCGAGTGCGCTGAAGGCATCGGCCAGGCGGATCTTGTCGGCCGTGGGCACGAACACCGGTTCGATCTGCAGGCCATCGCGCAGGCAGACTTCCTGCACGATCAACGGACGGACAGTGCTCATGCGGATTCTCCGGTGCGGCCACTGGCGGTCGCGATGGCGGCCGCGGTCATGCCCAGGGTGGCCAGTACCTGGTCGGTGTGTTCGCCGAGTGCCGGGCCGGTCCAGTGCATCCGGCCCGGTGTGGCCGACAGCTTCGGCACGATGCCCGGCAGGGTGATCGGCTGGCCATCGGGCAGGGTGGTTTCCAGCAGCATGCCGCGTGCACGGTAGTGCGGATCGGCGACGATGTCGGCGGCCGAGTAGATGCGCCCGGCGGGCACGTCGGCCGCGTCCAGCGCGGCCAGCACTGCATCGATGTGCAGCCCGCTGGTCCAGTGGGTAATGGCCGCATCCAGCTCGGCATTGCGCAGCACCCGGCCCGGATTGGTCGCCAGCGCGGCATCGTCGGCCAGGTCGTTGCGGTCGATCGCGCGCATCAGGCGGCGGAAGATCGGATCGCTGTTGCCGGCGATCACCACGAAGCTGCCATCGGCGGTGGGATAGGTATTGGATGGGCTGATGCCCGGCAGCGCGCCGCCGGTGCGTTCACGCACCGTGCCGAACATCGCGTGTTCGGGCACCAGGCTTTCCATCAGGTTGAACACGCTTTCCACCAGCGATACGTCCACCACCTGGCCGCCGCCCTGGCCGGTCTTGACCCGCAGCAGCGCCATCAGCGCGCCCATGACCCCATGCAGCGAGGCCAGCGAGTCGCCCAGGCTGATGCCCACGCGTGCCGGCGGCGTGCTTGGATCACCGGTGGTGTAGCGGATGCCGCCCATCGCCTCGCCGATCGCCCCGAAGCCCGGGCGGTCGCGGTATGGACCATCCTGGCCGTAGCCGGAGATGCGTACCATGATCAAGTCCGGATTCAGCGCGGACAGCACGTCCCAGCCCAGGCCGAGCTTTTCCAGCCCGCCGGGACGGAAGTTCTCGATCACCACATCGGCGCTGGCAGCCAGTTGGCGCGCCGCCTCGGCGCCCTCGGCGGACTTCAGGTCCAATGCCACCGACTTCTTGTTGCGCGCCTGCAGCGACCACCACAGCGAGGTGTCGCCATGCAGTTTGCGCCACTTGCGCAGCGGGTCGCCGCCCTCGGGCGATTCGATCTTGATCACTTCGGCGCCGAACTCGGCGAACAGCCGCGCGGCAAACGGCGCCGCGATCAGTGTTCCGAATTCAACAACGCGGATGCCGTGCAATGGACCGGACATCTTCTACCCTCCCAGGACTAGACCGGCAGGGTAGGTCGCAATCATCGGATGACGCCATGCCTTTCTGACGAAAAACCGTTCGCGAAATGCGAACGCCTACGCCTTTGGTCGAAGGTGCTCGACCAGCTGCTGGGCGGCGGTGGACAACGGCCGGTCGCCGCGCCAGACCAGTTTCAGTTCGCGCTGGGCCCAGCCATCGGTCAGCGCTTCCACGTGCAGGTGCATGGCCCGGCCGAACAGCGCGAACACCGGCTCGGGCACCACGCCGATGCCCAGCCCGGCCTGCACGGTGCGGCAGATGGCGTCGAAGCCGGGCACGTGGATGCGCCGCCGCAGCGGCCGGCCGGCATCGCGCGCGGCCATCTGTGAACGGGTGAAGATCGAGCTCTCCGCATGCAGCGCGATCTGGTCGAAGGGCAGCGTATCGGCGAACGCCAGCGGCCCGCTGCCGGCCAGCGGATGGTCCGGCCGCATCAGCATCACCAGCCGGTCGCGGCGGAAGGTCACGGCGGTCAGCTCGCCCAGTTCGCCATCGCCGGAGCACACGCCGATTTCCGCCCAGCCTTCCTGGATGCCGCGCACCACGCCGCCGGTGGGGCGTTCTTCCAGCTCGATGCGCAGGTCTGGATGGGTCAGGAAGAACTGCTCCAGTTCTTCCGGCAGGTAGGCCACGATGGCCGACAGGTTGGCCAGCATGCGGATATGCCCGCGGATGCCGCGACGGTACTCCAGCAGTTCCGATGACAGTGCGGAAGCTGCCAGCAGCATGCGCCGCGCGTGCTGCAGCAGGCTCTCGCCGGCCAGGGTCAGCTGCATTCCGCGCGAGTTGCGGGTGAACAGCGCCACATCCAGTCCGCTCTCCAGGTCATTCAGGCGCCGGCTGGCGGCAGAGGTGGCAATCGCCTCGCGATCGGCCGCACGGGTCAGCGAGCCTTCCTCGGCCACGGCCACGAACAGCCGCAGGGTGGTCAGGCTGATCCGGTCGATGGACATCGGCTGGCTGATGGGGGCGATCCTGCGCTGGGGCGTGAGCGGCATTGTACGGTGCGCCCGCATTGCTCAGCGCTCCCGGGCACGCACTGAATCTGCAAGTGGCGATGGCGCTGAAAGGCTGAAAATAGGACCCCAGACCAGGCGCCTCACATGGATACCGTGCAGTGTTTCTCCTGCGGAACCGCAGGAAGCGTGAATGTCATGACGCATATTCGTCGGCTGGTCCCCGGCCTGCGTCCGGGCGCGATAAGCAACCGACCTTTATCCCAGGCCCCATCCCGAGCCATCGTGCCCGCCGAGATCTCGCAGGAGATGATTGACTGGGGCCGGCAGATCGCCGCGATCCAGCTGATGCGCGGGGCATGCCGGCACCTTCCCGGCCTCACATGGATCGATTGTGCCTGGCGGGCGGGACGGGCGCTGTCCGGCCTACGCCGTGGCCATGTCACGGATGCCCTTCGGTGCGTTCCTGTCGGCCTCGTGCTCAGCGCTTTCAGCGAACAGCTGCTGGATGCCTTGCCTCGGTTGGGTGATACGAGTGAACGGCATGAGGCAGTGATCCTTTTCCTGGCGGCTGTTGCGTGGGCCACCCGGGTGCAGGACGATCCCGGCCCTACGCCGCTATCTTCCACGCAGCGCGCTCTGTTGGGCTCGCTCAAAGGTGTGCGGCTGCTGTCAGGCGTGTGGAGCGCCATCAGTCATGGCCCGTTGCCGACCCCGCCGGACCCTTGTGGCACCGGGTATTGCATTGCGGCCTCACGGGGCGCTCCCGGCCCCGCCGTGACACGCAACCAGACCACGGGTATCACCATGGCCGGTCTTCCGGCTGGCCATGGCGTCACCCTGGAACGTGCACCGGAACGGCCAAGCGGGTGGATGTATGCGGGAGGCAGCGCAGTGTTCCCAGGTGCGTCCGCCAAGCGTTCCGGCGGAAGAGGGGCACCACCGCGACCGGCAAGGCCCAAGGCCGCCGCGCGCCCGGTCAAGCCACGAACCCGCACGGGAATAAAAGTCCGCAGGACCAAAACCCTGGACCGGACCGACGCGAACGAGCGCAGGGGCCCGCAAGCAGGAAACAGCGACCGGTTCCTGATCCGGGGAGCGGCGAGAAACGGCGGGGCCATGGCCGGTCATGCGCAGGCCTCCAATGCGGATAGCGCTCGGGAATCGATGATGGGCCCGTTGTCACACTCTTCGAGCGCGGTCTTCAAGGCTCGCGATCAGGAGGACCGGCGCAGGGCGGAAATGCCGGCAACGTCGACGACGACGGCGACTCCTTTGTTCGGCAGGCGAAAGGAGCCTGGCGCGTCACGCACGGCGCTGCCGATGCCCGCCCCGGCGGTACCCCCAGCCGCTTTCACTTCCGTCGTGGACAGCCCCCGCTGTCTGCGCTTCCATGATGGCCGGAAAATGTGCAGGCAACTACGCGCGCTGCGCGAACAGAGCACGATGACCCGCTATTGCGTCCATCCGCGCGCACGCGAACGCTTCACCAACATGTTCAGTTTCGCGGGGGCGGCGTTGCCTGGCGCAGACGGGAGAACCATCGCCCACCCGATACAGGAGAGGATTCCCAAGGCGCTGCGCACGTCTGCCATCCAGATCATCCGGCGACCCGGGCACCCTTCGCCGACGCTTCCCTCACGACCTGCCGAGGTGGGTCACAACCTTGTCTTTTCCGTCATCACCATCGCGTTGCTTGAAGGTCCCGTCAGTGTGGATCTGCTTGACCACCGCATGTCGCTTCTGCGCAACACCTTCCGTCTCATGGAACATGTGGATATCGGAGGCAGCAGGCACCTGCTGATTGCCTACCTGATTGCCAGTGACCAGGCCAGGGCGCGCGGTGTCGCCGCAGGCGTGCTGGATGTCCAGGTCGATGAGGCAGGGGCGCTGAGTGTCCGGGACGAAAAGCGCGACTGGACCATCGGCGCATCGGACCTCGACGGCTTGGTGGCCGGCCTGCAGGATGTCAGTGGACTGGACTACGATCCGGGCCCGGAGCACCGGGGCGATGCCCTTCCTGGAGCACAGCGCGGAACAATCCCGGAACCGGCGGGCAATCTCTGGGTCACCGAAGAAGAGCAGCTGTCCTGGATGCCGCCGCACGACCGGCTTCCCCACGAACGCACGCTCAGCTTCATCAATCCGGTGGTGATACCCCCGAGCGCGCAGCATGCTGCGGTGGAGCTCTACGCCAACAGCTTCACCCTCACCGGGGACTGTCTGCTTTACGCAGACGAAAAACGGATACCGGGCGTCCTGCGCCTGGGGTGTCCCACGTCCCATCAGGCTGGCGGCGCGATACTTCACTGCCCAACTCCGCCCGATGAGGCGTTCGCCAGACGGTTCGGCCTGCAGGCGGGCTATGCGTACAACCTTGAAGCCTTGGCCGATCAACTGGAAGCGCGAGGCATGGTGAGGGTGCCGGGTCCGGACATCGAAGCGGGCTCAAGACGCCCGGTCGAAACGTCCACCGCTCCGGATGACCTCGAAGATCCTTCGCCCGGACCTGCAATGTGTCCTGCGTGCTTCACGTTCGAACAGGGTGTGCTGCGCTATGCCGATCCACATGGCCAGCAGGGCGCGCTCGTCTTCGACAGGGCGCCTGAGCATCAGGAACGCTATGTGCTGGGCGACATGGAACGTCCGCAGGACCGCGCGTTCGCCTACGAAAATGGATTTGATCGTCTGCGTCGCTATACCGAGGATGAAATCGTCATGTGGCTTGCCGGCGAGGGCTATGAGCGGGTCGATGGCAGCTAGCCCACTGTCGCGTCCTGCGCCACGCCGTGTCCCGGGAGCCTCGGTTTCGCGGTCCGATGCCGGAACCCATCGCGGCCCTCCCGTGCTTCGGTGTAACTTGGTCACATCCGCGCCGGGGCCCCGTCCTTGTCGCATGACCATCAGCAAGGGGAAGCAAGGAAGATGTCCAGAAACCACCTGAAACTGGCCGGGGTGTTGGCCAGTGTCCTGTGTGCTGCATGCAGTGCGCCACCTTCGGGAACCGAAGGCTCGGCCAGCGGGCGCCACTACGGGCAGATCGAATTCAAACCCTGCACGCTGACCGGCGCAGTCGCCGCGGCGAATGTCGAAGCGCTGTGCGGCACCTTCAGCGTGCCCGAAAACCCCGCCGCGCCGGAGGGCCGGAAGATCGACCTGCGCATCGCCTGGCTGGATGCGGACAAGGCGGCCAGCGGCCTGCCGGATCCGGTGTTCTTCCTGGCCGGTGGTCCTGGCCAGGCAGCCAGCGACGTGGCGCTGCCGGTCAGCACCGCGCTGCGCCAGGTGCGCAAACAGCGCGACATCTTCCTGATCGACCAGCGCGGCACCGGCGACTCCAACCCGCTGAGCTGCCTCGGTGCGGACGGCAAGGAACTGCCGATGGACGAGCACGCCGATCCCACCGAAGCGTACATCCAAGGCTACGCCGCGCAGTGCGCCACGTCGCTGGAAGGCCGTGCGGATCCGCGTTTCTACACCACCTCGCAGGCCATCGATGACCTGGACGCGGTGCGCAAGGCACTCGGTGCCGGGCAGCTCAACCTGGTGGGCGGCTCCTACGGCACCCGCGTCGCCCAGCGCTATGCCGCGCGCTATCCGCAGCACGTGCGCAGCATGGTGATCGACGGCGTGGTGCCCAACGACCTGGTGGTCGGTGGTGACTTCGCCAATACCTTCGAGGACGCGATCATCCTGCAGTCTGCGCAGTGCATCAAGGACGCGGCCTGCGCCAAGCGCTTCCCGGTCAACACCCGTACCCAGCTGCGCAGCGTGCTGGACACCTTGGCCGCCGCGCCGGTGACGGTCGACTACCGCGACCCGGCCACCGCCGAGGCCCGCCAGGACGTGCTGAAGCCGGACAGCGTGCTCGGCCTGATCTTCGCCTTCTCCTACATTCCCGAACTGTCCTCGCTGCTGCCGGTGGTGCTCGACGAAGCCGCGCAGGGGCGCTACGGTCCGCTCGCGGCGCTGACCCGCAACGCCTCGCGCGCGATGTACCTGCAGATCAGCCGGGGCATGCAGTGGTCGGTGATCTGCAGTGAGGACGCACCGCGCTTCCAGCCGGCCCCGCAGAGCGATCGCCTGCTGGGTCCGAACGTGGCGCAGATGTTCTTCGCTGCCTGCGCTGTGTGGCCACATGACAAGGCCGCCGCCGACGCCGCCACGCCGTTCAAGAGCGACCTGCCGGTGCTGCTGCTGTCCGGCGAGCTGGATCCGGTCACCCCGCCGCGCTACGCCGAGCAGGTGCTCAAGGGCCTGCCCAACGGTCGCCACATCGTCGCCCGCGGGCAGGGCCACGGCAGCATCAACGCCGGCTGCATGCCGCGCGTGCTGGGCCAGTACATCGACACCGCAGACGCCAAGGCAGTGGATGCCAGCTGCCTGGATTCGCTGAGCCACGTGCCGGCGTTCACCTCGTTCAACGGATGGGAACCATGATCGTCGCAGAGGGCCTGCACAAGGCATTCCACACCAAGACCGGCCGCATCCAAGCGGTGCAGGACGTCAGCTTCCGTGCCGAAGACGGGCGCATCACCGGGCTGCTTGGACCGAACGGCGCCGGCAAGACCACCACCATGCGCATGCTGTACACGCTGATGAGCCCGGACCAGGGCCGGGTCACCGTGGATGGCATCGATGCCAATGTCGACGCCACGGGAGTGCGCCGCCGGCTGGGCGTGCTGCCCGACGCGCGGGGGGTCTACAAGCGGCTCACCGCGCGCGAGAACATCGCCTACTTCGGCGAGCTGCACGGGCTGGACGCGGGCACCATCGCCCAGCGCACCGAATCGCTGTCGCGGGCGCTGGACATGGGCGACATCCTGGACCGTCAGACCGATGGCTTTTCGCAGGGCCAGCGCACCAAGACCGCGATTGCCCGCGCGCTGGTGCATGACCCGCGCAACGTGATCCTGGACGAGCCGACCAATGGCCTGGACGTGATGACCACCCGCGCGATGCGCCGGTTCCTGCATGGCCTGCGCGACGAAGGCCGCTGCGTGATCTTCTCCAGCCACATCATGCAGGAGGTGGCCGCGCTGTGTGACCACATCGTGATCGTCGCCAAGGGCACGGTGATGGCTGCCGGCAGCGCCGATGAACTGCGCGAACAAGCGGGCCAGAGCAACCTCGAGGACGCCTTCGTCAAACTGATCGGCACCGAAGAGGGCCTGCACGCATGAGCATCATGTCCACGTTGTTCACGGTGATGCGCAAGGAACTGCGCGACCTCTCGCGTGACCGCCGCACCCTGGCCCTGACCCTGCTGATGGGCCCGCTGCTGTATCCGATCCTGATCCTCGGCATGGGCAAGCTGGCCGAAAGCCGGGTCAAGTCCCAGATCGAGCAGCCGCTGGAAATCCCGACCATCGGCGCGCAGAACGCACCCAACCTGGTGCGGTTCCTGGCCGCGCAGGGCCTCAACGCGACCGCTGCCCCGAAGGACCTCAACGAGGCGATCAGTGACCAGCGCATCGATGTGGCGCTGCGGATCAGCGAGTCGTTCGACGAACACTGGCGCGATGGCCGGCCGGCCTTGGTGGAGATCCTGCAGGACAGCACCCGACGCGCCGCCGACGTGCCCACCGCACGTCTCAAGGCAGCGCTGCAGACCTACAACGGCCAGGTCGGTTCGTTGCGGTTGATGGCACGCGGCATCGACGCGCAGGTCGCCCGCCCGCTGGACGTGGCGACCCAGGACCTGGCATCGGCCGAGGCCAAGCAGGGCATGATGCTGTCGATGCTGCTGCCGCTGCTGCTGACCATCACCTCGTTCCTGGGCGGCGCCTACCTGGTGATGGACACCACCGCCGGCGAGCGCGAACGGCAGTCGCTGGAGCCGTTGCTGGCCACCCCGGCCAAGCGCAGCGCCATCGTCAGCGGCAAGATCGCCGCCGCCTGCGTGGTGGGTATCGCCTCGCTGGTGCTGACCCTGGTGGCGTTCAAGCTCAGCGCGCAGCTGTCCGACAGCAGCGTTGGCCGCCAGCTCAACATGGGGCTGGGTTCGATGCTGCAGATGCTGCTGGTGATGCTGCCGATGCTGTTGATCGGCACTTCGCTGCTGACCTTCCTGTCGGCCGCGTCCAAGAGCATGAAGGAAGCCCAGAGCCACATGACCTGGCTGATGCTGCTGCCGATGCTGCCCAGCTACGCGCTGCTGGTGTATCCGCTGAAGAGCGTGGTGTGGCAGTACGCCATCCCGTTCCTGTCGCAGAACCAGATGCTGCTGAAGGTGATCCGCCACGAGCACATCAGCCCGACCATCTGGGTGATCTACCTCGGCGCCAACCTCGGCCTGGCCGCTCTGCTGTGGTTCGCCGCGATCCACCGCTACCGCCAGGAACGCCTCGCGATCTCCGGCTGACCAAAAAGGGGACGGAGGGGATTAAGTCGTTTTCGACTCCCCTCTCGGTCCCCTCATCGCGATTCGCTGCCTGGCTTGCGCGGGCGGCCCCGTGGCCGTGCCGCTACGGGGCGCCCCAGGGTTTCAGCCAGCATTTCCAGGAACCGCGCACTGCCCAGCGGGCACTGCGCCCTGCCATGTTCGCGGATTGCCGGGGCCTCCGCGCTGGCCCGACGATGATCGCGCAGGAACGCCCGGTAGCCGACACGGCGTTGCGCGGGAGTGCCACCGAGCATCAGCAGCGCGGGATGCGGGGTCAGCAACGGGTCACGGCGCAGGCCCAGATTGCCGTGCACGCTGGACCACGCAGCCTGTTCGGGGGAGGCCACCAGGCCGGCGCGCACCGGATTGAGTTCGATGTAGCGGTAGACCGCCAGCAGGTAGGCGTCGTTGTCGATCATGCTGGAATGGAAGCGACCCTGCCAAAGCGGGCCGGATCGACCGTGTCGCTGGTTGAACGCCTGCACGTAGCCCGTACCGAGCGCCCGCATCGCATGGGCCAGGCCATCGGTGGTCTTCGGCGTAGCCAGCAGATGCACATGGTTGTCCATCAGCACATACGCGTGCAGCGCAACGTCATGCTTGACGAAGGCCTTGTGCATCACGCGCAGGAAATGGTCGCGGTCCAGATCGTCGGCGAATATCGCGCCCTTGTTGATGCCGCGCTGGACGACGTGGAACGGCAGACCTGGCACCAGCAGGCGGGCATGGCGGGGCATGGCGCGGGCTTCCATGTTGGGTGGAAGCCCAGCCTGCAGGGCGAGGACGCGCGGTGTTATCAGGCCACGTCGTGCCACGCTGTGGCAGCAAGGCACGACGTGGGGGAAACGAGGGGATTACGACTTAATCCCCTCCGTCCCCTTTTTCAGCCGCCGGGGCTGAAGGCCAGCGTGCGGCGGGTGGTGACCGGTGCGGCGACCGGTTCGAAGCGCCAGCGCTTCACGGCGGCCAGGGCTTCGCGGTCGAAGGTGCGGGCCGGGGTGGCGCGCAGCACGCGGGCGCTGGTGACCGAGCCGTCGGTGCCGACGGTGATCTCCACCAGCACTTCGCCGGAGGTATTGGAACGCAGCGCGTCGGCCGGGTAGCGCGGGGCCGGCGTGCTGACCGGACGCAGGGTAGGCGCTGCGGTCTGGCGTGCGGCGGCAGCGGCGGCGGCCTGTGCGGCGGCCTGCTGCTGGCGCTGTTCGGCTTCACGGCGGGCGGCGGCCTGGCGTTCGGCATCCTGCGCGGCCGGCGCGGGTGCGGCGGCCGCCGGGGTGGCAGCGGCCTGCTGCGAGGCGATCTGCTGCGCCGCGGCGGCTTCGCGGGTGCGCTGCTCGGCCAGCTTCTGCTGCTCGGCCAACTGCTTGGTCTTGGCCTCGGCTTCGCGCTTGACCCGCTCGGTTTCTTCGGTGGTGCGCAGCGCGGCCACTTCCACGCCACGGGTGATGCCCTGCTTCAGGCGCGGCAATGCCGGCGCCTTCGGGTCCACTTTCTCGATCAGCGCGATCAGCCGCTGGCCTTCCTCGAAGTCCTCGCGCGCCATGTTCTGTTCGGCGGCGATCAGCGTGTACGGCAGCAGGTCGGTCAGCGCGCTTTTCACCGACGCATCGTCCGGGGTCTTGTCGCGCAGCGCCAGGTAGTACTCGATCGCATTGTCGCCGGCGGGGGCGTACATGCGGTTGTCGCGCAGTGCCTGGCTGGCCGCTTCGCGCAGTTCCTCGCTGCCCATCGCCTGCACCTTGCTGGACACGGCCGGTTCGGCGGCGGGCGCGGTGGCGGCAGGCGCGGCGGCGGCGGGCTTGGCATCGGTGGCGGGTGCGGCGGTCTCGTCCTTGCCTGAACAGGCGGCGAGGCCAATCAGCAGGACGGCAGGCGCCAGCAGGCGCGCACGAACAACGACGGATTTCCTGGCGTACGACATCCTGTTTCCCCCTTTGAAACGACGATACGAAAGACCTGGCAATGGTCCCAGGCACGAGCCTGCGGCGTTTCCCGACGCCGTAGGCAGATACTGTCAGCTGTGCAATCTAGCATCCCCCGGGGGGGAAGGGCAGGGGCGGATCAGCCACCCCTGCCACCAGGTCAGTGAGCGTCCCGCGTGGCGCTGCTGCCGCCGCCCATCAGCTTGTCGGTCCAGGCGATGCCGATCGCCGACAGGATGAATACGGCATGGATGATGGTCTGCCACAACACCCCGGTGGAGGTCAGCGTGGCGCACTTGGCGGCGCCGGCATTGGCGGCCGAGGCGGCAGCGTTCATCAGTTCCGGCGGGCACAGCGGCAGGCCGTCCAGCGCGCCGGCGGCGATGAAGGTCTTCAGCAGATGGATCGAGGAGATGCCGATGATCGACAGCGCCAGCTTCACCTTCAGTACGCTGGCGTTGACGTGGCTCAGCCATTCCGGCTGGTCCGGATGGCCTTCCAGGCGCAGGCGCGAGACGAAGGTTTCATAGCCACCCACGATCACCATCACCAGCAGGTTGGAGATCATCACCACGTCGATCAGCCCCAGCACGATCAGCATGATCTGCTGCTCGCCCAGGTTGCTGGCATCCATGATCAGGTGCCACAGCTCCTTGCCGAACAGGTAGACGTAGACACCCTGGGCGACGATCAGGCCCAGGTACAGCGGCAGCTGCAGCCAGCGTGAGGCGAAGATCAGGGTGGACAGGGGATTGGGGCGGTGCTGAGGGGTCATGGACGGCATGCTGCGTTGCAGGAAAGGGCGCAGAGTACTGGTCCAATGAGACAGTGCCAAGCGGGTCCACCTACTACACTCGCAGCACATCCCCGATGAGTGACCCGCCATGATCGATCTGTATTACTGGCCCACCCCGAACGGCCACAAAGTGACCTTGTTCCTGGAAGAGGCCGGGCTGGAGTACCGCATCCATCCGGTCAACATCGGCACCGGCGACCAGTTCAAGCCGGAATTCCTCGCCATCTCGCCCAATAACAAGATGCCGGCGATCCTGGACCCGACTCCGGCCGGTGGTGGCGCGCCGCTGAGCGTGTTCGAGTCCGGCGCGATCCTGCTGTACCTGGCCGAAAAGACCGGCAGCTTCCTGTCCCGCGACCCCCGCGAGCGCGTGGAAACCCTGGAATGGCTGTTCTGGCAGATGGCCGGGCTGGGCCCGATGAGCGGGCAGATGGGCCATTTCAACGTGTATGCGCCGGAGAAGATTCCGTATGCCATCGAACGCTATGGCAACGAAGTCAGCCGCCTGCACGGGGTGATGGACAAGCGCCTGGCCGAGCACGAATGGCTGGCCGGCAGCGCGTACAGCATCGCCGACATGGCCAGCTATCCGTGGATCGGGGCTTACGACAAGCTGCCGCCGGACTTCGCCGCCTTCCCGAACCTGCAGCGCTGGCACCAGGCGATCGCCGCGCGGCCGGCCACCCAACGTGCGTACGCGCTGCGCCAGCAGGTCAATCCGGATGCCGGCAAGCCGCTCAGCGATGAAGAACGCAAGCACCTGTTCGGCAAGCGCTGAAGCCGGACCACGCCCGGTGCTTCCGCGCATGCGGCGGCGCCGGGTTAGGATTGGGGCAGCCGTATACCGGAACCTTTCATGCGCCACCTGTTCGCTGCCCTTGCCCTGATGCTCGCTACCGCCACCACCGCCCACGCTGAAAAACTCACCCTGGAAGCCATCACCGGCTCGTTGCCGCTGTCCGGCCCGACGTTGATGAAGCCCAAGGTGGCGCCCGATGGATCGCAGGTCAGCTTCCTGCGCGGCAAGGACAGCGACCGCAACCAGCTGGACCTGTGGACCTACGATATCGCCAGCGCGCAGACCCGCCTGCTGGTGGATTCCAAGGTCGTCCTGCCCGGCACCGAAACGCTGAGCGATGAAGAAAAGGCACGCCGCGAGCGCCAGCGCATCGCGGCCATGACCGGCATCGTGGATTACCAGTGGTCGCCCGATGCGCGCAGCCTGCTGTTCCCGCTTGGTGGCGAACTGTATCTGTACGACCTGGGCAAGCAGGGCACCGCCGCCGTGCGCCAGCTGACCCACGGCGAGGGCTTCGCCACCGATGCCAAGCTGTCCCCGCGCGGTGGATTCGTCAGCTTCATCCGCGCCCGCAACCTGTGGGTGATCGACCTGGCCAGCGGCCAGCAGCGCCAGCTGACCGGCGACGGCAGCGCGACCATCGGCAACGGCGTGGCCGAGTTCGTGGCCGATGAGGAAATGGATCGCCACACCGGTTACTGGTGGGCGCCGGACGATTCGGCGATCGCCTTTGCCCGCATCGACGAAAGCCCGGTGCCGGTGCAGAAGCGCTACGAGGTCTACCCCGACCGCACCGATGTCATCGAACAGCGTTACCCGGCCGCCGGCGATGCCAACGTGCGCGTGCAGCTGGGCGTGATCGCCCCGGCGCTGGACGCACAGCCGCGCTGGATCGACCTCGGCAAGGAGGCGGACATCTACCTGGCGCGCGTGGACTGGCGCGATCCGCAGCACCTCAGCTTCCAGCGCCAGAGCCGTGACCAGCGCCAGCTGGAGCTGGTGGAAACCACGTTGGCCGACGGCCGCCAGCGCGTGCTCGCCCGTGAGACCAGCAAGACGTGGGTGCCGCTGCACAACAGCCTGCGTTTCCTTGATGACGGCAGCCTGCTGTGGTCGTCCGAACGCACCGGCTTCGAACACCTGTACCGCATCGACAAGGCAGGCAAGGCGCACGCGCTGACCACCGGCGCGTGGCCGGTGGATGAGCTGCTGGCCGTGGATGAAAAGGCCGGGCTGGTGTTCTTCCGCGCGGGCATGGAATCGGCGCGCGAGAGCCACATCTACAGCGTGCCGCTGCAAGGTGGCGCGCCCAGGAAACTGTCGCCGTCCGCGGGCATGCACACGGCCAGCTTTGCACGCAACGCCAGCGTCTACGTGGACAGCTGGTCGAACACCGGCACGCCGCCGCAGATCGAACTGTTCCGCGCCAACGGCGAGAAGATCGCCACCCTGGTGGAGAACAACCTGGCCGATCCGGCGCATCCCTATGCGCGCTACCGGGACGCACAGCTGCCGGTGGAATTCGGCACGCTGACCGCCGCCGATGGCCGCACGCCACTGAATTACAGCGTGATCAAGCCGGCCGGCTTCGATGCCGCCAAGCGCTATCCAGTGGCGGTGTACGTGTACGGCGGTCCCGCTTCGCAGACCGTCACCAACGCCTGGCCGGGTCGCGGCGACCATCTGTTCAACCAGTACCTGGCGCAGCAGGGCTACGTGGTGTTTTCGCTGGACAACCGCGGCACCCCGCGCCGTGGCCGCGACTTCGGCGGTGCGTTGTATGGCAAGCAGGGCACGGTGGAAGTGGCCGACCAGCTGCGTGGCGTGGAGTGGCTGCAGAAGCAGCCGTGGGTGGACCCGGCGCGGATCGGTGTGCAGGGTTGGTCGAACGGCGGCTACATGACCCTGATGCTGCTGGCCAAGGCGTCCAACCGCTATGCCTGCGGCGTGGCCGGTGCACCGGTCACCGACTGGGGCCTGTATGACACCCACTACACCGAACGCTACATGGACCTGCCG
>Ga0265797_10005796_pt1 | contig 17853 bp, 20 predicted proteins | sample P2T30metagenome_FD_192433 | JGI IMG/M metagenome (GOLD analysis project Ga0265797, IMG submission 192433) | Plant litter microbial communities from East Loma Ridge, Irvine, California - P2 T30 | ecosystem: Environmental > Terrestrial > Plant litter > Unclassified | place: USA: California...
TCCAATGGTATCATAACAACAAGAGTCCCGACGCAGTTCTTCGTCTGGTTGACGAACGTCCCATGGTTAGATTTCTCGTGAGAAGACTCAAGACGCATTGAGTCTCGCACGCGCTGCTTAACAAGACTTCAGCAAGGTGACCAGGGACTGGCCCGGTGAGGTGGTGAGTAGTAAACCGTCGATGTCATCTCAATCTTGAACCTTCATGTATGTCCGTCATGCTGCGTCGATGTCGTCTCGCATGAGGAATTGTGGGACATTAGGCACAGCTCATGGGCCTGATGATTGAGTCGTGATCTCCGTCAGCAACATGTGATTCAATTGGAGTGTACCGTTGCCGAGTTTTTGAGTCGTACGTATGTAGAATCAGTGTCGCAAATGAAGTCGAAAAGTCCCCTGGTCGGCAACTGGGCCAAGGACAAGCTTTCATGTCTCGAAACCCAATCGGTCAGAGGAACAACAGTCTCCATCTAACAGATGAACAACCGCCCTTATAACCCCACCGACATCCCAGGAAAAAAGACGCGATATCAAAAACCAAAAATGTCTTCCCCAACCTTCTGGTACAAAATCCTCGACGAAGCACCCCCCTCGCCGCTCCCCGCGACCCTCCCCGCGACCCCTCTAGACGCCCAAGACAACTTCATCCACCTATCGACCGCGCGCCAAATCCCCATAACCGCCTCCCTGTTCTTCGCCTCACACGACAAGCTCTGGGTGCTGAAGATAAGGCGGGAGGACATCGACGGGCGCGTCGAGTACCCGGCCGAGCTGGGCGAGGCGTGCCCGCACATCCACGACAGCCGCGCCGGGCTTGGGGAGCACAATATCGAGGCTGTGGTTGAGCTGAGGAGGGCGCAGGGGCAGGCGTGGGGCGATGTAAAGGAGATGGGGGAGCTTGAGTGAAGAGGTGTTGGCCGTGGATGATACATGTAGGTAGGTATGCCCTTTTGGTAGAACTTGCTACCTACCTTTAGAGATACACTTTGTTGAAATGCCAGATCGATGAGATAAGCCGACTCGAATATGGAGCTTTTTTGCCAAACAATCGGTTGCGGATAATTTTGATATTGTCATAGATAACCTACCTTATCCCCGTGCCCTCCCACCCACCCCCCTCGCCGGCGACCCCCTCGAGTCAACAACCACATGTCCACCCGAATGTCTGACGCCGTCCGTAGCCTCCCTCTCTTCCACAGGCGTAGCAGAAACAGCTCTCATAGACCCATCAGCATCAGTGTCCGACTCGGCAGCCGAATCCGTCGAGCTCCACCAGCCCTCAGGCCGCGTAGGCCGCGCGACACCCCGCTCCGTACGCTCAGACAGCGCTTCCGCGGTAAGTGGCGAAGTAGGCAGCGCGATTTCATCCTCTTTCCTACCGTTTTGCTGTTGTTGCGGTGGTGACAGGATCCTGCGCGATGGCTTAGCGATGACGGTTCCTTGCGAACTTGCGTCGCTACGGATGGACGTGGATGTGGGCGCACGTACGTGAGGGTTTGTGCGGCTGGGAGGCTGCTGGGAGGCTGAGAGAGGAGATAGCCCGACTCGTGGGCTGAGTGCGAAGCGTTCGGGTGCGCTGTCGTCTTCGTCCTCGCTTTCGTCCAAGTGTTCCTCTGCTGTTTGGCCGATGTTGTCGACACCCCATTCATAGGCCTCGGTGCGGCGGCGTTCGTCGATGTCATGTCTCCTGTTGCGCTCTGAATCCGAGTAGTTGGGAGGCAGCGAGCCGTTGGGACTGGTGAGAGAGCCACGCTCTAGAATGCCGCGTTCGATGCCTTTCCAGCCGTATTTCTCGAGTTTTGTCTTTGTGGGTATAGCGTAGCTCTCAAGCGCTTCGAGAACATGCGGGAAGACTAGCGTGTGTACATCGCTGGCCCAGAGAAGATCCAGGTGCTCGTACTTCTGGATGCCTTTTGCAACAGTATGCTTTGGCAGTTCCTTGAGCATGAGTTTGATATCAACCAAGCTGTCTGAGCCGCCATAGACCAACACAATCGGAGTCTTGATGTTGCGCGTTGGGAATTTGGCAACTTTGTAGTATTTGTTGCCATTGCTCAACGCCAAAGGTTTAGCCACTTCGTCATCAAACATTTGAAAAGTTCCGTTGCGGATGATCTGGAACCAATGCACGACTGTCTTGACGCTTGAAAAGCTGTACAAGTGTGGATATGCCGCGAGCTTCTGGTGAGCGGTGATGTTCTGGGTTTTCCAGTTGAAGAGGAAGCTTAGGCTCTTGTCAATAAAGTAGGTGAATATGCCCGGGTATAGCAAGGCCTGCCACATTGTTGCCGAGCCAAGAATTGCACGTCGTCCAAAGGCGAGGTAGAGAATCTCCGGACTGGACTTGACGAAGCTGGCCACTATGCCCGAAGCAAGACCCGGAGGTGCCATGGCAGGTGCAAGAGCTACAAAAACGTTCACTTTCTCGTTCAGCGTCGGGTGTATCGAGAGAGCAGCAAAGGCCTGAGCAGTTCCTTGGCTGAAGCCGATGTAGCTCAGACTCGGCTGCTTGGTGGTTGAGAGAACGTAGTCGATTGTGTCGGGGATATCGTGGAAGGCGAACTGGTCCATGCTGAAGCTCCAGAATGGTATATCGGTTGGGCTGTGGTTGAGGCTCTTTTTGCTGTACTTGTTTCCTCTGTTGTTTCCGAGCCAGACATCGTAACCCTGCTCAACCAAGACGAAAGGAAGGCAGCGCTCCCTATCCGTCAGACAGACCCAAACCTCCGAGTTCATCATCAGGCCATGGTGCAGATATACGACCTTCTTCTCTACGCTGCCAGGCCCGGCATTGACGCGTTGGTCTTCCTCTCCCCTACGCCAGCCCAGTCGGTGGACACCCAATAGATAGCCGTCGCCGGTCTGCACGATGTGTTCTTCGGCATAGTATCCATACAGCTCGCATAACTCGACAAAATCGCTCGCCTGGGCGATGGGGCTGGACACAGACTTCTTCTTGTTGCGGCTCCGTCGCGAGTGTGGCGAGGACAGGCTGTTGAAGGCATTCCGAGAGAGGCGATAGAGCAAGCGGACGATCGGGCCGGGTAGGAGTAAAGTCACAGTCCGTGCAATGACTTCGAAGATGAGAAAGCCAAAAGACGCGACGAGGGCCAGGTACTCGGAGAGGAAGAGTCGGCCAATGAAGGGGACTCGAGGCATTTTTGGCAGGCGCTTAGAGTGATGGAAGTGGATGGGAGTTAGGATGCATTGGAGTATGTGTACATGAGGAGTATAGGATTGGTAGGACTGGAGTGTCAAGACGAGAGATTGCGGTCAAGGTAGGTAGGTAGGTTGCTTGGTGGGACATGACCATGACCAGGGCCCAAGGACATGGAAGCACCTGACAATGACGATTCTTGTCACATGGCATGTGAAAGTCGTGTCTTGAGATAGTTTGTGAACATACAGCCCGCCCATTCAGCAATGGTAATCCACAAATCAGCAGCACCGACTGTTGTAGCAGCGCTCCTTGTCCGTGCGATCGGAGCTTTATGCATGGAGCATCTCTCACATCTCGGATTTGATGACCCAATTGATACACCATTTCATTGAAAATCAACCAAATCATTTCTCTTCCCAAATACACAGCCGCTGAACGTCACTCCAACCCCCATTCAGACGACATTAGAATAATCGATTGAAAGCGCCGACTCACAACCTCCTCATCGCCACACGCGCATCCCCGGCGCAAAATGCCTTCCTCCTGCACAGACATCCGTTCGTGCCACCACCTCAAGAACACCACCTGTCGCACCCTCTCATCTCTAACAGCACCCTCATAGGCGCCGCTCTGGCCACATGTCTCCAACAATCCGACTGCGTGATGATCCACCGAAACACCCCCGCCGCATGCCTGCGCCCGCCTCTCAAAGACACCCTCCCCACCCAATGCCTGCAGCTGATTCGCGGCTACGGAGAATGCAAGCGCGGTATGGTCGATATGCGCAAGCGCTTCAGAGGCAACAAGCCGATTTCTACGAGTAAGGAGCTGGAAGGCGATGGTGACCAGGAGATCGGCATGCTGTATGCTGGCAAGAGTGGGTACGAGGGTGTTGGACCCAAGGGCTCAGACGGCAGGAATGACGAGAATGAGGAGAAGTACTTGAGAAATGATGGTGTCGAGGACATCAGGAGGAAGTAGGGACTTTTGGTGGTGTATATTATGATATCTGGGTTTCTTTTTTTTTGAGCGGCATAGGGCGGCGTTCGGGTGGTCGTTTCAACTCCAGGGAGAGAAGATGGTATTGTAAAGCTATTGGCAAAATTGTACCAAAACATTCTCCAGGCCAGGAATATCTTGCACCGTGGCAGCTGGGACAAGGATGCAAAGATTCAATGGAGTTCGTACTGCGGCCCAGAAAACTAAAGCGAGCTACGCATTGCAATCTCGATCCGAAAGAGCAGCCCACGCGTCCGCCCAACGCCACAAATGCATCAAACTCAATGGCCCTGAGACTTCATAGCGGCGACCATCTTCTGGAAAGTCGCTTGTCTCTCCTGCTCCCACCCATTGAAACCCATGAAAGTCTTGACCATCTGCACAGGAACTTGCTCGTTGCTCTCGGCGCATAGCCCAGCGAAAGCCTCTTCGGTGAATTCGTCAAGCGGCATGCCAACATGTTTGCCCTTCTCGCCCATTTCGGCATCGTGAAGCTCTGTCTGCACAGCGGGCGGGTATAGCTCGATGATCTTGACATTGCTGCCAGCGTCCTTCAACTGCTGGCGCATGGCGAGGATCATGTGGTGAAGAGCCGCTTTGCTCGCGCAATAATTAGGACAGTGAAGGATAGGGATGAGAGCCAAGCCCGAAGTTGTATAAATGATCGAAGTCTCCTGCGGCGCCTTCTTCTGCAAATACGGCAAGAACGCTTTAGTCAAACGCAGGATCGACGAATAATTCGTGTCCATCTCGAGGTCCATCTTGTCCAAATCTACCTCTTCCGGTTTGGCCCAGTTCATCGCCCTCTGGAGGCCAGAGTTCATCCACACGCAGTCGAGATCGGGATGTTTTGCGAGGATGTCTGCGGCGAAGCCTGGGATGGCTTTGTGGTCGGTGATGTCGAAGACCGCAGAGTCAACGTCCACATTGCCTTTGGAGCCATACTGCGCGACGAAATCGTCGAGTTTCTCTTTCCGCCTGCCTGAGACTACGACGCTTGTGCCGGTCTCTACGAGTTTGGCGGCGAGGGCCCAGCCGATGCCACTCGTGGCGCCCACGACGAGGACTTTCTTGTATTGGAGTGACGGCATGTTTGATGGCGAGTCACGTAATAATTCAGCGCCACTGGGGACTCGTTGAGGAGGAGTTCAATAATGCGGTTGATAAGGAACGAGCACGAAGGAAAGAGCGGTATCCACTGCAAGAATCGACATAAGAGCAGCAACAGTCCCACGGCACATGCGGATCAAATCGACCTCGAATCGTCCTCGCTGGTGGCAGATCATGATGTAATCGAGGGGATCCGAATGTCGTTTTTGCCAGGCTGTTATCAGATTGCATACATTGATATGTACGAATGCCGATAGATCTTTCCTTTGGGACTCACGGCAACCATCACGCAGCTGTCGGCAGCTCTCTGTCACACAAAAGGCTGCGAATATCGGCAATGTTTAACATCGACAGTGGTGTGCTGCACATGCACGAAGGAAGCAGCATGCGAACTTAGTCTCAAAGCCAAGCCGTCGTATCGCAAAGCAAAAAAGCAAATATAGATCTTCGCATGATGTCCGGCTAAGACATTTCCCGGGCCGACGTCGCGACCGGTACCGGTTTCTGCTGTGTTTCGGTCCTACTGCTTTACGGTATGTACCTTTGTCATGGGTATAGAAATGTTCGCCTTCGCCCTCCCCCCAGGTGTCGATCAACCTTTCGACCAGATAACTCCGAAGTTTGTTGATTCGGGGTGACAACGCTTGGATCAATCGTAGAATGTCTAATCATATCAAAGACCCTGTTGATGAGCACCGCCAACCGACCACCCAAGAAGAAGTCGCCCAGCTCGAACCAGCCGAAGACCGCAAGAAGTCAGACGCCAGTTCCTCCTCCGTTCAAAACGACATTGAGGACGGTTATCATCCACAAGACTCCAACAGCAAGGAAGCACACTCCCAGATCGAACCATCAAGACAAGATGGCGACGACCCAGAAAAGGCCTACACCGATGGCTCAGCACTGGAACGAACGGCCTCCTCACTCCCCATGTCCAAAGCCCGCTCAATCGCCCTCGTCATCACATTGACCGGCGCGGCTTTCCTAAACACAATGTCCAACCAAGCAGTCGTGATCATCCTCCCCACCATCGGCCGCGATCTCGATATCCCCGCCGCCCGGCAACAATGGATCGTTTCCGCCTACTCGTTGACCTTCGGCTGCTTCCTGTTGCTCTGGGGCCGGATCGCAGACGTCTGCGGCAAGCGGATGGTTTTCATCTGGGGTTCGGCGTTTGTCTGCTTGACGACCCTGGTCTGTCCGTTCATCCCGTCGGAAATCGGCTTCGACGTCTTCCGCGGTCTGCAAGGTCTGGGAGCTGCGGCGAATGTTCCCACCGCGATTGGGATCCTGGGCGTCACGTTCCCGCCGGGCAAGGCGAAGAACTATGCTTTCGCGACGTACTCTTCCGGCGCCCCTTTGGGCAGCGTCATCGGCAACATTCTCGGCGGTGTTGTCGGACAGTACGCCAGCTGGAGATGGGTGTTGTGGATCCTGGCCATTCTTGCGGCGATGGTGACAGTGGCTGGACAGTTCGTCATTCCAGCGCCTAAACCGCGAACCGAACCGATGGATCTCAGAAACTCTGTGGATTGGGCTGGAGGAGCTACCATCACCGTGTCGATTCTGGTTCTGCTCTTCGCGCTCACCGAAGGCAACGTGGTTGGCTGGTCGACACCATGGATCCCTGTCCTGATCGTCCTCTCTTTCGTCCTGCTCGCGGCTTTCGTGCTGTGGCAGATGCACCTCGAGAAGAAGACCAGCCGACGGCCGCTGATGAAGATTTCGATGTTCAAAGACCCGAAGATCTCGGCCGCCATGGTCGCGATGCTCACCTTTTTCTCTGCTTTCAGCTGCTACCTCGTGTTTGCCACGTACTACTATCAAGAGTTCCAAGGGCTGAATGCCATCCAGACGACCCTTCGATTCCTACCGACCGGCGTGGTCGGGATCATCGCCATCTTCATCGTCTCGCAAATCCTGTCGCGAGTCAAGGTCCACTACATCCTGATGTGGGGCATGCTCTGCTGCGCCGTCGCCTGCTTGCTATTCGCAGTCCCCATCCCGCCCCACACAACCTACTGGGCATTCGGCTTTCCAGCCATGTGCCTCTCCGTCTTGGGCGCGGATGCGATTTTCCCATCACTCCTCCTGTTCATAGCACAGAGCTTGCCGAAAGAAGACCAGGCGTTGGGAGGCGCGACGATCAACTGCGTTGGCCAGGTGGGGCGGGCTATTGGTCTTGCTATCTGCACGGCAATCCAGGTCGCTGTGCAAGAGTCGAAGGAGTCGAGCTCGTCTGCTGATGCCGTTACTGGGGAGGGGAGTGTAGGGAACCACGCCTACTTGAGCGGATTGAGAGCTGCGCTGTGGTTTAATTTCGGCACGGCTATGGCCGGTTTCGTTGTTGTTGCGTTCTATTTCAGGGGGACGGGCAAAGTTGGGAAGTGAGGTAGAGATATGCCCTTGCAGTTACACATAAGATACTTACGATTTTGAACGAATTTCCCGTTTAATCTGAACGGATGAACAGTCTAATCACTCATAAAGATGACGAGCGCTTCACGCCATCGCCGTTGACCAGATCCCAGACTTCCAACCCTTGCTCCCACGAATCATCTTCCCAAATGTCCGTCGCGCCGTCGCTTCGCCATCTTCGCATCTCCTTTGGTTTGGTCGGCCCCCAGTTGGCGGATTCGCCGTTTACAAACGCCGCGAACCCTTCGTTCCAGCCTGACAGCCATTTCTTTTCCTGCTTCGTCATGCCGGGTTTGAGCTCGGTTCCCCAGAACCATATCGGCACATCAGTGGAATGCGTAACCTCCCACTCCGGCGGGACAGTCTGGTCTACGCACTTCAGCCGTCGATCAAACCTATACCGCAGCACATCCTTGCCGGGCTCCAGACCGCCCTTGAAGAGCGCATTGTGGAAACCGCGCTCGATGTGATGGACTTGAATATCAGCATAGATATGGCCAAAGAGGTCTTGCCAATTCTTGTAACCAGCGGGCAAACTTGTCGTCCCTTTGCAGTAGTGGTGTAGAAGTCTGGAGGCGACCCTTTCAGGGTAATCAGCGACAAGCCGCGTGTGGACAGAAGCGTACGAGTCATGCGGAATCCTCCAGTTGCGGTACAAGTTGTGCTCGTCTCTGCACTCGCCGTTCATGAGGGTGATGCCGCGCTGCTTCATGCGCTTGGCGAAATCGCCGCTGTTGATGTTGGCGATGAGATCCTTGGGGAGCCAAGTATCATCCGACAGGGCGCGGAACTCGGAAATTGTCATCTCGTCTTGTACGTCGATGAGTTTTTGAAAGGGCAGAGCGCGGAGCCTGCCTAGCTTTTCCTCGCCGGGGAGGTCGTGGGGGATTTTGAGCCTCGAGACGAATTCGTCGAATTGCTTCTGGTGCTCCTCGACGGTCCTGGGCTGCACGCCTGGGCTGTTTGAGAACATTATGGCACGCTTGATGATGCGTTTCTCGTCGGAAACGCGGTACAACTCGTGCGCCAGCTGCTGGAAAGTCGAGTGCGAGCCCGCCGAGTAGCCGCCGACAGTGATGTTTCCTGGGTTGCCGCCGAAGAGAGAGATGTTCTTATGGGTCCATTCGAGCGCACAGCGCTGATCACGGAAGCCCATGTTGCCAAAGTCGCCGGAGCTGGACTCGGCCGCTAGCTCTTTGCCTGCGAGAAAGCCTAGTGCATTGAGTCTGTAGGAGGGCAGAACGACAATGGCTTTGAAAGCAGACTCGTTGAGCAGCGGAACCAGAGCAGCCGGCTTCCAATTGGCGTTGCCCCATTGCAGGAAACCGCCGTGGATGTAGAAGAGGACGGGCCAGCCTTCCTTGGGGGCATTGCCCGTGGGGATCCAAACATTCAATTGTAGACAATCTTCGTCGACCTTGGAGGTATCAAGTGGTGTACGGCACGGCGGCTGCCAACGCTTTAGTCAATATCGAGGTATATGGACGGCCATCGAGTATCAGGGGGGACGATACCTGTGGACAGATCGAAGTGCACCCAACAAAGCGACCTGGATTCGCTTTCGTGCCATAACGATAGCATGGCGGGAGTGCACGTGGGCTGCGAAAGCGAAACGGACCTAGTGGTGGGAGAGCGTAAGGGAGACCTCCAAAGTAACGAAGCGCTGGCTTGCCGTTCGACGTCACAGTCAAGCCTTCGATGTGTCCGAGCGCTCCGGCATCGAAACGATAGCTTTCTTCTTGATACGCCATGGTGGTGGGGACGTTGTAACTCAAAGTCATGGTCTCGATTTTTGAGGGGCGTGGGAGGTGTTGTTGACGAAGATGAGGTACTACTGTACCTCTCCCAGGAGCTGATCAGTCTTTCTATAGAAGAACAATCACCTTCTTATCACGTCGACCCCATCCACGAGCCCGAGTTGGCCGTTGGCCGCCGGCGTCGGCCTCTACCTCGGCCCCAATAGACTAAGGTGGCCGATGGCACATGGGTGTCTGCCCCAAGAACTTGCCCGACTTCCAAGGATAAGCGCCTGCATAACCAACCCTAGCCATTGCGAGTTGGTACCTGCATGGACAACATGGCAGCGATGATGTAACTTGACCTGCTGTGGCTGCAGCTCTACCCATGCCAGGTTTCAACTTTCAAGGCTGTGTACTCGTAAGTCAAGACTTGTCGTGTTTCTTTCCGTCCTTCCTATACAATCTATCGTCCAAACTCATCAACGGGCCAAGCAAGCATACATCAGCGTGTCCAACATGACTTCGTGGATCCCAGGTTTTGGTAAAAGCAAGGAGGAGCAGCAAGCAGAGGAAGCGACACAATGGCACGAGAGCCACCTGGGAACAGGCGATGAGTTCTTCACACATTCGCGCTCGGCGGTCGAAGACACTGGCAGCTTCAAGGTCACCGATGTGCGACCTCGTCCCAAGCAAGCTGACAGGGGAGGCGCGCGCCTGGTGCGCATACCAAAGGGCAAGTATGAGAAGCCACCACAGGTAGGTCATGATCGCATGCAGCGCATAGGTTGGCGCGTCGGTTGGTACATGCTGACCATATCCGCAGGTAGCGAAAGGTCTGAAGTCTTGCGATCTTTCTCACACAGCGAAGGACCACTTCGAGAAGCAATCCATCGATCTCGAGCTCGAGCTTTTCGCAGATACCCCCAGCATCCTATCGCCGTTGATCCAGGCCTGGAGATCCGACGAAAAGACCAAGATGATATACGATGCGGAGATGCAATGGCTGGAAGCCAAGCAAGGAGCAAAAGACAGCGCGTTCGTGAGCGTCACTTTCGACTTGGAGAACGGGGAGACGGAGAAGGCGATCCAGTTTGAGCAGGCATTTCCCAAGGGCTCTGATGTGCAGGTGGTGGGTTGGATACAGAGCTTCAGAATTGGAACAGACAAGGGCGAAGACTATGCATGCGACTTTTGGGCGACCAAGGTCAATGCGAAGGGTTTCACTGCGCACGCCGAATGTGGTGGAAACACCGAGAGGCTGACAGTGACTTTCATCGCGCTCAAGAACGGCAAGGATAAGGTCGCTACCGGCACCTTCAGCACTGAGAAAGATGGCGAAGAGGGTGAGAGCGCGCAGGAGTCAAAGGGAAGAGTGGACTTCGAGGAGGGTGTGTTCGACAAGGCGCCTACCGTACTCGTGGCATTGAGTCAATTTGAGTTGGCCGGTGGGAAAGACTTGAGGATTGGTGTCGACGTGGAGGATGTCTCGGAAGATGGCTTCTCGTGGGTGATACGTAAGTTGGCAACATCTCGCCGTTCGCACAAGGATACATGTACTGACACGAATACCAGGTACCTGGGGAGACGATGCAGAAGGCGCACTTCACAGCGCGGAAGCTTCTTTCATTGCCCTTGGCTATTAATCTACATGGTTCCGTTCATGCAGGCGGGCACTGCTCTGAATGCAGAAACAGCCTTAATAATAATCGAAAGCTTTTCACCTCACCTATTTTCTGAATTTGGGTCCTACCTGCCCTAAGAAGAGTACTAGTACTCCTCGTCTTTTGCCTCCGCAATGACATCCACCATCTCATCCACACCTTGTGTGTACAAGGCATCTGTCAACATTCCCAACTCCTCAAACTTCTTCAACGCTGCTTCCACCCACGTCTGGCAGTTGAACTCGCGATCCTGATTTACAACCGGGACTGTGCGCAAGATCTGGACGAGTTGGACTTTGCTTGTTGGGACTGACAGGAGTCCGACGTCGACGAGCTTTGCGAGAGACTGGTCTTGAGATGGATCGCAGCCGTCTTGGGTGTCGAACTCGAATTCTCCTACTGGTCCCACCACGTGGACGATGACCGAAGGGTCCTGGTTTGCGAACGTGATGAACAAGGATGTATGACGGTACCGTTGACAGTCGAGGGGGTCGCCTTTGAAGACTGCAATACTGATGTCGACCTTGGTGGTCATGTCTTCCAGTACTCACTGCAGGATGAACGCTTTGACCTTTCGATTGCGACTTTGTGCGATGGGACCCTTGGACACTTGTGTAAGGAGCGTGGAGAGCCAATTCTAGACAAGGTTCATGTAGTTGGCGGAGCAAGAGAGCCAGAGCTACACGCCAAAAGTCATGGTGACTCTACACTCCATCTGAGCATGCGTTAGTTGCATCTGCACGACGTCAAACCTATAATTGGATGTCGTTCGCTCAGAGGCTGAGAATGCTGTTTTGGCTAAGGACAGCTTCCTTGGGCCACTACTGTTCGACTCTATCGCATCGACAAAGTATCGTCAAAACCTTCGTCGATCGCGTTTTATATGTCCCCGAGTCAATATGCATGTTAATTAAGCTATCACTCATGGTAGCTAGGTAGGGTAGTTACCGAAGGCGCGATAGACATGGACAAGCGACTGCAGCGGCTTGGCGTGAGTGCTGATTGGGAGTCTACGCGCTTCCGAAACAACCTGGCCCCGACGCAGACCAGTTCCCCCCAGTCAATTAATCTCAACTCCGACTCTTTTGAGTAACGCGACGAAGGATTCATGCTGAATGACGCTAGGTAGATCAATACTGCTAGCCACCAGATAGGCAGTAGGTAACACTATGCTGACGGAAGGATTGGGGCGATGCGTGCGGTTTGCGCAGTCTCGTCCATCATCTCATATTCCTCTCCCTCAATCTCTCCCTCTGCTCCCTCTGCGAACGTCTCTTCCGTTCTTGTGCCATCCTACGGAGGTGGTTGGATGGTATAGGTCGACATGCCGTCGTTCCGATCTGCACTCATTCTAGCTCTGCATCTCACAGCGGTCTTTGGATACGATTATGGCTCGCTCAACCACGACGCGTCGCCCTATGTGGTGGCCATGTTCGGCAACGAGTCTGTAGGACCAGATGGTATGCTGTCTCCGAAGCCATCATCAATAAATTCGCTGACCCAAATGGACGCGACTAGGACCATGGTGGTATATCTCTCAAGCAGTCGATTTCCCGGACCAACACCTCCCAATGCTACCGTCAATATCGCAAACTTCGCTGGCGATCAACGACAGCGCTTGTCGTAGCCAGACTGCAGCCTGTCCGCTCCCCCTACCGAATATGTTGACGCTTAGCGGTGCCTACCAGGTCAGCAACGGCCCAGAATCACAAAGCGGTTTACGCGAGGCTTCCACATGGGACAAGGACTATGCAGCTCTGCTGAATATGAGTGGGTCAGGAAGGAACTTTAGACCTCGTTTGACTCTGCATCGCGATAGCTACACCGCGGATCCTGTTTTCCTAGATGGACTAGCACTGGGCATCTCTGCGAACTACACGGTGGACTATTCTACCGACGCTGGATACACGATGAATACTGGCTTCGTAAGCGTGCCCGATGGCTCTCCAGAAGTCAGCCGCGTTTCAAAGTACAAAGCTAACAAGACCAGCTCTCCCTGAATGGCGCTCAAGACCTCGTAGAATGGGATTCCGCGAACGGCACTGCTATCAGCGGTAACCGCACACTGGCACAGGCCTATAACCTCGGAGCGGCCCCTTCGCTATCCTACGGCCTACACATAGGCTCCGTCGAACCCAACGTCACTGGGAGTCTGGTCCTGGGTGGCTACGACATTTCCCGCTGCTTGACTGACCCAATCGTCTCCAGCCTCGACACGGTCCAGCTCAGCGGCATCTCTTTGAACGTGTCTAGCGGCGGCCATGCTTTCCTCAACTCTACGTCGGCATATATTCCGGACTTGATGAGAGCAAATGCAAGCTCTGTAGACAGCCTACCTGTTCATCCGAGGCCCGGCGTACCACATCTTTACCTACCACAAGACACATGCGACGCCATCGCATCCCATCTACCCGTGACCTACAGTCCAGAATTCAACCTATACCTCTGGAACACAGACGATCAAGCCTACGAAGACATCATATCCTCGCCGCACCACCTAGACTTCACCTTCTCATCGGACAACGGCCCAGACAAAACCATCAGCGTGTCCTTCGCCCTGCTCAACCTAACCCTTACATCCCCCATCGTCAGCAGAATGACTCAATACTTCCCCTGCAAACCCTGGACGCCCGACACAACCGGTTACACGCTCGGAAGCGCTTTCCTCCAAGCCGCTTTCCTCGCCCAGAACTGGCAGACGAACAAGCTCTTCCTCGCGCAAGCCCCAGGGCCACGGTTACAGAGCGCAAGCGTGCAAAAAATCGCCCACACCGACACGACTCTGACGCCGGCCAAGAACCCGCCTTCATGGGAAGTCTCGTGGTCCGACACGCTCAAGGCACTACCCGCAAACTACTCATCATCATCCAAAGACGACGACTCCAGACGCCCACTCACAAGCGTGAACACAGGCAAAAATTCAAGTTCGAGTTCGTCTCTGTCCGCAGGCGCCATCGCCGGAATCGTAATCGGCGTCGGAGCCGGTCTCGCTCTCGTCGGCGCTTTGATATGGTTCTTCCTCCGCCGACGGAAGCAACGCGCCGCGCAACAGCCAACGCCACAGAGTCCCAATTCTCCTTTCCTGCGAGACGACGGAAACAGCGGCGTGCCGTATTTGGGCGAACCGGCTCTGGCGCCGCACGAGGTTGATGCGGAGCCGGCGTCACAGAGGTCTGAGCTGTCGACGGGGGGAGCAGTGGCTGAGTTGCCTGGGGACGCGGGAGTGATGGCCGAGAAGCCTGGTCATCGGGATTTCTATTGAGCTGTGAATAGTTGGAGTTGTATATTGCTAGATATTCCTTCAAACATGCAAGGTAATTTACATTGGCCGTTCTTAACAGACAGCGAAAAACGATGTGTATTAATCCACCACGCATCTCTCGAGAAGGGCAAAAGATCGGTTCAGATTGGCCTTTTACTACTCGTCCAAAAAAAAAACCGTATCCATAGAATGCAGGGCCCGTTAGGTCAGTCAAACAAAGGCGATACCTTTGACGTCCATGTAAGAGCCACTTTACTAGAAGTGAAAGTTTACCTTTGCCTCGAGACTGGCAATTGGACAATCGCGACCACATCGTACTGCGTCACTGCCACCAGACGTGTGAACTTGAACGGATCGCCATAGTGGGAGCTTGATGAATGCGTTTATGTACAGACAAGAGAGAAAGAGCTCGGCTTTCACGCGCTTTCCGGGTATATAGTATGTATGCAATGCAGTTTTCCATCGCAACGGGTAGACCGAAACCAACACGCCCCTGCGACTGACTCACTCGTCCACCCACCCACCCGACTCAAGCAGTCTATTACCATCACCTGCCACCGATTGAGTGGACAAGAGAAGAGACAACGAGAGAATCCTCGCAATACAATCCAACCACAGGAGACTGAACAGGGTCTCAATTCTGCCATCCAGCCTTCTCCGACCTAGCCACTCTTCCACCACGCTCGCCTTTCCCTCTGCCGCCACGGCCACCGCCACCACGTCCACCTCGACCATTTCCGCGAGAGGATCCACCGGGCCCGCCGCCTCCTCCGCCACCACTGCGCTTGCCACCGCCACCCCTGCGGTTGACTGAGAAGTTGATACGGATCAAAGGCTTCTCCACCCACTCGACTCCCTTCAAGCCCAACCTCTCCTTGTCGTCGTCCGGAATCCGCCAGGCCTGGAAGATCCCCATTAAGCTCTCGGGACTAGGCGGCTGCTGCTGCTGTCTTTGCTGGTCTCCAGCTTTGTCTTGGCTCAGTGAAACTCCACCTTCCTCTTTCCCACCACCACCGCAACCCACGCCTCGCAACTCCGGCACCCACATACGCACATACTCGCCCTGCGGATCGTAGTCGACCGCCTGCTTAACAGGGTTGAAAACGCGCGCAGCACCGCGGGGATCGTTGCCGACGCCCGCGACATACTGCCAGTTGCCCCAGTTGCTATGGACGTCGTAGTCGACGAGGTTGCTCTCGTACCACTCGGCGCCGATGCGCCAGTCGATCCCAAGGTGCTTGCTCAGGTACGAGGCGACGTTCTGCCGCGTGCGGTTGGAGGTGTAGCCGGTGAGGAAGAGCTCGCGCTGCGAGGCGTCGATGAGGCCCATGCCGGTGCGGCCGGCGACGAAGCGCTCGACGGCGGCGCGCGTGTCGGCGTCGTTGGTGCCGTGGGAGTTTTTCTTCGCCGTCGACTGCGTGAAGGGGCTGCTGATGAACTTGAAGTTTGCTTCGCCGTCGCGGCGGTAGCCGTCGATCATGAAGAGGCGCATGCCGAACTTCTTCGTGCACAGGCGCATGTAGTCGCGCCAGAGCAGTTCGAAGCGCACGCCGGCCGTGCCTTTGTTCTCGCCTTTGCCGTAGCCTTGGGTGGATTTGCCTAGGTCGGTCTTGCCGTCTTCGAAGTCGACCATGAGCCAGTGCACTTGGCGGGCTGTGATACTGCCGAGAGCTAGCCAGGCTGAGAGTTTGGTGCTGAAGTCTTGTCCGATGAGGCCGTTGCGGGTGTCCTTGTAGGTTGTCATCGATCCTGATTCGATCAGGTGGCGAATTCGTTGCTGTCCGGTTTTGGAACCTCCTTTGAACGGGTGGGCGCTTTTGGCACCTTCAGGCATTTCGAGAGTCATGTTGGGCATGCCCGCGTCGACAGGAAGGGGCTTGTGTAGCGCATCAATAATGCCATTGAGGGTTTCGGGGATTTGGAAGGGTGAAGCCGAGGATGGAATGTGATTCGGAAGAGGTGGCAACTGGTCAGGTTTAGGGAGCTCCTTTCGGGGAGCCTCTCTGAGCGGCTCGACCTGATTGCGGAAAGAAGTAAAAACATCCTTCAGCTCACGCGGATCTTTGAATGGTAGATCGCGGCTGGACATGAATGTTAGCATATATTCTTTGGTGATACTGGCCAGGAATCACTCACTCGTCAATGTAATACTTCTCGTCAGTCCAAAGCTTGAACTCCTTGCCTTCGCGATCCATCAAAGCTTCAGCGTCCTTCTCCTCGTAGTCTTCTTCCCAGCCATCCTCCTTGGTCATCCAGAGACCATGAACCTCTGAATCATCCCGGTCTCGGTAGCCATCGAGGATCGAATTGACAGCGTCCTTGACAGTTCCAGCACGGATATTCAATCCACTGCCGATGTTCTCAAGGTCTTGCTTCACATCCCAGACGCTCTCTGCCAGGAATTGTGAACGTAACCGGCCGCATCTCCAAAAGCCCCCAACTTTACTACGAGCCTCCGGGTAGGGTGACTTCTCTCCCTCGGTCACAAAGCCGGAAACCTCGAGTTGTTGTGCAGGGAAGACGTAAACAGGGAGGAGATGAGTAAAGGGCTTCTTCGACTGGCTGTTCAAGCGGGCGAGCTCGTTGAAGATTGGGTTGTCTGCGAGACGAAGGTCGCGTCGAAGCAGGTAGATGAGAATCCGATTAGGTTGTGACATGTTGGCTTTTAGTTAAATATTCCAGTTTTTCTTCCCTCTGTTGGTTATGCGAACAAGTCGCTGAGAGTGGAATGCTCCGGGTAATGGTATAGTGTTAGGATGGCAAAAAAACAGAGTTCAGCAAATCGTCATGTACATGAGAAGCTTCAACGTTCGGTATGGCGCGTGCGAGTTGAAGGGTGGATGCTGCGTGGCGAAGTTGAACGGCTGGTGAGGTCAGGTCAGATCTGGGTTTCAGTGCAACCAAGATGGCGGTTCCGGGAAAGCGATGCTGTCTGAAAGGTCAAGGATGGCGGTCATAGATCCCAGCAACCCAAATGCAGGAACAAAGAAGGAGGAAAGTGAGAAACCCCAGGGTCATCCATTATTGCTGTCAGGTGGCGGCAGGCTTTAGTCTTCTACGATCTGGCAGATCGTCGACGGCATCACGTTGCCGAAGTCGATCGGCGGGTTCTCTGATCCCCACGGAAGCACTGACAAGTCTTGCCCTCATGATGCAGCCGATATTACATACGAAGGACCGGAAGGGATTGGACAAGATTTCATCCCTGGCGGGCTAGTCAGAACGAAAGGGCTTTAGAACGTTCGGAGGCATGATCGCAACGCCGTCGCTTGGCATCGATACATATAAAGTGGCCCCTGTGTTGCATCTCACAGTGGCTCGATATGTAGGGACGGTGGATGTCTTCGCCGGATCGTGGCGTTTCGATACGTACGAGTCTTCGGGTGTCCCCTTGGATCGAGTTCATAGCGAGCATTTGAGCATTTTCCATTTGTGGAAAGCTGGGAGAAAGCACGCGAGCAATATTTATCATATGTAGGTCTATATAATAGATTGCAAGTGCTT
>Ga0265797_10005797_pt1 | contig 17851 bp, 14 predicted proteins | sample P2T30metagenome_FD_192433 | JGI IMG/M metagenome (GOLD analysis project Ga0265797, IMG submission 192433) | Plant litter microbial communities from East Loma Ridge, Irvine, California - P2 T30 | ecosystem: Environmental > Terrestrial > Plant litter > Unclassified | place: USA: California...
GCAGCGCTGTGGAAAATCGACTTTCGCCGTTGCCGCCAAGGCTGGATGCAGATCCTCGACTGTCTGATATAGTGAGCAAAGCGACGAAAGCAAGCGAGCTGGCGGCTGCTCTTGGCCCAGAGACTGAAGTGTGGTATCTCGGCATGGTTCACCATCGCGGTTTTCTCAACGTGTACGAAGAAAACGAAGTCATGCAGAGGCTGCATGAGTTAAGCTTGGCGGGATTTGTCACCGCTGGCTTCGTCTATGAATGTGAAGAGGGGCCTAAGAACCCAGGAGGCGACAGAGGTGGCGGAAGAGAAGACTGGAGCGAGGACTCCGCTCTTGCAGAGGAAGAGGTCCCCGAAGATTCCAATACTGATGTCGATGGCGGTCACGAGCGTAACACAGAGAGCGAAGACGATGGAGCCGATCAATTCTGGGACGCGCCTGAAAGTGTTTGATAGGTATATATGCGCGTGACAGCCAGTCCACCTTGAACCAAGTCCTAGCTTCTTCACGTTCGCACAACTGCATACCAAACAAGACCCATGACAGCCCCTATCAGGATAGCCATCGGCGGCGGCACCTTGAAATTTAAGCCTCCGATGAACGCCGTGGCCACAATCACAATCCACCACGGATCCCTACTGAGACTGCCACCATTCTGTACATTCTCATCTAGATAACCAATTTCGAACAAGCGATAGACGGCCGTGAACACCAGTCCTACAGCAGCCGCGTGAACACCTCGCAGCGCAGCCCTCACAGCCTGTATCTTGCGGACTTTCGCCCACAGGCCCATGAAGCCAGTGTACAACCAGATACCAGGCGAGAAGATTGCCAGAAATCCGATGATGGCACCAGCTGGAGCCGGGATCGATGTGCCTTGCACAGCAAGCGCTCCGAGGTAAACTGCAAAATTGAAGTTGGGACCCGGGAAAGCTTGCATGACTGCCAGCCCGAGGAGGAAGTCACGAGAGGATACCCAGCCGGGTGCCACGATGTATTCGCGGAGAAGAGGAATCACCACTGGACCACCTCCGAAGATGATTGTGCCAGCGAGGTACAGGTTGGCGAACAGGTCGAAGCCTCTGTTGGTGCCGCTGTAGAGACCGCGACAGACCATGACGATGAGGAATGATGCGAAGAAGCCTCCGATCAAGATCGCTCCGAAGCGCCACGAGGTGAGGAGTTTCTGCTGGGACGGAGAAGCAAACGCGTGCTCTTGATCTGGAGCATGCTCAAATGCTGCGTTCTGTGGCGCTGTCCCAGCACTGGTATTGTGGCGTTCAGTCATACCTATAGCCTCCACAGATTGAGTTCCAATTCGTGTAGGCTCTGGGCCTTCCTCGCGTGGCGTGTCCTGACGCCTCGAGCTCATCCTGAGAGCCCTCCAGGTACGCTGGAATAATCTCAGGTCCCACACAACAGCTGCCAGAGCTCCCGCGATCATCAGAACTGGGAAGTACCAGAGCGCATTGTAAAGCATGCCAGCTGTAGCGCCCAGGAAGACAAGGATCCGCGTCAGCGTGTCCGTGATCGCTTTGTTGCTCAGTTGAACGGCAGCGAGTGCAATGATACCCACAGTCGCCGAGTTGAGACCACTGAGAAGTGCGTACACAGGCAGAGGAAGCGATTCGCCTACTTGGCCCACTCCCATCGCAAGACCGAATCCAGCCAGGGCGGTAGGTAAACTCCAGACGAAGAACGACAAAAAGCCGGTCCAGAACCCGTAGTGCATTACATTAATGTGGTAGATCATTTTGGTGCTAGCAGGGCCACTCAATGCCTGGCAGAGTGCGAACATCTCTTGATATGTCGTTTCGTCTATCCATTTGTACTCGTCTACGAAGACCCGGCGGAAGATCTGGAAGTGTACTGCTGGGCCACCAAAGGCAGTGATGGCTATGCTCCAGTTATGCGCAAGCATATCCAATACACGGTTGTTTGATACTGTCGCAGACGAGGGAAGCAGGAATTTGCGGCCATTGGCCACGTTCCGCCTGATTGAGGACCAGGTTGAAGACATTGTGTCACCTTGGAGAGACCGGGTCCCGATGTTGTTGAGGTGCGGAGGGTTCTCACCCGAAACAGGAAACCACAATACACATTGTCGTGAGCGCTGCAAGAGATGTTAGCGAGGTTGGAATCATCGCCAAGCAGGTGGTCCCTTGGTCGTCTTGGATCAGAATGGCGTGCTCGAGCGAGCTGTTCTTGGGTCCAAGAACGCCACAAGCGGGTGGGCTCAGACAACACCAGCCACATTCTGTGTCAACCTCAACAATGTACCACAGCAACATCTGATAACTTGCATTTGCTACGGTCAAGTTTGTGTACGGATAGTGGCATCTCGTCTTGGTGTCTCCATGGCTGACTGGCTTGTTTCAGAGAAAATAGTCGATAGTACCCTCATAAAAGTTTAGCCGCCTCGCTGCACACAAACTTGCTCGTACTAATCGTACGTATAACAAGCGACACAAAATATGGAGCACATAAGCGTTCATCTCAGTCAAGTCCTTATCAATTTAGATAGCACGTTACTTCCATTCTAAATCACGGCGTGGCTAAGACATCTTTCGTGCACTCGTGTATTGATATAATCTATATAGCTCAATAATACTATCTGTTGTTCTCCTCCCAAAGTCCATCAGTGCACTCAAATCCAACTGGATCAGTGACATTGCCGCACAAATAGTGGTTGGCCATTGTGTTGTTGCTTGGGATCTCAATGGAGACATTTTCGAACTTGATGCCAGTGCATGGGCTAGCACCGCTGCATTGAAGCTCACCAAGGACAGCACTGGTGGAGGTGCCAGTCCAGTTGGCGATAGTAATGTCATGGATGTTAAACTCGCTGGTGTTGCATTCGCCGGAAGCCTCGTTATAGCTTGTGCACTGAGTGATCGCAAAGATACCGGAGGTGTTGTCGAGCTTGAAGTCGGACATAGTAATGTTGGCTGCATAGCCGAGACCTCCTCCACCACCGTTAGGTGGATAGCCGCGGCTTACACCAGTCCATGTTTTGAAATAAGCTGCGTAGCGCATGCGATCGTGGACGGTGACATTGCGAACAGTGACGTTCTCGACGTATTCAAATTCGCCATCGTACTGACTGATGCTGCCCATAGCGAAGCCAAGACCAGTGTACCAGTCCTGGTTCTCGATGAGGATGTTGGTACTGTTGGCCTTTGTAGAGATGTTGTCATCGCCGCAATCAACTACCCAGTTGCGGAAGGTGATATTGTTCGAGTAAATGACATCGGCACCATCAGTGTTGAGCGAAGAGAAGTCGAAGCCAACCTCCTGCTTTGCGTCTGTGCTGTTGACATACATGTCTTCGAGCAGGACATTCTCAGAGTGAATGACAGTCATGGTCCACATCTGGCTTTGCACGAATCGTGTTTTCTCGATGACACTGTTCTTCATGCCCTCAAAAGAGATCTGATGAGGTCTCCCGGGGAAGTTATTGGTGCCATTAATTTTATCGTACCAGACCTGGCCGTTACCATCGAGTGTGCCGTACCCGAAGCCGTTCCAATGGACGTTCTCGCCGCCAAATATCCAAGCAGTGGACTGGTTTTGGAAACCGATTGGCAGCGAGTTGTTGAGCCAGTAGTCGATGTCAGTGTCCCAAAGAAGGGTGCCATGGATTTCAACGTCGACGTTGGTCAGGCCAGTGGTGTTCATGACACGGCGAACATTGTAGGTCTCGTTCTTCTTGAAGATGACTTTGCCGCGGTCCTCTCCAGTTTCATGACCACAGGTGCGGAATGCCTCTACAATGGCATGAGAGCTATCATTGGCACTGGAATCGACCACGCAGGTCTTGGTGCAGCCAGTGTAGTAGTAGGGAGCGCTGTAGTTGGCAAGGGCCAGGGCTGGAAGGCCAAGCGCGGCAATGAGTTGCTTGTACATCTTGGATGTGCTTAGCAGAAGTGGCAAGATGAAGACAAGCGAAGGCTTATGCTTGGTTGCTAGATGCATTATTTATAGTGTGCGTGAAATCAGCGACTAGTGAGCAGTCCTTCCGCAATCTTCTGCCATTACATCATTATGGAGCAGAGTTGGGTGGTTATTTTTCCTGGTATAGACCGTGCCTCGTCACGAGCAGTCTTCTGGTTTTCGTCCTACCTGCGATTGCGTCGATCACAGAGGGTCAAAGTCGCCCGAAGTCCACGTTCGACCCACAAATCTCGGGCTGTATGTCCGAGCCATGTGCTGTGGTCTGGAGTATGGGGACTGGGGATCAGAGATTAATCCACGCCATCATCGTTGAGATTTGTCCTGGGGTTGTCAGATTGCTCTGGTTGACTGGCCTTCAGTTGAAATGTCTGAGAGCTTCTCTTGGACGTATGTGTTGCGTTTTCAAGTCGATGTCCGAACGAGAAGAGCGGTCGGCAATTGAAGCAACGCCAAGCTTGAGATGGAGCCCATCGGCTTCTGAACAAGTGGAGCTTGTGGATTCCTCAGAGGCAAGGTTTGAACCAAGGTGACATCGTTGTCAAATGTTCAACCATCTCTGTGTGTCACAGCTCGACTCGGGAACGATGCAGCCGCACGAAGATCGCAGAGAGAGGGTAGTGGAAACGACAAGTTCGGATGGAGCGCTTCGAAGTAAAGCCATTTATTCTCGATTCAAACGACAAGATCTTGACAGCGTGCTGTAAATATACACACGGAGGTAGGAGCAAGGATTAAACTTACGATGCTAAAGGCACAGGACTCACTCGGACTTGCGGTTGAAAAGATAGAGAAAGAAGGCCAAAGGAAACAGAGTCGTTCAAGTTTCAAAGCATTAATATTAAGCTGACCGGTATTCCTCTCATCACAAATATCCATATACTATCCAAGTACTGCGCTTCGACATCTCACAGCTGAAAACTGATAACAAAATAGTCTCGTGAAAGCATTGCGGGGTCTCGTTCGTATCCCTCATGGCGACAAGGGAGATTCGGAAGAGCCGTGACCAAAAGGCCTGTTCTGCCATCTTTTCTTGATGTTCTCTCCCAGGCGGAATTTGTGCTTTCGAGAATGCTCGGAGCTAGACTCTAAGTTGACAGAAGCACTGTCTGGTGTGAGCGGTGGCGATGGCTGCACGCTCGCAGCAGCAGCCGCATAGGACTTCTTAGGCGACTCGGGGCCGACATTGTTGAAGAGGATGTTGTCGTTGTTCATGCCATGCTCGCTACGTTCTGGGCGAGTTGCTCTCTTTCTGGACGGGAGCTGTCCGTACGACTTCTCTGGCAACTGAGGCGGTTTGTCGTTTGTGTCATACTCGGCACGCTCTGGGTGAGCAGTCTCTTTCTTCGCTGAGGGTGTCCCGGTTGCACGCCTCCAAGCTTGTGCGAGTTTGTCGGTGATCGGAGTCGTGGAAATTAGAAGAACAACGCTGGGAAGAGCTATGGCAAGGCCGATTTTGACATGCTTATTGATGGACAGCCAATGGCTAATGTCGACGATCCGAGATTTGGCAAGCTCCATAGCAGGCTGTACGGGTGTGGCGGCGAAAGGTCGGTTCCAAAAATTATTCATTGCTCTGAAGGCTTTCGGCCTGTGTATTGAAATGACAACGTATCGGTCGAAAGAGAGAAGCAAGAGGCCAGCATCGGACGCCTTCAACGAAAGAATGTATTGAAATGCAGAGATGGCTGATCTTGATGTTGTGACTCCTTGAGACAACTTTGAAACTTAATCCTTGTGTAGTTAGCCAGGATGACCCAGACAGCGTCGAACAACGATCACGCGAATTTACATCACAAGAACATCAGTAGAAGTGTCAATACTTATCTTGTAGGTGGTATACAGAACTTTTGGTGTGGTTTTAGATGGACTATCACATCTCTCACTGTGTAGCTCCCCAAACCGCTTCGTAACAGAACCTTCAGAATTCGAATGAGAACGTGAAACAGAGTCGTTATGCTCCTTACTCTGTCGGTGATCAGGTCCATTGCAACCCTTGTATCTCCTTATTGCAAATACAACCTTGACCCCCAGAAACCAAATACCTGCTCGTGCCAATCACAAGTCTGGACCCCGAGGAAAGAATGTTTCGGCAGTTGCATTTATCGCCAAGCATCAGAGTGGAGTCTTAATTTGTTCGGCTTCTGAAACCCGTGGAGATTGTGGAGAGATTGTGGAGTGACTTCGGGTGAAATCTGTTGAAAAAGGTAGTGTGACGGAATCGGCCGCCTTAGATTGTATACTAGTGTATTCCAACAAAATCTACAGTACACATCAGGGAGGAGTGAAGGGAGTTCTAATCAGGAGGTGACTCTAGAGTGTTTCAACGGCAATTCATCGATTGGTCTACTTGTTGAATGATCGATACATTAAGATACTGAAGTAAGTAAAGACTGTGTTTCTAAGAGATGAAGAAATATAGCTACGAAATGAACTCTTGGTCGCTAATGGATTTGCAGTGGCCGCTTAAGCGTTGATGAAGAGTCGGATCATCCTCAGGCACCACATTTTGCGCAGGAAGCTGCTGATGCGCAGTGGCCTGTGTTTGTTGCTCGATCCCGAAGATGACGGGTCTGACCGGTAACAGAGGCTTGAACCGCTTAGTAGTAGATCGGCTTCTCCGGGTTAGTGAAGTCAAAGATGACAGCGGAGTGCGGCTTAGAGCCACCACGGTTGGCAAACTCCTTGGTGAAGTCGATGGAGCGGTTGAAGCCGAGCGAGCCGTCGTTGTTGATATCAATGTATAGGGCCTTGAAGTCTGCGGGAGTGTTGATGACACCGATGTCGCCGGTCTGCACGAAGTAATCGGTGACGACGATGTGCTTCTGGTCAGGAGTGACCTTGATGTAGTGAGGGCCAATGGTGGGCTGGTCCTCATCGGGGTTGTCAAGACGCTTGACGTTGTTCAGGTCGGAGATATCGAGGGCAGCGATGTGGTTGGCGGTGGTGAGCGTGACTATAATGGCTTATTAGCATGGTGGCTAGTTACGAGGGTAGATCCTGACTTACAGTACGCGAACTTGCCGTCGGAAGTGATGTCTGAGTAGATTGCCACAGTGTCACGAGCTTTGGGACCCAAGTCGTAGAGCAGCTCGGCCTTGCCAAGTTTGCCACTGGCATCCTTCCTGAAAGGATATATGATCCAGACTTGGCCCAAGTGAACAGCGGTGGCAATAGCAGCAGACTCTTTGTTTCCTGGGATAAACTTGACGTCCTGAATGCCACCACCATTGGGAATAGTAATGGTGTTGGTGATGGTACGATCAGAAAGCCTCCAAAGACGAAGAGTATTGGCTCTCTGGATACCAAGAGTAGGCTTGAGAATGGTGATGGGAACGACAAAGTCAGAGGTAAGGATCAGGTCGTTCTCGAAATCGATAGAGAGACCGTGGGGTGAGAATTGCTCGCCAAGAATGTTCAGCAGACCATTGGTGTCCTCCGGCCATTGGTGGATGATGTTGTAGTTCTCATCGGTCTCAATCAAGCGACCAGGGGAGGTACCGACTGCTGAACCCATGTAGGTGATGAAGAATCCTCCCTCAGGTTTGGCACGAATCTCATCTGCGATCGAGGCGAGGAGTGCACGATCACTCTTCTGGAATTGAGGGTTGTATGGGTCGGACACGTCGAAGTAGTATCCGGTGTCTTGAGTCTTCAGAAGAGACAGAAGACCGCCACCCCAGATGGTTTTGCCATCCAAAGAGACACCTATTCGATGTTAGATAAGACTGATCTTTGTGTGTAGACTTGGATTGGAAGAAGGATAGCCTTGACACGTACCAAGATGGTGAGGGCTGTTTCCCGAAGAAGGAACATCGACTACCCTGAGTAGAGTGCCGAAGGTATCATCATCGAGACTATAGGAAGCCAAGAAGTCTTTGTGCTGGTTATCACCTGCACCGGTCCAGAAGTATCCGATCTTCTTCGGCTTGATCTCACTTCCCTCCCATGGCGGAGACTCCAAAGGCGGAGTGGGAACCTGAAGGATTGGCAATGGCGGCACGTTCGAGGTCAACGGCTCTGTGACGCCAGGAATGGATGGGATAAGTGGAGGAAGGGACAACTGCGGCGCAGCCGATGCGAGGCCGCCCCAGGCTAGAAGACCGAAAGTGAGGAGTGTCATGATGGTCTAGATTGCTTTTGGAATGATTGGACGATGTTCGGATGAGGTGATGATGGTTCTGAGTTGGTTTGAGCAGGTTTGAGTGCCCTCTTATATATACTTCCTCAGTCGGCAGGATATAAAGTGGATTGCCCTGTCCATCCTGTCCTTCTCTTCGACAAAATACAGAAGTCACGCAATACCATTCGACCAGCACGAAATTCATCTCTCATCCCGGAATGAGAGACACAGAGAGATGATTCTCATACGGCGTCGAACCTTCCTATGTGACAGCCATGCATTAGCCACTGTGCTGCCAAGGAGGTGGTAGATCTCTCGGAGTCCTTATCAACAGAAGGCCGCAAAACGATGCCCGGTAAGGAACTAGGCGTTGACGCCAGTAGTCCAAGACTCAGGCTATGCAATCAAACCCTGCTAGAAAAGCCCCGTGGAATGATGGTCAGCCTTAGCGTTGGATTGACGTTCTAGGAAGGCAATGATTGATCAACGACCAAGCGGAGCAGGCCTCAACTGCCAATTTATCGGACTCCGTGTCTCCAAATGGTCGCCTTCAGTTCAACTACTACAATGTATGGCCGGACTAGCATATCATGAACGCGATTGTATCAAGAAGGTGCGTTGTTCGCAATCAACTGGACGAAACTCCCAGGCGCCTCTTGCAACAATTCCAATCCTGGAATGCCACAAGACGATCATTGCCGGTTGCACTCAAGCATGAAGCGTCCAGTTCCAATATGCCAAGAGGAGTAGTCATTCCAGGGAGCGACTAGTAGCCACACGTCTTGACTGTTAGCTCCAAGCCCAAAGGAATGGATAGCTAGGGCCGACCCATCTGCAACGTCGATCAACAAATGTGATTATAGTCTACGCCACCCGGGCCCGGTAGTTATGCCGACAAATTTGGAACGTCCGCAAGACCTCTGTCGCCATCAAACGCTCTGCGTCGGAAGCCAGGTCTAGAGCGACACAGAAGTGATAAGGCGATCAACTCAACATGTCTCAGGCGACCATTCGCAGGCGCCTCCTGAGCAAAGAGGCAAGAATCCGTGCCAATCGGAGATATCAGTTCGAAATGCGGTAGCACATATCGGAGACTCTCAAAGGACATGCGGTGATTACGCAGTGACAGACTCGACTCCACGGGACACCCCATGCGGAGGAGTTCGGTATCCGCAAAATCAACCGTCTGTGCGGTTAGATACTGCGCCCAAAGGAAAGAATAGAATGTTGATGCCCTGTCGTTGAAGACGTGATGCGGTCCCTGGATATCACATGTGCCGCTGGGCCCTGAGCCCTGAGCTATGGCAAGGACAAATTATCCCGCGAGATGAGAGCAGCAGCGGTGGCGCTCAAATGAGTGCCTGAAGGCGCCTATAGAGGCACTTTGACTGAGCGGAGACCTGTGACCGACTGCACTCAACAATTGGGACTGGCAAAGTAAACAGCCACCAGCAACATTTCAAATGCTAGTGTAAGGCATGCTGAGAAAGCACCCCATCAAGCCCAAGAGCCTGGTCATCCGAAAGAGCATCAGTCCAGGGTAAGGTTTTGATCCTGCACCATGTCAGTTACGGTCCGCAACGCTTGGATCAACAAGATTCCTGTAGTGTGGGTGCTTGAGAGGTGCCTGGAAGTGAAAACAAGCCGCGAAGTCGAGATCTCGCAAGATGCCAAGGAATGGCATCATGCATCAACAACAACACAAAGCCGTCAAGCTCGGTACATCACAGCTTCTTCGCAAGTGATCTACATCAGCCAACCCTCTGAAACCGGCATGGCGTGGGTATTGAGTCTGGCGATGGGGACCATGCACCTATCAAACCGGACTACCGGACGCTCAATAATCTCTTGGCTCTGCGAACTCACCATTAGACTATCAGGTGTACCTCATCACGACATGGTGATAGTGGTGAATACCGGGATTATTGACGCCGATCGTCATGTATGAACGCCAATGTCCAATCTGTGTGCATGACGCGCAATAGCTATACCCAAAGACGCAATGAACAGCGGGATAAACTGGCAGCAGCAATGGTACGCAATGCACCTACTTGCAGTCGCGCAGCTACATATACAGTGCAGCTCACGTTGGTACTTTTATCTTATCACCCATCTTCGTTTCGTAGTCTGCGCGACGCGTGCTTTCCTCCAAGAGACTTAATCATTTTACTCGGCATTGATAGCCAGAAACAGCAACAATGAAGACACAGGGTGTGTTCAGTGCTGTCCTCGCATTCTGCGCAGTGACAGCAGTATCTGCGAACCCAGTCGAAAAACATCTACCGTCGACGCCTCAGTCGAAGCACCTTCGTTTTGACCGACGAGACGAACCCGGATACGCCCAAGGACAGCCCATCGACGGCAAAGGCAAAGGCGCTCCAATCTCAGGTGAGCTCTTCAACCTCCTTGAACTAGCACTTGCCATCACTAACAGCAACATAGGCGGCACCAACAAACAAATTGACATCGACAACCCAGCCAACCTAGGCCAAGAATCCACCGACGCCGGCTCAGTAAAGAACCTCAAATGGCGCTTCTCCGACTCCAAGACCCGCCAACTGCCCGGTGGCTGGGTCAGACAACAGGTCATCACCGATCTGCCCGCCAGCAACGACATCGCCGGTGCCCAGCAGCACTTGACCAAAGGCAGCATTCGCGAGCTGCACTGGCACCGTGTCGCCGAGTGGGGCTATGTCTACCAGGGTCAGGTTGGTGTCGGCGCTGTTGACGAGTTCGGTCGTAACCAATATGAAATCCTCAACGAGGGCGATATCTGGTACTTCCCCAAGGGCGAGGCGCATGTGATTCAGGGCCTTGCGGATCAGAACGAGTACCTGCTTGTCTTCGACGAGGGCAATTTCGAGGCTGCAGGCACCACTTTCAATGTCGATGATTGGATCGCGCACACTCCCAAGGATATTCTGGCGAAGAGTCTTGGTAAGTCTTGCCAATCACAACCTCAATTTCAACTTGGAAAGCCACTGACGAAGCATCCCTCTAGGCGTCGACGCATCCGTCCTCGACTCCGTCCCCTCACCCAACCCTTACATCCTCAAGTCAGACCTCACCGCCACAACCGTCGACTCTCCCTTCGGCAAGCTCGAAGGAAACAGCTCCTACGTCTTCCGAGCCAGCGAACTCGAGCCCGAAATCGCAGCCGGAGGCGGCGGTTCCGTCAAGATCGTCGACTCTCGCAACTTTCCCGTAGCAAAGACCATCGCATCCTCGATCGTGACACTCAAGCCCGGAGCGCTGAGAGAACTCCACTGGCACCCAAACGTAAGCATCTCACATGCCACCTCACCTCAAAAGCCCCTCGCTAACAAACTCCCATCCAGGCCGAAGAATGGCTCTACTTCCTCTCCGGCACCGCCCGCGCCACCGCCTTCGTCGGCAACGCCGCCGCCCGCACCTTCGACTTCTCCGCCGGCGACACGGCCGTGTTCCCGGACAACTCCGGGCACTACATCGAGAACACGTCCGCCAACGAGACTCTGCAGTGGATCGAAATCTACAAGAGCGACCGCGTGGTGGACATCTCGCTGACGCAGTGGCTGGCGCTGACGCCGCCGGAGATCGTGGCGTCGACGCTGAAGGTCCCGGTGAAGGTTGCGAGGGGGTTGAGGAAGGAGAAGCAGTTGATAATCGCTTAGAGGGTTTGGCTTGCCTTGGGGGTCAATGGGTTTTGATGGAGGTGGAGATATGTGGAGTCGATGTTGATGGAGGACTGGGACTGTTGTGGTCGGTAGCACCTTTCGTCCTTCTTCCGTTTCGAGTGGGCATGTCTTGTGTCTGCTCGAGAATTTTTTTTTCGTATTCCTAATAGATAATTTGACTTTAATCCTGGTAAATAGTCGACCGTTCCATCCTCACGGAGATTCGTCATTCTGATCGTGTCTGTCGAACATACTACTGCACGAGGAATGAGAGCGAGGTAGCGAGCTTGTAGATCAGTACCCACATCGGACGAACTAGTTTGTACTCCACCGCACTTATAGTAGTTTGCATCGTTCGCGTACCTCTACAGACACTAATCAGGTAATTCTTAGGCCTAAACAATTGCCGAGCTTTAAATCTGAGTTTCCGGGATTAGCGTTCGACACAACGAGCATGGAAGGAAAGGAATTATCAAGCAGCAATGCGGAGAAAAAAATCTGAACTTTGTAGCATCTATACATAACACGTCGGAAAAAAGATCTACCTCTTTCTCGTTCGTCAACCAATCTATTTGCCCTCGCCAGCCTTGTAAGCAGAGTCGTGCGAAGCGATAGCGCGACCACTGGGGTCGGTCTGCTTGCTCCAGGTGGGTGTCCACCTCTCGACAGTGCCGGCACACTGGGGCGGGAAGTGCTCGTCGAACATGCACCTGTACCAGTAGGCCTCCTTGGAATCGGGAATGTCGTCACCCCACTGCGGCTTGTCCTGCTTGATGTTGGCCATCTGCTCGTCGGTGACCATCTTCTTGGCCTCGTCCTTGAGGCCGTCGATCCAACCGTAGCCCACGCCGTCGGAGAACTGCTCCTTCTGGCGGTACAGGATGTGGTCGGGCAGGTAGGGCTTCTCGCCGGGCGCGAGCTCGGACTTGTCGAAGGCGCGGCGCATGATGTACTTTTCGATGCGGCCTTGGTCCTTCTTGATCAGCTTCTCCTCGGGGTCGATGTTCATGGCGACTTCGAGGAACTCCTTGTCGAGGAAGGGCACGCGTGCCTCCACACCCCAGGCGGATGTGGACTTGTTGGCGCGCAGGCAGTCAGCCAAGTGGAGGTTCTTGACACGGCGGACGGTCTCCTCGTGGAAGGCCTTCTTGTCGGGCGCGTTGTGGAAGTAGAGGTAGCCACCGAAGGCCTCGTCGGAACCCTCGCCGGAGAGCACCATCTTGACACCCATGGCCTTGATCTTGCGGGAAAGAAGGAACATAGGTGTTGAGGCGCGAATGGTGGTAACGTCGTATGACTCGAGGTGGAAAATAACATCGTAAAGGGCGTCAAGACCTTCCTGGATGGTGAAGGTCATAGAATGGTGCTTGGTTCCGAGGAACTTGGCGACCTCAGCGGCAGCCAGACTGTCGGGTGCGCCAGGAAGACCGATGGAGAAACTGTTGAGCTGGGAAAGAAGAGGGACGGTGTTCAAGTGGTACTCCTCGTCCACACCGGCAAGCTCGTCCTGTGCGCCGTTGATAGGAGCAGCGCCACCGTAGGCGGAAGGAGTGTTGGCGCCAGACTCTCTGATCTGCTTAGCGTACTCGCGCTGAAGTCTGAGGGTCTCGCGCTGGGCGATAGAGGCGACGAGCGAGCTGTCGAGACCACCAGAAAGAAGGACACCGTAGGGAACCTCAGCCATTAGTCTCTTCCTCACTGAGCGCTCGAAGGTCTCTCTGAGCAGCTTGTAGTCGATGGGGTTGGTGGGGATGTTGGAGGGCTCAACCAGCCACTTGGGGGTGAAGTAGCGGGTGAGGGAGTCAGTCTGGCTGTCGTAGACGTGACCGGGAGGGAAGCTCTCGATGGTGTCGCAGACGGGGTGCAGGCACTTCAGCTCAGAGGCGAAGTAGACGGCGCCGGGAGTTTGCGAAGAGCGGCCCATGTAGAAAGTTGTGATTCCGATGGGGTCTCTGGCGGCAATGACACGGTCGAGCTTCTTGTCGTGGAGAACCCAGCTGAACATGCCGTCGAGGTATTTGGGGGTATCGATGCCATGCTCTTGGTACAGCGGGATGATAACCTCGCAGTCGGAGTGGGTCTTGAAGGGGTATTTTTGTGAGAGCTGCTTGCGCAGGATCTTGTGGTTGTAGATCTCGCCGTTGACGGCAAGGGAGACGGACTCATCCTCGTTGGTGATGGGCTGGGCGCCGGAGTCTTGTAAGGAGACATTCGTTAGCTTTGGCGAGGAAGAAAGAGGGAAAGTCACATGTCCATCACTCACCAACGCCGACAATGCTCAATCGCTCGTGGACGAGGATGGTGTTGTTGGCAATGTGGTTTCCACTCCAATCGGGGCCGCGGTGCTTGACCTGCTTGCCCATGCGAATGGCCGTGGGCCTGAACTTTTGCACATCGGGGTGCCTGCAGGTGGTCAGCACATGGTCAATGTCAATGTGAGTGAGGATTGGAGGTGGGGGCGAACATACTGGTGGCAGGCGAAAATACCACACATGTTGGCGGTGTTGTGATGTATGTGTATGTGTATATGAGGATATGAGGAGGGGTGTTTCTGGCGAAAAGAAATGGATTGAGTTATATCGGTGGTCGCGGACCGAATGACTCAACCAATGGTTAACAGTGAGCGTCCTTGGCCCTTGCAATGACTGTATAACGTGTTTAATCGCCCCGCGCTGTCGCTCTCTCTCTCCCACAATTTTAATTACCAGAGCGCCTTTGCGCCCTCCAGTGACTCCGACTATCGGCATGAGATCGGTAGAGATAAGATAAGACGGCAGCAGGGCCCGTTGCGAGGCGCTAGTCTGTATACGGATGTCGTCTTGTTCTTGTTTATGCCCTGGTTGCTGTGGGCAAACTTGGCTAGGCTGTACAAGGGTATCGTGGCCCTTGGGACATATTCACTCCTCCACCATAGCCATACTTCCAACCATACCCCTCCCTACCTCCAATCAATCGCACATATCTACCACCCATATCCTGGCCGTCTGACCACCTTTCTTTCGCCAACTCATCCTCGTTGTCAGCCAATCAACCTGAAACAAGGCCCTCCAGGGCAACCCAATCGACGTCACAGGGCAACTCAAAGAATATCTTTCCACGGGCATCCTTGGTCCGCAAGAAGAATAAATACGCCCAACACAGCATGTCGTAGCAGTGTCGCAAATACACAACTCTCAACTCATGATGCGCTCCGCTCTAGCGACCGTCACTCAGCGACGCGGCAACAGGTCTAGGAGTACCTCCCTTTCTTCTGTACCGCCAGCAAAGACCTCGGGCGAATACGATCGGGGACTCGCAACACTCGCTGCGTCGATCATTTACAAATCTCCACTGCCATCACAAGCCGGACTGCCGATCTACATAGTCAATGCCGCGGCCTTCCCGGATGCCTACGAGGTCGACTACAATGCTTTGCTTCCATACGTCCTTGCGCGACTTCCGGAGGAGGACGAGCTGATCAGCGGTACTGAATATGAGATCATCTTCTTCGCAGGCGGCCAGCCGGACGGCGCCACAACAGAGAAAAAGCAAGGGCCGGGCGTTGGTTGGTACCTTCAAGCATACCAAGTACTCAGTCGGGCCACGCGGAAGAAGCTGCAGAAGCTGTATATTGTACACCCGCGGACATGGGTACGTGTGCTCGTCAACGTCTTTGGAACAGTCGTTTCGCCAAAGTTCAGGAGGAAAATCATAAACGTCAACACGCTGACAGGGCTGGCGATGCTGATTCCTATCGAGCGGCTGATGATTCCTCCTGTGGTCTATTTGCACGACAGGAAGCTTTGTCCGGATATCGACGTTCCGTATGCCAGTGGAAGACGGGCTTTTGGTGCTCCAAGGCCTCTGCCGGTGAACCTTAACACAGGCAAGACCAGATTGCCAAGAGTGCTACGAGAGACAACCACATTCGTTCTACATCCCGTCAACATCAGGTCCGAAGGCCTTTTCCGCATCCCGCCACATTCGATTCTTACAGGAGCTTTGCGAGAAGCGTATGACAGAGGTCAGATGTACATCGTCTGGAAAGAGATGGGCGCAACATTTGTGGAGCCTGGTATGGACAAGGCGATGGTGGACGAGGTTAGGATCGAAGATGCCTACGGTGTTCACTCTGCGGCTTCTCTGATCAAGACTTGGTACCGAGAGCTGAGGTATCCGATCTTCCCAGAGACAAGCTACAGTCTGTTGCGCGAACAATTTGGAAGCCCGGATGTCGAGGTCACCCTGGAAGATCTGGAGAACATCCTTTCCCTCAATTCGAGACAGTCTCCTCTGAACACCACAAGCCGGGAGATCTTTCTCAGACACCTACTGCCAATGCTTTCACTGGTTGCCGAACGCGAGCCAGAGAACAAGATGGACTCGAACAATCTCGCCATATGCTTTGCTATGACTCTGGTGTGCGGCTCTAACCAGCTCGAAGATGCCAAAATGACAAGCGTAATCCGTCGGATTCTGCAAGCTGCGATCGATATGTGGCCACAATTGCGACAACAGCTAAACATTGATCCCAAAAGCATATGGAAAGACATTCAGCCGCCACAGGAAGCAAATGAATACGAGGATCCGCTTGAAGAACCAAGGCCGATGCGTCGCTCTGAGGAGGAGACTGAAGCTCATCGAGTCCATCTTCTGGATCAAGACTCACCTACTGGAAGCGACGACTTGGCACTTGAGCGCCTGCCGACCTTGCCACCTAGACCAGCAAGCGGGCGCCCTGTGTCACGAAACGTTTCTAATGACGAGAACCCTATGGCCGTGCCGAGACGTAAGCCTGCACCTGAACCTCCTCGCTACTCAACCATCTTCACAGACCAAGAGAAGGCACCAAATGTCGCAGAGTCTCCCGATGGGTACACTTCGGCGGATAGCTTCTCGCATCGCCTGCCCTCCGCACGTGGCTACAGCGAGAACGAAAAGAAAGGATTCGCAAATTCACAACCCGTTGACCCTCCCCATATCGACGTCCCCAAACGAAAGGCGGTCGCAACCCACCGCAATGGAGGTCTCGCACAGGGTGTGGCACGAAGCGCCTCCGAAGCAACATCCGCACATCTCGCGCACTTGGCAGCCCAGCGAGTGAACTCATCTGCCTCCTTGAACAGAGCTTCCATCCCAGAACCCACGTCCGCACCAGGCGCTCTAGGTGAGAACGAAAAGGCTCAAACAACTACAGACTCCGACTCCGTCTTCCGCAGACCCTCCTGGCCAGCCTCGCGTGGACCCCAGCAAAGCGTGCCTACTCTGGCGAAGCCAATTATCCCTCACCGTCCACGGTCGCACGAGCCTACCTCCTTCGCTATGCAATCAGCTTCTGACGAGTTCAAATCCGGCATGCCGAAACTCCGGACACCAAGTGCGGGCTGGGTAAAGCGGATGACCTCTCAAGAGCTGAAGAACGAGCCAGCGCAGAATGCAAGTAAACTGGCGCCGAACAAGCTCAATCTCAAAAAGGCGAGTGTCGATGATTTGCGGCGGATTTACGAGGAGAGAGCCAGTGCTGCTGAAGGGTTGGATAGGCTACGACGGACGAGCTAAGAAAGGGAATTGGTTTGGTGGTTTGGTGGTAGCAACAGGGCGTATCTTGGATTAACAGCATTTTTGGGTGGGCAGCGTTCTTGCAGTCTTGGGCATTACTGGAGGGTTTGTTCGTGTTTCTGTTCTGTTTCTATACTTCACACATTTTTTAACCTTGTAGTACTGATACCCTAGTTTATTTACACGGCAAATCCTAATAATCGTTACGGCTACTTCGGTGTTCCTTGCCATGGTTTTACTTTTGTTTTGGCAACCGAAAGGTCAAGAACTCTCTCGGCATCTTGTTTTCGTCCGACCGGTAGCATTGACCGTGACTAGCTAGCTAAGTGCCGGGAGCAATAGTAAGTAGGCAATCAGCCTCTCATGCCGGCCCTCTCGATGTCAATCCTCTGCCCCAAGCTTCAGGGACGCTCAAGCCTACTTCGCGTAAGTTTACTGTCTGCCTAATGCATCACAGCACACTCTCAACCATAAAGCTCACGTGCGTTATTCTCAATTCATGATCCTCCAGGCCACCCTGCCACGCCTTCCCTGCGAACGAGGCCGTCCGCTTCCACGCTTGTTAAGAGCCTTGAGGAGATCGCCCGGAACA
>Ga0265797_10005799_pt1 | contig 17844 bp, 22 predicted proteins | sample P2T30metagenome_FD_192433 | JGI IMG/M metagenome (GOLD analysis project Ga0265797, IMG submission 192433) | Plant litter microbial communities from East Loma Ridge, Irvine, California - P2 T30 | ecosystem: Environmental > Terrestrial > Plant litter > Unclassified | place: USA: California...
GTTTTCTGAAAGGCTCCAATCTCTGACTTGGCCTTTCCAGTCTGCGATGCGCCCGTCACGAACCCTGACTACGACAACTCTGACCTCTGCTCCCTCGACGTAACACTTGGTGCCCCCGTCACCTTCTCTTAGTGATTCATCAGCGTTTTCTCGTGAACCTATGCCCCCACCGCCCCACAGTCCTTCGCCAGCGGGAGGAGCCGAGTGTGTGTCCTCGCCACCAGGACTAAAGGTGTTGTTAGCCAGGTGTTGGGCTTTGTACCATGTCTCTTCCTCGGAGCCAGAAGGCACGAGTTCAGCAACGCCATTGATGGTGGCGCTGATGCGACTCAGGGACGCGGTGTTCATGCCAAGGAGAAGTTCGGCCAAGGATCCCGAACGTGGTGCTGGACCTGACGGCGAAGGCGAGCGACCCGGCTGGCTCAAGGTTGGAGGGCGGTGAGAAATCCAGTCATGCACCAGGAGAGATACTCGAGTGTTGGCCTCGAGATTCTGTGTTTTGCGGGAAGTTGAAGGTGTTGTCATGATGATAGTGGGAGTTGGAGAATACGGAGTGTTAGGTAAGTAGGTGTAGTTCATCAACGAGACGTGAGGAATGTTTTCCGAGCATGTTGCAAGATGGAGCTGTTTGAACTTGTTAGCACATAAGCATACGAGAGATCGGGGGTGTTGGCAATGCACGTGTTTATGAGGCGGGTATGAATCACGACACTTGGTAGGAAGGGTTTGGGGGGAAATGAACTGCTCGAAACAAGCGAGGAGGGGTCATGTAAGCATGCGACGTGTGTTTGAATGTGATCCCGATGGAAGAATGAGATGAGACAAGATAAAAGTGTTTGGAGGGACTCACAAAGCGGGCATTCTGGAGGCAGGTCACCACCTCATCCGGTAAGCCGCTAGACATGGCGAGACGGATCAAGAGGGGGGTGAAGACGTGAGTCAAGAGAGGCAGGCTGCGAAAGGTGGACGGTGCTGCCGTGCTTGATCAGGCGCGTGAGGACGGTTGGCAGAACTTGACGGCGGGAAGGATGACGTTGCGTGGAGCTTGTCCGTGCAGCATCTCCGCCTCCGCCGAAGCGCGCGGCATTGCGCATTCCGACGGCGACCCGACGACGCAGCCATTACCTCCTGCCACAACAGCCGCGTCTGCGATGGCTGCCCCGAATGCAATCCCGCCTATGGAGGGCACTGACAGCGTCCATGCCGACCCGAACAGCGTATCGTCGCCCACGCATGATGGTGCCCTCGCCTCGCCCATGGATGAAGCGACTCCCACATCGCCTGACCAAGGGAGCGCACCCCCCAACGCGCAGACGCAGCAGCGCGTGCAAGACATGTTGCACTCAGACGTGGGCGTCTCCACCCTGCTGAACCGCCTCAAGGCCAGCATTGCGAGCGCCAGAGTCAGTGGCCACGAAGCCGGGCTCTTGTGCATTCCGACGGCTAACACGCTGGGCAGGACTTTGCCAGCTTTCTCAAACGCCGGGGAGCTCTCGAGGAAGAGCACGCCGGCAGCCTCAAGAAACTAAGCCGTCTGACGCTCGACGGCGTGCGGAAGCCTGACACGCGGCACGAGAGCTACCAGACGCAGTTCGAGCAGGTCCTCCACGCAAACGAGCGCATCGCCGACAATGGCACCCAGTTCGGCCTTGCCCTACACGCCATGCACGAGAACCTGCTACAGCTGGCCAACAAGATGGATACAAGCCGCAAAACTTGGAAGCAGCAGGGGCTCTCGGCAGAGAACAAGGTTCAAGACGCCGAACGGCTGGCCGAGAAGGCCAAGGCCAAGTACGACCAGCTCGCCGAAGACCTTGACCGGGTCAAGACAGGCGACACAGGTGCGGGCAGGAAGTTTGGCTTGAAAGGGCCCAAGTCAGCCGCCCAGCACGAGGAGGACCTCCAGCGCAAGACCCAGGCGGCAGATCAGGACTATGCCAGCAAAGTCCAGACGGCACAGGTCTCCCGCAAAGAGCTCGTCGCGACTCTGCGGCCCCAGGCTGTCTCTGCGCTGCTGGATCTCATCAAGGAAACCGACGCTGCTCTGACTATGGAAATGCAGAAATACGGTAAGTCCACCTGCTGCCCGCGTCAGCTTCGACTGACGCTGTCATAGCCTCGTTCAACGAGAAACTTGTCGTCAACAATGGCCAGGTCGTCAGTCCACAGCCACCCAAGGGCGCGACTACTCAGGCCCCGTCCAGCATCAACCAGCTCATCTACCAGATCAACAATGAGCGCGACTTTGACGAATATATTTTGAGCCATGCCTCTAAAGCACCCATCACCAAATCAGAGCTACAGTACCTGAAGCATCCGACACAGGCGCAGACGCGGTCACATCCAACACCACCTGCTGCTGCGAGTAGTAACCGACGTACCTCCATGCAGCTGCAGAGTCAGCCGCCGCCCTCTTTCCCCATGCCGCAGCCAGATGCCAACCCTCTATCGCCTCAGGGCCCTTCCAGTCTCGAGCCCTCGTTTGGGGGTCCCGCACAGCTGCCACCTTCGTCGTTGCAATCGCAACCACAGCCTTCCCAAGCGCCGCAGTTCAGCAACTCGCCCTACTCACCCGTGGGGCCCACGCCTTACCCACAGTCAGACTATCCTCGTGGACCTGTCGGTCAGGCTACGGCACAGCAGACTAGCGGAATTCTTTACAACAACGCCCAACCCCCGGTCAATCCCGTCTTTGGCGTCACTCTGGAAGACCTGTTCCACCGAGATGGCTCACCCGTACCCATGGTAGTCTATCAGTGTATTCAGGCTGTGGATCTATACGGACTGGAAGTAGAGGGCATCTATCGGATCCCTGGAACCTCGTCGCATATCCAGCAAATGAAAGCTCTCTTTGACAGTGGTAGGTGATTATGAGAATTAGTCAATGCGAGCGACTAACGCTATACAGACGCTTCCCAAGTAGATTTCCGCAACCCAGAGTCGTTTCAGCACGACGTCAACAGTGTGGCTGGTTTGCTGAAACAATTCTTCCGCGAGCTTCCGGATCCACTGCTCACCCGCGAATTCTACGGCAAGTATATCGATGCTGCACGCATCGATGACGAGACCATGCGACGTGATTCCATGCACGCGCTAATCAATGCTTTGCCCGATCCGAATTATGCGACACTTCGTGCCCTTGTTTTGCATCTGCATCGTGTGCAGCAATCCTCCGAGGTTAACCGCATGAGCACCGCAAATCTGGGTATCTGTTGGGCGTAAGTCATCACTCGACCGAATCTATGTGTCGACTAACCTCGTATAGGCCGTCCATAATGGGTCCTCATAAAGGCAACAATATGGCCGATGCCGGTCTGCAAGCCCGCGTAATCATTACCATTCTTGACAACGTGCTCCAGATATTTGACGAGGACTGAACACCTATCTTGCCTGGGCAGGGGCTCATGTCTGTCATGTTCTTGCAATCTCAAATCACGTTTCCTATTACACTCTAGGTGTTCAATGTCTAATCCAATGTGGGCTCCGCTTGTGCGGGACGGCTACCGCATTCGTGAACAGCACTTTGTGTATGATTATGGTAGAGTACGAGGAAAGCAGGGACTAAGCTACATCATAAGAAGGCATGGTCGCTGCTCGCTGCTTGCTAAGGGGTATGAATAGCCACACGCAGGGATGGAGCAGTCAGGAACAGCGAAGTTCGAGGTCGAGGTTTGGAAGTGAATTGATCCAGATGGTCTCATTCTAGTCTCGTGGTACATCTTGGGCCTCTACGATCATGTCAACAGATTAGATGCAAAGAATACGACCATGGATCTGGATGTTGGCCTGAAGACGCGATGAAAGTGTTCTGCGCTACATTGAAATGTAAACAGCGTTGCAACGCTTCCAGTAGAGCAATGTAGACGCGTGACGGAGGTTGGTGAGGTTTGCAGTGGGGCGCGCTTACCCCAGTGCCCCGGGCGGATACCTAGGCAGCGGGACGCTAGTGAGCTTGACAGGGAGAGCTGCAGTAGGCTGATTGAGGGGAAGCTGTGCTGTAGCCCGCCCAAACCGACACAAACACCACCACTACTCCACTTCATACACGCTGTCGGCGTTGGTGTGTAACTTGACCTCACCCTCCAGCTCCGGTCCCGACAGTACCATCATGCTCACACGCCGTGTTTGTGCCAGTGTGCGCGGCATCCTCTCCCCGCCGTGTGCCACCGCCGTCCGCTCTCAGGCCTTCAGTGCTGGCGCTCCAACACAAAGCCCGGCTAGAGCTCCTACCCTCGCCGACATCACACCCGATAGTGCTGCCAGCTTCAACGAGAAGCAGAAGAGCTTCCGCGACGGTCTGGTAGCTGCTCAGAAGCGAAAGGAACAGGAAGAGAGTCCGTTGCACGTCGCCCAACCTGAATTACCCAAGAGCGCTAACGTGAGTAACTACAGAAGATGCCCGCGCCCGTGAGCAAGAAAACGGCAAGAAGAAGGGCGGTGCGCTATCATCTCTCATCTACGGCACGCCCGAGGGCCGCGAACTCGACAAGGACATTGAGCGCAGCTTTTCTCAGGTCTTAGCTCGCGGCAAATACGTCCACTCCATTGTATTCCACGAGGTACTGCAAGACAAGGTCGAAGAGTACACCGAGTTGGTTGGAAGCTGGTACCCAAAGATGGCGTCCATTCCCGAGAACAAGGTCCATCTTGTAGGTAGCTGGAGGACTGAAGTGGGAGATTGCAACACCTTTGGTAAGTCTGCAACTCGCTCCAACGCTCGCATCTCTCTCAACGATGCTGACTATGCACCAAAGTACATATCTGGGAGTACCAACGCTACGAGGGTTACCACGAATCGCTACACAACATCCAATCCCATCCAGAGTTCCCTGCGTTCGATGCCAAACTCAAGACCTTGATCAAATCCAAGCACAACTCCCTAATGCAAGAGTTCTCCTTCTGGCCTACGACACCCCCACGCCAGCTCGGTGGCTTGTTCGAATTGCGCTCGTACACACTACATCCTGGCAATTTGCTCGAGTGGGAGACACATTGGCGACGTGGCTTGAAGGCCAGGCGGGAAGTCATGGAGGGTGTGGGTGCTTGGTTCGTCCAGATCGGTGATCTGAACACAGTACACCATCTGTGGCAATTCGCCAACCTGGAGGAACGCAAGGTCCGTCGTGAACAGAGCTGGAGTGTGGAAGGCTGGGGCGAGACAGTGCACAAGACCGTGCCGCTCATCCAGACCATGAGGAGCAGGATCTTGATTCCTTGCTCCTGGAGCACTGTTGCATAAGCTTCGATTGCACCGATCAAGCCACTCATCTGGTGTACGACCAAGTAAATGGCACTGTGCGCTGCTTACAGTGAGAGGGTGTCATGTCTGCTGAATCATGTATATGAGCAAGATCGATCACAATGTTCCAGAATGAGGCAAGTATCGCTAGTGGAGTCATCAAGCCTCCAGCGTCTAAGTGGTGCGAAGTTGCGAGGGGCTGCATCAATCTCAGATACACATTCGTAGAATATGATGATTCATCTCATTCGTTGTGCACACCGAGGTAGCGATCGTACCTGACATACCGTTTCGACGCTAAGATGTTGCCAAAACCGGCGGGCGGACGGGTAGCTACGTCATAAGATTTTGCGCTTGGCACACCACCACATAGCAACAACAAGTGCCGCCGAAATCACTTTCACTGCCAGAACCCCACAACAACTCGCCAACAGTTGCTAGTACTAAGCGAATAACACACCATGGTGTACATACGACAGGATAAGCTACCAAAGCTCAGGGAGTACAAGTACTCTGGCGTGGATCACAGCTTGCTTTCACAATATGTCCTCAAGCCTTTCTACTCTCATGTGGTCATCAAATGCTTTCCTATGTGGATGGCGTGAGTATTTCCAAAATCTCATACAAAGCAATACTAACATGTCTTAGACCCAACCTTGTAAGTTTGGCATAAAAAAAAGATTTTATATGTCGAACCCCGCCGCAAGAGCTTCGTCCTTACTTACATGATGCTGTAGATAACACTCTCTGGGTTCGGGTTCATCATAGTCAACTTCCTCACCTTACTCTGGTATACACCGACCCTTGATCAAGATTGTCCGCCTTGGGTGTACGCCAGCTGGGCCATCGGACTGTTCCTCTACCAAACATTTGATGCTGTGGATGGGAGTCAGGCCCGCAGGACTCGCCAGAGCGGTCCTCTAGGCGAGCTGTTCGATCATGGAGTCGATGCGATCAATACGACACTGGAAGTATTGTTGTTCTCTGCGACAATGAATCTTGGCCAAGGCTGGAAGACAGTCCTCACGCTCTTTGCATGTAAGCCAGCACCTTGACATTACTTGCTTTGCATCTTATCTTGCTAACTACTGCAGCATCTCTGACATTCTACGTGCAGACCTGGGATGAGTATCATACCCATACACTGACTCTTGGTGTTATCTCTGGGCCAGTCGAGGGTATCATAACCTTGTGCATAGTGTATGCCTCAACGGCCTACCTTGGTGGAGGTAGCTTTTGGCAACGCTCCATGATCCAAAGTCTCGGAGTGAAAGAGCAAGGATTCATTCCAGAAGTGCTGTACAATTTGGCATGGAACGAATGGTATATGGTCTATGGAGGAGTTGTGCTCGTGTTTAACACTGTTTCGAGGTATGAACACATGCCATTATACGAGACAGTAGGCTGACAATGACACAGCGCGCAAAATGTAATGAAGGCGCGTCGTGCTCGTGGTCAAAAGGCGCGAGTCGCTCTCCTGGGTCTTCTTACCTTCGGGGCGGCTTGGGTCCTCATCACGGCGTACTTGTACCTGCAACCTATGATCTTGCATCACCATCTGGTTCCGTTCATCTTCTACGCTGGTCTCATCAACGCGTACTCGGTGGGTCGCATGATCATCTCTCACCTTACGAAATCCCGATTTCCTCGAGGCAACGTACTGATGTACCCTCTCATCTACGGAGTGATCGATTCGCTCGGGCCATGGCTACAGGAGCACATTGGTGTCGGCTGGCCAAGTGCCTTGGGCAACGATGTTTATCAGGTTGCCTTTGTGTTCATGTGTCTAGGTCTTGCTGTCGGTGTGCATGGAAGCTTCATCGTGGATGTTATTTGGACGATCTGCGATTATTTAGACATCTGGTGTCTCACGATCAAGTACCCCTACCAGCCAGTAGAAGAAAACATCGAACGGAAGGGACAATGACGATCAGGCTACTGGGTCTCAACCACAAGGGGAGATGGAAAGGGTTGATGGGATTAATCCCACTATAAATTCCTTTGTTTGGGGATCTTTGCGTACGCCCGCAGGAACTCATCATCATATCTAGATGTTAGAGCTGTTGGCTGAGTAGCTTTACGAGGAGCACGACATCACGTAACTATAGTGCAGTGAAATACACCACACATTATCAACCTCAACTTCAGATACTCAAATATGTACCTTCCGCATTTCAAGGTTCCTGAGATTGATTGTGCCGGCCCGCATACATGTGTGGTGCCAGCGTGAGCCACGCTAGACCGATGTAGGTCACCCCCGAGCGCGTCTCCGCAATCACTCATCAACCGGAGCCAGGACTCTACAACCTCCAACGCAAACATGTCAACCGTGGGGGTAAATTTGGCTGTTACTAAAGACGGTGAGAGCTACAACAAACTACAACGGCCCGATGGTTACCTTATGTCGACGCAGCCGCCCTCCATATCCTCGACAGCGTCCCCGACCGCATACGGCAGCAAAAGAAAGTGCGCGCAAGAAGAGGCCGCTGGTATTAAGCGCGCGAGGATCGCGCGCATCACAGCGCACCCAAAAAACCGGCCGCGCGCTGTAGATTCGTACCAGGAGTATGGGACACGGACGGTGCTACCAGGACTCGACGGTGAAGAGCAGTCATCCGACGAGACCACAAGCGAAGCGTTGGCCTACCTTCACGGTGTCCGGTGAGTGCTTACTTCATCTTTTGCACTCCCCTCACATGAGAGCATTATCAAGTGCATCGCTTATACATGAGGCCTAGGTCTGAAGCATCGGCGATTCCCACTCTACTCGTAGCCCCAAACAACGTCAACGCTGGCAAACTCGACTCAGACCATGACGAATCGCAATACAAAAGCCCGATGGATACTCAACGCGTCATATACAGGGAAGGAACCTGGATCGCCGTGGATTGGGAGTACAACGCTACCAAGTGGGAAACAGACTCGTTCGCCCTTGATCCACGGGAAGCTTGCACCAATGTTCTCCTCCAGCGCTTTCGAAACCTTCGCAAGAAGCTCGCCGAAATGCGGAGGTATGGACGACTACCAGACACAGCAGCGAGCCGCGCAAAAGTAGAGAAGTTTGGAAAGCAGAAATGGTCGGAAACCATAGAGAAGGACTTACCGATTCTCCAAGAAATCATGCACATTGACGAGTCGACGCTGTATATGGCTCTACAAGGCTGCACGTTAGCCTTGGGTCGATCAGCTAAGATATCCCGGGAGAAGAGCAGCTGGATATGGACCTTGTTGGCCCTAGTTGGAGATTTCGGTACTTTGGATCATGAGCGTGTGAGCAGGATCCGAGACTTGGGGCTCAGCGCAGGCCGGCTAGTGGGCCGACTCTACGCAGACAACAGAACATTGACGTGTGATGCACAAGAAGGCGAGTGCACTAGTCCCGAGGTCCCAGAGACCGATCCCAGAGAACAGACACATGGAGCTCACGACACGAGACATCTCGCGCCAAAAGTCACACAAACTCTGCGCGATGTTTCGGATGAGAAAGACAATGGATTAGACACGACGTCCTTCAGAAATGACAATGCCGTACTCAGCCAAAACACAGTCATTGAAGAGACGGATGATTCTGACGCAGAGATGATCATGTCTGAGGATGAAGTTGAATCAGAAAGCATTCCGGAAGATGGAGGTCTTGAGGAAGCTCGAGCGCGTCTTCTTGCGCAACTCGGAGACCGCTTGGTACATTCACAAGTGCCTCTGCCTCATACGCCCCCAATGCAAGTCCATCATCACCTTTCAAGGGTCGAGGCTGAGAGGCAGCGACAAGAAATACGCCGAGGAGAGCTGCAGCAAACTGCGAGCGCCACCAAATTGGCGCCAGTTTCCGAGCCGACGCAGGCCAAACCGCAGTCCATTACCCCATTGTCCGAGAGTGACTGGAACACGAAGGCAGCCATCGACATGATTCTGACAGTTGTAGCCGAGTGCTATGGACAAAGAGATCTGCTGAAATTTCGACTGCTCTGGTAGTTGCACACAGCGCGATGACTAGAAACCCATGCATCAATTTATTCGTTGTAATCCTGTGACTACATTTTGGCTACCGCAGTGACGTCGGTGTGAAGATGCACGGGCCAAGTCGCGGAGTAGAACGATTATTTGCACACGCGCGCTTGCTCTTGGGCGATTGAGTCACTTTCCAGGTCCATGCAGCGCATTTCACCCCACTTTGTCTGCCCCGCGCTCTTCCAGGACGCCCTCCAATATACCTTCGCATACCGTAAAGTCAGCCGAACATCTATCCGAACCTACATTCTTGCACCCCGCCGCCGCTTCTCTACGCAAACTTCGCCCTTGGGCTTCGACGACGACATGGGCAAAGAAGACAAGAACAAATCGTTCAACCTGAAGGTGCCAAAGGGCACACGCGACTGTACATTTTGCCCACATTGCGCCCAAACGACTCGCTAACTATGTCAGGGACTGGCGAGGATGCCGCACTTCGCGACAACCTGTTCCAAACGGTAACGGAAGTTTTCAAGCGCCACGGCGCTACGACACTCGACACGCCCGTCTTCGAACTCAAAGAGATCCTCAGCGGTAAATATGGAGAAGACTCAAAGTTGATATACGATCTGCAGGATCAAGGCGGCGAGCTCTGCTCACTGCGCTACGATCTCACCGTTCCACTTGCACGATGGCTCGCCATGAACCCTAGCGTCCAGAGTTTCAAGAGATACCAAATCGCTAAGGTGTACCGCCGCGACCAACCAGCCATGACCAAGGGTCGCATGCGAGAGTTTTACCAATGCGACTTCGATATCGCGGGTTCCTACGACGCCATGATTCCAGATGCCGAGGTACTCAAGATTGCGACCGACGTCTTCGATGCGCTCAAGTGGGACTCGTACACGATCAAGATAAATCACAGGAAGATTCTAGACGGCATGTTCAAGGCTGCTGGCGTCAAGGCAGAACTGATAAGGCCGATCAGCTCTGCTGTGGACAAACTAGACAAGGTGAGCTGAACATCTCCATGTCTCTGCCAATTACTAACATGCTGCAGCTACCATGGTCAGAGGTCAAGCAAGAAATGGAGACCAAGGGACTGCCAGCAGACATCGCGGATAAGATTGGTGAATGGGTGCAGCGCAAAGGCGGCGACGACATCATCGACTATCTCAAGACAAACGAGACCCTTTCTCAATCGGAAGATGTCAGCCAGGGTGTTCGGGAGATGGAACAGCTCTTCTCATACCTCGATGCTTTTGGTGCCCGCAAGAGAATCTCTTTCGATCTCTCACTCGCCAGAGGTCTAGACTACTACACTGGGCTCATCTACGAGGTAGTTACAGAAGGCTCAGCCCCGCGCGTAAAAGGTCAGCAGCAAGAAATCGGCGTAGGAAGTGTCGCCGCTGGTGGTCGTTATGACGGGCTCGTGGGCATGTTCAGTGGCAAGCCTATTCCCTGCGTTGGCATATCTTTCGGCATCGATCGAATCATTAGCATCATGAAAGCCCGCGGCCAGTCGACACAGCGTGCCAAAGATGTCGATGCCTTCGTCGCAGCCTTTGGTGGTAAAGGCTTCACCGGCCTGTTGACAGAACGTATGCAAGTCGCTCAAGAGCTATGGGCTGCAGGCATCAAGGCTGAGTTCTCGTACAAACTGAAGCCGAAACTCCCTCAGCAATTCAAACAAGCTGAGGTGGCCGGTGTCCCGCTCCTCGTCATCCTTGGTGAGGATGAGCTCAAAGACGGCAAGGTCAAGATTAAGGTCCTGGGAATCAAAGACGACAACGACCCCGAGAAAGACGGTGTACTGGTGAACAGGACTGATATGATTGCCGAGATTCGGAAGCGACTACCAAGCGCAGCTTGATTGCAGTTGGCGGGCGGACTTCCAGACTGACAGTGCACTTATAGATACCCATAGACTACATTCTACAAGCTCCCCTACCCGGGGTTCACAGTGCCATTCGCAAGGACCAAATTTGGAGAGAGTCTAGAAGAACAAAAGCATGTGTACCTCGACCTAGGACGGACACGACGTTGATCCTTCCAGTCGGATGAATAGCGGTTTCCCTAGCATTACTTGAGTCGGACGTGTATATATACAAAAAGTCTACCGGAAATCACCGTGGTGCTTGAGGGGTTTCTTATCATTCAAGTCCGCATTGATTTTGCTGTCGCGTTGTTAGGCAGACCAGAACTGTGCGGCACCAATCTGTGTGAGCACATTGTAGAGAACTTGTTTGATTTGCGCAATAGGTCTTATGTACAGACGCATAACTGAAGGAAAAATCTCGCACTCTGCTGCCATGAGGTTTTGATTGGAAATTGGGTAGTTGATGTCAGTTTGCGTGTCTAGTAGCCGTCCTTGCCCCACTTGTTGTATGTGTCATGGAGTTCCTACGCTCGTCAATACAGTCTGATTGCTGGTAATCAAGGGCGTCAGCTTACCTTGGGGAGAGTGACGTTGGGAATGACGACCACGTTAAGCGCAGAAGGCGCATCCTTCTTGACGCTGGTGTCACCTCCGGGGTGGTACTGGTATGGGCCTACACCACCATCCTGCTTCCAAGGCTCACTGCCTGCGGCCTTGGCGACGGCTCGTTCCGAAGAGGCACTGGTAGGAGAGCGGGCTTGCAATTGTCAGCATGTGAAGACGGGCGCACGAGGCAGAATCGATGTATCCGGGAACATACAGAAGTGCCATCCTGCCAGACCGAAAACACCGCTCATGATAGCGAACAGAACCTGTAGACGAATCAGCTATGCGCCCTGTATTGTCCAATTGACGTGTCGCAGCGTACATAGAGCTCAGGGTCGCGCTTCGCTCCGGTCTTGAGGGCGTCCTTGCCGGCCTGTCTCTCGCCCTCAGCGGCGGCGCTGGCCCATCGTCGAAGAGCAGGCGTAGGACGGACACGCGGGGCGGCGCGGAAGGCGGAGCGGGCAATGATGGAGGACATGATGGGGGGTGAGTGGCGTGGACGGGATGCGAGCTATGGGATGCGTGCAGCGCGGAGCAGTGGTTCGATGTTGAATCTCGCGGACGCCAAGCTTGGCGGCTGCGTCACAGCGACGGCCATGCCGGAAACAGTCAGGCGGACCTTGCAGTGCGCCGGGCAACGTCGAAGGGTCGAGCATCAACTTTATGCGCCCCTTTCAGCGCAATCACACGTCTTGTCCATCGTTCCATTAGCCTTTCGGCGCCGCAGCCCTTCCATTCACTCACTTCCAGTCGCTCCTTCCCCTGCCGGTCGCCATCCTCGCCCATCCGCGCTCCCCGTATTCGTCGCGACCACGCGCTGCACAAGCCGTGACTTCCCTCCAGCCACACCCTCAGCTCTTTGATGTCATGCTGCGTGCCGAGAGTGTAATCGCGCCCGCAACCACATCACCATGGCCATGACGCCGTCCGAACAGAAGCGCAGCTCGACTGGCAGTCGCGTGTTGGGCATGACGGGCCCAGCAGGCGAGCCCGGCCTGCCACCCTCGCGACCGTCGTCGATTGCGACTGCCAATTCGGGCAGCCAGAACAGATGGTCCCAGGCCAGCCCTGCACGACGAGGAGGCGGCATGAGCGTCGCCGGCAGTCTAGGACACAGCCGCCCAACGACGTCTGCCAGTAGAACCCATGTTCCGCTGGCAGCCCACGGCTTCTTTCGCCCCATGAGCTCGCAGCGTCTTCAACAACAACGCAACCAGCGCCCCAATTCCCTCCTCGGCCACGGCTCGCTCTATTCCGACGCTACACACGAAACGGGCAGCAATCCGTACCGCCAGAGTACAGGCTCTACGCAAACAATTCGGCACGGCGCCCCAACCCTGGGCCTCCATCACGAGCTGGACCCGCAGCCTCCGCCGTCGCGCGGCACCGACATCACCGATAGAGACATGCCCGACCGCACCACAGCCAACACCACGCCCACGGGCGCAGAAACAGTGCGCAGTCGAGGCGAGAGCATCACTCCCCTGCAGCGACCCAGGCCTCAGCACCTGGATCTCTCTAATGTTCATGGCCACGATTCCGGCAAGCTCCCAACGCCCAGCAAATCGCCCCGCTCTTTCGGTTCCAGCTTCATGTTGTCCAGTCGCGACGGACGCTCAGCCCAAATACGACCCCATCAAGGACACGAGAAACTCACCTCTGCCGAGTCGTCACCCAGAATAGCCCGCAAAGAAGCTACTAAGGAGGCAGTCAAGCGGGAGCTCGGCAGGAACTACCAGTACTTCTCTGGCAATACCGCGTTTTGCTGGGGCGGTAGATTGCAAAATACCCGCGACCGTCCAGTCAACGTCGCCACGGCAATCCTCATCATCTTACCTGCTGGCCTTTTTTTCGGCTTCTCGTTCGTGGACTCCCCTCCACTGCTATTGTTCCTCACGCTAACTATTACTATAGGGCCCCTTGGCTATGGACCAACGTTTCTCCATCGATACCCATCCTCTTTGCATATTTGCTTCTCGTCTCCATCTCCTCTTTCCTTCATGCTTCAGCTTCAGATCCGGGCGTATGTCATGCACCTCCTTTGTCATGAACACTACTAACGCCGTATAGATACTTCCCCGAAATCTACATCCATTCCCCCCTCCTAATCCTAATGACGATCCCCTCAGTCTCGGTCCGCCCACCACTGAGTGGACCATGGTGGTCTCCGCAACCGGTACGAATGCAGCTATGGAGGTGCCGACGAAATATTGCAAGAGTTGCAACATCTGGCGACCTCCACGTGCTCACCATTGCCGTGTATGTGACAATTGCATCGAGACGCAAGATCACCATTGCGTCTGGCTCAACAATTGCGTGGGACGCCGCAACTACCGTTACTTCTTTGTCTTCGTGTGCGCCACCACGTTGCTAGGTCTTTTCCTCCTGGGCGCTAGTCTGGCACACATACTAGTCTGGCGGGCGCAAACTGGAGCATCCTTTGGCGAGGCCATCGATCGATGGCGTGTACCCTTTGCCATGTGTATATACGGACTCCTCGGGTGGTCATATCCCTTCAGTCTTGGCATATACCATCTGTTCCTGGTTGGTAGGGGCGAAACGACACGTGAATATTTGAACTCACACAAGTTCCTCAAAAAGGATCGGCATAGGCCCTTCACGCAGGGCTCCGCGTTGAAAAACTGGGTTGCTGTATTACAGCGACCACGCCCACCGACCTATCTCCATTTCAAGAGAAAGTACGAGGAGGGCGACCAAAGGTTTGGCTCGCGCAAAGACAAACGGACTGCGCCTCTAGTGCCAGAGCAACAGGGCGGCGGGGTGGAGATGCAGGATGTTAGTGGGTCTGGGGCATTCCAGGGCCCAGCCAGTAGGTCAGGACGTGACGCTGCAGACGCGACTGTGGCATGAGACGCTGTTTCTGATCAGCGTGATCATGTGGTTAGCCCATCTTAAGTAATAGCTTCTTCACAATACACGAGTGCAGGCACGGCACCATATGACCGTTTGCATGCACTGATGAGTGACTTCCTTGATTATGTGTACATTCCATGATAACATTGCAGCGGGCTCGGTTTCGAAGACCCGGCCCGTACGTGCCGGTAATAAGACGGAATGCGAGGAGTGGTGGTGCTGGTAACATTGGATATACAGGGCACGACGGCCTAATCGGCTGACTGACTAGCTGCATGTGTTTACCTCCCCAAATCGTCCATCCGTCCATCTATCTCCCAACTCTGGCTCGATGCGCCTCCCAATGCATGCCCACACACTCTCCTAAACCGGACCGACAGTTGTACACGTTTCTTCGCTTGCTCTTTGCCTATCGCGCGCAGACTTTGGCAGTGTTGCTTCGTGAGCGCCGTTGACCCGCCCAAAGCGTCCACCTCCTTCGCGCGTCAGTGCCTCACCCCTCAAGACCACGACCACGACGCGTGCTCCTGCCTTGCCCGTCCGCTGTCATGGCCGAGCGCGATCTATCCCCAACTTCAACATCCTCTACGCTCTCGAACATCACGGTGCGAACTGACAAGCAGGGCGATGCTCGCGCCACGTCCAGCGCGTCGCCTTCCATCTCGACGCCACCTACCAGCCTCGGCGACGAAGCCAGCGTCATGTCCGAGATGACGAAGATCGAACAAGCTGTCGAAGTGTACGAGGAGGCTCCGGGCCTCCAAATGCTCGGCGAGACCTCAGCGTCCGCGCAAACCACCACGCCCGACGCCGTCAACAACGAGGCCCGCCGCCCTGCTAGGAGCTCGCGCAAGTCCGTCACCACGTACAACGTGCAGATTCTCGCCGGAACTGCGATTCATACGCCGACCAAATACCTTGAGAAGCACCACAAGAATGTCGTGCACGGCTCTCTTGAGGAGCTCGCGAGGAAGGAGAAAGCCACACCTATGCGAAAGAAGATGCTGAAGCGGAAGTCTGACATGACTGATGCCAGCGATCAGGTCGAGGATCAGCTGGCTGCCGAAGCCGCCCAGGCAGCACGACGTCGCACCTCCTCTCGCGTGACGGACCTTCGCAAGGAGGTCCTCCGCAAAAGCGGTGTCGGCGACACCGTCACAAGCATGTACTCAGGGGGAAAGGCTTTCGTTAAAAGCACTTTACGGCGCAGTACTTCAGAGCCATCCTTCAAATCCGGCCAATCAGCTTCCCCCGCGGCTTCTCTCAAGCGGTCTCGCGATGCCCTTGAGGATGGAGACGCAGATAGCCAAGACCAGGAAGGAAAGATCTTCTCGCAGCCCAAGTCGAAAGTCTGGCTTAAGCAAGGTTTGTATGTTGGCCAGGATCGCGACTTTGATCCTCGTCTCTCCGAAAGCCAGAACCGCGCAAAGAAGAGGGCCAAGAAACCATGGCAGGCCACAATCTTGCCCCTCCCGATTTTTGCCTGCGAACGTCTATTGAACGAGGACCCCAAACATGTATTCCGCGATTTCAAATTGCCATTCGATACTTACAGCCCTCTACCCAGAAAGGTTAAGGTCGACGGCTGGGTCAAACTCAACAAAAGTAAGCTTACTATGATCCCACTCAGTCAACAATGCTAACGACTTGCAGACAGGTTCATCGGCGACGCATCTGCGCTGTGGAAACGCGACAAGCAAGACTCCTCCCAATGCTATTGCGATGAAGAAGATGGCTGTGGAGAGTCCTGTCACAATCGGATCATGGCGTATGAATGTGACAAAACCAACTGTCCACTGCCTCCGGAACTATGTAACAATCGGCCATTCGCAGAGCTCAAGAAGCGTGCAAAAGGCAACCGTTATGACTATGGTGTGGAAGTTCTCGATACAAAAGACCGAGGGTTCGGTGTTCGTGCTATGCGAACGTTCGAGCCACACCAGATCATCGTAGAATATGCTGGAGAGATCATTACCCAGTCTGAATGCGAGCGACGCATGAAACAGGTCTACAAGAAAGACAAGGTACGTTGTCAAGGTCTTGCCATACAGATTTCTGCTAATCCTCTGCAGTGCTATTATCTCATGAGCTTCGACAACAAAATGATCATTGATGCGACTCGTGGGACTATTGCTCGATTCGTTAATCACTCGTGTGAACCCAACTGCGAGATGATCAAGTGGACTGTGGGTGGAGAGCCTCGGATGGCGCTGTTCGCCGGTCCCCGCGGCATCATGACTGGCGATGAGCTGACTTACGATTACAATTTTGAGTAAGTCATGTCCCATAACATATATGTTGAACCGTTCTGACTTCGTTAGTCCGTTTTCCCAAAAGAACATTCAGGAATGCCGCTGTGGCACTGAATCATGCCGTGGGGTCCTCGGTCCCAAGCCAAAGAAACCCATTGAAGAGAAGTCAATAGCTTCAGTGCTCATCACAGGCACGAAACGCAAGCTGCAGGATTTGCTCGGTCCTCGAAGGCCTGGTTCTGAAAGCACCCAAAGCTCCCCCAAGAAGCGCAGGATGCTTGCAGGCAACTCAGCTAGCGCCAAGGCGAAAAATGCTGTCGCTCGATTGGAGTCTGCTCGTGAGCGAGTCGAGAGGGAAGCAGATGCGCTGTCGCGTCAGAATGCATCCCGCGAAAACCGCGCTCTAAAGCGATCAAGTTCCGGAACTCTTGATAAACGTACGAGATCAGCTAATCTCCGGACGGCAAAGCCATTTACCGTCAAATCTACCCGACACACAACCGTCAGCTTTCAAAGGAAGGTTACTAGGCCTGGTGCACTGAAGAAGGTCAAGAAGCCTACTCGACCACTGTCAAGCAGAAAGGCACTTCGCTCCCAACGACCGAGCACGCCAAATCGAGAAACGAGCACTGAGGTACTGGATTCAGAGGATAATGCTTCACCAAACATAACCCCTGCATCTTTACGCAGCGCTTCTAAGAAATCGCCTTACACCAGCCCTGTCTCACGAGAGCCTCTTGCAAAGGGCGCCACGACTGCAGTGAAAGACCGTGTTTCACACAAACCTTCAGTACGGAGCCTACGAGGAAGGTGATGAACGTGTCATTAAACTCCGTTGTATCGTAGCTTTGTTTCAACCCACATCATGCGGCAGATTTTCGCGAAGGGCTATCTGACTTGAACAGGCTTGCTGGGCTGTTTCCCAGTGACTTCAGATGTGTATGTACAGGTAGTCCTCTCCGGTTTTTAACGTGAACAATAGAATGATGGTTCCATGCGAATAGTAACTATTGCGGCGTGATGTGTCAATGCTTTGTTCACATTTT
>Ga0265797_10005800_pt1 | contig 17843 bp, 26 predicted proteins | sample P2T30metagenome_FD_192433 | JGI IMG/M metagenome (GOLD analysis project Ga0265797, IMG submission 192433) | Plant litter microbial communities from East Loma Ridge, Irvine, California - P2 T30 | ecosystem: Environmental > Terrestrial > Plant litter > Unclassified | place: USA: California...
AGCCCCAGCCCATCATTATAAGAGAATCGGCACCGCAGCCTCCGATCATAATAAGAGAGGAACGTCGCGATCCTGTGATCATCAGAGAAGAGCGTCGCGAACCCCAGCAGATCATCATTCGCAAGGAAGCCGAGCCGAACTACGAATTTGTTGAGAAGGAAGAAGTACGGGATGAGCGCATGTCACTGGTTCGTAAGGAGGAACCGCCGGCTCCAACTGTTGTGTCTGCCCCGAAGCCTCCAGAGGAGAACTATTTCTACGAGCGTCGCATTCGCGAAGTCGATCGCGGTCGTCGCCACGAGGACGACATTCGACCCCGGGACAGCGCTTCGCAGTACAGTAGTGATGACAGCTACGAGTACGTCCGCCGCGAACGTATCATTGAAGGCGACAGCAGAGAGGGATCTCGCCACCGCGCCCGAGACTTGGCTGGTGGTGCCCTGGCTGGCGTCGCTGGTGCGGAAATCCTTCGTGCTCATCGAAAGAAGGAAGGTCGGGATCCAGGTGGACGAGGCCGCTCCATCGTTGGTGGCGCTGCTGTTGGAGCTCTTGGTGCTGAAGCATTCCGCCGCGCAAAGAGCTGGCGACGTGGCTCGGGAAGCAGATCTCGCTCTTGGTCAAGGTCTCGCAGCGGTTCTCGCGACGGGCGCCGTAGGCGCAAGCACTACCGCTCGAGATCACGATCGAAGTCACGAGCACGCTCCAAGTCTCGCGCAAGACAGCTTGGTGGGCTTGCTGCTGTTGCCGCTGTTGGAGCTCTCGCCGGGTACGCTCTGAAGAACCGCGGGAAAAACAACGAAACCGTCATCATCAAGGACCACGCACCTCCTCGTCGCTCACGTTCCAGACGTCGCAGAGGAAGCTTCGACACCGTCACTTCCGGATACATGAGTGATGGCCCCACCAGGAGTGAAAGCAAAGCTAGAGACCCAGAGCATCGCAACCGGCGTATAGCGCAGGCTGGTCTCGCTTCCGCTGCAGCTGCGGGCATCTGGGATCGCGTGAGATCGAAGAGTCGCGGCAAGAATGGCAAATCGCGCTCACGCAGCAAGAGCAGGATCAGGACGGGTGTGCCTATTGCTGCCGCTGGCTTGGGTGGCGCGGCACTCGCTGGTTTGTACGAAAAAACGCAAGCCGGCAAAGCAGCCAAGAAACAGGCTATCATCGACGACGAGTTGAGCAGAGGTAGGCGCTCATCTCGCAGTCGATCTCGGAGTAGGTCCGTCCCTGCACCTTACCCCACCCATGGGAGAAGACGAGGTGTTGATCAAGATCCTATGATAGCATACGGCGGCGAACCTATCTATCCTGAACACGGAGCCCGCGGTCACCACAGCGACGAGGAGCCGGGTATGTATCGCAGGAGACACAGAGGAGGTTCAGTCGGAAGCAGTCCAGACACCAGGCGCGGAAGCAGAAGTAGAAGCAAGAGTAGAAGAAGGCTAGCAGAAGCCGGACTCGCTGCTGGTGCTGTGGGTGCTGCTGGCTATGCGTATAACAAGAACAGACAGCGAAAGCGCGATGCCAGCGAAGATCGACGTGAGTACAGACGATTGAACTTCTTCCAGAACATGGATACTGACCCTCTTGCAGGCCGTGACGACGAGTACAGCGAGCCCTACACGCCCGATGAGTATGGCCATGACTATACACCTCCGCCACACGGTACTGTTGGCTACGACCAACCCCAGGCTCCTTACCCGGGCGGCACCTATTTCCCTCCTCCGCCAGTCGATCAAGGCCAACATCCGGCAGATGCGTATGCTCCTCATCAGGAAGGCGCCTACAACCCGTATCCGCAGTACAATCCTGCAGACTACCCTCCTGAAAGCTCGCACGCACCTTACGAACAGACCAGAGGTGCATACGGCGATAGCAGTGCTACTCTAGGCGCACCATACCCCAACGATACCTTCGCGGGCGATGCGCGCTACCCTGAGCCTGCGAACGAGTCAACGCCGCGAGGCCGTGATCGTGATGATAGCAGAGGAAGAAGCAGAAGCCAGAGCAGGAGCAGAAGTCGACGCCGCGGCGGCAGAGACCCCGAAAATGTGAGTGGCAATGACCCACCTTTTGGCGCTACGCCCAACCTCCAACAAAGCGGATATGTGCAACCTACTGTTCGCAACGAAAGTGATGATGCGGGTATGTCGGTGCCTGGACGATGATCAGCCCGATTCAAGTATAATTATATCCGCTACGAGAGAGCCTTTGCTGACATGTATTGTTTCTTGACAGATGGTCTAATAAGTCCGAAATCGGTTCCTTCTGACCGCACTCGCTCGAACAGCCGTGTCCGCTTCGACCTTGACTCCAACGTCGAATTTCCACACGAACAGCGCCGACCCGGCTCTGACGACCGCCGCTCGTATTCAGACTCTGAAGAAACGGTCACTTCGTCACGCCGCGACGACCGTAGATCCAAACGTCGTGGCCGCAGAGCCAGAGATCCGTCTTCGCAACTCTTCAACGACAAGTACGATCGTCCGCCACGTGACGGCTCCGATTCAGAGGACACGGTCGAGTTACCTAGGAGGTTCGACGAGCACGGGAACCGGAAGCCTGATTCAATGGGCGATGAGCTGGCAGAGCGCCTCCAGGATTTGTTGTCGGGCAGGGCTTCGGCGGGCAGCTTCTTCAAGAGTATTGCTAGCAGCCTGTCGCAGGAGGGAGACCGAGAGGAGAGGAGACCGAGTCGGAGACGGCGTGCTTCTGATTAGGTGGGCGAGGAGAGGGAGAGAGTTGTACAATGGTGCGAGGGCGATTGATGAGCAACGGAACACGGTTTTTTGACGAGACACGAACGATTATCATGAGTACACGAATGGCGGTATGGTATGGATTGGGGAATGAAACGGCCGGGATGACGACTCTGGGGAACTTGGAGAGAGCTTGTTTGCTTGCTCTTTCGACGATTAGATTCTTTTTGCTAATTTTCTTTTGCAATCCTGTGAATCAACGAATTAGACTCGCTTTTTGTTCTCTTCTCTTGTTTGGATCGACTGGTGGTTGGTTACGCGGAAGGCGGTGCTCCGTGCTGCTTGCGCTATAGCTACCCTACCTTAGCGAGGCTCAGCGAACATGCATGCAGCGGTGCTGTAGCGGTGGCTGTGTCGACAGGAATCCGCCGAACTCTTTCATCGCTTCCATGGGCTAACAAGATGCAGTTCAACGTTTGGATACAAATGCTCAATTGACATGTTCGGTGTCTGGTGTTGGATAACATAGGTTCGCAATAGAAGCCGAATTGGGACGAAGGATTCCCGCTCGGTGTTGTAGCGCTTGCAGTTTGCGGACACCGCGTAAGTGTTTCAGCTGCGTTTGTGTCGTTACACAAGGTGGGGCTGTGGTTGCCGTTTGCATTTTACATATTTACTGGAGTAGTTGCGACCCAGATTGCTTTTGATGTTCAACCCTTCTCCCTTCAAACACAGCCGGCACCTGAACGACCTACATTGAGCTTCGAGACAAAACGGACAACACCAACATGTACTCGACGCCAGAGCAGATTGCCAAACTGGCCGACCCGGATCCTGAGTTCGCTGAGGTACAGTACACATCCTACCATACCAACATCTATCTACATCTAAATTCACTTTCGAGAATCGAGGGAGGACAACATCACTAACAAACCCCCACAGCTCCTCGCCACAACCCTCCAACCCACCATCGAGCTCTCCTACCCCGTCGTCCAAGCCCTCCGCCAACGATCCCTCGCCATCGAACAGCAACAAACCGCCTCAGCCCTCGCCGCCGGCCGCCTCGAAGAGTCCCGCACAATTCCCATGCGCGATGGGTATGAGAGTGAGATCCGCATCCACCGGCCCAAAACTCCTCCCAAGGATGGCGGCAGTCCGTTGATCGTGCTGATATTTGGCGGCGGGTTTTTCATGGGCAACTGCCTGCAAATGGGCAACACCGCCCGCGCCCTCACAGACCTGTACAGTGCGATCGTGGTTTGTATCTCCTACCGTCTTGCGCCGGAGCACCCTTGGCCGCAAGCTCATCACGACGGGTGGGATAATCTGCTCTGGATCGCTGCGAACGCTTCTTCCCTCGGCGCCGACACGGCCGCTGGTTTCGTCCTCGGTGGGTCTTCAGCTGGCGGCAATATCGCCGCTGTGCTGGCGCAGAAGAGCTTGAAAGAAAACCTCGCCGCGCCGCTGACGGGGCTGTGGATGGATGTGAGCATGGTGTTTGCGAAGCCGGAGAATTGTCCGCAGGAGTACAAGCACTTGTACCTCTCGTACACGCAGAACGAGGATGCGCCGGGGTTGCTTACGAAGCAGGCTATTCAGTACATTAAGTCGGCTTCGAAAGCAGATGGTTTTAGTCCGGATTTCTCGCCTGTCAACGCCGAAACGCCACACGTTGGCATGCCGAGGACGTTTATACAAGCTGCGGGGATGGATATGTATAGGGATGATGCGGTTATTTATTGGACAATGTTGAGGGCTAATGGGGTGGAAGCGAGGTTGAAGGTTTATCCGGGCGTGCCGCATGGGCATGCGAATTTGTATCCTCAGTTGAAGGCGTCGAGGGAGGCGAAGGTTGATACGTTGGAGGGGTTTGGGTGGCTGATTGGGAGGGAGGTGGGGAGGGAGAGGATTGGGGAGGTCTTGTTGGAGGTGGGTGGGAAGGGGAAGGAGGGGAAGCATGAGGGTGTGGGTGGAGGAGGGAAGTGAGGGAGTGGTTTGGTGGGGATGTGGTGATTAGGCCTAGCAGGAGGATGTCTTTGTGTAGGTGATGAATGACTAATGACGCAGATCGATAGTCGTAGTATTGATGCTGAGCTAATTGCAATACTTGCGATACTCTTCAACGGTAACGACTGTCTCCTTACCTCCTCACAAGCCCAATTTCACTGACTTAACCCAGCTTGAGAGTGTTGCCAGCCTTGCCAACAACCGCAGCCTCCACCTTCGCAGAGCCAAGAAGCGTGTAACTGTAAGGAACGCTGTTAAGCGTACCCTTAGGAGCATCGCTAATAGCACCGTTCAAAATCAAATCCTTAGTAACAGCATACCCAACCTCCTTCGAATCAATCGACAACACCGCCCTCTCAACACCCTTGAACACAGTGCTCTCAACCAGCGCCTGAGCGCCCATGCGAGTGTTAACACCAGTCGACCCGCCCTCGTAGACCGAATTGAAAACGTGCGCAGTGCCGAACCGCAGCAGCGGCTGGCGGCTGTTGATGTTCTTCCAGTAGTTATTCGCGTACGTGATCCTCAGGTGGCCCTTATCCTCGCCACCATTGTTGTCACTGTGCCCCACAAGCGAAGCCTTAAAGTGATCGTGGAAGTAAGTGTTGCTAACAGTCAAATAATCCGCGCCATGGCTGAAATCCGCAAGTCCGTCGTAGAAGTCTTTGTCGTGGGTCTGGTCGGAGCTGAGGTCCAGGTGGTCCAGCCAGATGTTGGTCGAGGACTGCACGCCGATGGCGTCGCCGCCGGCGTCGCCCGTGGGCACTTTGCTGATGGCGATGTTGCGGATGATGATGTTTTTCGCGTCGCGCACGAAGAGCCCGAAGCCGGTCAGGGAGGAGGTGGAGTCCAGGCCGAGGAGGGATTTGTTGCTGCCGATGCGGATTTTGGTGCTGCCGGTGATCTTGCCTTTGATGTAGACGGTGGCGGCGACGTCGTCTTTGACGGCGGCGGCGAGGTCGGCGTAGGTGCTCACTGTGACGGATTTGCCGCCGGCGCCGCCGGTCTGAGATGGGTTAGTTAGTTGAACGGATAGAAGCTTGGGATTGTGCTAGGAGAAGGAATGGTATATCGGAATGGATCGAAAGACGTACTGCAAAGCTGTTAGCATATTTGTCCAAATTTGAAGATACTGTCGGACTTACCAGTTCCTCCATTCAATGAAGCGTATCCAACAGGACCAGCATTCTGTCTAGGGAGCACAGCACCGGCAAATGTGGCCAAGGGAGAAAGCGCCGCCAGGGCGAAGGTGGAGAACTTCATGGCTGTGGAAGTGAGGTCAAGTGAAGTGGATATGTGAGTGTGTTGTGCTTATAGAAAACCCATAGAGACCGAGGAATGGTCGCCCCTTTTATACATCGTCGCTCTGGACGATCAGTCGCAATATGCTATTGCGATGTGCGCATGCCTCATGTCCGCTGCAAACGTCACATCGTGCGTTAGGAGATTCATGTCCGTCGGCGCCTAGGACAAGACTCTATTAGATTGCAGCGGTAGCACATGGCCTGGGAGTCTGTCACCAATGTAGCTACACGTGCTTCAGGATAGGCAGTGTCGTCAACTCCCACGAATCGTCGCGCAGGAGCGGTTTCGACCTTCCACCAACCGGAACAGCGTCCAAACTAGTGGTTCCCGTCGTGCGCCGGAGGACCCGTCTCCGTACATTCAGGTTGGTGTATGTAGGCAAACCCGACGGAGAAATATAGCAATGCACCCCAGATTCCATATAGGTGGTGAAACGGCCGGGGTTGCACTTGGGGCGTGTTTGTGCGGAGGGCTAGTCAGGGCACGAGTGAGATGTAACGAGTCCAGTTCTAGCAGTCTAAGCGAGAACTTTCGGCCCTATGTCGACATGTGTTGCATATACTGTACATCATGCAAGAGCTGCCAGCAGATGGTCCTGTCATCTGAGTGCAAGCCAGTAAATGCAAATGCGTTCCGGCTTCGCATTTGCAGGCTCGAGATATCCCATCCATAGGAGGGGACGATCGAGTCGGAGCAGAATGGTGGCGCTGTCGTAGCAGATGGTCCAAGTGAGTCTGATTGAGAAGCCGTGATATACCCTCGGCAGAAGCTCGTCTCCAGAATCAGCGCTACTCAGAGGACCTCTTGGACTCTGCCACGCGAAGACAAGCGATTGCATCACATCCTGTGAATCGCACGAATGCCTCGAGGAGGCGGATGATCTGGCTTGTCAGATACTGTGATGGGAAGATATTCAGTCGTTCTTGTCGGTTTGGCTTTGGTTCAATGGTTTATGAGTTGCGTCTCTTGACGAACATAGATCTTGAAGATCCCTTGCCAATCGCACCTGTATTGCTTCCCGTTGTTTGCGGGAGTAATGTTCATGTAAAATGTCACAAGTTGGGAGCATTCTATCCGAAACGACAGCTGAAAGCACTGTGCACAGGGGTCCAATCAGGTCGGGGACAGACATGATGATATATACGCCTACCGTACTGCCATATGCAATGCAAAACAGACCGCCCAGCTCGTGGTGCCTGTGTGTCAATCTGCCAGACTCCGATTCATTCACGAACATCACATAGCGACCAACAACGCAGGCAGGTACGATGTCGTTGTAAGTCAGCAGCGTTAGAGACCCTCTCAGCCATTTCGGGATCCTATTGCAATGAATCCTCCAGCACTATTGGTACGGTTCAGCCGCCACGCCACATCTTGGAACAATCCACACGCGGACGGCTCGTAAACGATGCCAGATCGCCAGTATATGCCTGAGCACCACGGTATACATCGATGTTTTGACCTGGGCATCAATCAACCCGGGCTTCCTTGAGCTTGCATATGTCCGGTATCGACACAGTCACACAGAATTGGTAGGATTCTGCCGCCATCTTCGCGTTCCTCGTATTCGCGTGACGAAAAGGGTTGCTCGTGGTCACCAGCTCAGGTGAGCTGGTTCCGTGGGAATATCGCTGCATAGTCCTTTACCTATCGCGCGCGAGTATCCTCCTGAGTCCTACCTACAATCACCCGCAGCACTTCCATCTCATCGCTTGCGCACATTCTAAAGTACTCGTCGGTTGGAGGATACAGATCGGACGATCTCCTTGAACGCCAATACAATGTCTTACACGACACAGATATTCTATGTGGCCGGGCTACAAGCCTTTGCTGGTCTGGCATACTACTCACCACCAATGGCTGCACTCTTCCCCGTCCTGCTGTCGCCCACCTTGCTCGTAGTATGGCGATACCGTCGTTTACCACGAGAAGAAGCAGGCAATTACAAAGTGGCGACTTGGACTTATCTTGGAACCGGTCTTCTTGGCCTTCCCGTTGCTGGAATCTTGCAGTGGGGCTTATGCACTGTTATGTTCAAAGCCTTGTTCGGAGCCCAGGCTGGTGACTACATGGAAGAACTTCAACGTGTCACCCTGGATCATGTGCCCGAATATATCATACGCGCACGCCAGCAGATGGCCTGGAGCCCTCGATACTTCCTTGCACTCACGACACTTTCATACCTAGGCGCTGCAGTAGTCGAGGAAGCAATCAAATACTTCGTCTTACGGCTCGCAGTCCGCCGCGCTCGCCCAAGGCATGAATACGAGTACCTCATCTACGCCGCTCTCGCTGGCCTGGGCTTTGGCACCCTTGAGAACATCCTCGTCACTTTTGAATCCATCTCAGAAAACGTGACCAGCGGAATGCTTGCACTGACTGTGTTCGAGCGCATCATCTTCGCGTCATTCGGGCATAAGATCATGGCGCTCCTTACGGGTCTGCAATCCATTCGACGAGATGCTCGAGGCGAGAAGCTTTCTATTTGGAGAGTGCTGGCCAAAGCAGTTGCTGTTCACGGAACGTCAAACTTCATTCTCTTGTCAGTCAGCGCGTGGCATGGCAATGTCGGCTGGATCCACCCTACGGACGCTGGAAGTATTGTTTTCGCTCTGTCTTCAGTCATCGCGTTGCAGGTCAAGGCCGCCTGGGATATCTCAATGCAGCTCAAGGAATTGCAGTTGAGAGCCTGTAAATAGGCCGGCGGAGCGTTACAGTACGGTTCTTGAACACATGCAGCACGTAAATTCCACTCAATCACCTATATACAGCAATTCGCTACAACTTGCATCGTATACCATCGACCAGTAACATGATCTCTCTGGCTTCAGAGAGTCAGCCTTGCCATATCCTTCCACCCCAATATACTGATGCTGTGTGACTGCAGTCAAGCAAGGCCACGATATTATTTTGGCAGGAGTGCAGACTACTAAGATCATTTGAAAGTGGGATCGGATACGATGACCGGATTGCGAGATCTCCGGGTCGTCAAATCGCGCCAAGTGCTGCCTTCGCTTATCGCATTGTAGGATGGGGCTACGAAGAGGAGAATGTTACATCGAAAGCCTATACCCGACATTCATCCATCTTCTTGGTGTGTCATGCTTATACTTGGGGAGAGTTGCGCCGTAGTTGCGCTATCTGATAGATAGGCACGGCGGCGATGTCGGCCGCGGCCGGGTCGAACGTTGGCCATGGATCCACATCAGCCAACAATTGATTAACATCACGAGCATTTAGAGACAACGTATTGCCTTCGCTTTAATACAGATCGGTCTTACACACGTATACGAAACTATCCAAAATGTCTGAAACCACTACCACACCCAAATACATCGAGACTTTGAAGAGCATCCCGAAGCAGAGCTTCTTGTTCGGTCCATCACCCGTCCAATTCCTTCCGAGGCTATCTAAAGAGCTGTCTCCCAACGGCGACGTAAAGATCTGGGCGAAACGCGATGACTGCAATAGGTATGCTGCTACGTGTTCGATTTCACATAGTACCAATGCTTAATAATACGCAGTGGTCTCGCCTACGGAGGAAACAAAGTCCGCAAACTAGAATATCTCGTTGCCGACGCCATCTCAAAGGGCTGCGACACTCTCGTCTCTGTCGGAGGCGTACAAAGCAACCACACTCGTGCCGTTACCGCTACAGCGACTGCCTCGGGTCTCAAAGCAGTTACTGTCCAGGAGAAATGGGTTCCCATCGACCCTCCTCTATACGACAAGACCGGCAACATCCTGCTCTCCCGGTTGATGGGTGGCGACGTCAGGCTTAACAACGAGCCGTTCCACATTGGCCACAAGACCGCAACAAAGCAAGCTATGGACGATGTGACCCAGAAGGGCGGCAAACCTTACTACGTTCCGGCCGGCGCCAGCGACCACGAGCTTGGAGGTCTGGGTTTCACTAACTTTGTCGTTGAGCTTGCGGAGCAGGAGAAGCAACTTGGCGTCTACTTCGATACCTTGATTGTTTGCAGCGTCACAGGCTCGTCACATGCTGGTCTAGTTGTGGGAGCTGTTGCCGAAGGCAAAGGGCGTAAGGTCATCGGCATCGATGCTTCTGCCAAGTGCGATGCGACTAGGGAGCAGGTCACTCGGATTGCCCGTGCGACCGCTTCGCTGTTGGATGCCGATTTGAAGATCCCAGACGAAGCTGTCATTCTTGACGAGCGCTTCCATGAAGGCGTCTACGGTAAGATCTTCTGCTTTGGTTGGAGGTGTGATTGTATATCTAACGAAGTTTTCAGGCATTCCTGGACCGAGCACGACAGAAGCGATGAAACTCGCAGCGCGAACCGACGCGTTGATCACTGATCCCGTTTATGAAGGAAAGAGTATGGCTGGTATGATCCAACTGATCAAGGAAGGTAGCATAGCGGCTGGAAGCAATGTGCTTTATGTGCACTTGGGTGGCCAGCCGGCTTTGAACGCTTACTCGAGCTATTTCGAGGAATAGATACGGCTGTGTATGTGATACTTATGAAAGAGCCTCGTTCGTCTAGGCACAGTGTGAGACTATGAACCTAAGTTTTGTTGTCTCGGTGGCGTGCACCAATTAGTGTGTGCTCTCCCTGGCAAGTGAAACCACACAGGGCTCGGTGGAGAGCTCAGGCACATGCATTAAATACAGCTTACATGCTCAATCATGCTGTGCTGCTGGGAGGCAGCACACCCCAGGTACCAAGTGGATCCTCTTGGCCATTGGCTTTCTTCCTTTCAGCCTGCTGTAGCCTTTTGACTCTCTTGACAAGAAGGCCCACAGTGATGGGACCGATCAGAGTGCACAGCAAGATTGCCCAAGTAACGACCAAAAACTCCTCCGTGTTGCCACCTGCGCCGAAAACCTCGTTGGCCTCGGCGACAGAGCTAATCAAGAATCCGATCTCGCCCCGAGCCACCATTGCACTGCCTAGAATAGCAGCTGGGTAGAGAGACTTGGGTCTCGGGAGTGCGGCTCGTTTGCGAGTAGTATTGGCAGCAGGTCTGGAATTTAATACGGAGGCGTCACCACTTGGTGCGTTGCTGCCAGGATCCACGGCTGAAGATCCATGTGACGAACCATCACTCTGTCGCGGCACTGCATCTCGTGGCCGCTGATTCGTGGTGGCAGCCGCCGGCGCAGTCCGTGAAGGCTCATCATTCGTTGCGTCGATAGCTTTGGGAGAAGATTTCTTGAATCCAAATCTCGTGAGTTTGATGGATGGTAACACCTTTGAGATGGCTTTGGCCCGTGGCATCGAAGCGAATCGAACTAGCCACAAGCCACAGATCACTTTGGCGAAGACCATTAAAATCGTATACACGAGTCCGCGCCATATCACACGCCCAGTGAACATCCTGGTAATGGGGATGGCAAATCCGATGGAGGCAAAGAAGAGAGGCCGTAGGATTGATTCGACGGCGGGCGAATAGTATTTCTCGTATACTCCTTTGCCAGAGCAGTCATCAGCGCGCTCAAGAGGAGTGGCGTCGGTGTTGTTATTAGAATGCTCAGATATTGAAGCTGGTCTGTTGGACTGCGCACGGTGCAGTGATGATCTCCTTGACGGTTGGGGTGCGGTTTGTGGTGTTGTAGGACCGGTGCTCGATAGCTGCTCACGTTTGTGGTTCTCAAGACAGCCGTCCAGCCATGTTATTGATGCACCTGCCAAATATGCGGCATATAGATTCGAAGTTCCAGCGTATGTCGCGCCCGTGATCATGGCCAGCAAAATGCCCGTCTGGTATACGAACGAGGCTTTGGATGAACATAAGACGTTCCTGTAGCTGGCCTTGTCTGCTCGCTGCAAGTAATCGTTCGCGCCCAGTATGATAGGCTTCGCAACGTAAAGACAGATCAGAGGAATCAACACCGCAAACGCGATCGAGACGAATACAGGCCGAATGACTGTGATTTCGCTGAATGACGAGCCTGCGCCGAGACATGATATGATCTGGACCATGATCAAACCTACGACATCGTCCATCATTGCTGCGCTTGTCAGCACTACTCCCAAGCGGCTTTCCGTCAGACCACTCGTAGCAAGAACAGTGAAAGTAGTTCCCAGCGATGTCGAACATAGTGCGGCACCTGCAGCGAACGCTTGCACAGGAGAGAGTGGGAGAAGTCCAAGGAGAACGAAGGAGAGGCCGATAGGCGCCGCGATCCCGGTAAGAGCTACTGCCGAAGACAAGAAAAGGTTGGCTTTCAAAGCTTTCAGGTTGCTTGAAATGCCGCCTGCGAACATGTCAGCAGGTGTTACATGATCATTTGGAAGACTGATGTGTTCTCACCTTCATATACAATCAGTATCAGCCCTAGGTATCCTAGCTGAACGATTGAATGCTGGAAGTCTGCTGATAGCCAATTGGCACCAGGTATGCCCCATGCGATGCCGATGAAAAGCTGACCCACCAAACCACAGTAGACGATCCTGTCAAGAGCATAATTGACCGCGTTCAACAATAGCAGGAAAGAAGCTATGATGAGAATTGTCACGATTCCTGGCTCATGGTAGGGTAGGGATGCAGTGTTGTCGGTTGAAGACATGGTGTCTTCACTTCGTGCTTTTGTTTGGCTCGATGAAAAAGGTCAATGACTTCGTCGAGCAATTGATGAAAGTACAAATCTAGGACTGGCCGGCAGCATAGCTTTGATGGGTGTTACGCTTGGTTCGATAATTGCGGCATTTTGAACTTCTCAAAAGTACGAAGGACAACCTCCGCATGACGTTGTTCACTTGGCAGTGCAATGAAAGTAGGGCTCAAATCTCACGAAGGCCGCACGATGCCTTCTTTAAGAAGAACATCAATGATGTCGCGCAACAGCCCACATTATTGCACTGCCCCGTTCCATGGTGCCCCTAAGCAGTCATTCCTCGCCAAGAGAACAACTTATCTAATCTCAAGCCCGAGCGTTGGCTCAACCCTTTGGGCCGACTTTGTCAAACTTTGTTCTGCACTTTTAGGCCTCTCTTACGCGATACGAATCGCCAGCATCACCCAAGCGTTGAACCGACTGGTATAACGGAAAACTTATTGCAAGAATCAATTGATTACTGATTCTCACTGTATTCAATAGACCAGATCTTAAGAATGTCTCGAACACCTCGAAGATTGCTAAGAATGCTCATTCTCACCGTCAGATTAGTAAGGACGAATTCGCCGACGATCCACGAAGTCTTTCCACACACGTCTATACGGATGCATGTTCGATCGGAAGGAGCAATTTTTTATAGATATTACTAAGGCAAGTAGACTTTCCGCACCTTCTCCTATAACGTTGTGTGCAAATTTCTTGCCACGCGAGTGAAACACGTTTCTTGCGTGCTCGCAATCACGCCATCTCGCGCCATCCCAAGGGAAAGTGACCAACCAAGGCGGTCAACATGCCACCAAACATTGCAATCGGAAAAGAGAAAAAGCAAACAATTGACACTCCGGATCTACATCCAAACACCCCATCATCCTTCGCTTAATTTCCAAACGCGGGTACGCGGTACGAAAATACAGCCAGCCACACCAAAGAAAAGTCTCGCTTAAACAATGGCGCCAGGACTGGACATCGTCGACAACACAAGCGCAGTCGAAACCATGAAAGAAGAAGTCCTGCACATTGAGAACCCCAGGCCGCTGAAAAAGCACAAGTTGTCGCAGACAAAGAACTTCACCGCCCAGGACATTGTTTCGTTCGCGACGCCACCTCAGAACCACGACCTCCTCCAGGCTTCGCCGTACAGCGATCGCGAGCACCTCCTCGATCTCACAACTCTCGCAAAACCGCTGCAACTGTTCGCTGAGGCTTTGACGGCTATGCGGTGGATTACGCCCGAGTTCGCCACTGCGCCGTATCACAAGGCTTTCAACTGGGACTCGATCACGGACATCTTCTCTCGCGCAATGCGAGCTGAACGGCCAGGCGAAAAACTTGAGAGCCTGCATTTCTATGTCATCGTCTTCCGCTCGAGAGTCAACAAGCACGCCGACAGACAGCTGCTTGGCGAGCTGGACAAGGCGGCACATCTCGAAGCTGTTGAGGGAGGTGGACTTCTGAAGTACTGGTTTGGCAGCCCGAATGAGGTGGGGAGGAACTTGGCTACTTGTAAGTATTCGCCTCTGATCGAAGTTGTGGCGTTGTCTAACCTTTCAATACCAGGCCTGTGGCGGAATCGTGCGGATGCTCGTCGTGGTGGTGCCGGGCCAGGGCATGCTCAGGCCATGAGGGCTGCTGCTCGGATGTACGACGAGTGGTTCGTCGAGCGCTTGAAGTTGACCGTCGATCCGAACGTCGGTTCTTGGAGTTTCAGCACATGGAGTGATGACGAGGAAGCCGGTTGAGCAACCGCAGACGATCTTAGCTTCCCAATGGGTTCATATGATGGCACAATCTGGCTTGCAGCATATGACCAACACCTGTGCTCAGCGTATGCTGTCGACAGACGGAATGCCACGCTGCGTTGCGTATTGTTTTCTGGTATGGGCGCGAAACAGTAGCCATCAACACAGGACATGGCACGCCGTGCATACCGCCAGCCAGAGATAACGAGCGTCGAAGAAGACGCATAGAGGACTGACTGAGTCCATTAGCAAACAGTGCTTGACGACTCAGATAGTTACCAATGAACATATTTTACACGTCACAGAATGATTTTCGATCGGCCCCGTCGATTGCGTAACAGTAGCCCATCCCATATGTATAGCACGAAGCGTATGAGGTACCCGTCGGCACGATGCAGAAATAACTGCTAGGAGGCCCAGAGAGGATAAATAAAGCAGTGTTGAGTCTGGGACCCATCATTGCCAGTGAAGAGGTGAATCCTCCTCTGAGGAGTCGTTGACAGCACAGTAAGGATGAACCCAGACCGGAATGTCATCGAGCCTGGCTGATGCCAGACTCTCTTGGACGAAGTGCGACGATTTTGTCAAATCGTCGGCGCCATGTTGTTGGTATGTGTACGCCCCAGCGAAGGGCACAGCATCGTTCTAGCAGCAACACGTCCCAGTCGCCCTGAGAATATTGCGTGATCTGTATCGGTAGCCGACAACCATCAATCCGCACAAGACGCACAAGCAGTCAGATATATATTAGCACCCATGTCCGATAACAAAGCCGTAGACGATGTTTCATCCTCGCAAAGTCTCATGTTCCAGACCAGTAGACCCCTTAAAAGTGCTTCACCCTCGCCAAGCGCATCCTCCCCACGCTGCACCTTGCAAAGGTCAACCGTCCACCCAAACCCAAGGGACCCCACCACGCGATCGACCGCTCTTGGTGGCGCAGCAAGCAAAGCAGCAGGCCAGATCGTGTGCGTGTGCGTGTGCGTGCTCGTTTCGTGTCACCGTGACAGAGCGTCTGTCTGTCTGGTCACTTGCTTGTTCGTTTCACCTCTCGTCACTCTCCTCTGTTTACCCTACCTATAGACTACACTCCGTATCGAAACCCTCATTCCCAGGATCATCCCAGCCAGCAACAATCAACCCTTCTTTCCCAAAAGTCCCCCAGACACACACACACGCACACACGAGAACTCTCTCACACCACCTCTCAACATGGGTCTCACCTCGCTCCTCCCGCTCGTCATCCTATTCGCCGTCGTCGGCGGCGCCGCCTACTTCGGCTACCAAATCTACCTATGGAGCAACGAGCTCGCCGACCGCGGCCAGAAGCACATGGAGAAGAAGAACATGACGTTCACGAAAGACGGCGGGCTGAAAGTCGGTGTCAAGGAGATGGATGCGGAGGAGTATGCGGATAGGACGCAGAGGTGAGTAAAAGACCGCGACCCACCATGCTCAAAAGAAAGGTCTTGCTGGGAAATCAAAAGGCTAACCTTACTTTTGTGCGCAGAGTCCTGGTCAACACCTGGAACGAAGCAAACCCCGGCGTGGCGCAACGTCCCAACTCGGCGCGCACGCTCTCTGGCTCTTTGCGCTCGAAGAAGTAGAGTGCTTGCAAGTGGAATCAAGCAAGCAAGAGAATACACCAGCGATACGCGCGCGCCTCTGCATTTCTACTTCAAAGGACAAAACGGCACACTACGGACACCAGCTGCTCCAGCATGCGCTGAGGATAACGGCCAATTCGACCCAGCGGGAGGACACAGCACTCGGCGGCAAGCAGTTCACAGGGCATTTGGAACAGCATCGACTCGATTGCAGGTGGGCGATTTGGGCAGCAATACATGGGAATGGGGTACACACGCATCGACGTGCATGTGATTGTGGACTGCGCCAAGAATCGACGATCCACGGGCGTGTATAGTGCTGCGGAGCTAGCATACTATGCGAAAACGTCGGATACCGACGTGATGACGAGCCAATGCAATTCAATCCCCAAACACGCTTTTAGTTGCGTTGTGCACTTGGTCAATCTCGAAAGTGATCTCAAGTTTAGAATTCAAGCGTTCCAGTGAAAGTAAGTTTGTGAGTGGCATGATTCGGGTCAAATGTCTTCTTTTGAATCGTAATATAAAACCTCTCGTTGTGAGCTTCCAATTTCTCGTTCCCAAGAGCTCAAGATAACTCCTTCGTCTTTCCTCTCATGCGGCCGTAGCAACCCAACATGGCGAGAAACCCCAATTTTCGTAGCAACACCAGTAAACGCCTACGCTAAAATCGCAATCAACATGAATCAAACACAGATGCCGTCCGTCAAAGTCTAGTAAGCCTTGAACGTGGTCTTGTCCAAATTCCTAAGTGCCTGCACGTCGCGGCTCGCTTCGAAGCCGAGCTTGTGCATCGGGATATCGGATGCCATGCGGCTGCCGCCAGGGCTCCTGCTGCTGGAGCGGACTGGTGGCTGGCCGTTCTCGCCTGCATTAAGCATTGCGTGGATGCTGGGAATGGTCTGCCCGGAGCTGGCAGCAGGAGCGGAAGCGGTAGCAGTAGTGGCGGGCGGCGCAGCAGCTGAAGATTGTGCCTGTGCTCCGGCCTGCGCTTGGGCCTCAGGTGTTGACTGAGCGGGCGACTTGACTTGACCGCTTTGCTGAGAATCCTGACGTTCGTCCTTCTTCGGCTCGGGAATAATGACGGGCGGCGGAATAGGACGAGCATCCAGTTTTGCGGCAGGCGGTGCAGATGCTGCGGCTGGTAGAGGAGCGGCTGAGGGAGGATAGGACGCAGCGTTGCCTGGTGGAGGTGGGTAGCCAGGGTAGCCAGGATATGATTGGCCGTAAGCTGGAGGGTAAGGTCCTGCTTGTTGTGGTGGTCCGTGGCCATAGTGATGAGGAGGCGGAGGAAGGTGACCTGCCATGTGAGGTGGCGGTGGCCTGTCGTAAGCACCAGGTCCATATCCGGGATGAGGTGGGTAGGCCATTGGGTGGCCGTAGGCTGGATGTCCAGGGTGTTGGTAGTAAGGGCCATAGTGAGGGTGAGGAGGCGGTGTGTGCATCGGGCTGGGAGGTGCCCAGGCGCCTGGGTGAGGTGGGTAGCCGTAGCCAGGTCTGCCGTACATTTGAGGTTGGTGGGCAGCGTGAGTGTAGCCAGGCGAGCCCATAGGTCCACGAGTGACGGCAGGGATAGTGCTCTGCTCGTGAACAGTCGATTCCGGGTACATGCCCTTCTCGGGACGGATGTGGCGAAGCTGTGGGTCGTTGGTCGGCTGCATGAGATGTTGTGACTGTTGCGAAGAGCGAGAGTAGTAGCTGATGAGGTGCAGGTGCTGGCTGTTGTTGGTGGTAATTGAGAAAGATTGCTTCATCAGACCATCAGGCTTGTATCGGTAGCCGTCTGGTCCACCATCTGAGTCCTGGTCGTTGCTGGGTGGTGCTGCGGCCTGGGTAGCGTTCTTGTCGAAGCTGCTGCCACCTCGCTTGCCCTCCATCTCGCGGTAAGTTAAGAAGCTAC